>Ga0183101_1000830_pt1 | contig 37029 bp, 42 predicted proteins | sample Biomet3_FD_127790 | JGI IMG/M metagenome (GOLD analysis project Ga0183101, IMG submission 127790) | Microbial communities from bioreactor (seeded with sewage sludge) at LBNL, California, USA - Biofuel metagenome 3 | ecosystem: Engineered > Bioreactor > Anaerobic > Unclassified ... | reverse complement strand
CCTATTGACAAAGATTTAGATAATAAATTATAATAGCAGAGTAAGTTTTTTGGGGGCATAGCTCAGCTGGGAGAGCGCTTGCATGGCATGCAAGAGGTCAGCGGTTCGATCCCGCTTGTCTCCACCATAGCAGTCAAAGGCGAACCGGTAATTGTATCTTTTGGTATATTTATCTGTTCGCTATAATTATATTTAATATCAACATGGTCAGTATAAACAATTACTTCTCGGACGAAGATAGAGAGAATTTTCTCTTTGTATTCGTCCGTATTTTTTTCGCCCATTTTCTCAAGAAAGAAGGCAATGTGCTCTTCTGTTAACAGTTCCAGGGGACGATTGATAACCTTTTCCGAGTGTATCTTTTTTTCTAAGAATGTTTTATCCTGTTCAAGCTCCTTCAGCCTACTTATTACAGTTTCGGAAGTTATCCCTGTCTCTAACGATTTTATAAGATTTCCTATGCGAGTATCTTTATCCTTAAGCTCGTTTTCTAGCTCTCTAATGTAATTGGTATCGCCCGCCATTTTGGCGGCTTTGGCGGCATATTTGGCGATAATCTCTATGTTCTCGTGATTGTGTAAAAGTTCTTTAGCTGCCTCGACGATAGCATTTTCAGTCTGATCCCGCTTCAAGGTCTTCATGTCGCACGTGTTTCCACGTCTGCGATTATAACAAACATAATAATGATGAGGCGTTTTATTTGTGCCGGAGGTCCCGGACATGCCTATCATGCTCGCACCGCATTTACCGCATTTTATTTTCCCGGTCAGATAATAGTGTTCACTGCGGCTTGCTGCCGGCGGTTTATTTTTTTGCCTTTCAATTCTTTTTTGCGCCATATAAAAAGCCTCTTCCGTTATAAGTTCGGGGATGGTTTTCAAATGTACAATGTCACGCCAGACAAAGGTGCCGATGTATTTTTCATTACGCAACATTTTTTCAAGGCTGGAGCGATTGAACTGCCCACCTGTCGCAGTTTTATACCCTTGTTCGTTAAGGTACCTGATTATATTGCTTATAGTTAGTCCGCTGTTATACATATCAAAAACAGTGCGTACTATGCGAGCTGACGGCTCATCAATGACCAGGAACTTTTCAGACGATAGTTTATACCCAAGGGGTATCTTGCCACCCGGCCAGCGGGAATTCAAGGCGTTTTCCGTCATGCCTCTGATGACTTTTTGGGCAAGCTCAACAGAATAGTATTCATTAACGCCTTCTATTACGGCCTCTAGCAGTATGCCACTGGGGTCATTGCTAATTCGCTCCTTAACGGATAACACGGTCACGCCATTATGCTTTAAGAGTGTCCTGTACTTCGCAGAATCCGCCCTGTTGCGGCTGAAGCGGTCTAGTTGATAGACCAGGACGGTGTCAAAGGTTTTTTGCTTAGAGTCCTCAATCATTTGTAAAAAGGCCGGTCGGTGGTCTGTCTTTGCTGACATGGCACGATCAACATAATGATTGATAATCGTTATCCCTTCTTTTTCTGCAAAGGTTTCACTCTCACGAATTTGTCCTTCAATAGATTCTTCTCGCTGGTTAATGGACGAATAGCGTGCGTAGAGCACCGCCGTTCGTTCGGGGTTAGCTATTTGCTTTTTCATTTTATATCTGCCGATTTATTATAGAAGTCATAGAGATCTAACAGCTTTTTGATACGATCTTTTTTTGCAGGAGTGATTTCTCTTATTTTTTGATACTTTCCGCTAAATCTATACGTTGGAACCCCTTTGCTCATAGCGATATCCCTAAAAATTGCAATAAGTTGTTCATCGGCTTTTTTCTGATATGTTTCTTCTAACGATAAGCCGCTTGCAACATAATATTGGCAAAAATCCTCTTCACAATTTATAGTGTAGGAATTTGAATCCGTCCTGACGTATATTTTATCAAAGTACTGCCAATTCCCCGTATTACCGGCACAATTTGCATGAATGTACATAGTAGGCTTATGTGTCGTGGTGTCTACTGCTACCAAGGGATAAAGAGCTGCGGAGGAAACATCAAAACGACCAAAATATATAGTCCTATTATGAAAATCATCAATGGAATAATTCAGGCCCTCAGCGATACCTGTTCCTTCAGATGTTGCTTCGGCTGTTGAAAAAGATACTAGCATTATAAACGTCATTAATAGTAAAGCTATTTTCCTAAGCATTATATGCACCCCTTTTATTAAAATTTTTTTCTTAGTTCAATGACTTTTCCTACTATCTTGATTATATTTACATCTTCCCCCGTAAAAATCCTAGGTGGATATGCCTGATTGGCGGCTTCAAGTATTATCACTCCCTCGTGGTACCTAACACGCTTCAGAGTTCCTTCATTCCCGTTAATTATAACAACAGCCAATTCGCCATTTTCTACGGTACATTGTTTGCGCACAATGGCAATATCGCCGTCGGATATCCCGATATCTTTCATGCTATCGCCTTTGCAACTAAAAGCTAATATTTCGCCGCTAATCGCTTCGTCTACACACACATAGCCCTCAATGTATTCAAAAGCCAACCCGCCAGGTCCGCATTTTACGGAGCCGATGATTGGTATTTTTTTATTCTCTACAGGCATAGGAATATACCCGGGAATTTTTGTTACATCAATTTCATCAATTCCAGCAGGCGAATCACCCCAGCCCATCAGGAAGACTGGAGTGGTAGATAAGGCATCCGCTATTGCTTTAATCTTTTTTTGGGGCAATCCTCTTCCGTCCTTTTCTATTTTGTTGATGGATGACCTTGATTTGTACCCTACTCTTAGCGCAAGCTCTTCTTGCGACATTTCAAGATATTCTCTTCTTTGTTTTATTCTTTCACCAATATCCATTTTCTCACCGCCTGAAAAAAATTATAACATTGTGTTTAATATTTTTCAACAGTAAGGTGCAAAATATGTTGACAATAATTAAACATAATGCTAATATGACGATGTAGACAAAATGACTACAAGAAAGGAGGTGACAGAAAGATGACCAACACGGCGTTGCTTGAAAAGCTCATAGAAGAAAAGGGCTTAAAGCGTGGCTATATAGCTAAGAGACTCAATATCTCCTACCCTTGTTTAGCTAAGAAAATAAGAAACGAAGTTGATTTTAAAGCTGTTGAAATTCAAATTTTAGCAAATGTGCTAGATATCAAGGACACTAAGTTGCGTGACCAAATTTTTTTTGCCTAATTTGTAGACAAAAAGTCTACATAGGCTATGCAGAATGGAGGTAAACAAAATGGAAAAACCTAGCGACAGCGACCTGTTAGAGACTTGTACCCCCGGTGGCAAACGGGTACTTCAGTTCGATGCCACAAAAATTAGCAATGATATCCTTAGGATCTTAATGGCGAAGGGCTTTACGGTGGAAGAAATGGAACTCGTTTTTTCACTAACCCGGTATCGGGTGACGGGGACATTAACTTTTCCAAAATTGGAGAAAATGTGAAAGGGAGGTAAGCGCCATGGAAGACCTCAGGTTTAAAAACATCCACAGCGAGCAAGGCTTTTTTGATGATAGGTCATGCTCGCAGTTTGCGAATGTAATAGTCAAGTTTTTCCAAGACCCCGCTAACATGGCAGAATTCAAGGTTTGGCAGGCAAAGCGCAGGAAAGCTAAAGCCCTAGAAAGGAGTGAGCAAGGTGTTAATAGCTCAATACTTGGGGCATGAAAATCAATACGGCTTTATCAAATATCGAGTTTATACGCTGTGCGATTTTTACAGTAACAAAGGCATAACCGTAATGGACGCTTTTACCTGTGCCAACAAAACTTATGAAGATTTAAGTGGGTTTAGGCGTGATTGGGCGTTCGTATCTGATGCAGCTTATAAACGCAGGATCAGCGACGACCAGGCCTATTTTATCGCCGCAACAGCGATATCCTTAATAACCATGGCAATCTTAATCTGGCTGAGATGGGTGGGGTGACGACATGAAAATGAAAAGCGTTTCAAGAAAAATAGTGGGGGAGGGTTTTGAGAAATGCGATGACTGGTTTATGTGTAATAAACGGCACCAATGGTATCAACGAACTGTTTTAAAAAACGCCAGGGGCGATTATGTTTTATACCTTTGCGAAAACGGTATTTTTGGTTTGCAACACTCTGCTGGTATGCCCGAATATGGATTTGATGATTTTCTCGCGCAGGTTAGTTTTTATTCAGAGGCGGCAGCCAAAGAAACTACTGAGCTGTTAAAGGGATTAAAACTTAAAGGAATTATAGATTTTGAGGCGACGCCATGAAAGGGTGGCTATATTGTCAAAGCTGCGGGCGTTGTATCAGTAAATTCAAGATTGTCGAACCTGGCGCAAAAGTCGTCTGCCTGTACGGCTGCAAGCCTAAGCAGCGGAGGCTAAAAACGCTGAAAAGGAATAAAGAGAGGAGAGGTGAGGAATGACGGGGATTATAATGGCACCGTTTGAAACATTTTCAGAACATGACGAGCGAATAAAAAGCAAAGAACCCTACAGCGACGTTTTTATACAGCGTTGTCGAGCAAAAGCACTTGAGTATGATCGAGAAGATATATTTTTGAGGACCTGTTTACTGACAAGTCTTAAACGGTGTTTGCCTTTGCATCAGCAATCAAAAGTGTTTGAAGGTATAAGTTTTTAAAAGAGGTGAAGTCCTGGCTTAAGGAGTGATAAAGAATATGGAATCGTCGCACAAAAAAAAGAGCCTGCAGCGCAGGAACGCTAACAAGCTCAAGAACCAAATAATTCACCTAAAGTATAACACAAAAAGAGAGGATGTAAATAATATGAAAATCAAATTAGAAATCGAATCAGAGAGTACAGCAGATTTTAGCAGAGGAATAGCGGGTTTGGTGGAGAGACTGGGCTATATGTTGCGAACTGAGGAGTTACCTGCGGATACCGTAGCAATTACGAACGTAAGTGAGGGGTTACCTGCAGGCAGAACCGTAAGCGCAGAGGTGCTTAAAACGATGACCATACCGGAGCTTAAAGAGATAGCGGTGGATACGCATATAGACCTTACAGGCAAGCGCACCAAAGCTCAAATACTCGAAGCTCTTGGCGTAATTGAAGAAGAGCTTGTCAAAGAACCTGAACCAACACAGCTGTTAAATACCGATAATATTATCGTCGGCGGTAACGGCGGGTCGGGACCTGAACCAGCAAAGGAACCTGAGGCGGTTATAACCATTGAAGACGCAAGAGCCAAAGCAACTAAGTTACTGAAAGCCGACCCCACTAACCGCGAGAAAGTAGCGGCCGCTCTTAAAGCTTGTGGCGCCAGCAAGCTTACAGATATCACAGCCCCTGAGGATCTAAAGAAATTTGTAGGACTTTTGGAGGCGAAATAATGGCCGCACATGCCTTCCTCTCCGCCTCAGGCTCTAAGCGTTGGATGTCCTGCCCGCCGTCGGCGATGCTTGAAACCAAATACCCTGATAAGGGTAGCATATACGCTCAAGAAGGCACTGTAGCACACGAGCTGTCAGAAATTACTCTGCGCAACCTTTTAGGCGAGTTAGAAACAAAAGCCTACAGTAAGAAGCTTGAGGCCCTTAAGTCTAACAGTAAGGACTTTTATAGCGCAGAAATGGCAGACTACGCATACGTATATGTCGACATTGTGATGCAAAAATACGCCGAGGCTAAAAAACTTACCCACGACGCTACTATTATTATCGAAGGGAGGCTGGACTTCTCCCCCTGGGTACCGGAGGGTTTTGGTACCGGTGACGCTGTCATTATCGCCGACGGCAGGATGGAGATTATCGATCTCAAATATGGTAAAGGCGTGCCCGTTTCCGCTGAGAATAACTCGCAGATGAGGCTTTACGCACTAGGCGCTTATAACAGTTTCGGTCTATTGTATGACGTTGATATGGTGACTTCCACGATAGTACAGCCGCGGCTTGACTCAGTAACGACTGAGGAGAAGACCATAAGCGATTTACTGCTATGGGGCGAGGGCGTAAAAAAGATAGCGGATTTAGCTATCAAGGGCGACGGTGATTTTTGCGCCGGTGCTCATTGTCAGTTCTGCAAGGCCGCTGTACAGTGCAGAGCTCTCTCGGATTATAACCTGGAGTTAGCCAAATACGAATTTGCCCATGCTGACACTCTAACCGACGAAGAGATAGCGGATATCCTGCTACGCGAAAAGACCTTCAGTAATTGGCTAAAAGCCATTAGCGATTATGCTCTGGCCGAAGCCGTAGACAAGGACAAGAAGTGGCCGGGCTTTAAATTGGTAGAGGGCAGGAGCAACAGAGTTATTATCGATGCGGCAGCCGCAGCTCAGACGCTTCTTAAGCAGGGTTATCAAAAAGTAGATGTATATCGTCCGGAAGAACTCAGAACCATCGGCGACCTTGAAAAACTAACCGGGAAAAAGAAGTTCGGTGAGCTATTAAACGCATACATCGACAAGCCACCCGGTAAACCTGCTCTAGTACCCGAATCAGACAAACGTCCGGTTTGGTCGCCTAAAAGTTCAGTTGAAGAAGATTTTAAAGATAAAATTAACGACTAAAAAAAGAAAGAAGGATAAAAATTATGACAACAACTAAATCAGCAACTAAGGTAACAACTGGGAAGGTAAGACTCTCTTACGCTAATATTTGGAAAGCACGCGCAATTAAAGAAGGTGACGAACCAAAGTATTCCGTGTCCATAATCATACCAAAAACGGATAGATCAACAATAGCTAAAATTGCAGCAGCCATTAAAGCGGCTAAAGCAGAGGGGAAGGATAAGCTTGTTAATAAGCAGGGCGTTATGCCCGAAGCCCTTAAAATTCCACTACGGGACGGAGATACTGACGAAACAAAAGCCGGCGACCCAGCTTATGCCAACAGTTATTTCCTTAACTGCTCTAGCAGGCAGCGCCCTAAGATAGTTGATAGGAACTGCGAGGCCATCTTAGACGAGGAAGCCGTTTATTCCGGCTGTTACGCCAGGGTATCTCTCAACTTTTATGCCTTTAACACCAACGGTAACAAAGGTATTGCCGCCGGACTTGGCAATATACAGTTCTTGGCTGATGGCGAAGCTCTCGGTGGTTCTAGCAGACCTGAAGACGATTTCGCCGATGCACCTGATGACGACGTTGCCGATATATTAGGCTGACCCCATGAAGAGATTAGGGATTGACCTTGAAACGTATTCATCCGTCGACATTAAAACAGCCGGTACTTATGCCTACGTCAATTCCCACGACTTTGAAATCCTGCTTTTCGGCTATGCTTTTGACGACGACCCCGTTCAGGTAGTCAGCCTTGTAGAGGGAGAGGAGCTGCCTGCAGATGTTCTGCAGGCGCTTTTTTCACAAGGAGTGCTAAAAACTGCCTATAATGCTAATTTTGAGATGACTTGTTTGGCCAAATACTTTAAGCGCCCGATGATATTAAATCAATGGGCTTGTACCTCCGTTCTTGCTCTTACTCTAGGGTTACCGGGTTATTTAGACGGAGTAGCAAAAGCCTTAGGTTTTCCGGAAGAAAAACAAAAAATGTTTGAAGGAAAACGGCTTATTACCTACTTCTGCAAGCCTTGTAACCCCAGTAAGATAAATGAGGGCCGGACAAGAAACCTGCCTGAGCATGACGCTGAAAAATGGGCTAAGTTTAAAGAATATAACGCCCAGGACGTTATTGTCGAACGCGAGGTATTGCATAAGTGTGAAAAGTACCGCCCGAACGCTTTTGAGTATGCGCTTTGGCAGTTTGATCAACGCATGAACAACAAAGGGGTGATGCTTGACATACCCTTTATCGGAAATGCAATTATACTCGACGGCATAGCTAAAGAAAAAGCAACAGAAGAGTTAAAAGCTATGACAGGCTTAGATAACCCAGCCTCAGTTATGCAGTTCAAGAGCTGGTTAGAAAACCAGCTTAACACAAAAATAGAAAGTATAGATAAGGCGCATATGGGAGAGCTCCTAAAAGCTAATATACCAGCAGAAGTCGTCAAAGCCATAAGGCTTAAACAGCTAATAAGCAAGACATCGGTCAAGAAATATGCCGCAATGCTTAACAGCGTATGCGACGACGGAAGAATCCATGGCGTATTGCAGTTCTACGGCGCCAATCGTACCGGCCGATGGGCGGGACGATTAGTGCAATTACACAACTTGCCTCAAAACCATTTGGCAGATTTGGACGATGCGCGTAATTTGGTTAAAGCTGGGGATCACGATATGGTTGAAATGCTTTACGGCAATGTTCCTAATGTGCTAAGTCAACTCATACGTACCGCTCTCGTAGCCAGTCCGGGCAGAAGATTCATAGTCGCAGACTTTTCAGCCATAGAAGCTAGAGTTATAGCTTGGCTTGCGGATGAAAAGTGGAGGCAAGAGATTTTTGCCACGACAGGAAAAATCTACGAGGCGTCAGCCTCTAAGATGTTTCATATCCCTATCGAGGAGATAACTAAGTTAAACCCTGCAAGGCAGAAGGGCAAAGTTGCTGAATTAGCGCTTGGCTATCAAGGAGGACCAGGAGCCCTGGTAACTATGGGCGCACTCAATATGGGGCTTGAGGAATCTGAGCTTCAGGGCATCGTTGACAAATGGCGGGCCGCCTCGCCAAATATCGTGAAATTTTGGCATGACGTTGATGCCTTGGCAAAAGAAGCAATAACTCAAAAAAGGACAACAACGTATAAGCACGGTCTAGCTTTTTGTGCTGAAAAAGGGATGCTTTTCATACGCTTGCCTAGCGGCCGAAGAATTGCTTACGTAAGGCCCCGGATGGGCACGAATCGTTTTGGCGGCAGCACTATAACCTACGAAGGCCTGAACCAAGAGACCAAGAAGTGGGTAAGGCTAGAAACTTACGGAGGGAAGTTAGTGGAGAATATTGTGCAAGCCACCGCAAGGGACTGCTTAGCGGCAGCCATGCTGAGGCTTGATGCCACAGGGTATCAAATACTGTTTCATGTGCACGATGAAGTTATCATCGAAGCACCGCTGGGGGAGGGTTCCTGCGAAGAGGTTGTACAGATAATGAGCCAAAACGAGCCATGGATGCAAGGGCTGTTACTTACAGCGGATGGATATGAAACACCCTACTACAGAAAGGATTGATTGAATTGGTAAATAAAGAATATAGCGATGCATTTAGATCCGTGGAACGCCAAATAGAGGTTTTTGCAGAAATGCAGGAAGCGCTTGCTAAGAACATGGACAAGCTATCGCCTGAAGAAAAGGTGGAACTCGAAGGATATATAGATAACCAAAAGCGGCAATGTGAATTGTTTTTAAAACTTAAGCCCGAAACAAAGTCAGTGCCAAAGCAAGAACCGCAGCCTAAACCAGAGCCAAAGAAGGTCAAGGAAGAAGTCGAAGAGGATAATTTTGACGACCTTTTAGGCTAGCAAAAAGGAGACCTTACACTATGGAACTTATCAGAATAGAAACACCAAGACCTTTTACCGCTATTAGGGAAATCAGAGCGGACAGTTGCTATCGCACTGACGGCGTATGCCTGCAATATTGTGCCGAATGCGGTCAAGTTTTTTCAGCCGTTTTTGGATACGCGCCCGGTTGTGGCTGGTCTAAATGGCGCGGGGATATGTTCTTTTGCCCCGACTGTGGGAGACTGCATTCTAGCAATTATTTGTCCGCTACAAGATACAAGGGCCAAAAAAGCCAATGGCTGCCCTTCAACCTGACGATAACCTTAAAGGAGTTTAAAAGCCATTTCAGCCTGCGGGTGACAGCCAATTGCGTTAAGTTCACTGCTGACGGCGAGGACGTTGAGTACAAAATTATAAGGGAGTCTTTAATCTTTGATGTTAAGCAACAAAAAGTTGTTTTTAAAAGCAGTAACGGTGTAGCAGAGCTTGAATTAGGGAACCCTTACAGCGCAACACTTTTTTTAAACACCAGCCTTTTAAGGTACATAATACCGGAAAGCACGGTTTGGCAGGCTCAAAAAAAAGAAGCAAACTTACTGCTTAAGTACCTCCGGGACGGCATCACAAAAAAAATGAAAGCGATTCACGGCATTGACTTAAAAGCAATGAGCATTCCAGCCGGAAAACGCTATGGCCTCTTCCTACTGCCGATAGTAAATATAGCCTGGCGCATTGCTTGCCCCGACGCGGGAAATCTCCCCCTGTATGAAATAGTAGAGGGCTCTTACCCCTCTTACAAAGAACTTTTAGAAATCCATAGGTTGCGTTGCGGGGCTCCTCCAGCGAGGGCAATAGATTTCCTCATTGCTCTTACCAGAAAAGGGTTGTCTTACCCGCAAGCGGTTGCCAAAGCCTATAAGATGCCGGATACGAAGTCTGTAAGAAAACTGCTGGCAAAGAGTGATATCTTTGAGGCAGGAAGAATTAAGACGGGCTTTAGCCTGATGAAAAATTACAAATATCAAATTCTTGCTGCTAAATTCTTGCTGCTAGAAAATGGAGTGTTTGATTTGTCTGCTGGGGGCAGGCCGGTAAGTTTCATTAAAGAAGTAGCCTTAAATGCTGGAGACAAACTAGCCGCGAACCTGCTAACCAATTATAAAAAACTGCGAACCTGGGACAGCGCAATTATGTACTACAAACTCACTGATCAAAACAAAGAGCGTTTTTGGTCGGAAAAGCTGACCGCCGAAAGGATGCACGACTGGCTCGTGGACGTATGGGATGCGCAAGCGAACCCGAATTATGACCTCGCCGTGCCCGAAGCTATCGTAAGAAGAGTGGAAATGCAGAAAGACACAATAAAATTCTTCGTGCCAGACACTGCGTATAAGCTAAAAGCGGCAGGCAAGGAACTGCATAACTGCGTAGGTTCATATGCCGACAGCGTGCTTGAGGGGGAATGCTGCATAGTGCTGGTTGCGGACGACCTAGGTAAATTAAAAGTCTGCCTTGAGATTGCCGACGGTGAAATAAGGCAGGCAAAGCTTGTTAACAACAGACCCGTCAGTAATGACAAAGTTTTAAATGCTGAAGTGCTGAAATGGGCGAAAGAAGCAAAGCTTACAATTGCAACACCTGATGTAAAAGTTGAAGAAAATACTAATTTAGAGGCTGCGGTATGAAGTTAGAACACGACGGAAAAATAACAATAGCAACGGGGTACAGCCGGACAGCCAAGCGCTGGAAAAACAAGGAGATGCTTTGGTCAGAATTCCTGGCCAAGCTCTCTGAGACTACCCGGACCCGTGAGACCCTAGCCGAGTACCTCGCCCTGCCAAAGGCCGAACAGGACAAGATCAAAGATGTTGGAGGGTTCGTCGGCGGTTATGTAAAAGATGGGCGCAGGGTAGCTGGTAACGCGAAAAAGCGTTACATCATCACCCTTGACGCCGACTTTGGCGACGACACGCTGCTATCAACGCTTGACGTGCTTTATGGCAACACCGCCTATGCGGTTTACAGCACCCACAAGCACTCAACTGAACGGCAACGGCTCCGTATCCTCCTGCCCCTGGCAGAGCCTGTCGGGCCTGACGCCTATCAAGCTATCAGCCGGCGAATCGCCAGCGATATCGGCATAGATCTGTTTGACGACACTACGTATGAGCCAGAACGACTCATGTACTGGCCTAGCACGCCGGCAGACGGCGAGTACGTCTACACCCAAAACGACGCCGATTGGCTGGAACCGAAGGACATTCTATCCCGGTATGACGATTGGCATGACGTGACCACTTGGCCGGAGTCGTCAAGGCAGGCGGGCATAAGACGAACGGAGGCGAAGAAGCAGGGAGATCCCCTGGCTAAGACCGGAATAATAGGGGCTTTCTGCCGTGCTTATTCAATTGACGAAGCAATTGAAGCCTTCCTTCCGGACGTTTATGAACACTGCTCAGCGGAGGGCAGATACACCTATAAGGAAGGAAGCACGAACGCGGGACTCGTAGTTTATGAAAACAAATTCGCGTACAGCCACCATGGCACAGACCCTATAAGCGGCAAGCTGGTAAACGCCTTCGATCTCGTAAGAATACATTTATATGGCTTGCAGGATGAGGATGCCGAGCTGCAGGTTAACAAGCAGCCAAGCTTTAAGGCTATGAGCGAATTAGCCTCGCAGGACAACCGCGTTAAAGAAGAGCTTGACCGCTCCATGCTTGAGGCAGCCAAGGAGGACTTCGGCGAAATAATGGACGATACCTCCTGGATGAAGGACCTTGACCGGCAACCCAAAACAGGGCAGATAGACGCAACACCGAAGAACGTAAAAATAATACTTGAGAATGACCAAAACCTTGCCGGCAAGGTAGCTTATAATGATTTCTCCTTTGGCACGGTCCTGTTAAAGGACGTGCCCTGGCGGGGCAAGGTGCAGGGAGAGCTTTGGGACGACCGGGACGACTCCTGCCTGCGCAATTATCTATCTAACGTGTATGGGATAAAAGGCACGCAGATCATAGCGGATGTTTGCGCTGAAGTTTTTAGCAAGCAGCATTTCCACCCTGTAAAGGATTACATAAAGGCCCTCGAATGGGACGGGCTGAAAAGAATAGACACCCTGTGGATTGACTACCTAGGGGCTGAAGACAGCGAGTACACGAGAGCCGTAACAAGAAAGCACCTCGCGGCAGCAGTGGCAAGGGTTATGCGCCCCGGCTGTAAGTTCGACAACGTTATCATCCTATGCGGCCCCCAAGGCATAGGCAAGAGCACCATGCTTAAGAAGCTCGGCAAGAACTGGTTTTCTGACAGCATAACTTCGGTACAAGGCAAGGAAGCGTATGAACAACTGCATGGCGTTTGGATCGTTGAGATGGGAGAGCTTTATGCTACCAGGAAGGCCGAAAGCGAAGCGGTAAAGCAGTTCCTTTCTAAGACGGAAGACATCTTCAGGCAGGCTTATGGGCGCCGCACAAAGGCTTTCCCGCGGCAATGCGTGTTCTATGGCACTACTAACGATACTCTGTTTTTGAGGGACAGGACAGGCAATAGGCGGTTTTGGCCGATAGAGGTTGGCACGCAGCCACAGGTCAAGGATTTCGTGGATTTTGATGACGAGGTCGACCAGGTCTGGGCCGAAGCGTATCAGATTTATAAAGCCGGCGAGAGCCTGTTCCTTGACGCAAAGACCGAGAAGGAAGCACGCAGACAGCAGGACAGGCATTCGGAGGAGTCAGAGAAAACCGGGCTCATACTGGAATACCTGGAACGCAAGCTGCCGGAGAACTGGGCTGATATGAACCTATATGAGCGGCGGGAATTCTTGGAAGGCGACGAGCTGCAGCAGAAGGGAACCGTAGAGCGTCATAAGGTGTGCGTCCTTGAGATATGGTGCGAGGTTTTGGGGGGAGACCCTAAGAACCTTAACAGCTTGATGTCCAGGGAGATAAACAGCATCTTGCGAAGACTGCCTGACTGGGAAGAAGCACAGAGATTAAAGTTTGGAAAGCTGTATGGGCAGCAACGTGCTTTCGTGCGGAGGACAAAATAGCGGTGACAAAGTTCTTGTCACCGGTGACAAACTTTAGAGTACTAAAGCGCGATTTTGCAAGGACCGCGGGTAAAAAAAAAAAATTATGTAAGCATAAAATTGGTGTAACGGTGACAAGGGTGACAGTTCTAAGATTTTGTCACCGGTGTTTGTCACCGGCATAAAGGGCATAGCAAAGCCCCGATAAGGGCCTAGGGTGACAAAGGTGACAAAAATAATAGTAATATAATATTTAGTTAATATATACGTGTATACGCGCGTAAGGAATATAAGGTATATAGGACTAAGAGAAAATCTTGTCACCTCTGTCACCGACTCAAATATTTAAGGTAGGTGTCCGTATGGAGTGTACAGAAAGAGAAATAGAAAGTTTTTTGGTAAATAGGGTAAAGGCTTTAAAAGGTATGGCTAGGAAATGGGTAAGCCCTGGGTGGTCTGGGGCGCCGGACAGGATAGTCCTGCTGCCTGGTGGCAGGGTTGCCTTCGTGGAATTAAAGAAACCCGCTGAACAACCGAGAAGATTACAACTGAAGCGCGCTAAGGAATTACAAGCCTTGGGGTTCAAGGTTTTCTGCGGGGTGGATTCCAAGGCCGAGGTTGAAAGGCTGCTTGAGGAAGTGAGCCGATGAAGTTTATCCCACATAAGTACCAGCAGTACAGCATAGAACGCATAATAAAGAACAAAGCGGTAGGACTCTTCCTTGACATGGGGCTGGGCAAAACCGTGTGCACTCTGACTGCTATCCAGGACCTGATGTATGACTATTTCGCCATAGCAAGGGTTTTAGTCATAGCGCCTAAGAAGGTAGCCGAAAGCACCTGGGATATTGAAGCCTCTAAATGGGATCACACCAAGGGGCTTAAGATATCAAAGGTTTTAGGCGATGAGAAACAACGAAAAAGGGCTCTTGCCACGGAGGCTGATATCTACGTCCTTAACCGCGAAAACGTGGTTTGGCTTTGCGAGTACTACGGGTGGCACTTGCCGTTCGACATGCTGGTACTTGATGAGAGCAGCAGTTTTAAGAACCGAAACGCAAAGAGGTTTAAAGCGATTCGCAAGGTAAGGACTTTCTTCGATAGGATAGTCGAACTTACAGGGACTCCTACCAGTAATGGCCTGTTAGATTTGTGGGCGCCACTTTATCTACTAGATTATGGCAAGCGGTTAGGCAGGACGATATCCTCCTACAGGGGCAAATATTTCCTGCCTGATGCAAGAAACGGGCAGATAGTTTACAGCTATAAGATACTGCCTAATTCGGACAAATTGATACATAAAGCCATAGGGGACATTTGCTTTTCGATGTCTGCCGCGGACTGGCTGGAAATGCCAGAAAAGATTATTAATATAATAAATGTCGAGCTTGATGCCTCGGCACGGTCAAAGTATAAAGAGCTTGAGCGGGAAAAAATCCTGGAATTTCAGGGGGCTGATGTTACAGCCGGTACCGCGGCGGTGCTATCTAATAAGCTTTTACAGCTTGCGAATGGGGCCATCTACGATGATGACAAGGGGGTCCAGCAGGTGCATGACGCGAAGTTAGAAGCCTTGGCGGAGATAGCGGAAGCAAACGATAAGCCGGTATTAGTTTTTTACAATTTCAAACACGACCTATCGCGTATCAAGGTTAAATTCCCGTATGCGCGGGCGCTTATGACGAATGAGGATGTAAATGACTGGAACGCAGGGAAGGTCCGGATGCTTTTAGCGCATCCCGCATCGGCTGGTTATGGCTTGAATCTCCAAGCCGGGGGGAGCGTTATCGTTTGGTTCGGCCTAACATGGAGCCTTGAACAGTATGAGCAGGCGAACGCAAGACTTTACAGGCAGGGGCAGAAGGAAGCAGTAATAATTCATCATCTTGTCGTTAAGGGCACGATTGATGAGCAGGTAATGGCAGCGATTGAAAGCAAGAAGGCCGGACAGGATGCATTGCTTGAAGCTGTTAAGGCCAAGATAAAGGAGTATGGGAAATGAAAAAGTCTAAAACAAAAATTAAGCAGAGTAGTCGCCCGCCTTGCCCCGAACCTTTGGGCGTGTGTCCAATAAACCAGCAAGGGCGATGTTGCCATTATTGCCCTAGCAAGGGCAGGTGTTCGTTGGGAGTTTGCCACAGATTACCCAGTAAATGCGGATTGTGGTGGAATAGAGATAAGCAATTATGAGAGGAGATATGTAATGTTAACGATATATGTGGCACACCCATTCAGTGGCGACCCCGAAGGCAACATGAAAAAGATTGACAAAATCATGAAAGAGCTGACCGAAAAGAACCCTAACGACTGTTTTATTTCACCTTTGCATAATTTTTCGTATGATGAAGGGTCATCGGAAGCGCAGATTTTAGCACGATGCTTTAAATTGATTGGCAGTTGCGACGAGCTTTGGGTGTACGGTAACTTTGAAACAAGTGTAGGCTGCCGTGCGGAAATGGCTTTTGCCACGTTTTTGGGGATAACAATTATCAGGAAGTGGGGGTAAATGATTTGCTTAGTCCAAAAGCTTTTTTGATTAAAAAGACACTACAGCAGTCATATTACGTGCAAAAGTTATTAGACGCTGACGTCGACAAACGCACTGAGCTGAGGTCAATAATGGAAAAAGTCAATTCGCCATGGTCAGCGGTGCCTTGTAGCGGAGGCGGTGGAGATAAGATTGCTAACGCCTTGGGAATGCTGGAAGAGCTGGAGCAACAGATATCCACAGACATTAAGAGGTTGTCTGACGTGCTGACTGTTAACCGTATGCTTATTGATTCGTTGGACAACTACAATCACCGCATCGTGCTTACCAAGCGTTATGTTAATTTTGAGCCTTGGCCGGTTATTGCACGCGATATGCACTATGATAGAGCGACTATTATAAGAATAAGTCAAGCTGCTTTAGAGTGCTTAGCCCAAAAAAAGTAAAAGATGCGACGAAATGTCACTGTCAAGTTGTGTTATAGTTAAGGTAGAGAAATTCGCAAGAGCCACTAAGTGTAAAAAGCTTAGTGGCTCTTTTAATGCGACGAAGGGGGCGTGAGCGAATGGCAAAACTAACTAAAAAGCAGGCAAGATTTGTAGAAGAATACCTGCTAGACCTAAACGGTGCGCAGGCAGCCATTCGTGCCGGCTATTCGCCTGATAGCGCCAAGGAGATCGCAAGCGAAACATTAACAAAACCTAACGTCCGCCGTGCAGTTGCGCAGGCTATGGCGGAAAGGTCTAAGCGCACGGGGATAAACCAGGACCGAGTGATAAATGAATTGGCTAAGATAGCTTTTGCCAATATGCGCAATTTTGCCGAATGGGGCCCCCGAGGTATGAAGCTTAAAGCAAGCGGGCTCTTAACGCAGGAGGATGCTGCCTGTGTTGCTGAAGTAAGCGAGAGTATTGGAAATACTATGAAAAAGGCTATTAAGCTGCATGACAAAAAAGGAGCCCTGGAACTGCTTGGCAGACACCTAGGGATGTTTAAAGATAATGCGAATGACGTGGATAAGGATTTGACAATCAACATTGTTTACGGACGCCCCCCTGAAGGACCACCCGATGGCTAAAGCCTCTATCTATTTCAACCCGGTTTTTGAGAGTGCTAATGCCACGCACAAGCGCTATAGGATTATGAAAGGCAGTGCGGGCAGTGGTAAAAGCGTCGATGTCGCCCAGGATTATATTGTAAAGCTGTCTGACCCAAGCTATGCGGGGGCTAACCTTTTAGTCGTCAGGAAGATAGATGAGTCGAATAGGGATAGTACCTTCGCAGAACTAAACGCGGCCATTCAGCGGGTATTTGGTGCTTCGTGGCCAAAGTACTGGAGGATTAACCAGTCGACGCTGCGCATGACGTGCAAGCTTACCGGGAATGAAATCATATTTCGTGGAATGAAGGACAGCAAACAGCGAGAAAAAGTTAAATCTATCACGTTCGTACGCGGAAAATTAATTTGGATATGGATTGAGGAAGCCACCGAGCTAGATGAAAATGACATTGAGATTCTAGATGACCGCTTGCGTGGGCATTTAGACAATCCATTTTTATACTACCAAATAACGGCGACCTTTAACCCGATTAACAAAAGCCATTGGCTGAAACGTAAATTCTTTGATTACAAAGACTCTGATACATTTACACACCATTCTACTTACCTAACCAACCTGTTTATAGATGCGGCGTATAAGCGCCGTATGGAGCGCAGGAAGCAGTTAGATCCTGATGGGTATAGAGTGTATGGACTGGGGGAATGGGGCGAAACAGGGGGCCTTATACTCTCGAAGTATGTAGTTGATACCTTTGACGAGGACTTTGCGCATTACGACAAAGTCGTGTTGTCGCAAGACTTTGGGTTTAACCATGCGAACGTTATTTTGTCTGTAGGCTTCAAAGACGTGACAGTCGAAGCTGGTGACCTTTACGTCTTTGACGAGATATACGAATTTGAAAAAGACACAGGCGAAATAATCGCCATAGCGAACCAAAAGGGATTGGACAAACGCATGCGCATGTGGTGTGATTCTGCTAATCCCGACAAGATAAAGACCTGGAAAAAAGCTGGATATGCTGCTAAAGGTGCAAATAAAAACCAAGGCAGCGTGAAGGCGCAAATTGATATCTTAAAGGTCCTGAATATACACATACACCCGCGTTGCAAGAACACTATTAAAGAGATTCAAGCGTGGAAATGGAAGAAAGATGCGGCAAGTGGTCTTTACTTAGACGAGCCTGTAGAGGTATTTGATGATGCCATGGCTGCGTTGCGTTATTCGATTGAGGATGTAAGGCACGGAGACGCTAAGCCGTGGACGGCGTATGTTGATTACTAAGGGAGGTTAAAAAATGGCAATGAATGCAGCTGAAGCGGCAGTAGCTAAAGGGACTGCGAGGCAGCGGATTAAAGGCTGGAAGAAAAAAGACAAAGGGGTTTCTTTTCAGATGCTGCGTGACGCTTATTACGGCACCGGCGGGTTTGAAGACGGGGAATACCTTATTCAGCATAAGCGAGAGAAGGCGGATAAGTATAATAAACGCCAGGAATTAGCGTATTATCTGAATTATACAGCCCCTTGCGTTAACAGCCATGTTGACCCTATTTTCAGGCAGGAGATAAAGCGTGACTGGAAGGGACCGGGTTCTACTCTTTGGGAGCAGTTCACCGAAAACACCGATAATGCCGGGACTAAGATTCAAGGATTAGCTAAACGCGCGGCATTAGGGGCTAAGCTTTTCGGGGTCAATTTTATCGTTATGGATAATGCTAAAGAGCAGCCTGAAACGCTAGGGCAAGCAATTGATTCGCATGTGCTGCCATATGCTTTTATAGTTGAGCCCGATCGCGTATTGCCCGAGCAAGTTAAGACTGATCGCTTTGGACGGCTGACCCAGTTCAGCTACATTGAGCCAAAAGACCGTGACGGTGTTAACCAAGCGGATGATGACTACAATATCCGTACGTGGACTACGACGGGCTGGGTACTTACAGATAAAGACGGCAAGTTATTGGAACAGGGAGAGCATAGCCTTAAGCGCGTACCCGTAACAGTATGGCCGAGTAGGGAGATGGACCCGGCTGTTGTTTTCCAGCCTAGCGAGTTTGCGGCCATCGTAAAGACGAATCATCATCTTTATCAGCTTTGCAGCTGGCTGTCTGAAATATTACAAAATCAAGCTTTTTCGATACTCATATACCCGAGCCGAGAAGGCACGGCGCTGACAATTGGTACAGATAATGCCTTAGGCTTTGATGGTGAAGCGAGTCATGCGCCGGCGTTTATAGCACCACCCGCTGACCCTGCTACGATGCTGGAGAACCAAATTGACAGGCTGATACAGGAAATATACCGCATGGCCAACTTAACGCTGGTCACAGGCGTGCAGAAACAGACGTCAGGTGTTTCAAAGGCGTGGGATTTCGAGCGAACAAATCAAACCCTATCAGACTTCGCGGCTAATTGCCAAGCGGCTGAAAAGGATTTAGCAGACGTATTCGCTCTTTGGGTTGGGCAGGCTCTGACTTACACAGTCGAGTACCCGACGGACTTTAAGATAGTAGATGTAGCGGACGAGCTGGCTAACGCTGAAACAGCAGTTGGGCTCAACCTTGGCAGCACGTTCTTGATTGAAGTAGCTAAAAAGGTACTAGCGGCTTACCTGCCTGGTCTTGACACCAAGGTGTTTGACAAGGTTGTTGCCGAAATTGAAGCGAAAGGCACAGATGAACTGATGAGCCGCATAGGTTCTTACACGGGCAAGCCCGCCGAATCAGCAAATATTGGGGCTTTAACAGGCATCATCAAGCAGTTGCTTCAGGTTGATGGTATTGACCCCGCTCTGAAAGCTAAAGCAGAAGAAGCGTTGAACGGTAGTAGTGCAGCATAGGAGGGGAGCCAATGGCCAAAGCCCCGGCAAAAGAACTAATAAATTTATTGACAAATAAATGGTCTGGGAACTTCAAAGCCAATGCGAGTATAGTCGTACAAAGAGTTATAGAACTTGTCGAGCAAGGGAGTACCGCACAAGCGGCTGTTAACCAGGCCTTTATTGAAAGCGAGTTCGCTGCTAAAAACAAAGCCGCCTTGGACAGCACGTTATTCGAAGCAGCGGCTTACGGGTACGGCATAATGCCTAATTTGGTGATAGGCAAAAAGGCTATTATAGAAAAGCTCACGTCCTTACCTTGGGCTCCTGACAATATGCCCTTATCTACGCGCCTGCATGGCCTTAATAACGTCATGAAAGCCACTATTGGTGACGTTATTAAGGCGAACATGACTGAGGGGACAAACGCTGTTAAGCTTGCACGTGAGCTCTATGACGGTTATAACTCTAGCAAGGTTTTGAATACCGCCGAGCTTCCGTCATATCTACAGCAGTTGGATAAATACGCCAAAAAGGCTATATCCGAGGGCGTGTCACCTGATATTGACACAGTGCGTGACTATCGCCAAACGCTAAAGAGAGCAACTAGATTGGTTGATGGGATGAGCGAGGGAACGAATAAACCACTAAAAGCAGCCTATAAGCAACTTTTAGATGCCACGCAGGGCTTTAGTTCTGAAAGCCTAAAAAAGGCGGTTTACGTGGCCGCGCAGGAGCGTAGCAGATATTTTGCTGAAAGAATTGCAAGGACGGAGATAGCGAGGGCTTGGGGAGACGGGTTCTTAGCAGAAACTATTGAGGATCCAGACGTTGTGGCTTATAAATGGAGGTTGTCAAGCAGTCATCCCGCTTTCGACATATGCAATTTTCATGCCAATGCTGACCTTTACGGTCTTGGCCCGGGCATATACCCAAAGGATAGGTTACCAAGTTATCCGGCGCACCCGCATTGTAGGTGTTTGCTGGAAGAGGTCTTTAAAGGCGAAATTGATTTGAATAAGGGGAAGGACAATAATGTTGAAAAGCTTGGGCGTCGTTACTTAGAGGCGCTTGATGAAAGCCAACAGACTGACCTGTTAGGTCAAAAAGGCGCCCAGGATTTTAATAAAGGGGAAGACTGGCAGCAGCATCTTAAAAATTGGCAAGGGCATTCTAACCCGGTTACAAGGCTTGTACAGTCGGATTTTAGCCTTGATTATAGTAAAGCGTTTACAGCTGAAAACCTTATAATACCAAAGGATAAATTAGTAAAATACGCTCTAAATAAAGAGCATAAACTAGGAGGTCCAAAAGCTGTTGCATTTGAAAAAGCTTTGGGTTATACTAAAGATAATTATAAGGATTTGTCCGACAAAGTTAAAAACAGCATAAGTGATTTTGACATAGTAAATAAAGGGGCAACAAAGCACGGCGTTAAATTCGAAGTACTGATGACGCTGACGGGTCCTAATTGTAAAAGCGCTAATGTTATTACCGGGTGGATTATTAAAAATAATGAGCAACAACCAAGGATGACAACAATTTATGTTACCGGAAAGGAGGTAGGGAAGAAATGACAAGCCCGAAAGAACTTGATGTAGTACGATTAAGAGATGGCCGAGTAGGCACTATCTTAGAGGTTTTTGATAGCCCTCTTGCCTACCTCATTGAAACGGATGAAGATATGAGCCTTTGGCCGGAAGTAGGCCCGGAAGAAATTGCTGAAATAACATACACTTCAAAATAACAAATTAATACCCGAAGAGACCTGATAAAATTCAGGTCTCTTTTCTTTTTGAAAGAAAGGGGCAAAAAATGGCAAGAGATGAACCAAAGCAGGAATAAACCTGCTAAAACTGAGAGGGAGAAGGGTAGCAAAGGAGGGATAAGGTAAAAATAGACCAAGTGTTATATAGCATAACTAGAACGGCAGGCCCGATTTTAGTAGAGAATAAAGCGTGTTGTGGCGCTATTACCTATAATCAAAACGAGATTGAGGTACTTACTGACTTAGGCAAGAGCGCAGAAGTAGTCACGCTAGTGCATGAAATAGTGCACGGCATAACCTATGAGAGAGGTATTAACACTCTAATAAAGGATGAAAGCGTGGAAACCTTCACGGAGGAAATGGCAAAGGGGATAATTCAATTAATTAGGGATAACCCTGACCTGGTTAATTACGTATCAGGTAAATAATAGCAACAAGGCCCTGGCGGCCACAAAATATATGCCCTGGCGGCAAAAGGAGTTTTTAAAATGGCTTATACACTTCAAGAAATCTACGCAGCCCTGGCGGCTGCGCAAAACGGTCCTGCTATGTTGCTTGACTTGCAAAATGAGGTTAGTAACTTACGTAGTGAAGCAGCAAACCAAAGAACGTCTAAGCAAAAGGTATTGCAAGCATTAGGGATTCAAGACGGCGCCGAAGTCGACACGGCAGTCGCTGGAATTCGTACTACCCTTGAGGCTTTAAAATCAAGTGGCAAGAAACCGGATGAGATGGGTACCCAGTTTGATCAACTATCAGCAGACGTCAAACGTTTGTCGGATGAACTTGCGGCTGAAAAGCAAGGCAGGCAGCAAGAAAAAGATAAGCGCATCGGCGCTACTAAAATGAATAAAGCCCTGGCGGCTTTACAGGCTGGGAACGCAACTAATCCGGAAGTATTAACTAAATTAATCCTTGACAATATAATTGCCAAGGACGATGACAGCCTGGTTTATAAAGACGGCGACAAGGAAATCGCAGTGGAAGAAGGTATAAATTCCTTCCTTGCTGCTAATCCCTGGGCCGTCAAGAACACACAAAAGGCAGGCGCAGGGTCAAAGCCACCAGCTGGCTCCAGCTCTGAAAAAGACTTGGACAAGTTGTCCATCGAAGATTATATAGCAACCCGTGAAAAGGTTGACTAACGAGGAGGAAAATAATAATGCCTAACACACTTTTAACGCCTTCCATTATTGCGAAGGAAGCACTTTTAAGATTAAGAAAGGTGGCAGTATTGCCACAACTTGTACATCGTGACTATTCTGCCGAATTTGTTGGTAAAGTAGGCGACACGATTACGGTAAGAAAGCCGGCTACCTTTGTAGCTAAAGAGTTTGACACAGAAATTACTGTGCAAGATGGTACTGAGGGCAGTGTACCCGTTAAGATGGATAAACACCTTGACGTGTCTTTCGCTGTCACTTCCAAGGAAATGGCACTATCTGTTGAATCCTTTGGCGATCAATTCTTACAACCGGCAATGGAAGCTTTTTCCGGCAAGATTGCTGACTACATTGCAGCGCTATATGCCGACATCCCATACGTGGCTCCCGTTTCTGCAACTCCGGCATTTACGGATTTAAAAGGCCCGCTAGCTATCATGAACGGCCTAAACGTTCCTTTGGCAGACAGGCGTCTAGTCATGGGCGCAGTAACGCAAGCCGACTTCGTTATCATGGATCAATTTGTCAACGCTGAAAAAGCCGGAACGACTGAGGCTTTGCGCAAGGCTAACATGGGTCCGATTCTTGGGTTCGACACTTATATGGACAATCACGTTGCAGCTCATACAAAGGGAACCCTCGGGACTGCTAAAGTACAAACCGGCGTAGCTTTGGGCGCTTTGACTGGTAGCTTTTATAACACTAGCTTAACGGGCACCTTGAAAGTTGGTGACACGTTTACTGTAGCAGGAGATGTGCAGACCTATGTCGTTACTAAGGCGGCAACTGCTGCAAGTAATGCCGTTGCTGTAGAGTTTTACCCAGCGGCTAAAGCAGCATGGGCTGGTGATGCTGCCGTTACCTTGAATGGTAATGCTACTGAGAATTTGGCCTTCCACAAGAACGCTTTTGCGCTTGTTACACGCCAACTCGAAATCCCGCAGGGTGCGGCTAATGCTGCTATCGTTAACTTCGATGGTTTCGCTATCCGTGTCGTGTACGATTATGACTTGGTACACAAGAAAGACGTCGTGTCTCTTGATATGCTATGCGGTGTAAAGACATTGACCCCGGAATTAGCTGTTCGTTTCCGCCAATAACAAGACGAAAGGATGAGGCTTTATGACAGAATTAAAAACCGTTGTCCTGATTAAAGGAGAAGAACGGGTTATCGTTAATGCTGGTGATCAGGAACACGAATACATGTCTGAGGGGTGGTTGCATGAAGGCGATGAGGGAATCGTTGAAGGCACCAAGCATGTTGGCGGGGGATGGTACGAATTGCCAAACGGTACCCGTATACAGGGAAAAGCCGCAGCGGAAGAAGCCCTCGCTGCGTTAAATGTAAGCAAATAAATTGTTTAAAAGGCGGATCTCTAGCAGGTCCGTCTTTTTTTGCCTAATAGGGGGCTTTTTATGGAATTAAAAATAGAAATTCGGCAACTTAAAGAATTAATCGCTTCTTTTGAAAAAGCTCCGGCGGTTGTCAAGGAAGAAATGCGATTAGCGATGAAAGTTTCCTTGCGTGCTATCCAAACACGCGCAAGGGCGGAACATAGATTTCGTACTCATACAGGCAATCTTGAGCGGTCCGTTACAACGCAGCTCGTGAGTAACTGGCCTGTCGTTGGACGCATTAAGCTAGACTCTGCTATTACTAAGACAACGGACGGGGGCAGCTATGGGGGGTATATGCATGATGGCACTAAGCCACATGATATAAGGCCTAAAGATAAGAGGGCTCTGCGCTGGGTTGGCAAGAACGGATTTGTGTTCGCCAAAGTAGTGCATCACCCCGGCACTAAGGCCGACCCTTTTCTGTATGAGGCGGCTGAAAACGAGCGTATTAACATAAATGCAATCTTTGACCGCTACACATCGGAAGCTATAAGAAAGGCGGGATTATATGGCTAGATTAATAGCCGCTGATATCACGGACGAATTGGTTAAACCTGTCGTAATTGCGGATACATCGATTTTAGACGAATGCGACGAATATCTGAACGACTTAGCGCAGTCTAAGGGTTCGCTAGTCAGCTATATGGCAGTAGGGGAGTATACGATAGACGATATCCCGGACCCAATGCCTTACAAAGTTAAAAAACTTGCCGTTATGTGGGTATGCCGCGAAGTATGCAGCAGAAAAGCAGGTGGCGGCGGTGCGGCGTTTAAGGGTCAGGATACGACTGACAAATGGTCAAATAAATTATATTACTTCGCTAAGCAGGTTGAGGTGCTGGAAAGTCAAATCAACCCCGAAGTACTGCTGGGCATACTGACTTCGTCAGCGGTCGGGCAGATAACGCTTGAAAGGGGCTGATTAAATGGTTTGGTATGACATTATCAAATCTCTGTATGACTACTTAAAGGCAATAGCACCTACAAGGCACATTGCTTGTGGTGCATTAGAACCTGGGGATGTCGATTTGTCGGCAGATGCTAACGGCTTAAGTGGAGCTATTTTCTTGATTCGCGACCGTGAATATGATGAGAAAATACATCATGGCGGAGAAGGCGTTGTTACTTTTTACGTTGAAAACTGGGTGAGAAGCGATAATCCCGACCCGTTAGACGGGTATACAGCTCTTAGCGCTCAGGAGGCCAGTTTTAGGGAGGCTTTAACCGCATGGTTTTACGCACAACAACAAGTCGACACGAATACTGTCAACGCTGATTTAATTAATTTGGAAATTGATGAAACAATAGGCGATGCGGATAGCAGACGCCCGATTTTAGGATCCAGGACAACCGTGCAGGTAACCTGGTCGAAGAGAACATAAAGGAGGAATTAAGGATGCAAGCTAAAGGATTTATGGGCCGTCTTGGCCTAGACATTGAAACTACGTTCGGCGTTAGCCCGACAACCAAGAGCTGTAAGATTCTGCCATTTAATAAACTCGAGATAGTTGGAAAGCAATCGCTTATCAGTACAAGCACTATCACAGGAAATAGAAATCCTGTACAGCAGGGGCTGGGGAGAGTTACGGCGGATGGTTCTGCCGAGGTGCCTGTAGATTATACGGCCTTTGGCTGGTGGCTAAAATCTATGTTTGGTCCGGCGACAGATAGTGGTGCGAGCGCGCCTTACACTCATGTTTTCAAGCCAAGCAATACTCAGCCGTCGCTAGTGCTTGAAAAGGCTTTCACCGATATAGGGCAGTACTTTTTATACAACGGTTGCAAGGTTAGCAGTCTTAAGTTGAGTTTTGGGGGCGATGGAGAGCTTGTAGCCACACTGGAGTTTAAGGGCGCGAGTGAAACTCGTGGTACTGTAGCTTACTCGGCCACGCCGACCACTATAGTCATGAATAGGTTAAATAACTTTCAAGCTGCGCTTAAAGAAGGTGGTAGCACAATTGGTACCTTGACCAGCGGTGACTTTACTATAGATTTTGGCCTTGATGGCGATCAGTATACCGTCGGAAACGGTAACAGCAGGGGCGACATTCCGGAGGGCATCTTAAAGGTAAGTGGCACGCTGAAAGCGTTGTTTACCGACGCTAGTCTGATTGATAAAGGAATTAATGCTACGGAATCTTCTCTGGAACTGACTTTCACAAGTGGGACTAATTCGCTTGCTTTCAAGTTTCCAGAGATACAATACGAACGTAACAGTCCAGCGATTACTGGCCCGGCCGGCGTATCCGTTGACCTTGCTTGGTCAGCATATTATCAAGATAGCGCGGATGCTGCTGCTGTTGTGGCCACGCTTAAAAATGCTGTAGCTACTTACTAATAGGGGGAGAAAAAATGCCTAAAAAAATTGAAACTAAGATTGAAACTAAGATTGAAACTGAAACTGAAACTGAAAATAAGATTGAAACTGAAATTTCTGTCCGTGATATGGACAGAAATCAAATTAAAGCACTTCGCAAAGCGGGACTCGATCCGGCTTTTGTTGCGATGACCGCTAAGACTACTGCAGAGTTAATTGACTGGATGGCGGATAATATCTACCCGGATATCGACTTTGCCGGCGTGCCATATTACAGAGTCGCTACTTTAGCAATGGACACATATCAACGGGCTGTTACAGGGCCTAAAGCAAAAAACTCTTAAGCGTCTGGGAATGGCTGACAGGAGGCAAGGCCAATTATTGTGAAAAGTCTTGCCTTCCAGCTATGTCTCAGGCGCATAAAACGGCGCCTTGCGAGGGCTGCGAAAATAAGAGACCAGAGCTTGCACCCGAAAATTGGGAAACCTGGGAGCTTTGGTTGGCTTTAAGGACGCAGTGGCGAACTGCAAGCATAACTACGGATAAATACTGTAAGGTGATAAAAACGGGGCTGGATTATTCTAGCCTTTTTTTAGTGGCAAAAACATTGGAAATAGAGGTTACACCAGCTTTGTTAAGCAAAATCAGGGCACTGGAATCAGCTACCCTTTCAAAGGAAGGTGGTGAAAAATGAGTAAGGATATTGAAATATTAATTAAAGCGCAAGACCAAGCGACCAATACGCTGAACAAGGTCAAAAGCAGTCTTAACAGTATGGGGAGTGGTCTATCAGGAATAACTAGCGGGCTGTCAGCTGTTACAAGTGGTTTCGGATCAGCGGTACAAGCAGGTTTGGGGATGGCCCTCGGGCAGGCGGGCATTCAAGGCCTTGCGTCGGCTTTAGAAGCTGCAGGCGATGCGTTTGTTGGTTATAATGCGCGAATGGAGCAGGCAAAAATGGGATTTGAAACCATGCTGGGAAGCGCCGCTGGGGCAGAAACGTTTATAGCGCAGCTGTCCAAAATGGCAGCCGATACGCCATTTGAATTCCCACAGCTGCAACAAGCTGCACAGAAATTTTTAGCTTTCGGTTTCTCAGCAAAAGAAATAATACCGGATTTAACTGCTGTAGGAAATGCCGCAAGTGGATTAGGTCTCGGGCAGGATGGTATCCAGCGCATAACTCTCGCCCTCGGGCAGATGAAGGCAAAAGGGACTGTTTCGGGCGAGGAGCTCTTGCAATTAGCTGAAGCAGGAATTCCTGCATATCAAATATTAGCTGAGAAGATGAATCTGACCGCCAAGCAAGTTAAAAACATTGGTAATGAAGGTATTTCGTCTGACTCGGCTATTACCGCACTTGTTCAAGGCATGAACGAGAGGTTCCCGAATATGATGCAGAAGCAATCGGAAACAGCTATCGGGGTATTTAGTACGATCAAGGACAATGCGTCACAAATTTTTGGTGCCCTTGGCCAACCTTTGTTTGACGCTATAAGCGGTCCTTTAAAATCTCTGCGTGACATGTCTAACAGCATATCTGACAGTTTGCGCGAGGGCGGTATTGAAAAGGTGTTTCAGGATATGATTCCGCAGGATTGGCAGGATAGGATTGCCAAGATAGTTGACATCTTTAGCCAGCTCTTTAGTGGTACCGGACAAGCGGACATGTGGAGCAAAGTGTTTAAAGCGGCTTTTGATATTATTGGCGCAGGAATAGATGCCGCCATCCCCTTGCTTGATTTGTTTGCCCAGGGCATAAATGTCATAAATACGGTAGTAGCTGATGTTGTCGGGGCTGTCGCACAATATATAAGCGATATGATGGCCTTTTTGTCGGAGGCTTGGGAAAGCATCAAAACAGATGCATCTGATAAGTTCGGCGGAGTATTTGATGTAATAACGGGAGCTTGGACTGCTATTGGTGACACTATGGGAAATATATGGGAGGCTATTAAGTCCTCAATCTGGGAACAGGTTAGCGAATTCGTAACCGGTATCCTCGACCGTATGGGACCCCTTGGCACTCTTGTGAAGAGCGTTGGCAATTCCTTGTCTACGGCATGGGGTAAGGTAACTAATCGAACACAAAGCACAGGAAACAACTTTAGATCCTGGTTAGGTACTATCCAAAAACCGGCTAGTGTAACAGATGAAGGACTGGCTGCTCTTGCTAATCATAAGGGAACACCTGCGCTTGAAGGAGGGACTGATAGTAAAGGGAGCAAATCTGCAGAAAAACTGGCTAATAAAATTGACAAGTTACAAGACAGGATTCAAGACGCCTATAACAGCTTAAATCAGAAAATAGTTGAAGAAACGTCTACTACTTATGAACTTGGTATGTCCAAGATTAATAATGAACTAGATAAAATGAAGCGCGAATTAGTCGAAGATGCAGGGAAACTAGGGATAGACACTTCCGGCTTAGAAGGCAAAATGGCCGAATACGGAAAAGTCATGACGGAACCCATTAAGCGGGCATGGCGAGAAGCTTGGACAGACCTAAAAAATCAATCTGCTCTAGGTATTGCGCAGCTAACGGGCAATAAGCAGGCTGAAGCGGTTGCAAATGAAGCGATAAGCATGGCTTCGCTTGAGAAAGAACGCAGGGAAAAGCTGAAAGCCGTGCAGATGGATAACAATGACGTAACTGCTTTGGCAGCAGTACAAGCTTGGTACGAGAACCAAAAGCTACTTGTAACGCAGAAACGCCTAGACGCAGAACGCCAGGCCAAGATTGATGCCTATAACGATGAGGTGGAACAAAATGGGCTGCTTGTCACTTTGCATGCTAAAACCCAGGAGGAAGTTGACAAGCTGAATAGGGGAGTACTGGATAAAAAAATTGATTATTTGAACCAGGAGCTGACGAAGGAAGGCTTGACGGCTGATGAAATAAAGGTTATTCGCAAGGAACTGGCGGAAGCTACTAGTTCTAAAGAGGCAACGCCTTTGACTAGGTCAGAAGGCATAAAGCAGGGGCTTAGAAATTACACTGAGTCTCTTAAAACGGAAGCTCAGCAATGGGCAGATGCGGCAACCACATCTGCAAAGGCGCTGAATTCCAGCTTTAAAAGTTTCTTTTTTGATGCAATGACGGGGCAGCTAGATTCTTTGGGCAAGTATTTTCAGTCATTCCTTGAAGGTGTTGCCGATGCAATATCGCAAGTCCTAGCTAGCCAAGCGACTTCTGCCTTGCTTAAATTCGTATTTCCCGATTTGAAGTTAAAAACTTTCGCCACTGGCGGACGTGCCACGAGCGGATCAACCTTTATTGCGGGTGAAAAAGGTCCGGAGTTTATCAGCTTGGACGGTGCAGGAGCATCTATTACAAGCAGCCAGCAGACAATGTCACAGCTGGGCAATAACTTGGCTAAGGTAACGGTGAATGTCATCAACCAAACAGGCCAGCAAGTAACTGCTACGCAATCCACACCTACGCTTGACGACCTCGGGAATATAGTGCTGGACGTTTTCCTTAATGCCGTGTCTACTAATAAACGCGGTGTGCGTGATGTCTTATCGGGGGTGAGGTAATTGACTATAGCTTGGCCTGATATTCAAAAACCGGCTTATAATCTGGCGGAGGATCCGGAAGATGCTGTCATACGCTCAGAATTTGATGCGGGATACGAACAAACAAGACCACGTTTTACACGAAACCGTACAACGTACGGTTTAAGCTGGAAAGCAATGAGGACCACCGATAAAAGCACGCTTGACTCTTTTTATAAAAATACGTTAGCGAATGGTGCTCTTATGTTCACGTGGGCGCATCCTGACGACGGCATCACTCACACAGTAAGGTTTACCGGCCCGCCGACTTATAACCTCATAGCCGTTGGGCTATGGAGCGTAGAGCTGAAACTCAGAGAGGTGTAAGCATGAATAATCTATCGGCAGCAGCTAAGCTGCTAAAAAATAAACTGGCTGATGACGGAGCTTATCTCGTCTTGCTGGAGATAGCCATTTATGGCACTGACATAGTGCTAAGGCTAGCCCGCAATACGGATGATGTGCCCTGGAACGGGCAAAACTGGCAGGCCTTCCCTTTTTCTTTGGCGGATCTTACAGAAACGTCTGACGGCGAAATACCGGAAGTCACCCTGCAGGTTTCTAACGTTGAACGCATAGTTCAGGGATATGTAGAGCAGGCTGATGGCGGAGGGAAGTCATCCGCTACGATACGTGTCGTTAACTCTAAATTATTGACGGAAACAGAACCACTCCTAGAAGAATTTTTCACGGTTACGAAGACGTCTTGCAAAGAGGATTATGTGTATTTCACGCTTGGTATGGGATATAAGAAGGCACGCCGACCGTTAGGAAGATACCTAAAAAATCACTGTTCAGCTAAGTATGGCGGTTGTAAGTGTGGTGTGTCGGCAGCAACCATGACGGCTTTCACCTCCTGCGACCACACGCTGGTTAATTGTCGTGCAAGAGGAAATTCCGCCCGCTTTGGTGGTCAGCCGCTTGTTGGTCAGGGGGGATTATATGTATAGCGATTTAATCGGTATACCCTTTAAAGACGGTGGCAGGAGCATTGACGGGCTAGACTGTTACGGTCTTGTAATGGAAGTGTATCGCCGTAAGGGCATAAACTTGCCGGAATATTACGCACCGGCGCTTGATGAAAGCGCCGTAAGTACACAGATTGAAGCGGCCAAAGCGTTACCGATATGGCAAAAGGCAGAGGCCGCCAATCCCCCTTTGCTTGCTGTAATGGCTATAAAATTTAATTCGATACATTGCAACCATACGGGCGTTTATATAGGAAACGGCTTTTTTATTCACACTAGGGAGCGTATCGGAGTGAATATTGACCGTATAAGCAGTCCAGCATGGCGGCGAAGAATAGAGGGATTTTATGTGTATGGGGGGGCGGGGTCATGCAAATGATAAACATCGTTTTAATAAAAAACCCTTTTAACGTGCGAGATAGGGACATCAAGCAAGTACCTTACAGCGTTGTCAAAACTCTGGCAGGATATATCGCCGAGCTTAGCTTAGAGGAGGATATTGTCGTCGCTGTAAACGGTGGCGTAGTACCTAAAGAGGACTGGGGCAAGATAAGCCTCGCTCCGGACTCAAGTGTTGTCATATGCCCAGTAATAGGAAAAGGCGGTAGCGGTAAAAATGTGTTAACTATTATTGCCGGCATAGCCTTGTCTGTCGTTTCGATGGGTGTTGGGTCTGCAGTAGCAGGGGGCGCCATGTTTGGCGCAGGGGCGGCCGCCATGGCTAGTTGGGGGTTCACCTCATATTTAGCAATGGCAGCTGTCATGTATGTCGGCGGGACGCTGTTAAACAATATGAGCAGCAGCGTAAGCATTGATGATTATTCTGCATCTACAACTTACTCATGGTCTACACCTACAACGCAGGCAAAGCAAGGTGTACCAATTCCCCTAACATATGGCACGGTCAAGGTACAGAGCCCTAACGTGCTATGTGCGCATATAACGACTGACGGGGACAAGCAGTATCTTAACTTGTTATTATCAGGTGGTGAAGGACCTGTAACGAACATAAAGGATATCACAATAGACGGAAATCCCCTAGCGAATTACGATGACGTGGAAGTGAATTTGCGGTACGGAACGAATGACCAAGCCGTTATACCTAATTTTGCTGATAGCTACGCAGATCAGTCTCTTTCGTATAAGTTGACTACTGATGATTATGCGACGCAGCGGATAGACGGTAACGCAACAGAAGGTATAGAGCTGACATTCGAGTTCCCTAGTGGGCTATTTCGCTCTAATGATGATGGAGGGCTCGAAGAAACATCAGTCACGATTGGCATGGAATATCGGAAGTACGGAGCGGCAGACTGGCTTAGCTTTAAAACAGGTTCTTTAAAGGTGACAGGCTCTTCATCCTCGGCTATTCGGCGCGTCGTGAGGGTTGACAATTTAGCGCAGGGGCAATATGAAGTCAGATGCAAGATATTAAATCAGGACGGGACAACGAACCGCTATATCAATACTTGCTACTGGACGGTTGTTTCGTCCATAGTGTATGACGATTTTAGCTATCCCAACATGGTGTTAGTAGGAATTCAGGCTCTGGCCACGGACAAATTATCAGGTAGCAGCCCCAACGTAACATGGAAGCACACACGTGCGGTTGTGCAGGTATGGAATCCAAACACCGCATCTTATGAAGAAAAGCCTGCAACAAATGCCGCTTGGGCATGCTACGATTTGACGCATTGCTGCAGAAAGCTAAAAAATATCAACACCGGTTCATATGAATACCTCGTTGAGGGCGCACCCGCGGGCTTGATACTCTACGATGATTTTTTAGCCTGGGCGAGTGCCTGTGACAGCAGAGGCCTTGTATGCAATTACATACTAGACGCCAGCGGTGATATGGATGCCGCCTGGAAGCCTTTCGAGGCTGCAGGTCGTGGCAAGGTAGTAAGGCGCGGTACCCGCTATGGCTGTATTTATGACCATGCGGCTGATCCGGTGCAAATGTTTAGCGTTGGTAATATTAGAAGCGGCACTTTCAGCCTTGATTACCTGCCTATTGATGATCGTGCGAATTGTGTTGAAATTACATACAATAACGAAGATAAAGACCACGAACGCGATTCCATGATGGTGTACGGGGAGGATTATGACGAGAGCAACAGCGTGGACAACCCAACGCAGATAACCCTTGATGCCATAACAGACCCGGATGCTATTTACCAAGAAGGCAAATACTACTTGCGCAAGAACAAGTACCTAATCAGGACGTGCACCTTTGAGGCTGATGTGGATGCTATAGCCAGTCAGGTGGGTGACAATATCTTAGTGCAGCACGACATTCCGCAGTGGGGCTTTGGTGGGCGTTTAAAAGGATTTAAGGAGGGTGTGGATAACTTAAGCGCAGGCGGGGCATATGCTGTAAATCCGGAGATAACTATAACGTATATTGGGATAGAAAATGGCTATAAAAAATACTCCTTATCAGGAGTCTGGGCGCATGGCAATTATCCTTACAGCATAGCCTTTTTAGGGGGGCTAATGACGGCAGGGACAGCATATAGCGCATCATGCTATGTGTATACAAATGTTCCCGATAAGTTCACATCTGCTTTTGGACAATTATCATTGGTCAATGCCGGTTCAAGTACAAGCCCAGTAAGTTTTAAAGAGGGTTATTTTGCGTCTTATTCTAATTTCACTCCCACAAAAAGTTTTGCAAGAAACGATATATACTTATTCTCTTGCCCAATTGCTGACGGCACGTCGTTTAACCCGGCAACTGATTTTATTTACGTTAAAAACGTGCTGCTAGTAGCTAAAAGTTATATTACCCAAACGGATTTAGCCTATGACGCCCTAACGCTTGATAAGGAGTTAACACTTGAAGCAGGAAAGACTTATGAAATCACGGTCAGACTGCAAGACGACACGCTCGTCAAGCGGTCAGTGGTAGCACCTGCTGAGACTACTACTACGGATACAATAACCGTTTCAACGCCCTTCGAAGCAGTGCCGGCGCAATACGACATCTACAGCTTTGGCGAATACGGTATAAGCACGAAGCCATTTACAGTGGCTAGCATCACACGAACTAATGACGAGGTGCGAAAAATCAGCGCACTAGAGTACAACGAGGCTGTTTATACGGAAGCTACAGATGTACCGGTCATCAACTACTCTCAATTGGACAGCGAGGTGGCAGTGACAAACTTGTCCCTTGGCCAGGAAAATTTCCGCCAAAGTGACGGCTCTGTCATGTCAAATATTTACGCTTCTTGGGCAGTTGCGCGTGGAAAAATCTCTGCTTCCTTTGAGATTTTTCTTTCGACAGATAACGGCGCAACGTACAGGCTGTACACCAAAACATCAGAACAGAGCCTAGTAATACCTAATGTAAAAGAACTTAAGACCTATTATGTTAAAGTGGCGGCAAGGTTAAGCTATTCAAGCGCTGCTGTGGCCAGTATTACGATAGCGGGTTCAGTCGTAGACCCGCCAAGCGACTTAGCGGCCTTTTCGGTGTCTTTTCTCAACGGCAAGTATGTTTTTAGCTGGAAAAAGGCAGAAACAGGCAGCGAAATTACTGGTTACGAAATCAGGAAGGGCACTACCTGGGATAGTGGGCAATTAGTAACACGGGCGGTAGGCGAAGACGCTAATTATACGGATTCGCAGGCAATCCTCGGAACTGTTAAGTTTTTCTGCAAACCGCACAATGGCGGAGGTTATTCGACCAACGCTTTAAGTGACATGATAGCTATTGATTCGCTGCCACAAGTTAAGACGCTATACAGGCAGAACAATTTCGAGCAGCTTTGTTCCGTGAGCGATAGCAAGGGTGAAATAAAAGAAGCCTTCACTTATCAGAAAACAGATCTGACCTATGACGAGTTGGCCGCAATGACATATGCCGAGATGCTGGTTGGCGATATAGTCGGTAAGCCCTTGGGGAATACCGTGCTGCTTAGCCCGATTATCACGCTTGATGTTTTAGCTCAGGCTTATATCTCGATCAAAGAATACTGGATGTGGCCACCGGATCAAGCGACTATTTACGAAATAGCCACCTCTCTCGACGGCGTAAATTTCGGTGACTTTAAAATGCTAAGCCCTGGGAAAATGCCAATCAAGGCTTTTCAGGTGCGCATTACGTTAGCAGGAGTAGAGAGACCTGCCATACTGCAGCATTTGGATATCGAGGTTAATGCCTCGCAAACCACTATTAACTACTCGGGACTAGTCATACCAGCAGGTGGCCTAGAACTGATTTTTAGTCAGTCTTTTGCTAATCCTCCTGCGGTAATAGTATCGCCAAACGTTGACGCCCTCATGGTTAAAAAAGATGATCCTACGGTTACAAGCTGCAGGATCTATTTATTAAGCACTGCCGGTGTGGATATTGGTGGTACCGCTGACGTGGTAGTCGTGGGAATATAAAAAGGGAGTGAGAATATGTTTAAACCCAGTGCACTGGGTAATAGCGGGGCAGAAGTAATAGCCCAAGTAATTGAAAACGACGTACAAAATCAAAGCGTTGATGATAACGCTGTCTTAGCGTCAGGTATCGCTGAAGGGACTGTCGTAAAATGGTCAAAGAGCCTGTTGAAATGCGTAGTATGCGACGGCACTGTGGCTTTGGGAAGTACGGACACAATAGGGATTGTATCTTACGCAAACGGTACCAGCGGACAGGTTAAATTCTCGGGGGTTTATGTTGACAACGATTTGGCAACACCCGGCACTTATTACTGCCAAAGCAATGGGACGATAGGTACTACAGTTACCAAAGTCTTTGTTGGCACCGTAACATCACCCGGCCGTTTAGTTATGCCGGGCGGTGGCGGCGGTAGTATAACACCAGCAACGCCTACGGACCTTGGTGGAGTCAAAATACCTGCAGATAGCGGACTAAGGATAGCGGAAGACGGAGCATTGTCGGTTAATCATGGTCAACAAATGTTTACGTCATCCGGTACTTGGACTTGCCCTGCTGGGATTACGCAAGTGCGTATCGACGGCGCAGGCGGAGGCGGTGGCGGCGGAGGTGGCACTGATGGCACAATCGGTCATGGCGGAGGTGGAGCGGATGCGTGCAAAGATAAAGAGGTACCTGTAACACCTGGCACAACCTACCAAGTTACTATCGGCGCAGGTGGTAACGGTGGAAGTAATTCAGGTAATGCTGGGACAGCTACATCTTTTGGACCCTTACTAACCTTGCCAGGCGGCGGGGCAGGATTGCGCAACGCAGCTGGAGAGGCAGGAGGTCTTGGCGGAGCTAAAGGGTCAGTTGACGGCGGTGGTTCTATGTTCGGCGCAGGTGGTAATGCGGACGGTGGCAGAGGAGGGCTTTATGGCGCTGGTGGTGCAGGCGCTGCAGGGACTGGTGGCAAGGGTTCTCAAGGATTCTTGACTATAAAATGGTAGGGGGCAATTATGAGATACGCACAAATTTTAAATAGCAGGGTTCATTGCATTTTTGAAGACACTTTATCTCTTGAAGAGCTTGGGAAACAAAAATATAATTTAAACCAAATAGCCCTGGTGGACATCTCCACAGCGGAGTTTGACGCAGTACAGGAAGGTTGGAATTACGACGGTGTAGTTTTTACCAACACCGATGTTTTAACCCTTGAAGAAATGCGACGCAAATGTGTAAAAGCTGCTGGCGCAGAATTTGCCTGCAGGCGCGATGCTATAACATATGTTACGCAGCCCGACGGAGCAATGGTATATGGTTACGACAGACAAACTGCTGACATTGTTAATTTTATGGCGGCTAGGGAAAGGGCAAAGTCCTCGGGGGTAGTGCCGTATAAAGTGCATAAGCCGGATGGGACAAAAAGCTTAGTTAATCACACCTTAGCCATGTTCGATACCTGCTTAAACCAAAGTGCGACAGAGCAACTAGCAGCCTATCAATGGTTTGAAGCTCTTAAAGCACAATTGGAAGCAGCAACGACTATTGAGGAACTAGAACAAATTTATCCATTAAAGGGTTAAGGAGATGATCCAAATTTCTGAGGTGTTTTATTTTGTGGCCAACCTATATTCTAAAACAGAGATTAAAATAATCGCAGTTAGCGGAATTATAGGCGGCTTTATTGCTGCAGCAGTTGGTGGCTTTGACAAACAATTGATAGCCTTGTTTATTCTAATGGTTGTGGATTATGCAACAGG
>Ga0183101_1000037_pt8 | contig 37219 bp, 43 predicted proteins | sample Biomet3_FD_127790 | JGI IMG/M metagenome (GOLD analysis project Ga0183101, IMG submission 127790) | Microbial communities from bioreactor (seeded with sewage sludge) at LBNL, California, USA - Biofuel metagenome 3 | ecosystem: Engineered > Bioreactor > Anaerobic > Unclassified ... | reverse complement strand
TACGTATGGGATCTGGTAAAGGTGCTCCTGATCATTGGGTAGCAGTTGTACAGAAGGGAAGAATTCTCTTCGAAGTTGGTGGAGTTGATGAGGCTACAGCACGTGAGGCTCTGAGACTTGGCGCTAACAAGCTCTGCGTTGAGACCCGCTTTGTTAAGAAAGGCGAGGAGGCTAAGTAATCATGAATGTAAAAGAAATCAGAGATCTTAGTAACGAAGAGCTCGAGAAGGAAGCAGCATCTCTGAAGGAAGAACTGTACGGTCTGCGTTTTGCACAGGCTACAGGAAACCTGGAGAATCCATCTCGCGTTAAAGATATCAAGAAGACAATCGCTCGCATCTACACTGTTCTCACAGAACGTGAAAATGCTGAAGCAGCTAAGTAAGGAGGGCATGAAATATGGAAGAAAGAAACTCGCGTAAGGTCCTTCGCGGAACAGTAGTATCCGATAAGATGGACAAGACAATCGTCGTAGAGATCACCGCATCGAAGGCTCATCCTTTATATGGCAGACACGTTAAGGCAACTTCACGTTTCAAGGCTCATGATGAGAACAACGAAGCTAAAGTTGGCGACATTGTAGAAGTTATGGAAACAAGACCTTTATCAAAGGATAAGCATTTCCGTTTAGTAAAGATTGTTGAAAAAGCAGTAATACTTTAAGGCACAGGAGGAAAAAGCAATGATTCAGAATGAAAGCAGATTAGTAGTTGCTGATAACACTGGTGCCAAGGAATTACTGGTCATCAGATGCTTAGGCGGCTCAAAGCGCAAGACTGCATCCATCGGCGACATCGTCGTATGTGCAGTAAAGAGCGCACAGCCAAACGGTACTGTCAAGGACGGCCAGGTCGTCAAGGCAGTTATCGCACGTACAGTTTATGGTGTAAGACGTGACAACGGTTCTTACATTAAGTTTGACGACAACGCAGCAGTCATCATCAAGGATGACTTAACACCGGTCGGAACACGTATCTTCGGCCCAGTTGCTAGAGAGCTCCGTGATAAGGGATTCACTAAGATCGTTTCCCTTGCTCCGGAAGTTTTATAAGGAGGACCGCAGAATGAAAATCAAGACAGGTGATACCGTTAAGGTCATCAGCGGCCACTACAAGGGAACCGTAAGCGAAGTTAAGGCAGTCGATCCAAAGAACAATCAGGTCGTTGTTGAAGGTGTCAACATGATCAAGAAGTCTTTGAAGCCAAGCCAGCAGAACCCTGAAGGCGGCGTGATTGAAAAGGAAGCTCCAATCGACGCTTCCAACGTTATGCTCTATGACAAGAAGTCCAAGAGTGTAAGTCGTGTAGGTTACAAATTAGATGGCGACAAGAAGACAAGAGTCTTCAAGAAGTCTGGAAATGAGATCAAGGAGGCTAAGAAGTAATGAACCGTCTTCAACAGAAATATGTAGAAACAGTTAAGCCTTCTCTGATAAAAGAATTTGAGTACACTTCTCCAATGCAGGCACCAAAGCTTGTTAAGGTCATCATCAACATGGGTGTTGGTGATTCCATCGTTAACAGCAAGCTTCTGGATGAAGCTGTTGAAGAGATGACACAGATTGCAGGTCAGAAGCCTGTCATCACAAAGGCTAAGAAGTCCATTGCAAACTTCAAGCTGCGTGAAGGCATGCCAATCGGCTGCAAGGTCACTCTCCGTGGTGAGAGAATGTATGAATTCCTCGATAAGCTGTTCAATATCTCCTTACCACGTGTAAGAGATTTCCACGGTGTATCTTCCACTGCATTTGATGGCAGAGGCAACTACACATTAGGTGTGAAGGAACAGTTAATCTTCCCTGAAATCAACTTTGACAAGGTTGCCAAGGTCAGAGGAATGGATGTTGTTATCGTAACAACAGCTCAGTCCAACAAGGAAGCATACGCATTGCTGAAGGAACTCGGCATGCCGTTCGAGAAGTAAGAGAAGGAGAACAGAAATGGCAAAGACAAGCTTAAAAGTTAAAGCATCACGTCCAGCGAAGTTCTCTACTCGTGAGTACACTCGTTGTGAGAGATGTGGACGTCCACATTCAGTATTAAAGAAATATAAAGTTTGCAGAATCTGCTTCAGAGAGCTGGCTTACAAAGGTCAGATTCCTGGAGTCAAGAAGGCAAGCTGGTAAGAGGGAGGTAGCGCGATATGAATATGACAGATCCTATTGCTGACATGCTGACAAGAATCCGTAATGGTGTTCAGGCTCAGATGACAACAGTTGATGTAGCTCCTGCTTCAAAGGTCAAGGTAGAAATTGCTAAGATCCTGAAGGAAGAAGGATACATCGACAAGTACGCCGTAGAAGGCGAGGGTATCGAGAAGAAAATCGTCGTTACTCTGAAGTATGGTGCACGTGGTACAAAGGTTATCACAGGCATCAAGAGAATTTCTAAACCAGGTCTTCGCGTTTATGCGAAGGGCAATGAAATTCCAAAGGTCCTCAATGGACTGGGAATTGCTATCATCTCCACATCAAATGGAATGATGACAGATAAAGAAGCACGCAAACAGCACGCAGGCGGCGAAGTCGTTGCCTACGTCTGGTAATGAGAAAGGATAACTAGACAAATGTCACGTATCGGAAATAAAGCGATTACCATTCCAGCTGGCGTAGAAGTAACTATTGCTGACGGGAATGAGGTGACTGTAAAGGGACCTAAGGGAACACTGACAAAGTCCTTCTCCCCATTAATGGATATCAAAGTTGATGCTGGAGTTCTTACAGTTAAACGTCCTAATGAGGAAAAGCACACAAAGCAGCTTCATGGAACAACCAGAGCACTGATCAACACAATGGTTGAAGGTGTTACGGCTGGTTTCACAAAGCAGATGAAGATTGTTGGTATTGGTTACAGAGCAGCTGTATCCGGTAACACAATCACATTGAACGTAGGATTCTCTCACGATGTAAAGCTGACTGCACCGGAAGGTGTTAAGGTTGAATGTCCGGATGCTACAACAATCAACGTATCTGGTATTGATAAGCAGATGGTTGGTCAGTTTGCAGCAGAAGTCAGAGAGATCAAGAAGCCAGAGCCATACGGAGGAAAGGGCATCCGCTATGTGGATGAATTTGTCCGTCGTAAGGAAGGCAAGACAGCTGCGGCTAAAAAGTAAGGGAAGGAGAGAGTAGAAAATGCTGAATTTACAGAAGAAAAATGAAGAACGTATTCGTCGTCATAAGCGCGTACGTAATGTGGTCAACGGTACTCCCGACTGCCCAAGACTGAACGTATTCCGTTCCAATGCAAACATCTTTGCACAAGTCATTGATGATACAACTGGAAAGACTCTCTGTGCTACAAGTTCTGTTGAACTGAAGCTCGAGAATGGTGGAAACGTTGAGGCTGCAAAGAAGGTTGGCGAAGCAATTGCCAAGAAGTGCTTAGCAGCAAAGATTGAGTCCGTCCGTTTCGACCGTGGCGGTTATGTATATCACGGAAGAGTTCAGGCCCTTGCTGATGCAGCAAGAGAAGCTGGACTGAAGTTCTAAGGAAAGGGAGATAGATAACTGAAATGCCAAATGATAAGAAAAAAGATTTCAGAAAGCGCGAACCAAAAGAGTTCGACTCTGTTGTAGTCTCCATCAACCGTGTATCCAAAACCGTAAAGGGTGGACGTAGAATGCGTTTCGCTGCTCTTGTTGTCGTTGGTGACCATAAGGGTAGAATCGGATTCGGTATGGGTAAAGCTGCCGAAGTTCCAGACGCAATCAAGAAGGCTGAAGAGTGCGCTACAAAGAACGTTTTCAACGTCAAGTTAGTTGACGGTACAAGAACAGTTCCACATACAATCAAGGTTACTCATGGTTCTTCCACAGTATTCCTTGCTCCTGCTGCTCCAGGTACTGGAGTTATCGCAGGTGGTGCTGTCCGTAATATTCTCGAACTCGCAGGCGTATCGGATGTCCTTTCTAAGGTCATCGGTTCCCGCACATCCGTTAACGTTGTATATGCAACATTAAAGGCTCTGCAGGAAATGCGTACTGTTGATGAAATTGCAAAGCTCCGCGACAAGAAAGTCGCTGAGATTAGATAAGGAGGGACTCTAGATGAACTTAAATGAATTGAAAGCAAATGAAGGAGCCCGTTCCAATCGTAAGAGAATCGGAAGAGGACTCGGATCCGGTACTGGTAAAACAGCCGGTAAGGGTAACAAGGGTCAGAATGCCAGAAGCGGCGGCGGCGTCGCAATTGGTTTTGAAGGTGGACAGACTCCATTCTTCAAGAAAATGCCTAAGAGAGGTTTCACGAACTATACTCGTAAAGAATATGCAGTTGTCAATGTTGAAGATCTGAACAAGTTCGACAATGATGTCACTGTAGATTACACAGCATTAAAAGCTGCCGGTTTAGTCAAGAAGCACCTTGATGGTGTGAAAGTCCTTGGTGACGGCAAGCTGGAAAAGAAACTGACAGTGAAAGCTGAAAAGTTCTCTAAGTCTGCCCAGAAGGCTATCGAAGAAGCAGGCGGAAAAGCTGAGGTACTGTAATCATGACACATACGTTCGCCAGCTTGTTCAAGAATAAAGATACTCGTAAGAGAATATTCTTTACTCTGGCAATGCTGCTGATCTACCGTGTCGGAGCTGCAATCCCTGTGCCAGGTGTGGACGCTACAAAGCTGTCCTCACAGATTGCGGATAACTCCATTCTCAATATGATGAACTTATTGGGAGGCGGAGCACTTGAGAAATTAAGCATCTTCGCAATGGGCGTTACCCCGTACATCACCGCAAGCATCATCATTCAGCTGCTGTCTATGGATGTCATTCCTGCTTTAACAGAAATGACAAAGTCCGGACAGACCGGCCGTATGAAGATGGAGAAAATCACACGTTACCTGGGTGTTGTCCTGTCATTTGTACAGGCATACTCCCTGGTATACGGCTTCGATAAGCAGTATTCCGTTCTGACAAATTCCAATTTGTCAGGTTACCTGTATACAGCGACTGTATTAACAGCAGGAACCATGTTCCTGATCTGGATCGGTGACCGTATTTCCATGAAGGGTATCGGTAATGGTATTTCTATCATTATCTTCGCTGGTATCGTTTCGAACATTCCAGCAAACTTCATGCAGGTATACAACGTTCTTGTTGGAGGTTCTTCCTCCGGTGAGATCTTCAACGGTGTTCTGCAGTTCGTACTGTACTGTGCATTGTATCTGGCGATCATTGTCTTCGTTATTGTAATGGAGACAGCAGTCAGAAAGATTCCAATCCAGTACACAAACAGTTCAACATCTCGCAGTGGAAGCGACATCACGTTCCTTCCTCTGAAGATCAACAGCGCATCTGTTATTCCTGTCATCTTCGCACAGTCAATTATTACTGCGCCGCAGATTGTCATCAGTTTCTTCAATACAGACCTGTATCAGAAACTGAGCGCTTGGCTGTCCTTAAGCAGCTGGACGGGTCTGGCACTGTATGCTGTATTAACAATCTTATTCACATTCTTCTATACCGATCTTCAGGTTGATCCTGATCAGATGGCTGATAACCTCAGCAAGTCCGGTGCCTATATTCCAGGTATCCGCCCAGGTTCTGAGACAAAGAGCTATCTGCACAAGGTCCTCAACCGTATCACGGTTCTTGGTGCAATCGCACTGACAGTCGTTGCGGTCATTCCATATATTCTGCCTATGTTTACATCGCTTCCTAAGTCAACTTCCATCGGTGGTACAGGTATTATCATCGTTGTCGGTGTCGCTCTGGAAACAATGGCTCAGTTAAAGGGTCAGTTAACACAGAAGCAGTACCATGGTTTCTTAAGATAAAAGGAAGAAGGATGGATAGAAAATGAATCTTCTGATTATGGGTCCTGCCGGAGCAGGAAAGGGTACCATGTCTGACTTGATTGTTTCAGAATATGATATCCCGCATATTTCCACAGGCGATATGCTTCGTGAAAATGTGAAGAATAATACGGAACTTGGCAAGAGTGCACAGTCCTATATGAATGCTGGAAAGCTTGTACCGGATGATGTCATCAATGCCATGGTAGAAGAAAGACTTCAAAAGCCGGATTGTCAGAAAGGATATCTGCTGGATGGTTTCCCACGTACCTTAGTACAGGCGGAAGCATTCGCAAAGATTGCTGAGAAGATCGGCAAGCCAGTCGAGAGCGTTATTGCTCTGGAAGTAGGCTTCGAAGTTCTGGAAGAACGTATTACCGGAAGAAGAATCTGCCCGAAGTGCGGCGCTATCTATCACATTCATACAAAACCATCGAAGGTGGAAGGCAAGTGCGACGTGTGCGGTTCCGATCTCGTTCAGAGAAAAGATGACACCGTGGAACAGCTGAAAGTCCGGATGGATGAATATGACAAGAGCACCAAGCCTGTCATTGACTTCTATGCAGAGAAAGGCGTGGTAACACGCATTAACGCTGCTAGAAAGCCGGAGGAAGTCTTCGGTGCAATTAAAGAAGTATTAAACAAGATCAAGTAAATGAAGACCAGGGAGAGTGTGAGCTCTCCCCGGGATTTGTTTCGATCTGTCAGTAAATGCAGCATGGTCGTGAATTTCATGCCAACGTTGCTGTTAAAATCTGAATGCATATCATTCGCATTTTAACAGAAATGAAATTCCGCTGTATTTCCTGGGTAAAAAACACGTTGGAAAATTACCTACAGACATTCAATGTTGAATATGTTAAAATTATAAATTGTCCAGGAGGCAAAAATATTATGAAGGTTAGACCATCTGTAAAACCAATCTGTGATAAATGCAGAGTTATCAAGCGCAAGGGCGTTGTTATGGTAATCTGCGAAAACCCTAAGCATAAGCAGAGACAGGGTTAATTAATAGAAAATAAGGAGAGAAAATAAATATGCCACGTTTTGCTGGTGTCGATATTCCGCGTAACAAAGTTATCGGAGTATCTCTGACATACATTTATGGAATCGGTCCTACAACTGCAAAGAAGATCTGCGCAGCTGCTGGAGTAGATGCAGAATTAAGAACAAACGATCTGACAGATGCACAGGAAACTGCCATCCGTGAACAGATTGATGCAATCAAGACTGAAGGCGATCTTCGTCGTGAAACAGCACTGAACATCAAGCGCTTAATGGAAATCGGATCCTATCGTGGACTCCGTCACAGAAAGAGCCTGCCTGTTCGTGGTCAGCGTACGAAGACAAATGCTCGTACAAGAAAAGGTCCGCGTCGTACTGTCGCGAACAAGAAGAAGTAATAGGAGGACGAAATGCCAGTAAAGAAGAATACTACTGCCTCTACTCGTAAGAAGAAGGCAAAGCGTAATGTAGCAAAAGGCATTGCGCATATCCATTCCACATTTAATAACACAATCGTAACTATCACTGATGAAGCTGGAAACGCTGTTTCCTGGAGCTCCGCAGGTGCATTAGGTTATAAGGGTTCCCGTAAGTCTACTCCTTACGTTGCTCAGCTCTGTGCTGAAGCAGCAGCTAAGGCAGCTGTACAGCAGGGAATGAAGTCTGTAGAAGTCAATGTCAAGGGACCTGGAGCAGGTCGTGAATCTGCTGTTCGTTCTTTACAGACTGCAGGCCTTACAATCACTGCAATCAATGACGTAACACCGATCCCTCATAACGGATGCCGTCCGCCAAAGAGACCGCGTGGTTAATAAAAGACAATAGGAGGATTGTTGCATGCAAAAGTTTGAACGCGCCGATTTTGAAGTACAGGAATATGTTGAATCTGAGAATTACGGTAAGTTTGTTCTCTCTCCATTAGAGAGAGGTTTTGGCACAACAATCGGGAATGCGCTTCGCAGAGTCCTGCTGTCCTCCCTCCCGGGAGCAGCGATATTCTCCATCAAAGTCGATGGCGTGTATCATGAATTCACAACAATTCCGGGTGTAAGAGAAGACGTCTCTATGATCATCCTGCAGTTAAAGCAGCTGATCATGAAGATTGAAGACGACGAGACTTACAGTCTCCAGATTTCCGCAAAGGGACCATGCACTGTCACTGCGGGTGACATTACATGCCCTGCACAGGTAGAAATCCTGAACAAGGATCTTGAGATTGCGCATCTCGAGAAGAACGTAACACTCGAAATGGAGCTGAAGGCAAAGAATGGCCGCGGTTACGTAAGCTCCGATATTAACAAGCAGTTGAATCAGGGCAGCTCACAGGGCATTGGTACAGTCTATACAGACTCTATCTATACACCTATTACTAAGGTTGCTTACAATGTTGAACCAACACGTGTTGGAGAAGACGTTAAATATGACAGTCTGACAATGGAAGTATGGACCGATGGTTCTATCAATCCACAGAAGGCTCTGTCGATGGCTGCAAAGATCTTAATTGATCACTTTGACATCGTCGCTGGTATCAACGAAGATGTATTAGCTATGGACAATGTCGTCAAGGAAGGCGGCTCAGAGCAGACAAATAAGGGACAGCAGATGATGATTGAAGATCTTGATCTCTCTGTACGTTCTTATAACTGCTTAAAGAGAGCTGGAATTCAGACAGTTGAAGAACTGACCCAGAAGACCGAGGATGAAATGATGAGAGTCCGTAACCTCGGAAAGAAATCACTGAAAGAGGTTAAGGATAAGCTGATCGAACTCGGATTAGGCTTCAAATCCTTTGACTGATAGGAAGGAACTATTATGTGGAATCGTAAGTTTGGAAGAAACGCTGATCACCGTAAGGCAATGCTGAGAAATCTCGCTACATCTGTCATTCTGTATGGCAAGGTCGAGACAACAGAAGCAAAGGCTAAGGACATGCGTTCTGTAGTGGATGAATTAATCACACTTGGTAAGAAGGGTGATTTAGCAGCTCGCCGTCAGGCAGCAGCTTTCATCAGAGACGTTGTCGCTGATGAAAAGACACAGCAGACTGTACTGCAGAAGCTCTTCGATGAAGTAGCTCCTAAGTACGCTGATCGTAAGGGCGGATACACAAGAGTCGTTAAGACTGGTGTAAGACGCGGCGATGCAGCTCCAATGGCATACATTGAGCTGGTCTAATTGTTGATCAAAGATAACTGCAGGAAACTGCAGTTTTTTTGTGGCCAAAGAACGGTTATAATTGAACCAAGAAATTGGAGAAGAGAATGGAAGGAAAAGATTACGGACAGATTATTCAAGTAAGCAATTCATTACGGAAATACTATGGCCTGCCGCTGTATCATGACACCGATGCCAAGACGGATCAATGGCTGGAACAGAATGCCTGCCGCTGTGTTGTGGCAATCTTAATTGATGGCATGGGCACATCCGTCATGAAGAAACATCTGCCGGAGTATCATTTCTTTCCCAAGCATACAGTGAAGGAAATCACGACCGTGTTCCCGCCAACAACGAGTGCCGCAACGACTTCCTTCCGTACAGGAAAGAGTCCGATTGAAAATGCCTGGCTGGGATGGAACCAGTACTTTCCAGAATTGGATGATAACTTGATCCTGTTCCGCAGTCAGTCACAGTATACGGATGTTCTCTATCCAGAATTTATTTCCCGGACAATACCATACAAAGAGATGGTGCAGGAACTGCAGGAAAAAGGAATCCGCAGTGAATCGATCTGGCCAAGCTGGTCCCCGCTGCATCCATGTGATTCTTATGCCGGAGAATTAAAGATGGCAGAGCATTACATCAAGCAGAACGAAACACGATTTGTTTATGTGTATTGGGATGCTTTAGATACATTGATGCATAAAGAAGGACCATCCTCAAAGGAAGCAGGAGAGATTCTGCGGCAGATCGAACGGGAGACAGAGCAGTTTGCCAAACGTCTGCCAGAAGACTGCGGCATGATGGTCATTGCGGATCATTCCCAGATTGATATCCATCAAAAGGATCTGGAAGCCGAGACGGAACTCTGTTCCTGTTTCCTGCATGAGCCTGCGTTAGAACCCCGGGCAATTTCCTTTACGATCCGGGAAGGAAAGAAAACAGAATTCAAAGAACGCTTTCATAAACTCTATGGAAAGGAATATCATCTCTATACGCACGATGAAGTCATGCAGAAACAATTATTCGGTACCGGCACACCGCATCCGCGCAGCGAAGCATTTATCGGTGATTATCTTGCGGTTGCAGTGAGTGATCTGCAGCTGTTCTATAAAAAGGGATTTGGAAAAAAAGGAGACCATGCAGGCGGATTAAAAGAAGAAGCATGCATTCCATTGATCCTGTACACAAACAACAAATGAAACTGTGGTAGAATATACACATTATGAAAAAACAAATGATTGCTTTACTTGCATGTGCTCTGCTGACCGGATGCAGTCAAACAACTGCAGCTGCAACAGCTTCAGCGACAGCGGCCGCAGCTTCTGCACAACCGCTGGATGCAGATACCTATACCGCATATACCAACGCCATTGCCAATAAGAAGAATCCAGATTCTTACAGTGCAGCGGTGAACAGCACCTATAAGATGGCATACAGTGATGATTCCAAAGAACTGTTTGTGATGGATGGAACGCTTGAAGCATCCGGGATTACCGCCAATAACGTCACGGCTCATTCCACACAGCATATCTCCAGTAAAGGAACAGAATCCAATCTGAGCGGCTGGTATTATAGCGGCCGTTTATACAACACGTATAACAACGTAAATTATTACGAAGATATGTCCTTCAGTGATCTGAAGTCTTCTCTGTTAGTACCGATGGATGTGTTCCAGATCCAGCAGAACACAATCTCTTCGCTGCAGGCAGAACAGGACAGCACCGGCAATACCATCTACACGATCTCACTGAATGCGGATACCGCAGCGTCCTTATTCACCAGTCGCTACGATTCCTATGGCTTCTCGAAGTATGATGGCTATCAGATCACCAGCAATACCATCAAGGATACCTTTGATGCGAATGGCTACTTCGTGAAAGAAGAAGCGGACTTTGCAATTTCCGTCACATATAACAGTCAGGCCATCAACATTGATTACAGCAGCTATGTAGCATATCTGAAAATGGACGGCACAACCGTTACCGTCAGTGATGATGATAAGAATTCGCAGGCATCTTATGTGAATTATCAAGATATCGATACCTCGAAGATCACAACCGAAAGCTTGATTGATGATTCCGAAGAAAGTACAACCGAAGGAACCTTTAAAAAGAGACTTGTCGGAAGACTTGGTTACACGGATAATGGGGATGGAACGTATAAGGATACGTTCAATGATTCAGAATCCTATACCATCGATTTCAACAACAAGACGTTCTTATATACGAATCATACGATTGCCTATTCCTACAGCTGGAAGGGCGATGTCGGATCCATGGGTGCATGTACATTGAACTTCAACACGAATGCATCAACGAAGGATTGTGAAGATACAACATTATCAACTATAAAGGATGTAAAGACTTATCTGCAAATGGAACTATACTACTGTGGATTATCGTTGGATGATCTGCAGGCGGAAGCGAAATAGTTATATCAGGAGGAGAATGATATGAGAGCAGTGATTTCAGTCGTTGGCAAAGACCGTCCAGGCATTCTTGCGTATGTTGCAACCAATTGCGCACAAAGAAACATCAACATTGTTGATGTGACTCAGAAAGTACTTCAAGATTTATTTACCATGATCATGATTGTTGAGATTCCGGAAGATATGGAAAAGACACATCAGATTGCGGATGAAATTGAATCACTGGGGGAAGGGCAGAACTTGAAGATCCATGTCATGCATGAAGACATCTTCAATGCAATGCATACCATCTGAGGCGCGTATGAACAGAAATACAAACTCAGATAACATTCTTGAAACGATCCGCATGATTGAAGAAGAGAACCTGGATATCCGTACGATCACCATGGGCATCTCTTTGATGGATTGTGCAGACAGTGACATCGACCGTTCCTGTGAGAAGATCTATCAGAAGATCACGACCAAAGCAAAAGACCTAGTCAAGACAGCGGCAGATATCTCCCGGGAATATGGCATTCCAATCATCAATCAGAGAATTACTGTGACACCAATTTCACTTTTAGTCAGTGCCAGCGGCGGTGATCCTGTGAAGTATGCAAAGACACTGGATAAAGCTGCCAAGGCAGTGAACGCATCCTTTATCGGCGGCTTCTCGGCATTAGTGCAGAAAGGCATGACGCCTGGCGACAAGGCTTTGATTGAAGCCATTCCACAGGCACTTGCTGAAACAGATATTGTTTGCTCCTCCGTAAATATTGGCTCGACCAAAGCTGGTATCAATATGGATGCAGTCAAACTGATGGGACAGGCAGTTGTAAAAGTTGCTGAATTAACAAAAGACAACCAGTGCTTCGGTGCTTCTAAGTTAGTTGTTTTCTGTAATGCAGTGGAAGACAACCCATTTATGGCAGGCGGCTTCCATGGTGTAACAGAACCAGATACAGTCATTAACGTTGGCGTATCCGGTCCAGGTGTTGTTCGTGAAGCGGTCAAAAAAGCAGGCGAGCATGCCAGCATGGATGAGATTGCCGAGATTATTAAGAAGACAGCATTTAAAGTCACTCGTATGGGACAGCTTGTTGGCCGTGAAGCCAGCCGTCGCTTGAATGTGCCATTTGGAATTGTGGATCTATCGTTAGCACCAACACCAGCGGTCGGCGATTCTGTTGCCCGTATTCTGGAAGAGATTGGTTTAGAAACGTGCGGCGGTCCAGGCACTACAGCATGTTTAGCAATGTTGAATGATGCGGTCAAAAAGGGCGGCGTCATGGCATCCTCCAGTGTAGGCGGATTATCTGGCGCCTTCATTCCAGTGTCCGAAGATGCTGGCATGATTGAAGCAGCAGAGAAGGGTGTCCTTACCATTGAAAAACTAGAAGCGATGACAGCGGTATGTTCGGTCGGTCTCGATATGATCATTGTCCCGGGCGATACATCAGCGGAAACAATCAGTGCCATCATTGCGGATGAAGCTGCTATCGGTATGATCAACACTAAGACAACGGCATGCCGTTTGATTCCTGCCATTGGCAAGAAAGCAGGAGAACATCTTGTCTTCGGCGGTCTGATGGGGGAAGGACCTGTCATGCCTTTAAAGACAACAAAGCCAGATGTCATGGTAAATCGTGGTGGAAGAATCCCATCTCCACTGAATTCCTTAAAGAACTAAAAAATAAAGATTACTTCACACTGAAGTAATCTTTTTATGTAGCGGGAATATCAATGAGATTGTCCTTTCGTATTGCATCCGTTAGCTGCGGGTTTTCTGTCAATGGATCGACCATGAATAGATCCACTTTTTATGCAGTACGGTACGAAGCTCTTCGTTGTACGCCCTTCAATTTCAAAATAACGAAATAATGCAACACTTACACCTTGAACAAATCTTTATTCTACGCTGCTCTTTAGTTTGCTGTTCATTCGACCAGTAGCGCGTTTGATGGACAGATAGATAATGAACCAGATTACAGCGAAGCCGGCAAAGAAAATCAAAGAGAAGACAGGCAGAGCGGAGACTGGCATCCATCCATTGAAGAGATAGACCAGCATATAGTCAAAGTAGAGGACAGCCATCTGAATCAATGAAGCCATCGCATACGGAAGCTTTTCCACTGTATAGACAGCAGAGATCCCGGCAGCGATGAATGCCATGAAGAGAATCGTCAGGATATTCTGAATGATAACAGGAATGGATAGTTCTGAGACGACACCATTGCAATTTAAGAAATACCATACGATGCATAGAATGACTGGACCCATCCAGGCAAACAGCATTCCTCTTTTGCCAAATTCCTTCATAAAGTTTTTCATATTCCATATCTCCTTTTCAATTCCGCGAAACATCTTCTGGATACATAATCTTTATAACCACTTTTGAATACAGCATCGACAGCACCTGAGAACTGTACATCGAACTGCACGATCTGTCTGCGATTGGCAATGGCAGATTTGTTAATGCGGATAAAATAGTCAGGCAGTTTTGACTCAATCTCATACAGCCGTACTTTGATGCTGTACTGTCTGCCATCTGCATACGAAACATACGTTTTGTTATCCTGCGCAAAGATGCTTTCAATTTCCTGGATCTTCAGGATCTTGATGGTATCTTTATCGTAACCATAGAGTTCTTCCAGATTTCCTTCATGAATAACAAGATGCTCAATTGCGTCAATCATCTCGGTGCGTTCATGAACAACTGCTGTTATCTCTTCTTCAGCATCTTTGTTGATCACCAGTTTGAATTTCATAACTTCCTCCAACACCTCCAATTATAAAAACAATCCCATGCCTGTCTATGGGATTTCACTGTTCGGTAGAAATGGAGTGCTGAACGGTAAAAAAACCGGATTTCTCCGGTTTCTGTTTATTCGTCTGCAATCTTGATTTCGCCAGTAATTGAGTAAACGACCCATTTACTGATATTGACCGCATGGTCGCCAATCTTTTCAAAGTACTTGGCAATCATTAACAGATCTAAGTAGTCTTCGGCACACTGAGGATTCTTTTGGATTGCTTCCACAAGATCGACTTTGACCTTTAAGAATAAACTATCCACGATATCATCATACTGTATCACCGATTCTGCCGTGGCAAGATCTGGTTTGACATACGCATCGACGCTTTGATGGACCATCATGACCGCTTTGCCTGCCAGTTCCTCGATGTCTTTCATCCGATGGAAACGGGTTGTGTAAAGAATGATGTCGGCGGTATCGCTGGCAACTTCGCCAATTCGCTTCATATCGGTAATCATCTTAAGTGCAGCACTGATCTGCCGCAGATCACCAGCGACCGGCTGCTGCTGAAGCAATAAGCGAAGGCATAGTGCTTCAATGTTCTTTTCGTTCTGCAGAATGGATTCATGAATCCCACGGACTAACTTTGCTTCCTCACAATTGCCGTGGATCAATGAATTCTCTGTATGGGTAATGGCTTGCTCGCATAGGGCACCCATTTCCTGCATCTGTACATTCAGATTCTTTAATTCTTCAAAGTATTGAACTCTCATATCATCCAAACCTTCCTGTAATGTATTCGTATGTTTTCTTTTCTTTTGGCATTGAGAATAATTGTTCCGTTGGACCAACTTCAATCAGATCTCCCAATAGGAAGAATGCTGTCTGATCTGAGATACGCACGGCCTGCTGCATGTTATGAGTTACGATGAGGATGGTGTAATCTTTCTTCAACTCCTGCGCGAGGTCTTCAATCTTTGCGGTCGCAATTGGATCCAATGCACTGGTTGGTTCATCCATCAATAATACTTTTGGTTTCACTGCGAGAGCTCTTGCGATACAAAGACGCTGCTGCTGCCCTCCGGAAAGACCTAAAGCAGATTTCTTAAGGCGGTCTTTGACTTCATCCCAGATGGCTGCCTGCTTTAAAGCGGTCTCCACAATCTCATCCAGCTTCTTCTTATCATGAATTCCAGCTAAGCGCGGACCATAGGCAACGTTGTCGTAGATACTTTTTGGAAATGGATTTGGCTGCTGGAAGACCATGCCGACCTGACGCCGTAAGGCAATCGGATCAATGTCATGATAGACATCCACACCATCCATCCGAATCTTTCCTTCGACTTTGATCCCCGGTTCAAAATCATTCATTCGGTTCAACGTCTTTAAGAATGTAGACTTGCCGCATCCCGATGGACCGATCAATGCTGTAATCTGGTGCTCCGGAATTTCGATATTGATATTATGTAATGCATGGAAGTCTCCATAATAGAACTGCATATCTTTTACGGAGAATACCGAAGTATTTGTCTGTGTCATTTTGCGCCTCCAATCTTTCGCTCATAGCGCCGTGATAATACACGTGTCAAAATTGAGAATACAAGAATCAAAATTACGAGAATTGCGGAAGAGAAATTTGCGATATCTGCCGCATGAATATTTAAGCTTCCTTCGGTACGCATGACCCAGATATGCAAAGCCAGCGTTTCACCAGGCCGGAACGGATTCCAAGGACAGGTTGGTGAAGTGATGTTGAAATTGGACCAGTTGATGTTGGTGCTCTGACCAGCAGTATACAGAAGGGCAGCTGCTTCGCCAAAGCCACGGCCGGCTGTTAACAGGACGCCGGTCATGATGCGTGAGGTACAGGTTGGAATCAGTACTTTCACAATGGTCTGCCAATGGGTTGCCCCTAATGCCATACTGCCAAGCTTATATCCTTTTGGTAAAGAACGAATGGCATCTTCAGTGGTTGTAGTGATTGCAGGGAGGGAAAGAATACTGACCGCAAGGGCACCGGCGAATAAGTTCCAATGCATGCCGGTCATTAAGATAAAGACCAAGTAACCGAACAGGCCAATGACAATTGATGGGAGGGATGACAGCGATTCAATTGAGATCCGTAAGAACTTCAGGAACTTTCCTTCTTTGGCGTATTCCGCCATATAGATGCCGGCTGCCATACCAAGCGGTACGGAGATCAGCAGCGATAGGAAGACTAGGTAGATGGTATTGAATAATTGATTGCCAATCCCATTCTTTGTAAAGGAGAACAGACCAGGATAATAACTGAGCAGTCCCTTGAGAATAATGTATCCTGCGAGGAACAGCAGGAAGACAAGGAAGAAACCACCGACGCCATAGAAGACACCGGTCATGATGCGGTCAGCCGTTTTTGCTTTGCGAATGTTTGTCATTTTACGCTCCATGTGTCTTCTCCTTTCGTGCTGAGATCCAATGGATCAGGATGATGGAAATCATTGATAGAAGGAACAGAAGCAGTGCCATAGACCAGAGGGCTAAATTATATTCACCGCCATTGGCTGTGTTGCCCATATCAGAAGCGATGGCTGCTGTAAGGTTTGTGGTAGGTGACAGAATACTGTCCGCAAACGCTCTGGTCTTGCCAATGACCATAGCGACCGCAAGAGCTTCGCCAAAGGCACGGGATAGACCTAAGATAATGCCAGAGAAAATACCGGACATGGATGCAGGGATGACAATATGACGGATGACCTGCCAGCGGGTCGAACCGATGCCATAAGCTGCTTTACGATAACTGTCTGGTACACTGCGAATGGCATCTGCGGATAATGTTGTGATGGTCGGAAAGATCATGACAGCTAAAACGATGCCGGCAGCTAAGACAGAGAAACCGCCCATCTGTGCATGGAAGACATCTCGGATAAATGGTACAAGAATTGTTAAGCCGACCCAGCCATAAACAACTGACGGGATACCTAAGAAAATCTCTGTGGCAGGTTGAAATAATTTCGTGCCGGCTTTTGGATTGATTTCCGTCATGAAGATTGCCGCTGCGATAGAGAATGGCACAGCAATCAACAGAGCCAGTCCGCATGTCTCTAAAGAACCAACGATATAGATGGCTGCCCCCACTTGTCCACCCGCTGTTCCAGAACTGTCGGTTGGATTCCATTGAGAAGAGAATAAGAACTCCCAGAGGGAATGATGATTCTGTGTGAAGGTTGCACTGCCTTGATAAATGAGAAAGAAACCAATGGCTAACGTTAGACCGATGATCAAGATGCCGCAGATACTGACGAGGATCCGCCAGAAGGTCTCTTTGCGGAACATCTGCGGGTCTCGCACAGGTTTCTTTCGTAGAGCTTGTTGTGTACTCATACTGCAAGATCCTTTCTTTTCGTAGTAAACGGCAGGAGTTTCCTGCCGTAAACAAACGTTCAATTTTGAAACCGATTTTACTTGTGGCTGCTGACAGCAGTATCACTCATCTTAGAAGCAACACCATAGCCCATTGCTTCAACTTTCTTAGAGAAAGTATCGCCGGTAATGAACTTGATGAAATCCTGAGCAGCTTCACTGCCGTCACCCTTGGTATACATATGCTCAAAACCCCAGACTTTATAGGAACCGTTGTAGGTATTCTCTAATGTTGGCGCAACACCATCAATGGAAACACCAACGGCAGAACTGCTGTTAACTAAATAGGATAATGCGACATAACCGATGGCACCTTTGTTATCATTGATTGTCTGCATCAGGGTGCCGGAGTCATCAGTCTCTAATGCGGATGTGCCTGCTTCTTCAGTGCCGTTCATTGCCCACTTCTTGAATAAGGCTCTGGTTCCGGAAGAGGATGGACGGGTGACTAACATGACAGCTAGATCGGGTCCGCCAACTTCTTTCCAGTTGGTCACTTTACCGGTAAAGATGTCGACCAGCTGTGCGGATGTCAGCTTTGATAAGCCAAGTGATTTATTTACCACAGCTGCAACCGATACAACAGCAACTTCATGATCAGTCAAGGAAGCAGCGGTTGCTGCATCCAGCTTTTCTGCAGCGAAGACATCCGAGTTGCCAATATCGATGGAGCCATCTGCGACCTGTTTCAATCCGGTTCCGGAACCACCGCCATTCGCGGTCACGGATACGTTTGGATTAGCAGTCATATAATCATCTGCAGCAGCTTGAACTAATGGCAGTAAAGCGGAAGAGCCAGCAGCGTTTACGGTGCCACTGACATTGGATGCGGCAGAGGCAGGGCCAGTACTGTCCTGCGCACTTGCACCGCACGCGGTCAAAGACAAAGCCATGAGGCCTGTTAAGAATGCTTTTGTAAACTGTTTCGAATTCATTTGTTTTCCTCCCATATTTTTTGTAACGACCATATCATAGGAAGAGAATGTAAAGTCCGAAACAAGCGTATTGTTAAATCAACGTAAAAAAACAACAGTACATTGTACTGTTGTTTATAGAATGGATAGAAGATCTTCTCTGGTCAGCTTCGAACTCGACATGCCTTCGCCAGATAATATCTTATCGGCCAGATCATTCTTGGACTGCTGTAAGTTCAAGATTCGTTCTTCAATGGTATCTTTCATGATCAAACGGTAGACGGAGACGACATTCTTCTGACCGATTCGGTGAGCACGGTCACTTGCCTGATTCTCGACTGCTGTATTCCACCATGGGTCATAGTGAATGACGATATCAGCTGCGGTCAAGTTCAGACCAGTACCGCCAGCTTTTAATGAGATACAGAAGACAGGGACATCGTCTTTCTGGAAGGATTCTACCATGTCTGCACGCTGCTTCTTTGGCGTTGAGCCTTCCAACAGATGATACTGCAGTCCTTCTTTGTCTAAACGGTCCGTCAGGATAGCAAGCATGCTGGTGAACTGTGAGAACAATAATACTTTATGTCCTGCTTCAACCGCGTTCTTGATCATATCAATGCACATCTCTGCTTTGGCAGAGGCACCAGTGTAGTGATCATAGACTAGCGATGGATCACAGCAGATCTGACGTAAACGTGTCAGTTCCGCAAGTACCATCAGTTTGTTTTCTTTGAATTCCTGATCGGACTGCTTGGTCAGCTGATTCTTCAGGTTCTGCACGCGGGCATCATACAGCTGACGCTGTTCTCCCTCGGCGGAAGCGTAGTAGACTTCTTCCAATTTATCCGGCAGATCTTTTAAGACATCTTTCTTCAAACGACGCAGGACAAATGGTGTGATCATTTTCCGCAGGCGGTTCTCAACATCTTCATCTGCATCTTTGATAATAGGAACTTCAAAGTTGCTGCGGAACTTTGGATAGTTGTAGAAGAACCCTGGCAGCAGATAATCAAAGATCGACCACAATTCACTCAAACGATTTTCAATTGGTGTCCCGGTCAGAGCAGCTTTGAACTGCGCATGTACTGCTTTGACTGCGCGGGCTGCCTGAGTGCCGGCATTCTTAATATACTGTGCTTCATCAATGACTTCACAGGAGAACTTGAGTTCTTCATAGATCTCAATATCCCGCTTCAGTAAGTCATAGGAAGTAATCAATACATCCTGTTCTCCGGAAGAACGGATCAGTTCATGACGCATGGATGCAGATCCGGAGATGATCCGGCTGGACAGGGATGGCAGGAACCGCTGAATCTCGGAAGACCAGTTGTAGACCAGTGATGCAGGACAGACAATCAGACACCGCTCACGGTCTTTCCAAGCACCGAGGAAGGCAATGACTTCAAGAGTCTTGCCAAGTCCCATCTCATCCGCTAACAAGCCGGAGAAACCGTTGTCCCGCAGAGCACACAACCAGCGGAATCCTTCTTTCTGATAGTTCCGCAGTTCTGCGTGCAGGTCGGACGGAAGTTCGTGTACAATCGATGCACTGTCATGCATGTGATCAATCAACGAATGGAATGACGCATCCTGGACCAATTCAAATTTTGTATTCTCTTCGGCCAGTTCTTCCAGATACTGTGCCCGATAGGTCGGTACCGCAATGGCACCGGAAGAAATCTGCGTCGAGGTCAATGATAATGACTCTTTTAAGTCAGCAAGTTCCTGAATCGAATCATCAATGTTCAGGAAGTCTCCGTTCTTTAAACGATAATATCTTTTCTTGCTGTCATACTTAGCAAGTATTTCAGCCAGCTGTTTGTTGGACATCGTATCCGAGACAAGATCCAGCTGCAGCAGGTCATGTGCGACGGATACGCCGACAGAAAACTTCGGCATATCATGAATCTGCATCTTCTTTAGGTTGTCACTGATAAAGACAGCTGCGAGATCCTGCATCTGCGGAATACCTTCCCGCAGCAGGGCGTATAACTTATCATCATCCTGGAAGATCTCCAGCAGATGTTTTTCTTGATTGAAGCGGTTGAACCATGGTGATAAGAATTCATCCATCTCTTTTTCAGATGCCGTGTCCCGCTGTCCATTATTCTCCATGCCTTCCAAGACATTGTATTTATCTTCTTTATAGACAGCGTAGAGACTGCAGGTAATCGTGCTGTCTGGCAGCTGATCTAGATAGATTTCGAAGGATGGTTTCTGCGGAACAAATTCTTCCGGATCAAACCCCATATTTTCGACATGCATGTGTTCATTCACTAATGGATAGATGTATTTCGCAAAGGCAGGCAGATCTTTCTGGGCAATGAAGTTCTCTTCGCCGGCATTCTGATCTAAGAAGTTCAAGAGAGGTAAGATCTTATCATCCTGCAGCGGTGTGCGCAGCAGACGTTTGTGAAGATAATCCATATAATAAAGATAGGAATGTCCTGCTGCATGCTGAAGAGCCGCCCCTTTGAAGAGATAACCGTGCTCACTTGGTACAATAGATGCGTGCATGTCCGGTGTTCCATCCACGACATGCAGTAATACTTCTGTATCATACCCATATGTATTTGGAATCAGGATATATGCCGGCAGATCTTTTAAGGCCGCAAAGAATTCATCCAGGTATCTTCCTTTTAAAGAAAGGGTACGCTTGATGGATGGTTCATCATAACTGCTGTAATGATAGTAGCTGGCATAGCCGCTGGTAGCGGTTGTATAAGTATCCTGATGTGAAGACAGTTCCATCAGGAACTTCAGCATCGGCCGTGAGCGCAGCGAGAAAGCGTGCAGGGAATGGACAAATTCCAGTGTCTTGCCATACCGCTTCAGATCGTGATTCTGAATATGCGTGCATAACTCATCGATATTCTGGATGACGTACTTGTGTCCGGTTCCTTCATAGATCTTGAAGGAAACTTCCAGTGCATCGTTCACGATGCCATGGATTGTAGGCTCTAAGGTAATTGGTGCCGTCGAAGATAAGATGGATGCACTCTGTACAGGAACATATTGATTCAGCAGCCGTTCCACAGCACTGTCCGTATGCCTGACGGGCTTATGAAAGCCATTGCCGATGATGGCAGAATTCGCCTCATCAATATACTTTAAAAGCACCGCAACAATATGTTTGCAGGGTGTCATATACGAATTATAAAAAGCACAGGTGCATTCACTGTCGACAATCCAGTTCTCGTTGCTGCTGAGCGTAATACGGACATGATACAACGTATCACTGTGACCGCTGCGGACATCTGATTGAATCGTGATGACACCGGTATCTGGATCTTCCCGGACATCGAGATCTTGAACGTACCCTTTTTCATAGATGGAAAGAGCCTTCGTATAGGTGCGCGTACCAAAGTATGCGGATAAGAATTTACGGTTTAACATGACAACACTCCTTCCATTTTGGGTCATCCTATATTCTAACATGGATTTGTTTCGGATGCGCGAATGACATCTATTTTTCATTCGTGTAGAATAGAAGCGATGAATACAGAAGAATTAAAAAAGATCCATGATGATGCGCGAAAGAATGATGTGCCGATCATGTTGGATGATGGTCTGCAGTATCTTTTGGATTTTATCCGTGGTCATGAGAATATCCGGGATATCTTAGAGATTGGCACCGCCGTTGGCTATTCCGCCATCAATATGGCTTCCATCCGCTGGGATATCACGATTGATACACTGGAAGTAGATGAACAGATGTATCGGCAGGCCGTTGCGAATATCGCAAACGAAAACCTGAGTGAACGAATTACGGTCCACTTTGGCGACGCATCAAACTTTGAAACAAAGAAGAAATACGATCTGATCTTTGTAGATGCAGCGAAGTCACAATACCGACGCTATCTGGAACATTTCTATAAGAATTCAGAAATCGGCACGTACTTTGTGTTTGATAACTTGAACTTCCATGGCATTGTGGATGATGAATCTTTATCGCATAACCGGAGCACAATCCAGATGATGCACAAAATAAAAAAATTCCGTGATCATATTCTCAAGGATGAGAGATTTCACACGGAATTTCATGGAGAGATTGGTGACGGTATTGCGGTTGCGGTCAGAGTCAAATAAGAGAGCCAGCAGGTATAGGCTCTCTTTTCGTTCTTAGAAACTGCCGGAGCTGTGGGAGAAGCCTCCGCTGTTGATAGAAGTGCCTCCGCCGCCACCACGGTCACGGTTGATATGCGTAACGGATTCGGTACGATACAGGAAAATATCCTGCTGACCGGTCAAATGCACACCGCCCTTTGGAATATAGTTGTTGGCTTCCATCTGGATGCCAGCGGTCTTATTCTTTGCCTTGATGATCAAGCAGACAATCAGCGCAATCAATGGCGCACCGCCGAAGGTCACACCATAGCGGATGTTCCGCATCATGTTGGCATGTGCCTCGGGATCAGCAGCAGCGACATCGATTGGTTTTCCTTCCGCTGCAGAAGCGAGATAGGTATCACAGTCTTCAATAAATGTCTTGAAGCCAGTATAGTAATCATCTTCGCGCAGATAGTACTTCACATCATCTGCCAATTCTTCTTTGCCATAATCGGTAAAGGCGGTATTGCAGGTGTCGCCATGCGCCATGATATCGTAATGACGATCACTCATCGTGATGACAAGAGCGACACATTCACGGCTGCTCCCAGTGCCATAGCCGAGTGTTTCGTTAGCATATAAAGCCTCGGCATATTTTTCAATATCACTGTATCCGGAGGAACTGCTTTCTACACGAATATAGACACCAACATTGTATTTCTTAGAAACTTTTGCGGCGAGCTGATTTAATTCACTGACTTCAGAAGAACTCAATTCGCCATAATCATCTCTGACATATTCGGTATTGTCCGCATGGATTGGCAGGACCAATGCGAAGGTGAGCAGAAACAGTAAGAATAGATTTCTCAATTTTCTCATTTTCTTCACCTCATCCCATCATGCCTATGACAAACCAGGCAATCACGCCTAAGATAACCGCAATGAGAAGGAAGGTCACAAAGAACTTGACCCAATCGACCGGCAGATCATCACTGACCATCTTCCCGGTCTGTCCATTCATCGCAAAGAGATAATTTTTGCCGTTGTATTTTGTGGATAACAGCCAGACGGGCAGGAAAGCATAATGCACCATGCCTGGTTCAATCGAAACATTTTCGACCTGCGGCAGAAGTGATGCATAGCCAACGATCGTAGAACGCAGCTGATCTACCGTAGTGTTCTTCATCCGTGTATCAGCACGGGACGCATCGGCATTGCTGTCGACATCATAACGGTTGGCTAAGAAGCCTGGCAGATAACTTAATGCGAAGGGCTTCATTTCACTGTAGTCAAATGGTTCAATGGCATCCATCAATTCATCCGGCATTGTACTGGAGGCGTCGGCAGGAATATTGTCGAAGTCGACATCTCCTTGTCGGCCAACCTGATAATGTTCGGTCACTGTGACAAGATCATCTCCACGGGAGAAGCTTGTGACACGGGTGGCATGATACTGCAGGTTGCCGTTTGCTGTGCCGTCATAAAGCCAGAATGGCACATACAGTCCTTTGATCTCTTCAATATGATTCTGCGCTGAGAATTTCGAAGGCAGGAACGGCTTCCCTTTATAAAATCCCTTTAATGCATCCACTGCCTGTTCCTTTTCATATTTGAATGGAATCAGATAGTCTGGTTTTAAGGAACCAGAGAATTGGGCAGGGACAACCGTTGGATTGCCGCAGTATGGGCAGCTTGTTGCGGCGGTTGTTTCATCCGTTACAAGCTGTGCTCCGCAGGAAGGACAGTTATATGCACGCAGGTGTTTCGCTTCTTCTTCGCTCCATTGCAGTGTTTCCGATGCTTTGGCCTGCGCCTTAGCATCATCGATGGAAACTGCTTCTTGGTTCTTCTCCGCAAATGCGGCCGTGATTTCTTCAATCGTAAATTCCGATCCACAGCTATCACATTTCAGTTTCTGAATGCTGGGATCGAAATGCAGTGGTGCTTTACAGTTGGGACATTGATAGTTTGTCAGCTGTTCCGGCATAGGGTGCTCCTTTCATGACAAAACAGAAGCGAGGATCACCATGATGATTGCAAAGCACAAAGCTCCGAGGCCCAGGATCAAAGCAGCTGTCTCATTGTCACGAAGCTTCTGATGATATTTTTGCAGATCAATTTTCATGATGTTCCTCACGTTTGAATAATTTATTGTGGTTTCTTTTCACCGCAGGAAGAACAGAAGTTCCCTGTGTTGACGGTTCCGCATTTTGGACAAGTCCACTGTCCGTTCACTGGCTTTGGTGTACCGCAGGAAGAACAGAAGTTTCCTGTGTTCACCGTACCGCACTTTGGACAAGTCCAGCTGCCTGCTGGTGCACTTGGCTGAGAAGCGGCCTGCTGATACAGTGCATTGGCATTGACGCCGCCGGCTGCTGTTGCGGCATTCATGCCGACAAAGCCCATGGCTGCACCGTTTGTGTTATTTGCGGCAGAACGCATTGCGTCCGTCTGTGCACCGACCATTGCAGCAGCACCAAGCGAAGGATCTTTATAGGCAGCATCTTTCTGCATCTGCTTGATGGTCTTTTCATCTTCTTCATCTGCAGATACAGAAGAAACACCAAACGAAACAATCTCAATACCACGTAAGTCTTTCCACTTCTTTGATAGTTCTGCATTTAACGCGTCCGCAAGTTCTTCCGTATGTCCCGGAATTTCTGAATACCGGACACCCTGTGCACTGATCTTTGCAAAAGCAGGCTGCAGAGCGGTTAACAGCTCGGTGCGCAGCTGACTTTCAATATCAGCGACCTTATATGCATCGGAAACATTTGCACATACATTTGTATAGAACAAAATTGGATCCGTGACTTTAATGGAATATTCGCCGAATGCCTTCATGCTGATATCCATATCAATTCCTGCACGGGCATCAACGACACGGAATGGTACAGGAGCAGCGGTGCCGTATTTCATGCCTGGTATTTCTTTTGTGTTGAAGTAATAAACTCTCTGATCTTCTGCCGGCTGACCGCCAAATTGGAAACGATGGCCAATCTGCTGGAAGATGTTCTTGAGCCCGTCGCCTAAGGAACCAGTAAAGAGGGATGGCTCGGTCTTGGAATCATATTTGTATTCTCCTGGCTGAGCAGAAAGATCGACGACCTGGCCTTGTTCAACAATGACCATGCACTGACCATCTGCAATCGCAATAACGGAACCATCTGAGATAATGTTGTCATCTCCATGGTTGGATGAAAGGCCTTTGACCTTTTTATGAGCTTTGACACAAATGGTATCTGCTGGAATCGCATCACAATAGAAATACTCTTTCCAAGTGTCCGCAAAAGCCGATCCGGCTGCGCTCATCGTTGCTAAAATCAGTCCCATATTATGTTCTCCTTTATGACAGGACCCCTGTCATTACTTTATATATTCATCGTATCATGTTTTTCTTTTGTTTCGAGATGGAATTCAAAGAATGCAGAAATTGTATTTCAGAAAAAATGAAAAAATCAGGGCTTCCCAAAAAGTAAAAAATACGAAAAAACGCGTGTTTTCATCTTGCATATTAGGCATATTAATAGTATTATATTTTCGCTGCCTTAGTAGCTCAGTCGGTAGAGCACCTGGCTGTTAACCAGGGTGTCACAGGTTCGAGTCCTGTTTAAGGCGCCATAAAAGATCACTTCGGTGGTCTTTTTTTTACATTCTTGGTCATTTGTACTTAGCACTCATATTGACAGAGTGCCAGCAACCGCGTATAACTACAACATAAGACGAACGTCTTAGGTGAGGTATTCTGATGTTTATTATGTTTGATCCTTTGATCAATATCTTATTAATATATCTGATTGCGGCGGTCTTGCCAGCCATCCTGCTGGTGAACTATGCCAACAATCAGCCTTCTCTGCACCGTCAGCCGACCGGTATCATGATGCATTTACTCTGGGAAGGTGTTCTTGCGGCGCTGATTGCCCTGGTCCTGGAGTGGCTGATGCAGCAGCTGGTCGCCGGTTATCGGATGGAGACCTGGCAGATGTATCTAGGTGTTGGCATCATTGAAGAAGGTGCGAAACTGTACTTATTAAAGAAGGAAACTTGGAACAGTCCATACTTCCAGACTCGTTATGACGGCATTGTCTATGCGGTCTTTGTCTCTTTAGGGTTTGCGGCCTTTGAGAATGTGAAGTATGTCATGGCCTATGGCTTATCGGTCGCCGTGACCCGTGCCTTGTTTGCGATACCTGCGCACATGGCGTTTGCGGTATTGATGGGCATGTTCTATGGCCGGGCAAAGCAGGCTGCCTGCCATCGCAAGAGCTTCTTGACCGGCTTCTTTGCGGTCTTATGCTATGCCGTACCGGTAGCTCTGCATTGCGCCTATGATTCCATGGCTTCCGTTGAGACCCTGCCGTTCATCCTGATTGTGGTTGTCATCTATTTCATCATCTTTAAACTCATGCGCAGAGAAGCGATGAGTGACCGCTTTGTATAAGCTTTCCAAAAACAGGAAAGCTTTTTTCTATCCATAATACTTGTGAACCAATAAGGTATAATAATCAGGTTGGAATAAGGAGTGTTTATGTCAGAAAATATTGTATTGGAAGCGAAACATTTAAAGAAAATTTATAATTACCGGACACCAAATGCCTTTGAGGCTCTGCATGATGTGAACTTTCAAGTTTACGATGGTGACTTCGTAGCCATCATGGGTCCTTCTGGATCGGGCAAGTCGACTTTTATTAATACCATCTCTACCATTGATGTGCCGACCGGCGGCCGTGTCTTTATTAATCAAAAAGAAATCCGTACGATGACGGAAAACGAAATTGGCAAGTTCCGTTATGAGAACCTCGGCTTCATTTTCCAGGACTTCAACTTATTAGATACACATACGATGTTTGAGAATATTGCGATGCCGTTATCCTTAGCACATGTCAATAAAGAAGATGTCGCACCGCGTGTCAATGCATTAGCAGAAGAGATGGGCATTCAGGATCTTTTACAGAAGTTCCCGTATGAATGTTCCGGCGGTCAGCGGCAGAGAGTCGCAATCTGCCGTGCACTGATCAATCGTCCGCATATCATTGTGGCAGACGAACCGACCGGCAATTTGGATTCTGCCAACAGTGCAGAACTGATGGGCATCTTACAGAAGCTCAATCAGCAGGGAGTCACGATAGTCATGGTCACGCATGATCCACTGATTACATCGTACTCAACAAGAGTCATCTATATTAAGGATGGCAACATTGAAAAAGAATTAGCGAAGGGAAATATGAGTCAGGACGAATATTTCCAGAAGATCGTTGAAATGAATTCAGAAGAATCCAGGGAGATCCTGAAGAAATGATTTTCAGTGACGCTCTGCGTTCCATTCGAAAAGATTTCTCGAAAGCCTTCTTCTACTGGCTCATCTTTGTCCTGACAACGATGTTCATCTATCTTTTCTATAACATCTCAATGAGTGATCCATCGGTCAATCCGTTGAATGATACTGGCAATATGATCACGTATGTCATGATCATTGTCATCATTCTATGCAGTATCGACATCCTCTTTGCGAATGATTTCTATGTAAAGCCGAAGGGGAAAGACCTTGCGGTACGCTTGATCTGCGGCGGCCGCTTTATCCAGATTGCCAGCTTCTTAATGATCCAGACAATCTTACTGCTGGTCTTGGCAATTCCGCTGGGCATTGCCTTATCGTACCTCTGCATCCCAGGTGTGAATGCCATCTTAGCCATGTCGAATCATGGTTTTGCGGTCACCGCACATCCAGAAGCTGCCCTGAACGCAACGGTCATCATCTTATATGTGGTGTTCTGGATTGTCTTATTGAACTTGAGCTTTGCCTACCGCAATGCGGTCGGTCTGTTAATGAATCCATCTACGATTACTGGTTCCACTGGAGAAGATACATTCAATGTCGCCTTCATTCCAAGGAAGGCAAAACAGATTGCGTCAGCATTGCTCTTTGTACTGCCAATCGTTGTCATCTATATGAATCGGAATCTTGCGGTCATCGCAGCGATTGCTGGCTTGGTTGGATTGAATGGATGTTTCAAGCATATTATTGTCCCATGGCTGAACAAGCGGGTCAGCGGCAAGTGGATTGAACAGCCGCGTATGGTTGCTGCCTTAGGCTTTGTCCGCCGCGATCTGATTGTCCTAAAGAACAACATCTTCTTATTCTTGGCCTGTGCCATCATCCTTGTCTCCATGCTTGTAAACTCACTGGACAATGATATTGCGATGATGACGATCCTGTTATCGTATTTAGTAATGACCTTCCTGCAGGCATTGGCACTGATGTTCAAGTTCGGTACGGAAGTATCCCTGCGCCGCCGTTTATATATGACGCTCAATCATATTGGCTACATGCATGAAGATCAGGAAGCGATTGTTAAGAAAGAAGTGAAATATGTGTATGGCTTCATTCTTGCCATCACGGTCTTCTATGTCTTCAATATTCTCTTCGCGTATACCTTAGCAGGAGACCTTTCCTGGAAGCTGTCATTGGCATTATTGGCAGGTGCGATTGTGCCGCTGCTGTTCTGCCAGTTTGTAAATCTGTTCCTGTATCGGAAAGCAGTTTTTCCAAAGCTGAAGGACGAGGAAGATGCACAGCGCATCAATGCGGAATAACCAATTGTAAGTTCACAAAGAGAAGCTATATTAATAATAGGAGGCTCTTTATGGATATTTCAGAACAAGCAAAGAAGTATGTTGAAAAGATGGTCACTGGACCAGGACCGGGTCTATCCGAAACAGATCCGGAGTTTGTTGAGAGGTTTGTAAATTTTGCCTTTGATGAAGTTGTGAATGAAGAAAGCGTAAAGCTGGATGACCGGACACGTTTCTTAGCAATCATGGCAACACTTTTAGGATGCCAGGGACGGGAAGAATTCAAAATGATCCTGCCGGCAGCTTTGAACTTCGGCGTCAAACCAGAGGAAATCAAAGAAGTGGTTTACCAGGCGGTGGATTACTTGGGCATTGGCCGCGTTTATCCTTTCTTAAAGAGTACCAATGAGATCCTCAGTGCCAGAGGCATCCGTTTGCCATTAGCATCGGCGGAGACTACGACCAAAGAAGACCGTTTGCGCAAAGGCAACGATGCTCAGATTGAAATCTTTGGAGAAAAGATGCGCAACAGCTGGGAGAACGGCCCAGAGGAAATGAAACATATCAACAAATGGTTAGCTGATAACTGCTTTGGCGATTACTATACACGAAAAGGATTGACCTTAGCGGAACGTGAAATGATCACGTTCTGTTTCCTGCTTGCACAGGGCGGAGTTGAACCACAGCTGAAGAGCCACGTGGCTGGAAATATCCGGATGGGCAACAGCAGAGGATTCCTGATCAAAGTCGTTTCTCAATGTCTTCCTTATATCGGTTATCCACGTTCACTGACAGCGATTCGCATGATTAATGAAGCAACAGATACAAAATAATTCCGAAATACAGGTCAAAGAATGAGTAAAGATACATACATGTGTATCTTTACTCATTTTATTATGCAGAAATGGAATAATGTTAGTCGAATATTGAATTGAGAGAATACAGCACTTGTGAAATGATCCAGAAGAACATAGTAACCCTTCAAAGGTCACATCTTATGCCATTCCCCGGCATAGGTGAGATATGAGCCAGACGATGGTTCAATAAAAAGAACTGTAATACGTCACAGTTCTTTTTTGCTACAATTGTGGAAAACTATTTCATAGAAAAAAAGAAGCATATCGATGTATCAACGTAATAAATCAGTTTATACTAGTTGTATACCATTGGAGAAACAGATCCTGTCAAATATACTGTGAACCACTGGAAACAAAAAGACTTTCGCTGAAGGAGCTTCCCTCCTAGTTCATCGAAAGTCTTTTCTTATGTTTGATAGAAATATTTACAGCAGGTTGGTCACATTCACAAAGAGAGTGAAGCCGGCTGCGGTATTTGGACTGGTATAGCTCAGGACGGCATCCACAAGGAATACAGCCAGCAGGATCAATGCGGCAGCCAATACGATCTTTGGATTCTTCCGTGACAGCCATTGGTCAAATAACGGCGCTAAGATGTAGAAGAACAACATGCAGATCAAGGCGATTGCAATCACGGACTGCAGGCATGTCTTTCCATCGAGGTTCATATAGTAATTGGTATAACTCCACCAGCGCAGATCATAGTTCTTCGCTAACATGGCGGCAGTCAAGAATTCAACAACACCGGCAAGCAGAGCGGTAAGGACGAATGCCGCAACTGGTTTCTTCCGCATCTTCGTGAACAGGACAAGAGACAGGACACCAATGACACCGAACATCGGCATCCAAGGACCTTTCAGTACACCAAACTTCGTGAGTGCACCGGTCGTACCATTAACAAGGTAAGCACCCTGCATCAGCCAAGCTAAGAAAGAACCAAACAGGAACAGCAGCACAACACTGGTGAATGAATATGCACGGTCTGGTGTGACGTTGCCGTCGAAGTGAATACTTTCCTTTGTATAGGCAGGATTGAGACGGGAAGGATACTGTTCGCCATTGAGCGCAGCCTGATCCTTTTCTAACTGATCTTTTAAGTTTGCGACACCCTGATAGACTTTCCGCTGCTTATAGGAGCCGATCCATAGGGACAGTCCTTCCGCAAAGAACTTCTGGGCACCGTGTAACGGTACTTCGGTATCTTCGATATACATCGCATCCATCTTAGTGGATTTGTAAGTAGTGGCAAGGAGTGCAGGTTCTGCTTTTTCAAATAAGTAGGTGTCGTTCAGCAACTCGCTGCCTTCCATCTGTTTTTCTTTCGCAAGGGCACGGATCGAGGCATAGAATTCGGTATGGACAGCTGTGATATAAGCGTTGGTATAGAAGATGCCGGCAATGCCGAAGGTCAAACAGCTCAGCAGATACCAGCCAATCAAAGACAGGTCTAATAAGAACGCTTCTTTCTTATGCCCATCCATCATCTTCCTTGACAGGTCAATTGCCTGCTTGGAGGTCAGCGATGGATTCTCGGCCAGAATGAACTGGGCACAGAAGTAACTGTAGTATTTGATGAAACCGCCGATGATGGTCAGCCCCCATAAGAAGATGCGAAGGGCATATTCAAACATCGCAATTGCGATGTGAGCCCATTTCTTCAGACTGACTAAATAAAGGGTATGGGACAGCGGTACGCGGTCATACATGCGTGCTTCCAAGAAGACACGGCGCAGGATGACGCGGATGACCTGCAGGAAGAAGATAAAAAGCAGGATCTGTACCAAAGGAATGAGAATCGAGACCAGTCCCATCCAGAAACTTGCTTGGAAGGTATCGGCGGCCGCAAGACCAACGGTATATCCCTTTAATAAGAAGTGCCCGATTGAGGTGCCGTTTGCCATCTGCAGCAGAATGGTCATGAACTCTGTCTGGAACCCTTCGGTGGTGCTGAAGTAAAAGTTCTTGACGGTACTTGGCAGTGAGCCAAATTCCACATTGAACATGACCGCAGTCAAACAGACGGCCAGGAATAATAGATAATGTTTCTTCACAGATGCATGCGCAGCTGTTTTCCATTGTTTCGAATTCATACGATTCTCCTTGTACCTAGTAGTATCAATTATATCATCCCCTTGAATAGAAAGGGGAAAGTGCTAACTACTAGTTTATCGTAAAAATCTTTGATGTAAAACCGGTTTAGGAAAGATGAGAGGTTTCGTTTCAAAGATTAAGCATTATAATGAACATAGCAAGTAAAGAGGAGAGTATAATCATGACATTTTCGAAGGACTTTTTATGGGGCGGCGCTACCGCAGCCAATCAGTATGAAGGCGGTGTATTTGAGGGTGGTGCAGGTCTCTCAACAGCCGATGTAATGACCAATGGATCGCATACCGTACGCCGGCAGGTCACCTGGAAGAAACCAGATGGGACAACCGGTTCGACACCATTGTGCTTTGGCTCCCCAGAGCGGAATTTACCAGAGGGTGCTGTACCATGCGTTATTGAAGGAGACAAGTACTACTATCCTTCCCATATCGCATCTGATTTTTATCATCATTATAAAGAAGATATTAAGATGTGCGCGGAAGAAGGATTCCAGTGCTTCCGTTTATCCATTAAGTGGTCACGGATCTTCCCGAATGGCGATGATGCCCAGCCGAATGAAGCTGGCCTGAAGTTCTATGAAGATGTCTTTGATGAATGTCATAAATACGGCATGGAACCATTGGTTACCCTGCTGCATTATGAAACACCGTTATCGTTAGCAGCACGGTTCAACGGCTGGAACGATCGACACTTGGTCGACGCATATGTAAAGTATGCGACAACCTGCTTCAAGCGTTTCCAAGGGAAGGTCAAATATTATCTGACCTTCAATGAGATCAACTGTATTGATGAAGCTCCTTATGTCACTGCCGGCTTGATCCATGGCGAACCACAGAATATTGCCAATGCGGCATTCCATCAGTTCCTGGCATCTGCCTTGACCGTGAAGGAAGCACATGAGAACTTCCCAGAATTGAAGATTGGCATGATGCTGGCAGCGGGACCAGTCTATGGCTATACCAGTGATCCTGCAGATCAGCTGCTGGCAAGAAAAGCAGAAGACCGGGCTCTGTTCTACAGCGATGTACAGATGCTTGGCTTCTATCCAAACTATAAGCTGGCAGAATATAAACGGAATGGCATTACCCTGCCAGTGAAAGAAGGAGACTTTGAAATCCTGAGAAAGTATCCTTGTGACTTCTTGAGCTTCTCCTGCTATGGCTCACATGTTGTGACGACCCATATGGAAGATAAAGAAGCAGGCGGCGGCAATGGCGCAATGCAGAGAACGGTCGCGAATCCATACCTGAAGACAAATGCCTGGGGCTGGGCAACCGATCCAGACTGTCTGCGGATTACTGTGAATACATTCTACAACCGGTATCACTGCCCGATCTTCTGTGTTGAGAATGGCATTGGCTGGAATGATGTCTTTGAAGATAATACCGTACATGATTCCTATCGGATCGATTACATGCGTGCAAACATTCAGTCACTGAAGGATGCAGAAGAGATTGACGGCATTCCAATGATGGGTTACCTCTATTGGGGATGTGTGGATATGGTATCCAACGGCGAAGGCGAGATGGCAAAGAGATATGGTCAGATCTACGTCGATGCGGATAACTATGGACAGGGAACAATGAAGAGAACACCAAAGGATTCGTTCTATTGGTATCAGAAATGTATCAAGTCCAATGGGGAAGATCTGAAGTAAAACGAACAAAAGAGGAAAGGGATTTCCTCTTTTTTGTAGTATTGTGAATAATGTGAAAAACTTTAAATAAAACAATATATAATAACTATGTCAGGTAAATATATGAAATATAATATTGCGTTTCTCACCTATGATTGGAATACGGAAATTGCAGGACAATTTACGCAGGGCATTCGCCAGTTCATCGAAGAACATCCGGATGTATGTGTGCATTTGTTCAGCGGCTTCGGCAGTTACCGCAGCAACGATTCTTATGAAGCATCGCTGCAGATTTTTAATCTGCCGTATCTGTCTTCCTATGATGGTGTAATCCTGCAGGGCAACCGGGTATGGAATCCGGAAGAACGAAATAAATTAGTAGAACGCGCGAACTCGTATGGCGTGCCGGTGGTCTCAATTAACTATCCATTGGATGGTACGGTACTGGTTGGTTCGGATAATTATCAAGCTTCGTATGAAATGACGGAGCATTTAATCGTGAAGCATCACTGCAAGACCTTGGCTGTCCTGGCTGGTCTGCCTTCTTCCAAAGAAGCAGAGGAACGGAAGAAAGGTGCCTTGGACTGTGCTGCCAAATACGGCATTTCGAATGTCAAAGTCTATGGCAATGAATGGGATGAAGAATTTGGCGCAGAAGCAGTCCGTATCATGATGAGTGAAGGCGGTGTGCCGGAGGGACTGGTCTGCGGCAATGACAACTTAGCGTTCGGTGCGGAAACGGAATTGTTAAAGAATGGCTATCGGATCCCAGAAGATGTAAAGATCACGGGCTATGATGATTTGAGCGTGGCAGCAGCGGCACCGGTACGGATCTCAACGGTCGACCGCAACTTCCCACGGGTCGCATATACGGCAATGAATACGATTTATAATCTAGCGGAAGGAAAAGAAGTACCGCAGATCATTCATCCAAAGGAAGACATGATCTATTCTTCTTCCTGCGGATGCGGAGATAAGGTCAATGAAGTTACAGTCCTAAAAGAAAAGTATCTGCGCGCTAACCGCTATGTCTATGATTACTATAAGCTGCATAACGGTCTTTCTGTGATGCTGGATAAGGCACGCTCTCTTTCGGATATCGCTAAGGCGATGGAACAGAATGCGGATGCCTTCCAGAGCGGCGCAATCTATGTGGTGCTGAATGAACTGTATCTGGAGAACTTTGGCAATACAAATCCAATTCGTCACTATGGCAATAAGATGGTCATGATTGCAATGTCACATCCGGACGGAATGGAATGTGATGACAAGCATGTCTATGCGACATTCTCACGGAAGCTTTTACTGCCGGAAGAAATCTTAAATAAAAAGAAGATGCTGCAGGTCTACTCTTTACAAGCAGAAGAGACATGCATTGGTTATATTGTTACCGATGGCTTTACCAGCAAGGTGGAGTTCAACTTCTTAGAGACCGCATTCTCACTCTTAGATAATGCGATTGAAAGAGTCCGCCGTGCATCGGTGATGGAAAGCTTGAACAGCCGACTGAGCATGTTGTATATTACGGATCCTTTAACCGGATTGTTCAATCGGTTTGGTTTGGAACAAAAGGGAAGACTTTTGTTTGACGGCTTGATGAAAGAAGGAAAGATCGCATACATCTGCTTCATTGATATTGATGACTTGAAGAAGATCAATGATCTGTATGGACATGAGTGCGGGGATGATGCAATTGTACGGATTTCGCAGGTCATTGTGCGCGGGCTGAAAGATTCCGCTGCTTTTGCGATGCGGTATGGCGGCGATGAATTTGTTGTGATAGGAACTTCTTCCATGAAGAAGGACATCAATAATGAATTGGAAGTTGCCGCTACAGAAGAATCCCACTACCCATATAAACTAGGTGCATCCGTGGGTGAATTTGAAGTTCACGGAGAAGATCATCTGACGCTTCAGAATGCAATTGAAAAGGCGGATGATGTCATGTATGAGATCAAAAAAGCCAAGAAACACGGCCGAGTTCGATAAATGAAAGAAGTTTCATATTATATGTATAATTTTCAGTTAATATGAAAGAAATGTGAAAAAAGGTGTTGATTTTGTGATTTTGCCTCTCTATAATTTCAGTTATCTTCAAGAAAAGAAATGAAGGGGAGGATAACAATATGAATTACAAAACATTTATGAAAGGTGGAATGGCAGCGCTCATGGCAATGTCACTCGTCGCCTGTTCATCATCCGCATCAACGACAAGCAGCTCAAGTAGCAGTTCAGCAGGAGCAATTAAAATTGGTGTATCCGGCCCTCTGACAGGTAACGCCGCCGTCTATGGTACAGCCGTAAAGAATGCTGCCCAGCTGGCAGTTGATGAGATCAACGCCGCTGGTGGACAACAGTATGAATTCAAGGCTGAAGATGACCAGGCAGATGCTGAAAAGGCAGTTACCGCATATAACAATCTGGTTGACTGGGGCATGCAGTTGTCCCTGGGTACCGTTACATCTGGTGCCGGCCAGGCAGCTTCACCTCTATATAAGGAAGACAGCATCTTCGCATTAACACCATCGGCATCATCTACAGGTGTTATCTATAAGGATATGAAGGACAGCAGCACAGCGTATGGCAACATCTTCCAGATGTGCTTTACCGATCCAAACCAAGGAACTGCTTCCGCTGTTTATCTGAATGAACATAAGGATCTCGGTACAAAGGTTGGTACAATCTATTGTTCCGATGATAACTATTCCACAGGTCTGGAAACAAACTTTGAGTCAAAGGCTAAGGAACTGGGTGTTGAAGTTGTAGGCAAACAGACATTCCAGACAAATGCAACAGACTTCTCCGTACAGGTCAAGCAGTTAGCAGATGCTGGTGCAAATGTCATCTTCATGCCAATCTATTATCAGCCAGCTACATTGATCCTGCAGGAAGCGAAGAAGCAGGGCGTTAAGGCTACATTCTTCGGCTGTGATGGTATGGATGGTATCCTTTCTCAGGATGGCTTTGATAAGACATTGGCAGAAGGCTTATACATGCTGACACCATTCTCTGCAGATTCTACAGATGAAAAGACAGCTTCCTTCGTTAAGGCTTACAAGGCAAAGTATAACGAAACTCCTAACCAGTTCGCTGCAGATGCTTACGATGCTGTATATGCAATCGCTCAGGCTGCAAAGGCTGCAAACTTAACTTCTTCGATGAAGGCTAAGGATATGTGCTCCGCTATGGTCAAGCAGTTCACATCGATGACATTCACTGGTACAACAGGTTCGAATGTAACTTGGAAGGCAACCGGTGAAGTATCGAAGGATCCTAAGGCTATCGTCGTCAAGGATGGCGCGTACGTCAGTGCGAAGTAAGTCTGGACTCTAAAACGAAATTTATAAAGGCTGTCATTGAAATATTCTTTGACAGCCTGTATTGTTTTTATAACAGGAGGTTTGCGTATGGCATTTTTGTCTTATCTAATTAGTGGTCTCGGTCTGGGATCCGTCTATGCAATCATTGCCCTTGGTTATTCCATGGTCTATGGCATTGCAAAAATGTTGAACTTCGCACATGGCGACATCATTATGGTGGGCGCCTATGTTGC
>Ga0183101_1000629_pt2 | contig 37339 bp, 23 predicted proteins | sample Biomet3_FD_127790 | JGI IMG/M metagenome (GOLD analysis project Ga0183101, IMG submission 127790) | Microbial communities from bioreactor (seeded with sewage sludge) at LBNL, California, USA - Biofuel metagenome 3 | ecosystem: Engineered > Bioreactor > Anaerobic > Unclassified ... | reverse complement strand
TGGCGAGTGTTTTCAGAAAGGCCAGGCAGGTTGGGAAGATATTAAACCGGTGGCGACTTTTTCTGGAATCAGCTTGCTGATTTTACCGTTATTAATAAGATTGGATTATTATATTATTGTTATTTTGAAACAGGCATTACTGAAAATGGAAGATAATACAATGAGAAGCAGGAATAAATAAGCGCAGCGATATACAAGTGAATAGACCGTGCGGCTGCTTTTTACGTAAACTTCCCTCTAGTTAAAAAACTAAGAATATCTATTCAGCAATTCTATTGCACTTATAATATAATGAGATTAATCGTTTGGTGGTAGATAAATGCATTTAGTGGGAGATGAAATGTATCACATTTTTATCTTCCACCAGGATATACAATTGAGAATCAGCGCCATGAGCTCCATTTGGTAGCAGGTGGCAGATGATGATGAAGTTTTTTATTTTTGAAAAAAGCGAAGAGTAATCGCGATTGCATTAGTAGAATACACTTTAATATGTTCAACAAAAGAAGTGAGAAGGAAAGTTATAATGAAACATTTAATCAAAATAAAGTGAACAAAGATAGATCAGACTTAAATTGTTTGTTTCAAAAAATAATAGTAAAAATGTGATGTTAAGAAAGAATCAACGACATATTAAGAAGCATAGAAACTTAAAATTAATCGGGTTATTATGATAAGTTAGCCAAATAAAACCAACCGTTTTAAGTGAGTAAACAAAATTCACTCAATCTTTGGACTTGTCAATTCTATAATTTATCTTTGCTATCTAATTGCTTTTAATAATAGAAAAAAATTAAATATACACTCTCATGAAAGACTTTCTCAAATTTACGCTTGCAACCGTAGTGGGAATCATCCTGTCAAGCATTGTTATATTTTTTATTGGTGCCATAATCTTATTTGGAGTTGTGGCTTCGGCTGATACAGAAGTGAAAGTGAAACCAAACTCTATCATGTTTCTAGATCTTAATGGAACATTAGAGGAACGAACTAAAGACAATCCATTAAAACAATTCTTTGGAGAAGAATTATCTACTTATGGATTGGATGATATTCTCTCTTCCATAAAAAAGGCAAAGGAAAACGATGATATTAAGGGAATCTATATACAGGCAAAAATGTTAGGAGCTTCTTATGCTTCTTTACAAGAAATAAGAAATGCACTGGTTGATTTTAAAAAGAGTGGAAAATTCATTGTGGCCTACAGTGATAATTATACTCAGAAACTATACTACCTTTCTAGTGTAGCAGATAAAGTTCTACTTAATCCTAAAGGAGTAATTGAATGGAAAGGTATTGCTGCAGAACCAATGTTTTATAAAGATTTGCTAGAAAAAGTAGGAGTAGAAATGCAGATATTCAGAGTTGGTACATACAAATCGGCTGTAGAACCTTTTATTGCAACCGAGATGAGTCCGGCCAATCGTGAACAAGTTACAGAGTACATAGGTTCTATCTGGAACCAGGTATTAACAGATGTTTCTGTATCTCGAAAAATTTCTAAAGATTCTCTTAATGCTTGTGCTGATCGTATGCTGATGTTCTATCCATCTGAGCAATCTGTGAAATGTGGCCTGGCAGATAAACTAATCTATAAAAGCGATGTTAGAGATTATCTGAAGACATTGGTAAAAATAGACAAAGATGAAGATCTTTCAGTACTAAGCCTGGATGATATGATCAATGTTAAACGTAACGTTCCAAAAGATAAGAGTGGCAATGCGATTGCAGTATATTACGCATTCGGAGGCATTGATGAGGCAACCGATGAAGGTATTATTTCTGAGAAAGTGATTAAAGATTTGCGTGAACTACGTGAAAACAAAGAAATAAAAGCAGTTGTACTTAGAGTAAACTCTCCTGGAGGAAGCGCCTTTGGTTCTGAACAAATATGGAATGAAGTAAAAGCTCTAAAGAAAGAAAAAACAGTAGTAGTTTCGATGGGAGACTATGCAGCATCCGGCGGTTACTACATTTCTTGTGCCGCAGATTGTATTGTTGCCGAACCAACAACACTCACTGGTTCAATCGGAATCTTTGGAATGATTCCTAATGTAAAAGGACTTACTGATAAAGTTGGGCTTAAATTTGATGTAGTTAAAACCAATAAATTCTCTGACTTGGGCGCACTTGGCCGTGGATTAAACAGCGACGAAAAATCATTGATTCAAATGATGATTAACGAGGGATACGATACCTTTCTAACCAGATGTTCTGACGGTAGAAAAATGAGCAAGCAAGCTATCGGTAAAATTGCAGAAGGACGAGTATGGACAGGAGAAAAAGCTAAAAAAATAGGGCTGGTAGACGAATTGGGTGGTATAGACAAAGCTATAGAAATTGCAGCTAAGAAAGCAAAAATAAAAGACTATACCGTTCTTTCATATCCTGAAAAAGAAGAATTCTTTGAGTCTCTTTTCAAAGAAAAACCAACTCATTATATAGAATCTAGATTGATAGAAAGTAATTTTGGTGAGTTCTACAAAGGATTCAGCATGATTAAGGATGTTCAGAAATTAGATTACGTACAAGCCAGAGTACCTTTTGATATAAATATCAAATAAGATGAAATGGAAGAAAACTTCATTAAGATACACAAGAGTCTTTATCCACTCTCTTTTCTTTATGGATTGGGGGTAAGCTTGCGCAACAAAATGTTCGACTGGAATATTTTACACTCTAAGAGTTACAATATTCCGGTTATCAGTGTTGGCAATATTACTGTTGGTGGTACAGGAAAAACTCCACATACAGAATATTTAATAAAACTATTAAAGAAGGAATATAAAGTAGCAGTTCTAAGCCGGGGATATAAGCGAAAATCTAAAGGCTTTATTTTGGCAAATGAGAGCAGCACTGCTAAAGAGATTGGAGATGAACCTTTCCAGATTAAGCAGAAATTTCCGGAAGTAATAGTATCTGTAGATAAAGATCGTTGCCACGGAATAGAGACATTACAACAAGAAAAGGCTTCAGAATTAGAAGTTATTCTTTTGGATGATGCTTATCAACATCGATACGTAACTCCCGGCATAAATATATTATTGGTAGATTTCAACAGACTTATCTGTGACGATACACTTCTTCCAGCCGGACGTTTGCGAGAACCAGCACGTGGAAAAAACCGGGCAACCATGGTTATAGTAACAAAGTGTCCAAGAGTAATGAAACCAATGGATTTCCGGATTATCACAAAACGGTTAGATTTATATCCATATCAGCAGCTCTATTTTACATCGTATAGATACAGCAGCCTAACACCAATTTTCCCAGCAGTTAACAATAGAAAAAGAACATTGGGGCAGATTGAGAAAGATGAAAAAGTACTGTTGCTTACCGGGATTGCATCTCCTCAACAGTTACTGCAGGATATAGAGAGATATTCATCCAATATTACTCCCTTAACGTTTGCAGATCACCATGATTTTACAGAAAATGACATGGTAACATTAAAGGAAACTTTTGAGAATCTACCCGGAGAAAAGAAAATAATTATAACAACAGAAAAAGATGCAGCGCGTCTTACTCAGTTTAGTAATTTAGACGAAAAAATACAAAAAAACATCTATACTCTTCCTATAGAAGTAAGATTTCTGCAGAATCAGGAAGAGGCATTTAACCAAAACATTATTGAATATGTTAGAAAAAATAAAAGAGACAGCAGCCTTCCTGAAAGAGAGGATGCATACTAGTCCAGAAACAGCTATCATTTTAGGAACAGGATTAGGAAATCTGGCTAATGAAATTACAGAAAAATACGAGATAAAATATCAGGATATCCCTAACTTTCCTGTTTCCACAGTAGAAGGACATAGCGGAAAGCTTATTTTCGGGAAGTTAGGTAATAAAGATATTATGGCTATGCAAGGCCGCTTCCACTACTATGAAGGTTACTCAATGAAAGAAGTAACGTTCCCTGTACGGGTTATGAAAGAGCTCGGCATCAAAACATTATTTGTTTCTAATGCCAGCGGTGGAATGAATGATGCTTTTGAAATTGGAGACTTGATGATTATCAGAGATCATATTAATTTTTTCCCGGAACATCCGCTTCGTGGAAAGAATTTATATGGAGACCGTTTCCCTGATATGAGTGAAGCTTATTCCAAAGACTTAATAAAAAAAGCATTGGATATTGCCAAAGAAAAAGGAATCAAAGTTCAGCAAGGAGTATATTTAGGAACACAAGGTCCTACATTCGAAACTCCTTCAGAATATAAGATGTTTCATATTCTGGGAGCAGATGCAGTAGGAATGTCTACAGTACCGGAAGTTATTGTAGCCAACCATGCAGGAATTAAATGCTTTGGTATCTCAATCATAACCGATCTAGGTGTTGAAGGTAAAATCGTAGAAGTATCTCACGAAGAAGTACAGAAAGCAGCCGATGCTGCGCAACCAAAAATGACAACTATCATGCGTGAATTAATTAATCGCGCATAATTTTAAATAATAGATATGCAAGAAAGAAAAAGAACAGAGATTGCAACATTAGGAGAATTTGGCCTCATCAAACACCTTACAGAAGGGATTGAATTAAAAAACGAATCCAGCAAATATGGTGTGGGCGATGATGCAGCAGTACTCTCCTATCCGGACAAACAAGTTCTGGTTACAACAGATTTATTAATGGAAGGTGTTCATTTTGATCTGACTTATGTTCCATTGAAACATTTGGGATATAAAGCTGCCATCGTTAATATCTCGGATATTTACGCAATGAACGGCAGTCCCAAACAAATGATCATTTCAGTTGCTGTTTCCAAGAAATTCTGCATAGAAGATATGGAAGAGCTTTATGCCGGAATACAAATTGCATGCGAAGAGCACAATGTTGATATTGTAGGCGGAGACACATCTTCTTCTCTGACCGGTCTTGCCATAAGCATTACCTGCATTGGCGAAGCGGACAAAGACAAAGTTGTTTATCGCAATGGAGCTAAAGAAACCGACTTAATTTGTGTTAGTGGAGATTTAGGAGCAGCCTATATGGGACTTCAGCTTTTAGAAAGAGAAAAAGCTGTTCTCAGAGGAGAAAAAGAGGTGCAACCCGACTTCTCCGGAAAAGAATACCTGTTGGAACGTCAGTTGAAACCTGAAGCACGAAAAGATATTATTGAAAAATTAGCGCAGATGAATATTCTACCTACTTCAATGATGGATATTTCGGATGGTCTTTCTTCAGAGCTGATGCACATTTGTACTCAAAGCAAGGTTGGTTGTCGTGTTTACGAGGAACATATTCCAATTGATTACCAAACAGCTGTTATGGCAGAAGAGTTCAACATGAATCTTACAACTTGTGCACTTAATGGTGGAGAAGATTATGAACTACTTTTCACCGTACCAATTTCAGAGCATGAAAAAATTGCAGAGATGGAAGGTGTAAAAATGATTGGTCACATCACCAAGCAAGACTTAGGATGTGCATTAATTACCAGAGACGGACAAGAATTTGAATTAAAAGCTCAAGGATGGAATGCTTTATCCGAAAAGAATAACTAATTCATTCTGTGCACATTAAAGAATACAAGATAATGCCGGCAAATAGAATAGCACTATTTACCGGCATTTTTTATACTTGAATGTTTGCATATTCAAAAACTTTAGCTACCTTTGCAACCGCAATCACAAAGAGGTGCCATAGCTCAGTTGGTAGAGCAAAGGACTGAAAATCCTTGTGTCCCCGGTTCGATTCCTGGTGGCACCACCTTTAAAAAAGACTCCTGATTTTCGATGAAAATCAGGAGTCTTTTTTTGTACTATTTAGATAGCTATACAATATAATGTAAAATGGAGTTTCTCGAAGAAGAGGAACTCCATTTTACATGTATAGACTAATTCATTTTAAACCGCAATACTTTCAAATCCTTATCAGCAGAGCTTCCGCCATAGAGTAGTTTGTATTCTCCCGGCACACATCTCATGGTATTTGATTTTGTATCAAACCACTGCAAATCGTCTGCAGTCAGTTTGATAGTGACTTGCTTATTTTCGCCGGCTTTTAAAGATACACGACGAAATGCCCGAAGTGTTTTGGTTGGACCATCTACATCGGACGGACGGCTAAGATAAACTTGTATTACTTCTTCTCCATCACGCTTACCTGTGTTGCTAACAGGAATAGTGAGCTCTACCGAACCACCTGCCTTTACAATGGATTTAGCTAATTTGGCTTTTCCATAAGCAAAAGTTGTATAACTTAACCCATAACCAAATGGGAAGAGAGCCTCACCCTTAAAGTAACGATAAGTACGACCTTTCATATTATAGTTTTCAAAGTCGGGCAGTTGCTCTACATTTTTATAGAAGGTAACCGGCAAACGTCCGGCAGGATTGTAATCGCCAAACAACACATCGGCTACAGCAGTACCAGCTGCCTGACCGGGATACCATGCTTGCAGAATAGCTTCACAACTCTTAGTCTCAGGCACCAAGCCCAGAGCAGAACCCGAGCAGTTTACAAACACCACTTTTTTACCGGCATTATACAATTGCTGAAGCAACTCACGCTGAACAGCAGGCAACTCAATATTTGTACGGTCGCCACCTTTGAATCCATCAGCTTTAACAGCCATCTCCTCTCCTTCCAGTTTAGGAGAAATACCTCCTACAAAAACAACCACATCTGCATCTTTGACACTGGCAATTGTTTTGGTAAAATCGAGATTCACCTCTTTACCAAAATCGAAGTTAAGAGTACCGTCATAGCGTACACTATAGTCCAATCGAATATCATACGATTTTCCGGCCTCTGCTTTTAAAGTAAGAATATTGGTAGGTAAACCAATACTTCTACCTTTGCCTTGCTGAACACCATCAATATAAAGTGTATATGATCCGGTTAAATTCATATAAAAAGAAACATCACCGGACTCTTTAGGGGTAAAGACTGAATGATAGCGGGCAGAGAAATTTGACAGTGGCACTCCGCGTGAAAAGACTGTTCCACCGGCAGCGGAAAAGTTTAACGGAGTGGTAAGCCAGTCGTTGGCAATAGCATCTCCACTAAAATCTGTATTATTCCAATATATAGCTTCGAAACCAGGTTTACCATTTATTGCACACTGATCGAAAAAGCTGTTCAGTGCAACATTCTGAGTATAACCACAACCCTGAACATAAGTAACCTTATCTGCTCCTATCTTATTTTTTATGCCTTCAATAATCGTTGTAGTGTGATATGGAAGTCCGTTGTAATTGGCCCACATAGTAACAGAGTCTGTTGCATTAGGTCCCATCACCGCAACTTTCAGATTCTTAGCTAATGGTAGCAAGTTATCTCTGTTCTGCAACAAAGTCATACTTTCCTGAGCCATTTTAAGAGCCAATTGCTGATGCTCCGGACTATTAACAACTTCATCTTTCAACTGCATCCATGGAACTAAAGAAGGATCATCCATTTCGCCGAGCTCAAAACGAGCTTTTAGCAAGCGGACAACAGACTGATTAATCTTGTCTTCGTTGATAAGTCCTTGTTTCACGGCAGCCGGAAGGTTTCCGTAAACAGAACCACATTCCACATCCGTACCAGTTGCTACAGCTCTTGATGCTGCATGAGCAGGATCGGGTTCTGCACCGTGTCCTTTTGGTACAGGCATATAGATATCATTTATTGCCCAGCAATCGCTAACAACCAAATGTTTATATTCCCATTCATCACGTAATATCTGCATAAGCAAACGGTTGGATCCACAGCAGGGTGATCCTTCAAAACTGTTATAAGCACACATCACCTCTTTTACATCCGCCTTTTGCACGAGATCTTTGAAAGCAGGCAGATAGGTTTCCCATAAATCGCGCGGTGAGATATTCTCAGCATTATAAGTATGCCTGTTCCACTCCGGTCCGCTGTGCACGGCAAAGTGTTTGGCACAAGCATGAAGTTTATCGTAACCCGCTTTCGGAGTTCCCTGAAGTCCATGAACCACAGCCTGTCCCATGCGACTAGTCAGGTACGGATCTTCACCATAAGTTTCCTGTCCCCTTCCCCAGCGTGGATCACGGAAAATATTGATATTGGGAGTCCACACGGTAAGTCCCTGATATCGTCCAAACTGACCGGAACTACTAAACTGGCGGTATTTTACCCGAGCCTCATCACTCACCGCATCGAACACCTTATAAAGAAGTGCATCATCAAAAGAAGCAGCCATACCTATTGTTTGCGGAAAAACAGTTGCATTACCGGCACGCGCAATACCATGAAGAGCTTCGCTCCACCAGTCGTATGCCTTGATACCCAATCGTGGTATAGGTTTCGAGGAGTTTTGCATGAGAGCAACCTTTTCTTCTAATGTTAGTCTTTTGAGCAAATCTTTAGCCCTTTCCGTAGGAGTTAACTTCGGATTTTTATACGCCTCCTGGGCAGAAATACCTATTGACAGAGAACAAAGGCAGACTATGCCCAGATTCCGTTTAATTAAATGTGTAAATTTCATCGTATCTTATTAAAAATTAAAATTCAGTTACCATCTCCTTACCATCTAGCCAGGCTGCCATATTCAACACAAGCAGATTCCAGTTCTGAAAGCCTTTATTGAGAACCGGTTCACCATTCTCAGGTAAGTAGTATTCATGTAAAGCCCCGAAACGTTCGTAATTGCGTCCCAACAAAAGAATCGTTTTTTCAGCCAGTTCGTGTGCATCATCTTTAAAGCCGTAATTAACAAGCCCTCTGAAAACCATGTAATTGGCATTAATCCAAATAGGGCCCAACCAGGAAGAAGGATTTCCGCTAGCTCTGAGATCATACATTTTTTCCAAAGGAGACAAGGTTCTTACTCCACAAGGTGCATTAAACGAGGTTGTATCACGGTATTGTTTCTCAACCATCTGCTTAGCCTGTTCGGGAGTAGCTATTCCTGCCCACATTGATAGAAAACCGCTCCATACACTAAAACGCTGAATCAAGCAATCATACGTACGTGGATGACCTGTATGCAGAAAGAAGTCACCTTTCTGAAGCGTTTCTACCTGCGGCTTCTGCACAGGGAGCAGATTAAAATCTACGCTATAATAAAACTTATCCCGTTTATCCCAACAATGTTCACGGATTGAACTACACAATAAATCAGCCTCTTGCTTATACCTTTGCCCTATTTCATTCATATTTAAGCTCTTCGCCAGATATTCCATAGCCAAAAGTTCGCGATACATCATGCAATTAAGAAAGATAGAACCTGAGCTTTCTTGCGGACGAAAAAAAGTGCTGGGATCATTATCTACCCCAATGGCCTCATCTGTTTCCCAATATAGCAATCCGGTAATTTTATCACGATGATAGTTCCAATATTTATCAACAAAAGCCTGCAATGTATAAAAGTTATCCCTCAACCACTCAGCATCACCATTCATATTCTTCACAATAAACGCCGCATGCTGTGCCAGGCAAGGTTTATGCATATTGCTCTTCCACGGATTACGTTTGGAAAGCATATCCTTTCGGGATGTTGCATCGCGTTCTATCCAGATAGGAATCCAGCCATCCATGCCACCGTAACTCAAAGAATTGAGCACACATCCCTGTTCATATTTCAAAGCTTCTTCTCTATCCGCTTTAGTACCTTTTTCCAGAAGAATCTGTCTCAGTGCCACATCACTCAGCCAGGAATCCCAATCCCACAACATATCCAGATACTGACTGCTTCCGGGAGCCAGAAAAGGATATTTCAGAGCACCACCAGCATTGCGATACATTCCTTTCATATCTTTATAAATATGTTCACGGCAGATTCTTTTATATTTTTCTACATTCCCAGGCGTTCTTTCAGGAAGTTGAGCAAAGGCAGAAGTAGCATATAGTATTGTAGCAATCAGAGACAAAGTGCAGATTTTTTTCATAGTATTCTTTCAAAACAAGTTTAACGCTTACAAAGATATAGTTTAAGGCACATATTACTATAAAAGAAATAAGAAAATTATATATGATTACATTATAAATTTGTGCTAACTTTGACAAGAAATTCTTTCTTATTTAATTTTTTATACTCTATATGAAAACACACATTATAGTTATTGTTATGCTGTTATTTACATTAACAGTAAAAGGACAGCTCGTATACCACGACGCTTCAGCCTTTCCTTTATTAGGCAAAGCTACACAAAGTACAGCTACACGTTATGAGCGTTTACCGGATTCTTTGAGAAATATATCCCGCAAACCGTTATGGGAACTGGGACAAAACAGTGCCGGACTGGCTATTCGTTTCAGCTCCAATTCCACAACTATTGCAGCAAAATGGGAAGTACTCTTAAATAGAAGTATGAATCACATGACCGATACAGGCGTAAAAGGGCTCGATCTCTATTGTCTGCAAGACGGCAAATGGGTATTTGTCAACAGCGGACGTCCGTCTGGAAAAGTAAATACTGCCACAATTATAAAAGATATGAAACCAGAGAAACGGGAATATATGTTGTACCTCCCGCTTTATGATGGAGTTACCTCCTTATCGATAGGTGTAGATTCTTTATCAGAAATCTCTCAACCATCTGTTGACTGGCCTATTCGCCAGAAACCGCTTGTATTCTATGGCACGAGTATTCTTCAAGGAGGTTGCGCTTCCCGTCCAGGTATGGCACATACAAACATATTGTCGCGCTGGCTAAATCGTGAAGCTATTAATCTGGGATTCAGCGGCAACGGACAATTAGATCTGGAGATTGCAGATGTAATTGCTAATGTAGACGCATCAATGTACATTCTAGATTTTGTGCCAAACGCTACTGTAGAACAAATGAAAGAAAGGGCAGACAAGTTCTATTCTATTATCAGAAGCCGCCATCCGGATACTCCGATACTTTTCGTGGAAGATCCTATATTTACCCACAGTCGGTTCGATCAAAGAATGGCTAAGGAAGTGAAAGACAAAAATGAAACTATCAATGCATTCTTTCAGACTCTAAAAAAACGTGGAGAGAAGAACATTTATTTCCTTTCTTCCAAAAACATGGTTGGCAATGACGGTGAAGCAATGGTAGACGGCATTCATTTTACGGATCTTGGCTTTATGCGTTATTCAGAATTGCTTTATCCTGTTATAAAGAAATATATGAAGTAATGATAAAAGTCATTATTTCACATTTTAAGTGTAGATTATGTGATTCTATACACATTTTCTACACATAAAATGTGATTTTATTTAAGCATACATATTAGAATTCAGCTTAAAATAGAATCTAAACAACTGCTATCCAATCTTATATCCCAGTGCATCCATCATTTTTTCATTCAATTTTCGGTTTTTACCTTTAAACGGGTGGCAATGAATGTGAATAGCCGGATTAAAATTCAACTCTATAATAGCATAATTATCATCCGAAGCATCCTTTGTGAGGTTGGGAATAATCATATCAAGACCCGTAATAGTTACATTCAAGGCTTGAGCAGCTTTTATAGCAATCTGTTTATAAGAATCCGGAATATCATCTGTAAAATCAATGCTGTCCCCCCCGGTACTTATATTTGAGTTCTCACGTAAATATACAGTTTCTCCATATGCAGGTATATAATCAAAGTCTTTGAACTGTGCTTGTAAAAACATAGCCTCAGCTTCACCCAATTGAATTTTTTCCAATGGCGTATGATAACCTTTACCTCGCAGTGGATCTTCATTCTTAGTACGCACTAATTCCCGGATTGACTTAATTCCATCACCGGTTACATTCGCAGGAACGCGATGCAAAATGCCTGCTACCTCATCTCCTATTACAAAGAAACGATACTCTTTTCCTGTAATAAATTCCTCTATCAGGATGGTAGAATCATATTCAAATGCTATATCAACAGCATGTTGAAAAGTCAACTCATCCATATTCTCTTTTAAAATAGTTATCCCGGTACCAAAATTAGTCTGATTCGGCTTTATTACCACAGGCATACCCCGAAATCGTACATAATCAGATTTCGCCGTTTCAGCATTAGTATATTCCTCTCCTTTCGGAACACGAATGCCATGTTCTTCCAATATCCTTTTAGTAACCAGTTTATTTTCCATAGCCAGTACACTGGCATAATTATCCAATGAAGTCTTAGTTGCCTGCTTCACATATTGTATGTTACCATTCTTTTCAAGTCTGATAAAGTTTTCTTTTTTATCCATAATTTCAAAAGAGACGCCCCTCTTTATAGCTTCCCGCAATAACAACTGTGTGGAGAGTTCCATATCTTCCAATCCAATAAAATTATAGTCCTTTTGCCTACTTTCACGAAGATTGTTTCCAGCTATCTCCAAATGATAAGGAATATAGCCCATCTTCTGAATACCATTCAGTACGTTGTAAACTCTACGCTTTCTGGGATCTTCAACCAATTCCATTGTATGCAATAATGAATCCCGGTATTCACTTTTATCAACTCCCAGTTCTTCGAATAAATTCATTATTCCCCGAATCAGTTTCTCAGCTTCATTCCAAATGTTTATTTGTTCTCCATTCTCTTCGAACATGCATGGTATTTCATCCAATCCATACAGAGCAACACATCCATGATATTTGTTTGCCTTAGCCTGAGCTGCCACATAAAAATCATCCTCCTCTTTACTCAATAATCCATAAAGAGCAAGTGCATGCAAAAAAGATAGCTCATCTTTAGTAACTCCAGCCTTAGTTAAAGGATCGATATCAATGAAGCGAAGCTCAATATAAGCAATATGTTCAGGGCTTTTTATAAACTTAAGTCGCACCGGAGAATACAATTCCTTAGAAGAAGCAATCTTTTTTTCTTCAATCATCTGGTTTATGCTGCTTCTAAAATTTGTTACCGAACTATAGTCAGGATACAAATCCCCGATATTTCTATAGCCATAACAGCTATTTCGGATGGAGAGAGCCACCACATCTTTATCAATCGAGTACGGTGCCAATTTACATTTAAGTTCCAATGAAGAATCTACCACCGGACTACTTCCATAGAGCAGTATATACAGCCAACGCATCCTAAGCATCTGCCGGATAGTTTTCAGATAAGCCTCATCCTTGAATTCTTCGTATGATAATGACGGATTTATTTTTCTATATAGTATCTCCAATAACTTTTCACTATAGGAAAAATTAAAATGTATGCCCGAAATCAATTGATTTTTCGAGCCATACTTCTGAGCAAGAAATTCTCTGTAATGCTCCGCCTCTTTTCCATCTTCATCATATTTCGCTATAGGTATCTGTTTATCGTCCGGCAAAATTGGAGGGAGACTTTGAGGCCATAAGTACTCATCGGCTAATTCCAGACTAACAATATCATGTATAGTCTCCACAAAACCAATTGTCTGATTTATATCAGGCAGCGGAGGAGTAATCATTTCTACCTGACTTTCTGAAAAATCAGTTGTGATATAAGGATGTTTCAGCTTATTCCCAAAAACTTTTGGATGTGGCGTTTGAGCTAACTTACCATTTTTATCCACACGGATACTCTCCTTTTCAAGGCCAAACAGTGCATCCAACCACACATTACCTTTTAATAAATAGTTTGCCGATTTAAAGATATCACTTCCCATAACTTAAATTGAATTATGTTTCTTAATAAATAGTTTAAACAGAATAATATATAGTGTTACAAGTAATATACCTTTAGCAATGCTGCTTATGCTAATGCTCCACCAAACAGATGAAAGTGCATGTTTCCAGAAATTAATAAGAGCAATAGCCATCGGTATTCTGATTACTGTAAATATAATCCCGGAAATTGCCGGTATATTAGTTCGTCCCCAGCCAAAGAAAGCTCCGGTAGCCATTAACTCCATGCACATAAAAAGTTGAGAAAAGCCCAGAATAATTAAATACTCCCTCCCCATAGCTATATTATCGGCATCACTTAAAAAGATTGAGAATAAAAAGCCGGGAAAAGCAATCAACAAGACAGAGGTTGCAGTTCCAATTAGAAAAGCAAGCAACATTCCCGAACGAAAAGCAGCCCATTGTGTCTGATAATCCCTTGCTCCGTAAGCCTTTCCGGATATAGTGGATAAAGCCGAGACAAAACCACCTGCCGTCATGTAAGAGATTGCTTCAATCTGCACTCCCACCTTTTGAACAGCAATGGCGGTAGCTCCCCAATCACTTATAATTCGGGCCATTACAATGGCTACAGCAGTAAAAGATATCCGCTGAATAGCCGGACTTATTCCTAACTTTATAATATCTTTCAAAAAAACATACTGATAAACAGCTTCAAAAGGTTTCAGTTCTTCAGTCTTATTCAATTTCCTATAGAACAATATTGTAGCTATAGCCTGTGATATGATGGTAGCAATTGCTGCGCCCTTAATTCCCAGTCCTACAGGAAATATTAAAATAAAATCTAACAGAATATTGGTTATTAACGCAACTACATTAATGCGAAAGGGCGACCGACTATCTCCATAACCAATAAATACACTCGTAAAAAATAAGTTCTGAAATAAAAACGGGATACTCATTCCTACCAAGAGTAAATAATCTGTTGCAGCCTTTTCAATTACAGGATTATTCAATTGAATGAGCCCTATCAAGAATTGCCGGGTCATTGCCAGCAAAGCGAAACAAGCCAGTGCTAACATTATTACAGCCCGTAAGCCATTCTTCACATAGCTTCTTGCAATAAATAAATTACTTTCTCCAATAGCATGAGACACTTTTATTCCCACCCCAACTGTTAATAATGAAGATATGGCCCAACTTAAATTCATATAAAATCCCGCAGAACCAACAGCAGCCACAGCCTCACTACCAAACTTTCCAACAAAAAACATATTGATAAAATTATAAGCCATTGACATAAATGAAGAAGCAATAACCGGCAACGCCAACCGTACTAACTGAGTTATAATAGAATCAGGTTGAACTTTGCTTAAAATCTCCGATACTTCTTTTTTTAATAATGCCATGTCTGTTACCAATTTCATTTTTATTATAAAGACACAGAACCATTTAAAAGGACGCAGAATTTTTATTTCAAAAAAGGATGTTGTTTTTGCGTCTTTCATAAAAACATTGCGTCTTTATTGTTGAACCACCATAAAAAAAAGTAAAGATGAAAGCAAATAATTACAGAAAAGAAGAACTTTTCAATAAAATCATGAGCAGAGGATTTTGGGAAGACATTCCTGAGCGCAAAGAAAAAGTATCCCAGTTTATCAGAGAACTATTCAAATATCTATTCCCTGTTCAATGCTTATGTATGCCAGATAAAATGCAATTAGAGCAAGGTCATTTAACAGTATATAAATTGTTTAGGGAACTCTGTTCACCAATACAAGAGATGGACTTAGCAAAAGAACAGGAAACTGAGAACCGTTTCTTTTATAGCCTTCCTCAAATTTATGATTTACTAATTGAAGATGCCGAAGCTATTTTTAAAGGAGATCCAGCAGCCAGGAATATAGAAGAAGTAATTCATATCTATCCAGGATTTTACGCTATATTTATTCACAGGGTAGCACATGCCTTATATCAATTAAATATGGCTCTGCTGGCTAGAATGTTTTCTGAATACTCACACAGTATCACAGGTATTGATATTCACCCCGGAGCAACAATAGGCCGATCGTTTGGAATAGATCACGGAACTGGTATTGTGATAGGAGAAACAACTATTATCGGAGATAATGTAAAAATATACCAGGGAGTAACTCTGGGAGCAAAAAGTGTAGAGAAAAGTCTGGCTCAAACCAAGCGCCATCCCACCATTGAAAATAATGTGACTATTTATGCCGGAGCAACAATCTTAGGTGGCGATACCGTTATTGGCAAAGACAGTATAGTAGGAGGAAATGTTTTTATTACACATAGCATTCCTGCAAAATCTATGGTGTATTATAACAATGAACTATCAATCAGACCTGTATAATAAAAATAAAATCAGGAGAATGTTGTTGATAAGGCATTCTTTATTCTATTTTTGTTATTGGGTATTTAAGTAAAGATATGAGTTTATTTAATTTTGAGTTTTAATAAAGAAATAGCTAAATTTATGGATAATAGTACAGAATCAATCTGGCAAGCATGTTCTGACCAGTTAAAAACTTATATAGTAAAACGAATGCCTGATTCTTCACTTGCCGACGATATTTTACAGGAAACATTTATCAAAATACACGAAAACATTCACTCAATAAAAGACGAAACGAAAATTTGTGCCTGGGTATTTCAGATTGCAAGAAATACAATAAACGATTATTATCGGAAAGACAAGACCAAACTCTCTGAAGTTCAGATTCTTTCCGATGAAGAACTAAATGCTATTGACGAAGCAGATAGCAAATTGGAAGACAATCCAACAAAGCACCTTGCATCAGGCTTACAGGACATGATCAATTCTCTACCTGAGAAATACGCTCAGGCATTGAATATGGTAGAAATTCAAGGCCTATCTCAAATTCAGTTATCCAAAGAATTAAATATATCTGTTTCAGGAGCCAAATCGCGTGTTCAGCGTGGCAGACAAATGCTAAAAGATTCTTTGATGAATTGTTGTCATTACGAATTCGATAAATATGGGACCATCATTTCTTACCATCCTATTAAATGCTGTTGTTGCTCTAAATCTGTTAAGAAGGATTAGATAAAGTAAATCATATTTTACTACCTTTGCCTATCTTAAACTGTAGGATTATAGAAAATACGAATCTCTAATACATGAAAAAGATTATAATTCTTCTTATATTGATAATTTACAATATCTCTTATGTAAAAGGTCAGGATATTGAATCTTTATTGAATGAGCTTGATCACACAATTAAAAACCGTGAATCTTATTTTAATGATAAGGTGGGGCGTATCAGGCAAATTGAAAGCATATACCCTTTGCATAATGATGAGCAGAACTATGCTATTTTAGGAAAAATATTCGATGAGTTTCGGGCATTTAATACCGATTCTTGTGCTTATTATGCCCAGAAGAAGATGCAGTTGGCTAAAAAGATAGGTAAAAGATCGTATATAGACGATTCTAACATGAATCTAGCTGAAGTATATGGCATTACAGGAATGTATAAAGAAGCACTTGATATTCTTAACACTGTAGACCGAAGTAAACTTGCCGAATATCTTGTTCCCTACTATTACTACCTGTACAGAACAATATATGGTTTAATGAGTGACTATTCCATGCTTGAATCGGACAAGAAAAAGTATGCTGAATTAACAGACCATTATCGGGATTCCTTATTAATAGTCAATAAAAAACAGACTTATGCATATGTTATTGTAAAAGCAGATGGATTGATCTATAATAACAAAGCGAATGAAGCAATCTTGTTGCTATCCGGTTATATGAATAATCTGAAGAAAAACGACCCCAGCATCGGAACATTAGCATATACCATGTCGCTCGCTTATAGAAAAAATCGTGATAATGATAAGAGAAAATACTATTTAGCCATATCATCTATTTCTGACATTGAAAGAGGAGCTAAAGAATATGTTTCGTTGCGTGAACTAGCTCAGATTCTATATGATGAAGGTGATTTAGATCGTTCTTATAATTATCTGAAATGTTCAATGGAAGATGCCGCATTCTGTAATGCACGTTTACGAACTATTGAAGTTTCCAAGTTTTTTCCGATAGTAGAGAAGGCGTATCAGCAAAAGTTGCATAAAAAAGAAATGCAACGAACAATCGCGCTGGCTATTGTTAGCTTTCTGACTATCTTATTAATGTTTGCGCTATTCTTTCTTTATAAACAATATAAAAACTTAGTTCGTGCCCGTGAGCAACTCCAGAATCTGGCAAAAGGCTTGCAAGAAATGAATATTGAGCAGAAACTTCTGAATGAAAAGCTCGTCGAATCAAATGAACAATTAAGAGATTCTAATAATGCTCTTATTGAATCTAATCGTATCAAAGAGGAATACATAGGTCATTATATGAATTTCTGTTCTCTGCATATTGACAAGATGGAGAATTATCGCCACTTATTGTGCAAGATTGCTCAAAATGAGAAAGTTGAAGCTCTGTTCAAGAAACTACGTTCTAATCAGATTATTGAGGATGAATTGAAAGAGTTTTATGAAAACTTTGATGATACATTTCTGCATTTATTTCCAAACTTTGTGGATGAATTTAATGAGTTGTTAGTAGAAGATGGTCGTGAATATCCTAAATCGGAAAATCAGTTAACCACTGTATTACGCATTTTTGCACTCATTCGTCTTGGAATTACTGATAGCGTTAAGATAGCCGAGTTTCTCCGTTATTCCGTTACTACAATCTACAATTATCGTGTAAAGGTCCGTAATAAGGCTATTGGCGACAGGAACGAGCTCGAAGAAAAAGTTATGAACATAAGTAGAATAACAAAAAAATAAATAAAAACAACTACTTTTTGGGGCATCTAAAAATAATATAACACACTAGCTATCAACTATATAAACTTCAAAAAGCACTACTTTTTTTCTATCTATTATAAATGAAGGTCTAAGATTAAATATTTTTGTGATGCAATGATAAGTTGCAAGTAACAATAATATTAACTTTAGATTTCATTTATGAAAAAAGTATTTCAATCAAAAAGCTACAGCAGTATATTCTTATGGTTGCTGGGGCTATTTTTTTCAGTGAATGTTTTTGCACAGCAAATCAAGGTTCAAGGACAAGTTAAAACTGAATCCGGCGAACCAATCATTGGAGCAAATGTCGTTGTAAAAGGTACAACAAATGGAACAATTACAGACGTTGATGGCCATTATGTACTTTCTAATGTAAATCCTAAATCAACTTTGGTGTTCTCTTTTATCGGTTATATACCCCAGGAACAACACGTTGCAGCAAAGAGTATTTTAGATATAGTCTTGCAGGAAGACAGTAAGGTACTGAATGAGGTAGTTGTTATTGGTTATGGAACAGCTAAAAAGAGTGATTTAACAGGTGCTGTTGGTTCTGTTGGAGCCAAAGATCTGAAGGATGCACCTGTGGCCAATATTGGTCAGGCTTTGCAAGGCAAAGTATCGGGTGTACAGATAAACGATGCCGGTGCTCCGGGTGATAATGTAACTATTAAGATTCGTGGATTAGGCACTATCAACAACAGCAATCCACTGGTAGTTATCGATGGCGTGCCTACTGATCTGGGATTATCCTCTATTAACATGGTAGATGTGGAACGAGTAGACGTTCTTAAGGATGCATCAGCTACAGCTATTTATGGTTCTCGTGGAGCAAACGGCGTAGTCTTGATTTCTACAAAGAAAGGTAAAAACGGAAAAGGAATTATCGGAGTTACAGCCAACTGGAACATTCAGGATGCAACAAATGTACCCGATATGCTAAATGCAAAACAGTATGCTGCATATAGCAATGATATGTTAGGTAATGCAGGTTTGGGAACTAATCCAGCCTGGAGTGATCCTTCTACTTTAGGTATTGGAACAAACTGGCTCGATGAATTATTAAAGACAGGTGTAACACAAAATTACACGTTGAATTTCTCTGGTGGCGATGAAACCAAGCACTATTATATATCAGGTGGACTTTATGATCAAGATGGTATTGTGCGTAACACAGATTATCGTCGTTATACTTTTCAAAGCAACACCGACTTCAAACTTAATAATTGGTTGAAGCTTATTAACAATATTACATTTAGTACTGATAATAAAAATTCAGGCGATTATAGTATTGCCAATGCAATGTATGCTTTACCAACCCAAAGTATAAAAGATGAAGATGGAGGATGGTCCGGCCCAATAGGAAATGCTTATTGGTATGGCGACATTCGCAATCCGATTGGTACGGCAGAAACAACCCATAACAATACAAAAGGATATAACTTGCTGGCAAATATTTCTGCCGAAATAACTTTAGCCAAATATCTGAAGTTTAAAAGTACTTTTGGGTACGATGCTAAATTCTGGTATGAAAATAACTTCACTCCAGCTTATGCCTGGAAACCGATAGCCGTAGCAGAATCAAGTCGTTTCCAATCAAGCAAGAAATCATTTACTTACTTGTGGGATAACTATTTCACTTATGATAATTCCTTTGGTAAACACCATGTTAGTGTAATGGCTGGTACAAGTGCTCAGAATAATAAATATGATTTTATTTCTGCCCAAAAAAGTGGTTTCTTGTATGATTCTGTAAGTCAGTTGGGCAATGGTTCTACAATCAAAAGTGCTGATGGTAATCAAAATGAATGGGCAATATTCTCTTTGATGGCTCGCGCAAATTATGATTATGCTGACAAATATTTATTAACCGCTACTGTTCGTCGCGATGGATCATCTCGTTTTGGTTCCGGACATAAATATGGTATTTTCCCATCATTCTCAACAGCCTGGAGAATATCACAAGAAAGCTGGTTCCCTAAAACAAATGTTATTGATGATTTGAAATTCCGTTTTGGATATGGAATTACCGGTAATCAGGAAATTGGTAATTACAATTTTGCATCAACGTACAATACTGGTGTTTATAGCTTTGGTGGTACAACAGTAAATGCCTTGTCAACTGTTACTATGGCAAATCCAAACATTCATTGGGAAGAAGTTCGTCAAACCAATCTGGGTTTTGATCTTTCTATGTTAAATCGTCGCGTATACTTTGCCGTCGATGCTTATATAAAGAATACTTGTGATATGTTGGTAAAAGCTGCTATTCCTATTACATCCGGATTCGAAGACACAACAACAACCTTTACCAATGCCGGTAAAGTTCAGAATAAAGGTGTTGAAATGACTCTGAACACAGTTAACTTTAATGATGAATTCAAGTGGGAAACATCCGTTACTGCCACTTACAACAAAAACAAGATTGTTGACTTAAATAGTAACACTCCTTTGTATCAGAATCGGTATAATAATTCTTACCTGACAATTCAGAAAGTTGGAGCTCCGATCAATGCTTTTTATGGCTATGTTACAGGAGGTATTTTCCAGACAAGTGATGAAGTTGCCAAGCACGCCGTTCAGGTACAAGGTGGTACAGCTGCCGGTGATATCAAGTTTAATGATCTGAACAATGATGGTGTTATTAATGAAAACGACCGTACCATCATTGGTAATCCTAATCCAGACTGGATATTCTCCATGAATAACACATTCTCTTATAAAGGTTTCGATCTTTCAATCTTTTTACAGGGAGTTGAAGGCAATGATATTTATAATGTGAATGCTATCAGCTCCGAAGGAATGTCTGCTGCATACAACCAGACAACAGCAGTTCTTAACCGATGGACAGGAGCTGGCACAAGCTATTCAATGCCACGTGCTGTCTATGCTGATCCAAACCAGAATTGTCGTGCTTCCAACCGTTTCATTGAAAACGGCTCTTATTTGCGTATCAAGAATATAACTTTAGGTTATACTTTCCCTCAACGATGGATTCAAAAGATGAATATTAACTCAGCCCGTATTAATATGTCTTGCGAGAACCTGGTTACATTTACTAATTACTCTGGTTTTGATCCTGAAGTTGCTATCAACGGAATTGACAGTAGCCGTTATCCATTATCTCGTACCTTCAGTTTAGGCCTTAATGTTAACTTCTAAAGAATACTTATATGAAAAAGATTATATATTCAGCACTGATTCTAATGGGATTGACCCTTTCATCCTGCAGTGATTATTTGGATAAATACCCTTCAGATGCGGTCAGCACCAATGCAAAAATCACTGAAAATATTGCAATTGCCCTTACAAATGCCTGTTATAAGCCACTTCAGTCATCAAATCTTTATAATATGCGTATGTGGTCGCTTGATATTATAGGAAGCAATAGCAATGTAGGTGCCGGCGGAGGTACCGATGGTATTGAAACAGTTCAGGCTGCAAACTTCACAGCAACAAGTGACAATGGTTTTGCACTATATGTCTGGCGCAGTCCCTGGGTGGGAATTGCTCAGTGTAATACATTATTGCAGAGTGTTGCAAATGCTGATATTAATGAAGATATCAAGAATCGCTGCATGGGCGAAGCTTACTTCCTGCGTGCACATTACTATTTTATTCTGGCTCAGTTGTTCGGAGGTGTTCCTGTGGAGACTGCTCCCCACGATGCTAGCCAGGGTACTGATATTGCCCGTAATACATTGGATGAAACTTATGCACAGATTATTTCAGACTGTCAGAATGCAATCAATCTTTTACCCGAGAAGAAGAGTTACAGCTCAACGGATTTAGGACGTGCCTGCAAAGATGCAGCATGCACTCAGCTGGCAAAGGTATATTTGGTATTAGCCCCCAATCATCCAGAATATTATCAGATGGTTGCAGATCTTTGCGATCAGGTTACAAGCATGGGATATGATCTGAGCGGTTACAAATATGCAGATAACTTTGGTATAAAGGCCAATAATGGTGCCGAATCCATTTTTGAAATTCAATATACAGGAGATACTTCCTACAATTTCTGGGGTACAGATGGTCAGTCATCATGGTTGAGTACCTTTATGGGCCCTCGTAATTCTGGTATTGTTGCCGGAGGTTATGGTTGGAACCAGCCAACAAAGGAATTTGTAGATTCTTATGAAACGGGGGATTTGCGTAAAGATGTTACTGTCCTTTATTCAGGCTGTCCTGATTTTGATGGTATTGCTTATGATCCTTCATGGTCTTACACAGGTTACAATGTGCGTAAGTTCCTAGTTAGCAAAAAAGATTCTCCAGAATATAACACTAACCCAAGCAACTTTGTAGTTTATCGTTATGCAGATATTCTTCTTATGAAAGCTGAAGCTTTGAATGAAATGGGCAAAACAACAGCTGCCGAAACTCCGTTGAACATTGTTCGCAAGCGTGCTGGTCTGGCTAATATTAGTGGAAAGTCTCAGTCGGATATGCGAGAAGTGATTATACACGAACGTCGCATGGAGTTTGCTTTTGAATGTCAGCGCTGGTTCGACCTGATCCGTATCGGGAAAAATGGTGAATATGCTATCAACTACCTGAAATCTATTGGAAAGACAAATGTTACTAAAGACCGTCTGTTACTACCTATCCCTCAGACAGAAATGGATAGCAATAATGCAATGGTGCAAAATCCAGGTTATTAATCACTCATAGATATTATCAAAATAAGAAAATATGAAAAAAATATATAGCATATTATTAGTCCTTGCTGGGTGTTTAGCATTTTCAGCATGCAGTGATAATTTGATGGAACTCAACAAAGGTGAGGAAGAGCTTGCTCTGACTGTCAGTGCAACCAACGTCGCTCTTAATGAAAATAATGCTGCCGGCGATGGTATTACTTTCAATTGGACAACCGGTACCAATAAAGGAACCAATGCAGCAATCAGCTATACCCTTGAAATCGATAAAGCAGGTAACAACTTTACCAAAGCTTATTACGTAGATCTTGGTCAGCAGGTTTATTCTCTGAAATATACCGTTGAAGATTTGAATGAGATTATTACCAAAGAACTGGGTGTAGATTACAATAAATCCGCTGATCTGGAAGCACGCATCACGGCAACTGTTGCCGATGCCAATGTTGAAGTACAAACAGCAAAAACAAGTTTCGCTGCTACTACTTATAAGCCAGTATCTTCTACTTTATATCTTATTGGCAGTGCAACTCCCAACGGATTTAATGCAGATAATGCAGCCGCAATGCAACGAACTACAAATGGTATTTTTACCTGGAGTGGCAACCTGAATAAAGGAACCTTTAAGTTTATTACAACATTAGGCAGCTTTATACCTTCCTATAACCGCGATGCTGCATCGAGTGATTTGAAACTGATTTACCGTAGTTCCTTTGATAACCCAGATGAACAATTCTCTATTGATGAAGCTGGTTATTACACAATTAAAGTAAACCTTTTAAATCTTTCTATTTCTGTGGTAAAGAGCGCAACAGCAGTTCCTCCGTATAGTAAGATCTGGTTTGTCGGATCATTCTCCAGTTGGAATTTTACAGAAATGACACAAGATCCTGCCAATCCGTTTATTTTCCGTTACGGAGCTGTCTTTAACTGGAATGATGGCGGTGAGTTTAAATTTGCAACAGCCCAAGGCTGGAATAACATGTATCATCCTACTACTGCAAATGCGCCTTATACATGGACTGCTGTAAAACTTGACGATACTGGTGATAACAAGTGGTCAATGACGCAGAGTCAGTGTGGCAAGGCATACAAGATAGCTCTTGATATTACTCCAGGCAAAGAATCAATGGTTATGACCGAGTTTACTCCTTATGCAGGTATTTATATGGTTGGCGACGCTACCCCTAATGGATGGAGTATAGATAATGCAACAGCGATGACGGCAGTAGATGCTTACACCTTTACCTGGACAGGAAACCTGACAGCTGGCGATATTAAGTTCACATGTGATAAGCAAGGTGACTGGATGGGTGCCTGGTTTATGGCAACTGCTGATGGTAAAGCCTTGACTGATGGTACAGAGAATATAACTTTTGTTGATAAGCATATTGCAGGGAATGGAGATATTGACCGGAAATGGAAAGTAAGTACAGCAGGTAAATATACTATTTTACTGAACCAGTTAACAGAGAAAATGACAGTTACTAAGAATTAATAACTATACCAATGAGAATTAACAGAACAATTATATCTTTATTATTTGTATGTCTGGTTCCTTTAAATGGAGCTTGTTCCAGTGGAGAAGGCTCCACCGGAACAGGTGGTGATACGCCTGAACAAAATGTTACTTTTGTAACATTGTCAACAGACAAAGCGTGTTATTCACCGGGAGAGACAGTTACGTTTACTTCTAGCAGCTTGCCATCTTCAGCCAAAGCGGCATACTACTATTTGGGTGATAAGTTAAGCGAACAGCCACTCTCTTCTACAACATGGAATTGGACCGCCCCGTCTACCGATTATCGCGGTTATATGGTTAAAGTATATACTACAACCAGTGACGGAAAAGAAACAGTTTTAGGTTCTATTGCCGTAGATGTATCAAGTGACTGGACACAGTTTCCTCGTTATGGATTTCTTTCCAATTTCGATGATATGTCAACTTCTGCTATCAACTCTGTTATTACTAGTTTGAAGCGTTATCATATCAATGGATTGCAATTCTACGACTGGCAGTACAAGCACCATAAACCCTTAGCTGGCACTCCAGATAAACCGGACAATAACTGGACAGATATTGCAAACCGCAACACATCGCTTACTACGGTGAAAAACTATATTTCAGCTGCTCATAAAGCAGGCATGAAAACAATGTTCTATAACTTATGCTATGGAGTACTTTCCGATGCGGCTTCTGATGGTGCAGAAACTTCATGGAATCTGTATAAAGACCGTAATCACAGCAACCGCGATGTTTGTTCTTTGAGTGCTCCCATGTTTAAGAGCTCAATCTATCTGGTCGATCCCAATAATACAGGTTGGCAAAACTATCTGGCAAAACAGAATGATGATGTTTATTCAGTTTTTGATTTTGACGGATACCATATTGATCAGTTGGGCGATCGTGGTGCCGACTATGATTACAATGGAAATGCTATTGATATGGCAGCCGGCTTTAAGTCGTTCATTCAGGCTATGAAGGCAAAACACCCCGGCAAACGATTGGTAATGAATGCTGTTGCCCGGTATGGACAACAGAAAATTGCCGAAAGCGGTAATGTAGACTTCCTGTATAATGAGGTTTGGAGTAATGATGCAAATTATTCTTCGTTGAAAGATATTATTGACGAAAACACCTCCTATGGAAATTATAAAACTGTGTTTGCTGCTTATATGAATTATGATAAGGCCAATAGCAAAGGTTATTTCAACACTCCGGGAGTAATTTTAGCAGATGCAGTAATGTTTGCGTTGGGCGGATCACACCTCGAGATGGGTGAACACATGCTTGGCAAGGAATATTTCCCGAACAGCAATCTTCAGATGGACGGCACTCTTCAGAAAGCAATGGTTAGCTATTATGATTTTCTTACCGGTTATGAGAATCTGTTGCGTAATGGTGGTTCATTTTCTACGGTCGACCTCAGTTGCACTAATGGAAAGATGAATGTATCTGCATGGCCTCCATCAACTGGGAATGTGTCCGTATTGGCTAAAAAGGTGAACAGCAAATGTGAGGTGATTCATCTTATCAATCTCTCCAATGCCAATTATTTCAGTTGGCGAGATCTGGACGGAAGTATGCCCGAACCCTCTTTGATTTCTACTCCTTCTTTGAGATTAAAAGAGACGAATACCATTAAGAGAATATGGTTTGCATCACCGGACATTGATGGTGGAGTAAGTCAGGAAGTAGAATTTCATCAGAGTGCAGCCAGTGTAACCTTTAAGTTACCATCATTGAAATACTGGGACATGATTGTTGTTGAATATCAATAATCAGCCTCCTAATATCAGTAAATATTATGAATAAATTACAGATAGGTATTATGTTTTTGTTTGCTGTATGTTTGTCCTCTTGCTCATCACTGAGCAAGCAGGACAACATCCTCACCACTCAAAAATATAAATGGTACTCAGATCGGATTGTTCAAGGCAATTATACAGGAAAAGCACTTTCAGGCACAGTACTGGAATCAAATTATCAAAGTCCTGTCAATTTGTACAAACCGGCTCTCATTCATTTTAAATTTGCCATAAACGGTAAAGACAACGAAATGCCCTCGGGGCAAGATCATAGTTTTATTTGCAAAGCCATCAGTGGAAAGTCAGAGACTCCGGTTATCAAATTTGGTGAATTGCTCAAAGCAGATAAGCAGGAAGCAGAGGGAGTAATTCTTCAGCAAAACACAGAATTAACCATCCGTCTGGATATGCGCGAAATGCTGAAAGCCTTCAATAATCAGGGATATTACGTAACCCGTACAGGACAGAAAATCTATAAGGAAGATTTTAAAGGAGTGTATATAGCAGGTGATGCCGATCCGCTGATATGGGATTTTGATAATCTGGTAAATCACCCCATCCTTCAATTGACCGATGAAGATGGAGATGGAATTTATGAAACCAGGCTCACATTGAACGATACAAGCAAGCAACGCGGAGGCATTTTCCGATGGTCGCTTAAGAATGATATTTCGGCTTGTCCTCAGTTGAAAGCTCCCACAAAACTTGAAAATGCAATTTATAATCTGGCATTGGATGAAATGCAAAACGCCATCGAAAAGGATAGCACTTTGCGAACCGGTAAAGAATGGCCCGGGGTGTGGACTCGTGATGTAAGTTACAGCATTATCTTAAGTATGGCATATATGCAACCCAAAGTATCAATGAACAGTTTGATGCGGAAAGTCAATTCTCGCGGACGGATTATTCAGGACACGGGAACTGGAGGCGCATGGCCATGTTCCAGCGACCGGATGGTATGGGCTATTGCAGCTTACGAAATTTATAAAGTAACGGGAGACCAACAATGGTTGAAAACCATCTACCCTATCATTAAGAATTCCTTGGAAGACGACTTTGAAACAGTCTACAATCCAAGTAACGGATTGATGATGGGAGAATCTTCATTCATCGATTGGCGCGAGCAAAGTTACCCCAGATGGATGCAGCCGGTTGAAATTTATCAATCGGAATGTATTGGCACCAATGCAGTTCATTATCAGGCATTAAATGTATTTAGCCATATAGCAAAGCTTTTAGGTCAGGCAGAAATATCCGGGCAATATGAGCAGAAAGCTTTAGCATTAAAAGAGGCTATCAACAAAAATCTGTGGATGGCCGATAAAGGTTATTATGCACAATATCTTTATGGCAGAAACAATTACATCAAATCACCCAAAAGTGAATCGTTGGGTGAAGCATTAGCAGTTTTGTTTGATGTAACCTCTTCCGAACAAGCAAAGCAAGTGACCGAGAATAATCCGGTTGTTCCTTTTGGTGCGCCCATCTTTTATCCTCAAATTGCCGATATGCCGCCTTACCACAACAATGCCGTGTGGCCTTTTGTTTCTTCCTACTGGATGCATGCCTCTGCAAAAGGAGGAAATGAAGCCGGAGTGATGCAGGCTATTGGCAGTATTTATCGCGCTGCGGCTCTGTTCTGCACCAATAAAGAGAATTTCGTAGCCGAGTCCGGCGATTTTTTGGGTACACAAATCAATTCCAGCAATATGTTGTGGAGCTTGTCCGGCAACCTCAGCATCACTCATCGCCTGCTTTTCGGTCTTCGATTCGGGGATAATCAATTGAGCTTCTCTCCGTTCGTACCCAAAGCCTTGAAAGGAAAACGTCAATTAACCGGCTTTCCTTATCGAAAAGCCATATTGGATATATCTTTGGAAGGGTATGGAAATAAGATAAAGTCATTTCTCGTTGATGGAAAAGAGAGTGAACCAGTGATCGATGCTAACCTCACCGGACATCATTCAGTTAAGATTGTAATGGCAGATAATGAATTTCAACCCATGAAGATCAACCTTGTAGAGAATGCTTCATCACCATTAATGCCTGTTGTGCAGTTGAATGAAGGCAAATTTCAATGGCAACCCATTGAAAGTGCAGTGAAGTATGAAGTCTATAAAGACGGAAAGTTATGGAAAGAGACTTCAGATTGTTCCATCTTTTTAGGAGATGAAAAAGGAGAATTCCAGGTTGCATCAATTCAAAAAGGAGGATTCACCTCTTTTGCCAGCGAGCCGGTTCAAATATTCCCTTCACAGATTTATGAGGTAGAGCAGTTCGCCCCGAAGTCCTCAGCCAATTACCAGGGATATAAAGGCGATGGCTTTGTTGAAATTAATAAGAAAGAAAACACTAACATTGAAATCGATATAACAATAAGTACAGAAGGCAATTATACATTCGACTGGCGTTATGCCAATGGTAATGGCCCCACCAATACCGAAAATGAATGTGCAATCCGTACCCTCTTTATCGATGGTCAAAAAGCCGGAGTTAGTATATTCCCTCAAAGAGGAAAGCATGAGTGGAGCAACTGGGGATGGAGCAATCCTCTTCAAGTTCACCTTTCAGCCGGAAAGCATAAAATTTCCCTAACCTATATGCCATATAATGAAAACATGAATCTTGTTATCAATCAGGCGATGCTTGATGAACTTCGTGTTACTAAGCTTAATTAAGTTGATAAAATGGGGAGCTATTTGAGTTTTGAGGATAGCTCTCCATTTATTAAACACATTTGGCTGGCATTGTATTTTATTACTCCCTCTGCTTAAGATATGATTAAAATAGCTTTTTGCCATTTAAAATATTAATTCCAAATTCTTTTGCTACACAACTCTGCTTGAATGGATTGATTTTTTGAACTGTGCCGTCATATTTAAAAAACGAACCTGTGTTTTTAAACCAAAAGGTTTTTCCGGCCTTAACACATTGCTCCCGAATATCTAATACCCAATCGTAATTACACACACGAGCTTCTCGTCCTGTTTCTCCACCTACGGTAACATGCTCAATTCCGTCAAGATAAGCCGATATATCAATAGCGCCCAAAAGTGGTGAAGCTGCTATAAATCTCCTTTTAATGGGATAGGATAGAAACAAAGGCAGTCTATAATCAGCTGATTCCTGATTTTCAATTGTGCACCCTATATTCACATTATCATATCCATCACCCCAATCGTTTGGGAGAGAAATATTAAAGCGGTCAATGCGTTTAGTTATAATCAAAAAGTCAAGTTCGGGTCGTTTCTTTATCATTTCCCAAGCTTCTTTACGCCATTCATCAGCTTCAGCAATAAAAAAATCGCTTGCGAAACAAGTCGCAACAATCTTTCCGCTTTGAATTTTATATATACCCTTTGTCGTTTTAGCTATAGGTTTATCAAATTCGTTCGTTTTATATACATTATTTTGTCCGAAACGTTTTGAGAAAGGACCATAGAAATAGCAGTAAGTGCAACCATCGCTTATTTTATAACAACCTGTCCACGGTTCCCAATTCATATTACTGTGCAGCTAAAGGTGTAAAAAACTCAATTAAATTTTCTTCCGGGTCCCGCAAGTGAACAACTCTCATCCCCCAGTCGGGCATATCAGTCGGTTCATTAATAAAGTTAATACCTTTTTCTAAAAATGCTTGATAAGTATCATCCACATTCTCAACTTCAAAAACAACCATTGATTTTTCTCTATAACCAATTGGTTGTGTTTTTTCAACATTTCCAACAGCTGGAGCCATAAAATCAGAAACAAAAATGGCAAATCCTTCAATCCCGTCTGCCACTTTAAATGAAGCATAACATCCGTTTTCATCTCCCCAAAGTGGTTCAAATCCTAATTGTTCTGTGTAAAATTTAAAGCATTTCTTGTAGTCTTTGACTAATAATCTTACGTTACTGAATTTCATAATTGTTCTATTTGAATTTGTTTATACTATTTGTTTTTATATTGTTAAATATAGCCTATGTATGAACCATTGAATTTTGAGTGTATGGCATATATTCAACTTCACATATTATTTTTAGTCCTATATTTATTGTAAATCACAATTTTGATTTTAGATTAATTTATTACATGCAATATGTTATATGATTTCCAATCTATCCAATGGATTTTGAAATATTAATTATTAAAGAATGAACTCTAGCTCTATGTAAGTGTATAAATTTATCTTTTAAAAATTACTAAACCTGCTTTATTTACCATGACATTTTTTAAATTTCAAACCACTTCCACAAGGACAAGGATCATTCCTCGATATTTTTTTATCAAATGTAACAACTTTTCTTTTAATATTTTTTTGTGAATACTCCAGAGCTATTGCTTCTACTACGGCGTCGTAAGTCCAATTTGCAAAATCATACAAAATCATATCTACTAAATTCGTTGAATCGGCACAACTAGCCAATCCAATCCATTTATTCGCTTTAGCCTGATATTTATTTATTTCACATTGACTAAATAATTCTTTATATAAGATGCGAGGATTATGTGTATAACATGAAACATATGTTATGCCAAATCCACAATCTTCTTCATTGAAAAATAAAGTAGCAGAAACATTATTTTTTTTATTAAAACTCTTTTCCTTAACTATGTGAATAGATTTAATTAGATCATTTATTGTATTACCATTCAAATCTAGAAGATTAAAAATAATATCAGTGACTTGTGGTTCTTTACACATCTTTATTTCATTACATAGTTTTTCAAATTCTGTATTTATCCAACGTTTCTTTATTTTATCTCCTTGATCTGAAACTTTTATGTCTGCTATACAAGAATAAAAATTACGATCTATGGCACTAGCATAAGAATTGTCCAACATACAAAATCTATATTTTTTATCAATCCATAACTTATTTAAAAGATGATGACCTAGATAATTAATTTCTTCCCCAGTAACATAATAATCAACTGTTGCTACACGCTGACGAATATAATACATAAAATCATAAGGATCTTTTAAGTAAAATGAGACCAAATGCAAATCAAATACACTAAAAACAACAGGAGCTGGTTTATTTACGTCACGATCTAATAAAATGTGAACTTGGTGAGTTAGTGCTGGATAATTTTCTGTAGTAATACACAGTAAATATACTTCATCGACTTGTTCTGTAAAATGTAGTTCCGTTCCATCTTTGAGCATAAATTTAGCACTCTTGGATAAAATCATATCGCGACTTAGTAAGCCTTGATTATAAGCATCCTGAACAGCACCTTTGAAATCCTTTTGCAAACTATCATCATCTCCTGATTTGGCCAATTCTGTTAATTTTTTAGACTTTATTTGAATACATAAGGCCTTATTCCCCAATATACATAGTACATCAATGTCTGTTTTAGTATCTTTCTTTGATGTTTTTATTAAAACATTTTTAAATATTCTGTTTTCATTAAATATCGGTAATAATAAATCATACACCATATCCTCACCAGCATCTCCTTTATGAGAACCTGCCTTTTTTTTATAACTATCATCTGAAATGAGCCAATAATAAGGTGTTTCATACACTGACTCAAAGAGAAGATAAGGCAGCGGAATAAAAAAAACATCATCTGATAATTTTATAATAGGAGACCATTGAAATATATTCTGCTGACCAGGTCCAAGAAATTGTTGATTGCACGCAGGAGTTATTTCAAAAGAAAAATTTCTAAAAAAAGAATCAAGACCTTTATACTCAATTAAGTCATTTTTATCAATAACAAATAAAGACAAAAGATTACTGCAAAATTCATCAAGTACTTTTTCCTTTTCAAACTCGTTTTGGTAATAACACTTTATATCTAATAAATTCCGATATTGGTACAAATTCATCACGTCAACAAATTGATCAATTTCATCTTCTTTTGTCTTCCCTTTTTTTGTCTTCAGTATTAGATCTTTAACTTTTTGTAATGACACAAAATCGACAATCTGGCTTTTATCTGAAAGTATTTGCTTAATTTTGAATAATATGTTTTTGACTTCTTCTACAGTGAAGTCTTTATTATCTTTTAGCCACTGAGTATCATACTTATATTTAGCATTAAGAAACTTCATATATTCGTAATCATATACGGAATCGCCTGAATAGAATATTGGTTCGCGCATGCTTGCAGCTTTACCAAATATTTCTTTTACATCTTCAATCCTCCCATTTTCTGGTCTATCAATGTTTTGCTTTATAGATTCTACACAAGGTGCACTCATTGCAAAATGTAAATTTTGCAAAAGTTCATAAGTCTGCTTTTTCATATAAAGCAATTGTTCTAAACTTTCAGGAATATCATATAAGCTATTATTATTTTGTACCCAATAACCTAATAAAAGCGATGCTTCTTTTACTGAAACACGCTCATAAGGGTTTAGATTTTGCAGCTCCAATACATCGATGTGGAAATCTTCAAAAAGGATCATCAACAAAGAATAAAAATATCCTTTTTGATTTACTAATTTCTTCAATGCTTTTAGGCTATTTGTCATGTTAAAACTGGATATAGATTCCATCTATGAAATTAATTAAAAGTTAACAATGATGATTTCATACAATAGTAATAAAATATTTTTATTTCAGAACAAGATACAACTTATAAATATACATATTATTTTTTGGTTTTAAACTTGAATTTTAAAATTTGACATTAAATATATTTATATTTATAATTATCAATATAAAATATTTATTTACTTTGCAACATATTAATTACATATAATATGGCAACAACTGTTAATTTAGCATTCGAAGAATTTAATAGAGATTCTGTTAATTTAAACTCTGATAGAACAAATAAAGCGAATTCGAGTAGAGATTGGCTTTGGGGGCAGCTAAACAATTTAGATTTAAAGGATGACTTAGATTTTCCTTTTAAATATATTGAAAAGCATATCAAATTTGGCTCATTCGCTCGGAAAACAAAAATAAGAGAACTAGATGATATTGACTTAATGTTTTGTTTAAATGCAAATGGAGCTACTTACATTAAGTATAATTCTACATATCAGATACTAACCACTAATGCCGGTGATAGATTAAAAAAAATGTCTGACAATGAAATTTTGAATTCTAGAAAAGTTGTAAATAAGCTAAAATCTTCTTTATCAGAAGTAGAACATTATAAATCAGCAGATTTACATAGTCGTGGAGAAGCTGCAACTCTAAGTCTTCTATCCTATGAATGGGTATTTGATATCGTCCCTTGTTTTTATACAGATACAGAATTGTATTTAATTCCCGATGCATATGGAAATTGGAAAGCTACAGATCCAAGAATTGATCAAAATTTAGTAACAGAAACTAATCAAAATTATAATGGAAAGGTTCTCCAACTAATAAGAACACTTAAATATTGGAATAGACACAATTCATCTTATACAATAGCCTCATATTTGTTTGAACAAATTGTTATAAATTTCATCAAAAATCAAAAAGAATTAAATGGTTGGATTGATCTAAATATTAGGGACTTTTTCAACTATTTATCATTAAACATTTATCACCAAGTAAATGACCCTAAAAACCTACAAGGAGATTTAAATAATTTAACAATCACGCAAAGAAAAGCTATTTCAGATAAAGCGCAATGGGCATATAACAAAGCTAAAGAGGCTATTAATGCTGAAGTTAATGACAAAGATCAAGAAAAGGCTATAAACAAATGGCGAGAAATTTTTGGATCAAAATTTCCTCAATATGAATAACGGTCTGATAATATTACAAAAACAAAATTTAGATGCAAATATTGATAAATTATTAGCACAAAGGAGATTGTATTCAAATGCTAAAATTATTCAATACATTCTCATTGCTATAACTGTTATAATTCCTATTTTACTAACTTTTATAACTAATTTTTCTGATTTAAAAATAGATGATTCCAATTGGATTTTTGCTATCTATGCAATTATTGTTTTATTCTTGGAAAGAATTTTAGATTTTTTTATTAATCGAAATAAAAAGACAGCAGCTTCTATACAAGAAAAATTTGACGTTGAAATTTTTGAAATTCCTAAAAATGACTTATTAAATACAACTTTTATTGATTATGATATAATTAGAAAATATTCAAAAAAAGACAAATTAAATAGCAAAAAAGTAAGAAGAGTAAAAAATTGGTATTCTACAAAAATAGAAAGATTAACAACAAATATAGCAGTGATCTTCTGCCAAAGAATGAATATCTGCTATGATCAAAATATAAAAAGAAAATATAATATATTACTCATCATTCTTGCTGTTATAACTTTTATAATACTCTTAGGAGTTTCATTATTAAATGATTTCTCATTAAAAAAATTTATTATAGAAGTCATATTACCCTCTATACCAATCTTTAGCTTTACCTACAAAGAAATAAGTACTAGTTTTGACTCTATTGATAATTTGCAGAAATTGAGAGAAATAATTGAAACGAAACTAAATTCTTTATCAATAGATGATACAATTGATAAAGAAGAACTACGAAACATACAAGACCGAATATTTTATAATCGAACTTCGAGCCCATTAATACCGGATTTCATTTATAAACATCTGTGGAGTGAATTAGAAGACCAAATGAATTATTCAGTAGAGCAGAGAATAAATGAGTTGCATTAATAAATTTTAATTATAAATAATGAAAGACTAGAAGCTTAGTAACAACCAATAGAAAAAACTCTGTACATATTACTTGATTAAATTTTGCCTAATTCTAAAAAAATATATTTGTTCCTAGTATTTTCAATGTGCAAACTACAGCAAAAGCATATATAAAATCAGTGAGTTAAAATCATGGGATATGCTTGAAGCTTTAAATATCAACTTGGTAACTCCTATAAGAAAATTCCAAGCAAACACAAAAAATGCCGATAATTATACTATTATCAGAATTTATATATCCTTTACCACATTTCTCCAACGAAATTCAATTTCCACAAATTGATCTAGCAATCTAGCACTTCCCCAATAGCAAATTGACTATAAACACATTACCCCCGCTAGATCAAATCAAATTGATCTAGCAGTGATCTAGCGATCTAGCGCTTTGGCGGGTAAATCATATACAACCCAAACAACTTATCACAGAAAAACATTTGATAAACAACACTTTAGACAACCTATACAAGGATTAACAATAAGCAAAGTCAACCAAAATGGTTCTTTTGCAATTTAGTTGAAAAGAAGAGTTCCCAGAACTAGTTTTCTTTTCAGTAGCATGAGCTTTGCCTTTCCATACATCATTCGTTTTATAGTCTTCAATTTATTAACAAAGCCTTCTACAATTCCATTAGAAAAAGGGTATTTTATTCCATTTTCAACAGCTTTCATATCCAGTATGATGCCTGTGATAAAGGTTTTTAATTTTGCAAGTTCAGTATCTCTATATTCATTTATCCATTCAGCTAATTGTCCACCATTGGGCTCTTTGAATATTTTATAAAATGATGTAGCAGCATTGTAAATTTCCTTAAACCATGGAATAGATATCAATGTCTGTATCAGTATATCTTCTTTTTCATCCAATTCTTTCATTCTGATTCCTTTATCTACAATTGATGAGATTGTTTTTACAGGTATCAGTGGTTCACGATTATCTTGTGGCTTTATTTTCTTTATTGATTTCGGTCTGTCAGTACGTCTTCCTTTACGTCCTTTTGACAAATATCTATAATGATCATGAAATGGAGTTTTACTGCCTTTAAATCCCAAGTTCTTTATTTCATGAAAGATATTGACCAGGCTTTTTCCATTTGAATATTCTGATTCTACGTATGAATCAAATTTAAAGTATTCATTACGTGGGCTGCTTTTTCTTGGGGGTAAAGATGTGTAGTTTCTATATTTTCTGACGGTCTGTCTGGCTATCTTCAATTTTTTAGCAATCGCACCTATTGAGAAACCTTTATCTTGAAGCTCCTTAACTTCATTAAACATAATGGTTCTTGAATCTGTATTATTGTTGACCTCCTGTTTTTTATCTCCAGACAGTTTGTCATTGCAAATCTCCTGAATATCAGGTTGAATACACTTTTCTTCGGGGGTGATTTCGTTTCCAGAACGTACTGCATTCCTATAGTCCGAATAGTTCTCACTAATAGTTTTTGTTACACAGTCCGACATGTTTTTTATCAGATGAAACCTATCCGCCACTTCTATAATACGTTTTCCTGATAAAGCTATAGCTGTGGAATATTCGGTAGATCTGTCTCTGCTTACAAGGGATACCTGTTGATGGCATTCTAGCCATTTACTAAAACTATCACGTTCTCTATCTCCCAATAGATCAATAACGTGTCCGGTTCCCAGATTTACGATAATACTTCCATAGTTGATACCTTTTCTGAACGCCCAATCGTCAATTCCGATATTGGTTATTTCCTTGTTTTCTGGAATTCTTATTCTGTGTATGTCTCGAAGTACTGTAGTATTGCAAAGTGGAATACCCATTCCGTTAAGAAGACTGCTGGCATCATTGGACGAACTCATCAATCCATGATGTGTAACTACCTGTTCACAACGTCGCGTCCTTCTTCTATACCTGAACACCTCATTGCCTGGTTGTTCTGCAAATGTTTTTTTAGAACAGAAATCATTTTGACAAAAGAATTTTCTTGGTCTGAAATGAATGACGACCCTTTTACCTAAAACAGGAAGATCGGTTATGACTCGCTGATACTGGCTATGAATCTTTTCGCTTATATGACCACAATAAGGACAGATGCCATAATCCAATACGGATTTTATATATAACTCGATTTTATTATTGCCAATAACGGCTGATTCAACAACCATATCTGATGGAAGATAAAAGGATGATAGATTAAGGCTGCTATTAGCTTCATTTATAGCTGAAATATGATGGCAATGTGCGTCTATTGTATTATTTTTGTTGCAATTAGGATCTTTAAGCATTGTTTTGTAGTATTTTGTTTGGTAGCTTAAAATTACAAAATATATACTTAATATCCTAATTATAAATAGATTAATATATTACTATTAATGTATTATATTATACAAAAAACTTGAAGAAGTTTTGTTTTATCAGAGTTCTTTAGGAACTATAACGATACGTCCTTTCAACTAAATTGCAAAAGAACC
>Ga0183101_1000342_pt1 | contig 37348 bp, 37 predicted proteins | sample Biomet3_FD_127790 | JGI IMG/M metagenome (GOLD analysis project Ga0183101, IMG submission 127790) | Microbial communities from bioreactor (seeded with sewage sludge) at LBNL, California, USA - Biofuel metagenome 3 | ecosystem: Engineered > Bioreactor > Anaerobic > Unclassified ... | reverse complement strand
TCTTTTAAATTATATTTTATATATAATTTAGCTCTCTATAAACTCTTATTTTAAAAATATGGTAATCATTGTCAATATTTAAAGACACTTTTAACATATTTAAAAGTCTGTACTCTAGTACAGTTGTTTCAAAATTTTTATTATCCCATGAGAGCTTTTTGACCTATTACGCTGTGCGGATTATTGACTTTGGACTAGCTATTTTTTTGAATGTAAGGAGTGCAGCTTTTGACCCTAAAGAAATACTAAAGACTTGTAGAGCTGCAGAGAGTGAAGTGAAAAATAATAGCTTGTTCAAAGCTTCCTTTAGACCAAAGGGAGACTATTGAAAGACCACGGAGCTGTGCTTCCTAGGGTTGGGGCGGAGCATCCCATTATATTTACTGCCTATGGATTAGCTTTTATTCTGAGGAACGAAGAGTTAAAGCTGGTCTATAGCTTCATTATAGTATATTTAGATTAAGTGTAGAGATCATAACAGTTTATAACTTTGTTTTTTTGTTAAGAATTAGGCTAGAGGTGATTTATAATGAGTATCAATGAAAGAATATTAAATGCCTATAATTTATCAAAGTTAAATATTGATATTGTAGAAATACTAGAAAATATAGCAAGGGATTGGTCAGATACAAATGATTTAACTTTAGAGTCATTTGATTTATATGATATGTTAAGATATAAATATGATGAAAACTATACATATGTTATTAATACACTATTTACCAACTTAAACTTATTTGTTAAAAATCATAATTAATGACTATGTTTAAGAATAGTGTTGGTATTATAATTATGCATTCTTATAATTTAGTAATACACTGTAAGGATCTTTCATTTAACCAATCACATATGTCCTTCAAAACATTATCTTTAAAGTCCTCATTTAATATTTCATGATATAATCCATTATAAATCTTTATCTCTTTATCCTTAGATGAAATATTTTCATAAAAATTAGTTGAGCATTGATATGGAACTATATTATCATCTTTTCCATGTAAAATTAAACAAGGACACTTGTAATTTCTTAAATTGCTCTTAATCCATTTTACACCTTTATTTGATACTTCTAAATTTAATCTTACACTTGTAAATTTTAATACTAATTTATCATTTTTATAATCCTCAATAACCTGAGTATTTTTACTTATATAATTATAAAGACAATTAGGTACTTTTCCTGATAAGATATAAGGAAACTTAATACTTTTTATCTTCATAGATAGTGGAATATCACCTGTCACTGCTCCCGATAATATTTGACCATTAATTTTATTTTTATTAATTACTCCATAACATGATGTAATAAAACCACCCATACTGTGCCCTAAAATAAACAAAGGTAATTCAGGATACTCTCTTTTTATTAAATCTACAAAATAATCAACATCATTTATAAAATCCTTAAAGGAATTAACATACCCACTCTTACCTTCTGACTTACCATGGCCTCTATGATCAAATCTATAAACCCCATAGCCTTCCTCTATTAATTTGTCCTTTATATATCCATATCTTCCACAGTGTTCAGCAATTCCATGAACAATCAGAATTATTCCTTTCATTTTATCTAAAGTATCTTTTTTATAAAATAATTTTGTATTATCAAAGGTACTTAAATAATCTTCCAAATAATCCACTATATACACCATCCATTCATACATTTCTATGATTTATAATTATATAATATTTAATTATAAATTACAAAATTACAATCCGAAAGTAATTAAGTTTCATAGTCACATTAAAATTATTTTAGATATATTCGATAATGCAGTGATGGAAAACTTCTTTGGCTTGTTAAAAATAGAATTACTTTACCTGCAAAAATTCGATACAATTCACCAATTTATTGAAGAATTAGAGTCTTACATAGATTACTATAACAACAAACGTATTAAGATTAAATTAAAAGGACTGAGCCCTGTGCAATACAGAATTCAGTCCGCTATAACTATTTAATTGAATTTTGTCTAACTTTTTTGGGGTAGTTCAGTTTGATCTTTTAAATATACTATTTAAGACGACTTATGAGTTGGCTTGTATGGGTTACAACTTCGAACTAAACATATAGAAACTATAACACATGTGTAATATCATTACACAACAGTTTGCAATAAAGGAATACCTACTTCTTTTTTCAAACACCTCATTATTCCATTTTCAAAGAACATCCATATATTTAGATTTATAGATTAATACATATATTTTTCACTATTCGTCATAAAATCAAGAAATATTATTACCCAAAAGCTGTATTATAATTTACAATTCCGACTTAACTGAATTTTATAAAACACCAAATATCCTTGTATATTAATATATCATAATGTTTCAACACTATTTCTAAACATAGCCTAACTTTTAAGAATTATTTTTATCAAATATTAATACAATAACATTCCTTACTATAATAAAGAAGTTATTGTTATAGTTAAAGAAACATAGTAATATTTTTAACTTGTCCTATAAAGTTATTTTTTAATATCCACTAACTCCATTAACTACACTTCTGTCCCCTGAACTAAACTCTTCATAAATATTTTGAGATTTTCTTATAAATTCTTCTTCAGCCTCTTTTCTCACTCCATCTAAACTTTTTAGAACTTCTCGTTTTTTTGTTGACTCTATATTATTAGCTGATGATTTATTTTTTCCTGAAGAAACACTTAAATTTCCACTTGAAGATTTTTGAGAAGCTACTGCTGCATTATTCTCTTCTTTTAGTTTTTCCTGAGCAGCGTTATATTTATCCTTTAAACTTTTAGCTTCTGCATTAGAATTATCATAACTTAAAATCTTGTCCAAATAAACTATAGCTTGATCATATTTACTATTTTCTGCTTCTTTTTTAGCATTATTTGTATTTTCGTTTATATACTCTTTTTCAATTTCTTTTATTTTAGATACTGATGTATTATATCTTTTTTCATCTTCCTTTATAACTTTTTTTAAACTTGAAATTGATTCTAAATATTTTTTATTCTTTAATTCCTCTGTTGCTGTTTGAAAGCTTCCTTTGGACTTTTTTAAACTTTGTGCTAATAATATTTTAGATTCAATTTCTTTAGAATTATTTCTATTATACTCTAGAGATTTTTTAAAACTTGAAATTGCATTATCATATTCTTCATTTACTAATAGATTTTGTCCATTATTAAAATACTTATTGTAATTATAGGTGTTATATCCATATACTGATATAGGTGTTAACACCGCTACAAGTATAAATAAGAAAATTACAACTTTATATTTTGAAAACTTAATTTTCACTTTAATTCCTCCCATATAGTTTATAACTATTTGAACACCTTATCTATTACAGATGAAGGAACGGCAGCTTCTCCACCAATAATATATTTCATTTTTATATCTGACTTTAAACTATCTAATCCATCAATAATATCTGTTTTACTTGCCATACCTTCATCCATAAGAATAATAGGGCTACTTGATAATGCTGCCAAAGCTGATCCTGATAAAGCGTCTGCAAAACCCTGCCCAGAAGCAATCATAGTTACTCCATAATAAAATGGAAATCTTTCTAAAACCTTTAAATTAGTTTCGTATCTATTGTTTCCACCTATTCTCTCATCATTTGGAAGCTTATTTGCTACATCCTCACTAATAGCGCCTAGGCCTCCGATTACATAAGTTTTATTTACACCATAAACTGAGATGAATTCTTCTATATCTTCGGATAGCTCATTACTTTCTGTTAAAATAATTGGTATCTGTGAATTTGCTGCATAAGAAGCTATAGATAGAGCATCTGGAAAATTAGCTCCTGAAACAACAAATATCTCTCCAGCAGTACCTATATAATCTGCTACAGACAGTGAAGTTTCATATCTATTAGTTCCACTTAATCTTGTAATCTTAATACCTTTTGCAGATAATTTATTTTCTATATCCTTTGATACAGAAGCAGTTCCTCCAATTATAAAGACTTCCTTTACTCCTAATCTAGATAACTCCACTTCCGTATTTGGTATAAGAGTACTTGGAGTTGTTAGTAATATAGGAGCTCCATATGCTCTAGCTAGTGGAGCTGCACTTAAAGCATCAGGAAAATCTTCACCAGAAGCAAGCACCGCATACTCAGAACTTGGCCATTGCTTCGAAACATTTATACTAGTTTCATATCTATTAATCCCTTGGATACGGTTAAATTCCTTTCCTGTACTAAAGTCTATATGATACTGATCATTATATAAAGTATTTACAGAGTCATTTACTGCATTAGACTCTATACTATAAGTAAAATTAGTGTTATAAGGTAAGTCCTCATGCTCTATAACTAACATGCCATTGTAAGCATAAGCTTTAACTGCATAACTCTTATCAAGACTTTTTAAAGTTATTTTTGAGTTATCAACTAATTCTATATCATAATCAAACTTTATTACTATAGGATAGTCTAGGGGTACATCTTTATCCCCATCATTAATTCCTGAAGATTGCACAGTTACCTTCTTTTTATCTGGTTTGGGATTTATAGATTTCATTGCAATATTTTCAAAGTAGTGAAGCTTTCCATAGTTATCGAAAAGTAGGACATTTTTCTCATGGTAAGGTATTGTATTTATTAGTTTCATAGTACTTAAACTATATACACCAGACTTTCCTACCATAATGTTCTCTTTTTCATTTACCGCATATACTGGGTCTGGTAAAGCTACAGGGGCTTCAGTGAGATCATTAGCATTAAAAAGCTTATTGCTACCTATTACCTTACTTTCATTTTCAGTTAAAATTACAGGAGTATCGATTGGGTAAGTATTATCGCTAATATGTTCTATGTTAGAACTTTTTTCAAGCTTAATGTTGTTTCCGCTTACAGAATACTTGAGCACATTATTAGCTTCAAAGCCTGCTGGATAACTATATTCATTCAACTTATAAAAGTATTTTCCATCAGCAGTAAATTTAATATCTCCTACTTGGTCTATGGTTGTCCCATAATTGATTTGTGCAAATGTACTTGAATCAAAAACCAAAAGTGTTGGAGTCACATCACCAGTTATAACGTACAATTTATTTCCTTTTTCATAAATATGTCTGTGTCCATTTACTAGATCTGCCTTTGGCTGTGTGGTAAATTTAAAATTAGCAGTATTGGTAAAAGTATTTAAATCAATTTTACTAACTAGATACCGAGTATCATCATTTACAATATAAAGTTTCATACCATCTTCTGATAATGTTATTGCAGAGGGTCTATATTTTAGGTCTATGGTTTTCTCTAAAGCATCCGTAGCAGCATCAAAAATTAGCAACTTGTTAAAAGCTGAATCTACTGCATACACTTTATTTTTGCTACTGTCATATACTGCTGAAATAATTTTGTCTGGAATAATACCATCTGATGGATTGTCTAGGCGAAGACCATCTAATATACCTTGCTTAGGTATACTATATATAGAGTACTTTCCTGCATTATCCTTAGTTACTGTTATAATCTTGTTATCCTGCGCAAATATATTTTGTATGTTGGAAGAAGTCTTATACCTTCCCAAAAGTCTAAAATCAGTATAATTATAAACATTTATAGTATTGTCAGTTGATGCAGTATAAAACTTATTTCCTGCAGTATCAAAGGCCATATCCTTAAATTCATCTTTTATGGAAGTTACGTAGGTCATATCATCACTTTTATCATTTGTCGCGTAAAATACTGTTCCTGCTGAATTAAAAATGTACTTTCCATCAGGAGATATTTTAAAATAACTATTAGTAGGAAAATCATCATGATAAAGCCAATCATAAAAGCTTATATTGGAACTGCCATTGTTTGTATTGAAAGCTCTCATGTGAACAGGACGTGACCCAGTATCTATAGAATAAACCTTATCCATTGTAGGATGAAGTTGTCCTATATTACCTGTAGAAACTCTGCTTTCACTAGAAGCAACCTGTTTGCCTTCTCTAGAATAAGATTTTATATAAGTCCACTGATGAGAGCCTCCAAATAAATAAATGTAACCCTGTCTATCTACAACAATATCTGAAGGATCAAAATCTACATTAAATTGTTCCTTTAAAGTGAGACTGCTTGCATCAATGATATCTATAGATGCTTCTTCAGGGGAATCACCAAACTGCTGATGTCCACTTTTTAAAAGAGTTACAAACAGTTCTCCTTTAGATAAAGTAAGTCTTTCAGGTGGTAATGTAAAAGATAAGCTATTGTGTTCGCCAGTATCATAGTTAATTGAATGGACTTTTTTTCCTGTCATGTCTGTAAAATAGAGAATAGGTTTATCTGGATCAGCTATAACTTGTGTTGGAGTAAAATTTAATTGAGTGGTGATATTAGTACTTTCAGCATTTACCACCGAAATATTATTAAGACTTAAACTAAAAATCATGATTAGAACTAGTAAAAGTCTAACTAATTTTTTCATGTATATCCCCCATATATTAGATTTGACGTTATTAAATTTGAAAGCTGTAAGTTATGTTTTATCTGCAATCTGAATAAGCTCAGATGAAAATATGTTTAATCTCATATTACTATTAATATGTTATTTTTTATATGGTGTTTTATAGTCAGTACATCCATAAAATGATACTTTATTGAACTTTAATAAAAAATCCGATCAAAGTAGTTTTTATACTCAAACCGGATAATTTTTTGTTATTCAATTTTATATTTGATTTCAGGAAAATTTAAATTTACGATTGTTAAACAAAATATGAAGATTGCGTAAAAAATTATTACTTTGCCATAAATTCATCTTTCAAAATTGAATAATATAATCTATCTATATATTCTCCATCATGATAAAAGAAATCTCGCAATGTTCCCTCATAAACCAGTCCACATTTTTCGATAACTTTACGGGAAGGGATATTTATTGATTTATGACATATTTGAACCTTATGTAAATTCATTTTATCGAAACCATATTGAATAACAGCCTTTGTAGCTTCTGTTGCAAGACCTTTTCTTTGAAAAAGATTTCCAATGCAATATTCAATTTCTGCAAAGTGATTATTGTTATCTACTAAAAAATATGCAATTTGACCTATACATTCATCTGTTTCTTTTAGGATAATAGCCCATCTGTAGTAATCATCTTTTTCATAAGAACTAATATATTTATCAAGTAGCTCTTTAACCTCCTGCTTCGTACTATAAACTGGTCCAGAATATAATGATTGAATTTCAGGGTCACTAATCCAATATTTGAGCATATTTTCATCATCTGTATATTCAAATTTCCTTAAAATTAATCTTTCTGTTTCAATTTTCGCAGTACCAATATGTGTTAACATAATTTCAATCCTCTCCTTCGTAAAAAAATACTATTATGTAGTATCAGATAATGCATTAACTAAAAGCAAATATATTTTAGAATATAAATTACCTAAAGCAAACTATAAAAATAAATACTTATGAACTACTATAAAAATAGCTTACAAGGATTTCTACCTGTCCCATATATTAATTTTACTACTTCGTACGCTGACCAAGTAAATAAATAGTTAAAAAATATACGTCGGTGGCAAAATTCAATTTTGCCACCGACGTATAAGTTTTAAAAAAATACACTAAAATATACCAAATTGTAAAACCCTTGATTTCAAGCCATTTACAAGGCATAAAAGATAAAATTTGATATAAGAAAATACATTAAAATATCCATTTTTTTGAATACAAAACTCGGCTTATAGACTTGGTCGCATATGATATCCACTGGCTTTTCAGTGGGTGTTTTTGTTTTTTGCCACCGCTTAAAATAAACGCAAATAAACGTAATTAAAAATTTGTTGAAGTAAATACAATATAAAAAGCTAATGGGTAGCAAGGTCTAACCCTGCCACCCATTATATCTAAAATATTTTACCCTACTATATACAAATAAGTATCTAAACTTCTATTTACTGCTTCAGCTACAATATTAATAAAATTACCTAAATCATTTTTAACACTAGCCTTTTCAAGAGCATCCATGTATTCATTTCTATCTTCCATTTTTATAATAGTTATTGGATATCCATTTCTCATAAGAATTAAATTCATAAGTAGTCTTCCACATCTGCCGCTTCCATCTATAAAAGGATGTATAAAAGTAAATTTATGATGAAACTCTGCTGCAAGTATTATCGGATGTAGCTTATCTTTATTTTCATCATACCACTTATAAGCACATTAACATTACATATTTCAAAAGCTCTCTCTTCATAGCACCTTTCTCATATACATATTCGTCAATTCTTTCAACTGTAATATCTCCTAATCCCCTCAATGTAGCATACACATATTCATAGTTATCTTCTACATATTCCTTATTTGTCCATCTGTCATATGCCTTTATTTCTACCATAATCCCCACAATCCTCTCATTTATTCTAATTTACATATTCTACTAAATTACGTAAAATTCCTTCTTACATATAGAAAAATAAAATCCTGCACAGTAAATATAAGGAGTACAGGCATTGATTATAATAATAGGCTCTGTTAGACAATAATGTGGATATAGATATTTATTTTACTTTGTAAATAAACACTGTTAATAAATCAATACTTATATGTTTAAAGGGATGTATTTGTAAAACGTAAGATTATACGACCAATAAATGAGTTATTAATAAAAGACAGAGATATTTATAAATGAATACAAACCTTAGTTGCTGTAATAAAATTACTTTATTTGTAATTGATATTGATTTCTTTAAAAAAGTAAATGATACATATGGACATACAGAAGGTGATATTGTTTTACGTGAGTTAGGAAAGATTTTACATTTTTATATTAACATTTCATTGTATAATTTATATTTAGTTTCTATTAATATTTTGCAAAAGAATAATCAACTGGATATTAGTTGATTATTTCTAATATTTCTGGTAATTAAGTTAAATAATTAGAAAAATTATAATAGTTAACATTAGCTTAACATTACTTTGCTATAGTAGTACTATAAACAATTCGCAATATTGATTATTATTTTTACAAATAAAATGTTTATTAACAAAATCTAACTTAATAAAGGAGATGATATTATGATAGTTAGTTCGGAAGAAAATTTTTTTCAGAAAATTAAAATATTTGATAAAATTATGATTGAAACTATTAAAACTGATAATAGCATATTTGAATTTGAAGATAAGCAATATACAATTTGTTCAAATGGTGTATTTGTACAAACTTTAATTAATGACAGAATATTATATCGTATTTTTATTGATGAACGTAGAAATAATACTTCTATACATTATAACTTGTTCAAATATTTACAAAATTAATATTTGTCTAACCTTTTCAATAAACTATTATTCACACAATCTCCATCTAACCTATTTATATTTTTATCATAAAGGACAATTCAATGAAAACCTTTAATTGAAATATAAGAAAGAAATACCATTATATAGCTTTTCTACATAATGGTATTTCTTTTATTATCTTATATATTTCATTCCAATTAAAAACTCTAATTATATTTTTATTTAAAATCTTCCTATTGTAATTAGTATCTAGAAGTAATACTTTAAAGCCATTTTTTGATAACTGCATAGCATTTGCATAAGAATCTTCTATAAATATATCACATTTAAGTTCTTTAGCTGTATTTACCTTATAATGAGTTCCTAGAACAAAAACATCATCATAAGGAATATTATTTTTATTTAAATAAGCGTAAGTAAGTATTTTTAAATCTTTATCTCTAGCAGTAACAAAATATATATTGTTTGTCTTTATTAACTCTTCTATTATTTCTCTAGCATTTTCTCTTAATGTTACTTCTTCATTATGCATTTCAAACTTACTTTTATTATAAAAATCATAATATTCTTCCCTAGTTATTCCCATAACTTTATCAATTTCATACTCTGTTACTTTATCAATGGTTATATTTTTGTTAAAGAATTTATTAGCAATATCTAACCAAAAGTAAGGATTAGTAATTGTTCCGTCAATATCAATACATATATTAAGATTTTTCATTTTTAACACCAACCTTTAATTTTATTTTTTATTAAATTTACTTTGCTCTATAGAATTAATTACAGCAGTTTCAGAACTTCTTGCTATTTGGTCAGGAGTCTTTTCTAATGTAATTTATATTAGATAAAAAACTAAGAAGGAAGATAGTGTTCCTAAAATTGCGCCGGCAAATACATCGGAAGGATAATGTACTCCTAAATAAATTCTGGATATACCAACAAGAGAAGCTAATGGCATAATAATATCTAAAGACTTACATTTTAGGGATGTGTTAATTCTCTTAAGCAGAAATGTATCGCCATGTTTTATATAGTTTAATATATTCATACTATCCTCCTTCCCTTTAAATACATTTTATATGTTTATTTTTAAGAACATTTTAAAGTATTGTTAATTTCACTTTAATAAAAAACAAAATACGTTGGGTCAAGAATCTCTATATTCTCTACCAACGCATTAGAATTTTACGAAACACTATCTTTTACTACAAGCTTATTTACATATTCAGAATTAGTAAAAATCACCCCTGCCAACACCGCAGTAAGTGGAGCTACTAAAACAAGTCCAAAGCTACCAACTATAGTGTGCAATATTTCAGACGAAACATATGTCATGTTTAAAATATTCATTATTGGTGTACCTTGAGCCATGAAGTGGAAACTTGAATCAGACGGGGTTTCAAACCCCACCTGATTCTTAGTTGAACGAATCCAGGGACGTAGCCGCTCTTTACTCCCACTTTGCAGAAGATGGGAGTATTAGAGCGGGTAGTCATCGGATAAATACCATAAGCATTGCAGTATATCCACCAGAATAGGCAAGCAGCAGAGTAGTTGTCATAGTACCAACTACAGCCTTAGCAACTGAAAATCCACGATTGCCGTTTCAACTTCATTTTTAATCATTATATCTACTAATCTTTTATTTTTCTTTAAGCTTATGTTAAATGTATCCATTATTCAATTTTGTCATAAATTTTTTTAACATTGATTTAACAATTACATTATCCTTAATTTACTTTTATACTATAAAATGGAACAAGTTGATAACATACTTACATTTACAAATTAAGTTGCTTACCTTTCTAAAATAAATAACAAACCAAATGAATATAGCTATGCTAAATTCATTTATTTATTCTATATATTTGAACTTCTTACTACAATAATTTATTTAGAACATATACAAGGAGATTATAATATGATAAATTCACTAGTTAAAATTTCAAATTATAACGAGGTGGAAGAGTTGAAGAATATAATTAAAAATAAAAATATTTCTACAGTCTATCAACCTATCGTTTCACTTTCAGATGGCAAAATTATAGGTTATGAAGCTTTGAGTAGAGGTCCTATAGATTCACCACTACAAAACCCTGACAAATTATTTAAAGCTGCTCAAGTTCACAATAAAACCTGGGAATTGGAGCAATTATGCAGAACAAAAGCTATTGAAAAAGCAGCTAATATTGAAAAGAATAAGTATCTTTTTATAAATGTAGATCCCCATATCTTTAAGGATGAAAAATTCAAGAAAGGATTTACAAAGGAATTTCTTGCTCAGCATAATATGTCACCTGATTGTATAATATTCGAAATTACTGAAAAGACTTGTATAGAAGATTATAAAAGCTTTAAGAAAGCCCTCAACAATTATGTAGATCAAGGATATAAAATTGCAATTGATGATACTGGTTCGGGTTATTCAGGACTTAAGATGCTTAATGAAACAAAACCTCATTTTATAAAAATTGATATGGATTTAATTAAAAATATTAATGAGGATTCCTTTAAACAATCTCTAATAGAATGTTTTGTTAAGCTTTCGGAAGCAACCAATATGAAACTTATCGCTGAAGGTATAGAAACCGAAGAAGAGCTGGAAACATTAATAAATCTAGGTGTATATGCTGGACAAGGTTTCTTTATAGGACGTCCAGCAGCAACATTTTTAGATATACCAAACTCCGTTAAGGATTTGATTATAAGGCGTAATAAATTAAAAAATAATATTTCCTATAATTACCAGTACAATGATATAGGTGAAATTGTAAGACAAGATAAAACCTTTAGCCCTACAACTCACTGTAAAGAGATTAAAGAATATTTTGATGCTAATGATATTACAGGAGCCTGTATAGTAAATAATAACGATATCCCCTTAGGGCTTATTATGAAGCACTCTCTAGACTCCGCTCTTGCTACACAATATGGCGTAGCTATTTTTACAAAACGACCTGTTGCGTTAGTAATGTATAGTAATCCTTTAATAGTAGATTACTATACACCAGTTAATGAAGTTTCAAAAATGGCTATGGCTAGAAAAACAGAAAATATATATGACTATGTTATTATAACTAAAAATAACAAGTACCATGGTATTGTTTCCATAAAATCCCTTGTTAATTATACTACTACGCTAGAGTGTAATTACGCAAAACAACTTAATCCACTTACTGAGCTACCAGGTAACACAGTTATACAAAGCAACATAAATAATATACTTGAAACTAAACGTACGTGCTGTGTTCTTTATTTTGATTTGGATAATTTCAAAATTTATAATGATACTTACGGATTTGAAAATGGTGACAGAGTTCTTAAATACACTGCTCAATTAATACACTCTGAAATAAAGTCACGTTTTCCTTACAATGGATTTATTGGACATGTAGGGGGAGATGATTTTGTTAGTATAATAGAAAATTCAATTGAAGAATGTGAAAAATTATGCGAAGAAATAATCGAAAAATTTGATATGGGGATTTTAAATTTTTTTAATGAGAAGGATAGAAATACCAAGTATGTTGAAGCAATAGATAGACGTGGAAATAAAGATATATTCCCAATTACATCTCTTTCAATTGCAGGTATATATGGTAATTTAAATCGATTCTCAGATTCAAAAGAAGTTGGATTATTTACAGCAGCAATAAAAAAAGAAGCTAAATTCATTAAGGGAAGCTGCCATTTGATAAAAACCGTTAATTAGATATTATTATTGAAATACGACGTGAAATTTTTATTTTAACAAAATTTAACAAATATTTAATTTTAAACGGTAAAAATTAAATATAATTTATCCCTCTAGCATTTTTACATCAAATTACATATAAAACCACGAAAAATGTCATATTATTAATAAATGAATATGTTTATTAACATATTGTCAAAAAACACACCGTATGATATACTATTTTATAGTTAATTGTCGAGAAAAAATAATATTTAAGGAGTTGTCATTATGAAAATTAGTGCAAGAAATCAATTTGTTGGAAAGGTTACTGACGTTAAAGAGGGTGCAGTTAACGCTATAGTTATAGTAGAAATTGCTGGTGGTAATAAAGTTTCTTCTACTATCTCTTTAAACGCTGTTAAAAATCTTGGAATTAAAGTTGGCTCAACAGCTACTGCTGTTATTAAATCAACTTCTGTTATGTTAGCTAGCTCCACTCTAAAAATTAGTGCAAGAAATCAACTAACTGGAAAAGTTGTTGAAGTTAAAGAAGGTGCTGTTAACAATATAGTTATAGTAGAAATCGCTGGTGGTAATAAAGTTTCTTCTACTATCTCTGTAAGCGCTGTTAAAGAGCTTGGAATTGCAGTTGGTTCAGAAGTTACTGCTATTGTTAAATCAACTTCTGTTATGTTAGCAACTGAATAATTTATTATAAATTTAAATTTAGTATCTTTATATAAGCTGAATCATAGAATTCAGCTTATTTTTTTATATAATCAGTTATTATTCTCCAAAACAAACGTTACATAACATTTCATAAATAAATTATAATATTAGGAATTATTTTTGTCAATACTTCGTGATAATGTTTTGTTTATTTATATTACGTTTAGTTATTAATAATTCTTTATTATGTTATATATTGATACGTTATATTTTTTTAACTTATAACCTTTTTTATGCATAATAAAAATTAATTAGCTATTGTACAAAACAAAGAAGTTAATCTGACTTCCAAGCTTGGACACTAATGATTTATATACATTTAATATAGCTGCTTAAGCATTGTAATTCTATTACGCTTAGTTTCTAATATGCCTTCCTTCTGCATGAGGCTCAGCTCATGGGAAAGGGCACTCCTATTAACGCAAAGGTATTGTGCTAGCTGTTCCCTATTAAATGGTATAGAAAATGTATCTGATTTCTTTATTTTTTGCTGTATAGTTAAATATATTAATATTCTTTCCCTGATGCTTTTACGGGATAATATCTCTATTTTATAGTATTTACGGATATTTTCGTGAGCAATGGTTTTAAGTATATTGTTCATCATGCATAAACGAACTTCCTCATCTATTTTTCCTTGCTTTCCTATTATTCCAAATGGAATGAAAAATATAGAAGTCTCCTCTTTGGCATATATGAAATATGGACTTTTCTTTGTATTTGTACATGCTATATCAGCTGCCACCATATTAAGAGGCTCCAGATGATGAATAAGGCTATATTCTCCTTCTAAGAATAATTTGGTAACGAATAGACTACCCTGTAGAACAATACCTATATAATCGGCGATGTCATCCTCACAAAGAACTGTCTCCCCTTTATGGTAGCACTTGACCCTACCCTGAAGATCATAAAAAATTGCACTTAATTTTTCTTTACTAACATGGCTAAACATCCTAGATTTTGCCAATAGATTTATAACATTATTCATGATATACCGTCCTTATGGGTTTATTTTCACTTTATATATAAATATACTACTTCAACTATATTCATGCCAAGCGTCAGCATACCCCACAATATCTCCCAAGTCCAATAGTCATAAAGGTCTTCTTGTATATCCCCTGTAGTTTCAAAATCTTTGTTTTACAATTTGGGACAACAAAAGCCTATATCGTTAGATATGTCTTTAGTTATCTAAGAAAATTACGAACTAATATCTGAAAATTCCACTTTTATACTTTCATTTTTATTTCCCATTTTACTACTATATAGCATATTTTCTTGAGTTACTTTTCTGACAGGAAGCATAACAGTAAACTTACTTCCTTTTCCAAACTTACTTTCAACATATATAGTACCACCATGTAATTCAACAATTGATTTAACTAGACTTAATCCTATTCCAGTTCCTTCAGCATTTCTAGAAAGGGATTTGTCTACTTGCTTAAATCTATCAAATATTAAATTCAAATAATTATTATCAATACCTATTCCATTGTCACAGACTGAAATTTCAACAAATTTGTCCCTATCTCGGATATTAACACATATTTTTCCTCCTTTTTCAGTAAATTTAATAGCATTTGAAAGCAGATTAAGAATAATTCTTTCTATTTTTTCTGGGTCACATGCTATAATTTTTTCCTCCTCATCCGTATCGAAGATAATGTGTAATCCCTTACTTGTGGTATAATCTGTAACTGACATAACTATATCTTCAACTATTTCAACAATATTATTATTAGATAGATTTAATTCATAAAAACCTGCTTCAATTTTAGATATATCTACTATATTATTAATGAGTTTAGATAACCTATGGCAATTTTGAGTAATGGTGCTAATATATTTTAATACAGTATCTTTTTTTTCTTCTAAGGATCCATTTTTAAAGTATATATTAAATAGTTGAATTGTTGAATAGATAACATTCAAAGGGGTTTTTAATTCGTGAGATATATTTGCAACAAATTCTTCTTGCATTTTTAATGTCTTTTGCATCTGATTATTTGCTTTTACTTCGGAAGTAATATCAAAGGAAACACCTATAAGCTCCTCAACATCTCCACTTTTTCCAACTATGGGCTGAAATAACGTAGTTACAAACATCTCTTGACCTAAAAACATCCATTTCTTATGTTTTATATATGCAGTTTTCTTTTCTTTAATTTGTTCATGAATGGAGTTGAAAATATCATTTCCTTCAGTATCAGTAATAATATCCAGATACTTTTTCCCAATAATATCATTTAATGATTCTATTTCTGGCTTTGCAGACTTTAGAATGTTGTATCTCTTTTGGTTAATATCTTTAATGGTTAAGTCTGGATAATATAACCTTATAACTGGCAAGTCAAGATTATCTATTAGTTTATTAAGCATTTCCAGTTGCATTTCAATTGATTCTTTGTATAAAATGTGACTTGTAATATCACGAAAAAACATAATACCCATAATAAAGTTTCCCTTATCGTCAAATATAGGTTTTGCATTAATGCTTAAATATCTTTTATTTTGGTTATACTCTATTATTCTATTATTTTTAAAGCTTTCTCCATTCATTAGCTTTGTTATTGGCAAATCATTTTTATCAAGTTTATTTCCTGACAAATCATAGTATTCATACATATTTATTTTACTATAGCAGGTTCTTTTCTTAGCGGCCTCGTTAAAAAGAATATAGTCTCCATTATTATCCACAATATATATTTCTTCATAGATATTATCAATTATTGCTTTCAGTTCTTTCTCTTGTGTTTTTAACATTTTCTTTTGTTCTCGGATTAGTTCTTGTTGTTGTTGAAGTTCTTTTTTCTGCTGCATAATTATATTGTTTTGTTGTTCTATATATTTCCTATTAAGAACTCTTTCACTATCCTCCATGATATCCCCCCCCAATATTTATATATACTCATATAGGTTCCTTAATAATAAAATAGGCACAGGACAAAACATAACAAAAGGTACTGTATATTAATCGAGTAACTCTTACTACATATGTTTTATTTCTTGTTTTTTTGAAATATAAACTCTTCACTGCAAAGCAGCTCTATTTCAATGGCATCTCCTTTTTTATAGTCTCCTTCACCGATTTCTGAAACGAATTGGCCATTTGTTCCTAAGCACATACCAATACGGGCAGCTTTGAACGGAACGGGAGTAGCTACATAAGTCCCATCCGACCTTTTTTCTACATTTATCTTACACAAAAATGAAATTGGCTTCGGGCAATGCATATTTTCGTTAAGGACAGCAGTAATCCTTTGACGTTTGATCATAGGCAAGCCTAAATACTGATTAACTATCCCTCTGATACACCAATCTAACCCATAATATGCAGCTAAAGCAGGTCCAGGCAAATTGATGACAGGTTTTCCTTCAATAACTGCCAAACTCATAGGTCTTCCAGGACCTGCTGTAACTCCATGTAAGAGAACCTCTCCCTTGCTTTTGAACACCTTTCTAGTGAAATCCTCTTCTCCCTTAGAAGAACCACCATTTATTATAATAATATCCGCTTCTTTCAAGGATTTTTCTAAAGCAATTTCAATACTTTCAGGATTATCTTCTACAATTGGATAACATAGAGGTTCAGCACCCATCTCAACAAGCATATGCTTGGCCATAATACTGTTGGAATCAATATTTTGGCCTCTTTGTGGTATTATACCAGATGGAATAAGTTCGCTGCCTGTTGGAATGAAAGCTACCACCGGCTTTTTTAAAACTGCTACCCCAATGATTCCACCCATGGCCAAAGCCGCCAAATCACTGGGGCGTATTGGCATTCCAGCTCTTAATACGCAATCACCTTCTTTGATGGTGCTTCCCCTTTCTTTGACACATGTGCCTTCCTTTACTACCAGTTCCTCTTTAAGTTTAAGCCTACCCAGCTCATCAAAAGAAACATTTTCAATTTGGATTATTGCGTCATAACAGTCATCAAAATCGTCACCGGTGTCCGCTCTTGCATATTCCTTTCCCTCTACCCAATGAGAGGTGTCAGGCATGCCATCTTTAAAAAAACTGGAGGACACAGCTATGCCGTCCATCATTGAAACTCTATGAACAGGCAGTGTGTTACAGGAATATATGTTTTGGGCAGGTACTCTGTAAATGGCGTTTGATATAGAAACAATTTCAATCTGTTGCTGTGGAGGACATTTTTCAAGCAGTGCACTCAATACCTCTGCCTTAGTTTTACTATTATTCAAGTCCATCATATTATTCACCTGACCTTTCCTTTGATGCTGTCTTTTTACGATCTAGATCCGGTCCCCGGTGGGATAGTACTATATCATGCTTAAAGTACGGCTTAATATCAAGAACTGGTGTCTCATTAAGCGCATCAAGGCCAGTAACATAAAGAATGTTTCCTTCAACCTTTTCTAGTTTGACCAAACTCAATCCGATGGGATTAGGCCTAGCGGGACATCTAATTGCAAACACACCAAATTCATCTGATAATGGATTAACTTTCATCGGTACAACCTTCATTACATCCCGTGGTGCTTTATGAAACCATGACAAAATCCATAAATGTGAACTCTCATCAATACGCTCCAATGCTTCTGAAAACTGAGGAAATACTTCTATTTGGGCCGCAACTCCACTTAACGGCATAATTTTGCTATCTGTTATTTTAGATTTTACAATTCCCATAGGGCTAAGTGTAATACTATCAGATTCCATGCAGTTCAACATCCTTTCTTTATAATTACCTATTTCAAATATAATTTATTATGAATGCATACCATTCTGCCTCCATTTTTAAATATATTCATTTTTTCCCTTCTTGAACTGCTTTCCAAATTGCTGATATTTTACAGCTTGAATTTCAGCCATCACTGCCAAAGCAATTTCAGCTGTTCTTTTTCCACCAAGATTAAGACCTATAGATTGATTTCCAAATCATTCACCTTCTTTCTGCTTACATAAACATTCATTCTTGTTTTTTTACTTTTGTACCATACTATTATTCCTAATTACTTCTCATTGAAAAACAACATTTTACATATCGATTATAATCAAAACAAATTCAACCTAACTAAACATAACAATCAGATACAATACGCAATAAAAACTAACAAAACGTAATATAGTTGTTTAAATAATAACAGAATTCATATTTTTCTGTCAATAACGTAATCATAATATTTTTATTGTATTTATGTAATAATATATCTGAGTTTATCCATTATTAATTCACCTGTAAAGCGACATTTGTAAGAAAAAAAGACCCAACAAAGGTTGATCAAGAAGAACTGACTCAAAATCTATTTCTTATCAACTTGAGACATCGAAAATGTCTTGGGTTCAAAACTCAGATTCATGTATTTCTATACGAAGTGTCGCACTTGACTTGATAATTCATAAATAATGTGAAGTTTTTACTAAATATGTTGTCCAAACAACATATTTTATACTTTTTTTATGATTAAATTAAGGTATACTTTTTAATCTATTTATATGAAAAAGCACAGCTTTTTGGTAATGGGGGCTGTGCTTACCCCTTATTTAAATCAGATGTATCACTTAATTATTAAAAATAATTATATGCATATTTAAACAATAATTTTTTTTAAAACTAAAGGGTCACATAACTGGCGGAAGTGGAGTTTATCACAGGGAGTGTGACTTATAAAGTAAAAATGTCGACCGCCTGGGCAAAAATGTCCAGGGGGTCTTATGCTTTTTGTTAACTCATAGACATCTTTAATTAAGGAGGAATTTTTAGGAAGGTATACAGCTTAATACGTTTACGTTTTCATTGTTGTAAAACCTGAAATAAGAAGTATACAAACTTACAAACATATAAAGTTAACCAATCTCCTTACCATTCCAATAAGGAAACTGCTCAGGAGGTAAAAAATATAAAACAAAAATTAGAAATGGGGGTATTTTTAAATGGAAAGTAGAATGTTAAAACCAATCGAATTATGTGATGCATCTATAGGTGCAGGTTGCAACAAAGCTAAGTTAACAATGTTACAGTTAGTAGTACTTGGTATTATTAATAATTTAATTCCTGTAACATTGGGTAATATTGTTGGAGGTGCAGTTTTAGTAGGATTTACTTATTATGTAGCATATAAGTATAGTCCTTCAAAAAGCAAGGATAACAGTTGTGACGTAAAAGCCTATTAAGTTTTTTAATTTTAATTCATCGCTGAATAATAAATAAGGAAGTCTCATAATAATCCAGCGATAGTTAAACTTTATGAGGAATTCTTAGTTAACCCTTATAGTGAGAAAGCTTACGAATTACTTCATACTAAATATTTTAAATGTGAGTGTTAATTTCATATTTAGTAAGCCCTAAACCCTAAAATAATTTTCCTCTTACACATACTCATTAACTTAATCACTTAAATGTTTTTCAGTTTTGGATAAGAATTTTTCCAATGCTTCACTGATATCAATATTCATGCGTTCAGCCAAAATAATCACCCACCATATGCATTCCCCAAGCTTATGTTCCAGTTCAGATTTAGTTTCCCCATTTGTTGGCCAACGCCCCTGCTGAGACATTGTCAGACGACCGACTAATCCGGCATCTGTCAGAAAAGCTAACGCATCCTCTTCTACTGTCCATTCTTTTTCATGATACTGCTGTTCCAAATTATGATAAATTTTTCTTATTTGAACAGACCGTTCAACCGCTTCACTAAAGTTCATATCTTTCATTTTTTTCCTCTTCTTTCTATAAAAATTTATAGTTTATCTGTTTTCAAAAAATGGTGGGAGCATGTTCTTATATGGTCATCCACCATACCGATGCCTGCATAATATGATACTCCATGATACTCCTGATTGAGCACCTTTTAATTTGAGAATTTCAAATATGTATAAATCATCATGGCTTGTTGCACATTACTAGTTGTCATGATACATTGCACCATTGGATTTTTTCCAGGCATAAACATACTCTCACGAAAGGTTCCTCCCAGTCATTTTTAAATACATTGTCATTATACCTTGTTTAACTTGACAACTGTCTGTCATATTTACAAAAAAATTCTGTTGTTGATTTATCTATAAAGTTAAAAATGCAAATGAAATGGTCGGTTTAAATTTGACTACGTTGGGTGCATAAATGTCAAAAATTCGCAAATGATATAACGAACGTATAAGGCCAGCCTAATCACTTTGCCTAAAATATGGTACATATGTATCTATAATTAATACAAATGAGGGTAATACTATTTCTAGAAAAGAGATATTTTCATAAAAAGGAGAGATATAAATGGACAATTCAATGTTTTGTTATCAGTGTGAACAAACAGCTGGTGGAAAGGGATGTACAAAAAGTGGAGTTTGTGGAAAGACACCAGAAATTGCAAATTTACAGGATTTATTGATATATCAGTTAAAAGGTATATCTTGCTATGCAAAACCTTTAATAGAACAGGAAAAAATTATAGATAAGGAAATAGTGAAATTTGTAGAGAATGGTTTATTTACAACATTAACAAATGTAAATTTTGATGCTGAGGTTCATGTAAGTTTATTAAAAGAGTCACAAAAAATAAAAGAAGCATTAAGGGCTGAAGCTCCAGCTGGTGAATATCCAGATGCAGCTACATATAATCTAAGTGATACCAAAGAAGATATGCTAAAGGATTCAGTAAAAGCAGGCATTATGTATGATCAAAATCTTGATGCGGATATTCGCTCCTTAAGATCAACCATACTATATGGATTAAAAGGTGTAAGTGCTTACGGACATCAAGCAAGATTTCTTGGATATAATAATGACCAAGTAGATCAATTTTATTTCTTAGGACTAGAATCTACCACAAATGACAACTTAGCTCTTGAAGATATGATACGTATGACTATGAGAGTTGGAGATATGAGCGTACAGGTAATGCAAACTTTAGATGAAGCTAATACTACTAAATACAAAAATCCTTCACCTCATAATGTAAATGTTAATATTAAAAAAGGTCCATTTATTATAGTGTCTGGTCATGATTTGAGAGATTTAGAAATGCTTCTTCAGCAAACAGAAGGTAAAGGAATTAACATTTATACCCATGGAGAAATGTTGCCAGCTCATGGTTATCCAGAACTAAAAAAATATGAGCATTTAGTAGGTAACTTTGGAGGGGCTTGGCAGGATCAACAAAAAGAGTTTGATGGGATACCAGGCTGTATTTTAATGACAACTAATTGTTTAATGAGACCTAGAGAAACCTATAAAGATAGAATATTTACTACTAGTGTTGTTGGATGGGATGGAGTTAAATATATTGGAGTAGCTGAAGACGGAACTAAGGATTTCAGCGAAATAATAAATAAAGCATTAGAACTAGGTGGATTTAAAGAAGATGAGGAAGAAAAAGAAATACTAGTAGGCTTTGGACATCATGCAACATTATCTCATGCTGAAACCATAGTTAATGCAGTTAAGGACGGAAAGTTAAGACATTTCTTCTTAATAGGTGGTTGTGATGGAGCAAGACCAGGAAGAAATTATTATACTGATTTTGCTAAAATGGTTCCAGAAGATTGTGTAATTCTTACTTTAGCTTGCGGTAAATACAGATTCAATAAATTAGACTTTGGAACAGTAGCTGGATTACCAAGGCTATTAGATGTAGGACAGTGTAATGATGCCTATTCAGCAGTTAAAATAGCAACATCACTTGCAGATGCATTTGAAACAGATGTTAATGGCCTACCACTGACCATTATACTTTCGTGGTATGAACAAAAGGCTGTGGCTGATTTACTAGCACTATTATCACTTGGAATAAAAGGAATGTACTTAGGACCAACTTTGCCAGCCTTTATATCTCCAAATGTATTACAATATCTAGTAGACACCTTTGACATAAAACCAATAAGTACACCAGAGGATGATTTAAAGAGTTCTCTAAAGCAAGCAAAATAAAGTGAAGCTTACTTGAACTTATTTAGGGCAGTATATCTGCCCTATTAATTGTTTAGTGTTTTATGACCGTTAAAACAATTAAGCAACTTTTTCACTCTTCATTTTCATGTTAATTTTATTTTCTAATCTTAAGGCAAAAGATAAACATAGTCCAATTAAAACAAATCCTGATAGAGCTAATGTTGCTGAACTAAATCCAGTAGCAGTAGCCACTTGTGCTGTAGCTTGGTTACTTAAGGCTTTTAGCTGTGAAGCTGACATAATACCTATAAATAATGAAGAACCAATTGCAGCTGATAGTTGTTGAAGGGTATTTAGTATAGCTACCCCATGTGGGTAATATTCTTTTGGTAATGAACTAAGAGCAGTTGTTTGAGAAGGTGACATTGCAAGCGCAATCCCAATATCTACAACTATAAATAACATAATAATTGTCATAAGAGATGTATCAGCATTTGAACGAGATAACATAAATAATGGTACAAGAATTACAGCAAATCCTACTGGTAGTAAAATTTTTGCTCCTAATCTATCGTAAATTTTGCCAGCTATAGGAGTTACACCTCCACTTATAAGTGTTGCTGGAAATAATGCCATTGCGGCTATAAAAGTGCTTGTTTTAAGTGCACCTTGAAGAAACATTGGCAGCATTACAGCCATGGTAAATACCGCCATCATCGAAATCATAACAAGTAATGTTCCTATTGTAAATACCGGATACTTAAATGCACGTAAGTTTAACATTGGTTGCTTTAAAGACATTTGACGTTTACAAAATAAAATTAAAGATATTATTCCGATAATAAAGATTAACGCGATTATCTTAATATTTCCATTTTCACTAAGACCATTTATACCATATATAAAGCCTCCAAACCCTATAGTTGATAATATAATTGATATAACATCAATCTTAGGTTTTGTAACAGTTGATACATTAACTAAATAAATTGAACCTAAAATCATAGCGATAACTATAATTGGAATTAATATATAGAATAAAGCGTGCCAAGTAAAAGATTGTAATACAATCCCTGCAACTGTTGGTCCAAAAGCTGGTCCAAGGGTAAGTGCAGCACCACATGCACCCATTACCGAACCACGATTTTGTGGTGGTGTTACTACTAATACTGTATTCATCATAATAGGAATTAACATTCCAGTTCCTGCTGCTTGTAAAATTCTTGATATAAGTAACATTGCAAATGATCCTGAAAAAGCTGCAGCTATTGTTCCAACTAAAAGTATTGTCATAGCTCCTAAAAATAAATGCTTTGTTTCAAATGTTTCCATTAAAAAAGCTGTAACTGGTACTAGAACTGCTACAACTATCATATATGCAGTAATTATCCATTGTATTGTTCCTGCTGTAACATTCATTTCCACCATTAAAGGCGATAAAGCAACATTTAATATAGTTTCATTAAATGTTGCTATAAATCCGCTAAATACCAGTAGTGCTATTATTGCTTTTACATTAAGACTTGTTATAGATTTTTTTGTTTTCATTAAAATTTTTCCTCCCCAACTGAATGATCTATTAATGGCATATTGTATTTTCCCCTGATTAGATTTTCTATTTCAAGAGCTAAATCAGGATTATCTTTCAAGTACAACTTGGAATTTTCTCTACCTTGACCAAGTCTTGTATCTTTATATGAAAACCATGCCCCACTTTTTTCAACAAATTCTTCATTAACAGATATATCTATTAAGCTTCCTTCTTTTGAAATACCCTCATTGTACATTATGTCAAATTCAGCTTGTTTAAAAGGCGGCGCAACCTTATTTTTTGTTACTTTTATTCTTGCTCTGCTTCCAAGAATATTGTCACCTATTTTTATAATATCAATCTTTCTTATATCCAACCTTATGGATGAATAAAATTTAAGAGCACGACCACCTGTTGTTGTTTCAGGATTTCCAAACATAATACCTATTTTTTCTCTTAATTGATTTATGAATATTACAACACATTTGGATTTATTAATTGCTGAGGTAAGCTTTCTTAAAGCCTGAGACATTAGTCTAGCCTGCAATCCAATATGAGAATCACCCATATCTCCTTCTATTTCGGCTCTTGGAACAAGTGCTGCCACAGAATCAACAACAAGTACATCTATAGCATTTGATCTTACAAGGGCCTCTACTATTTCTAGGCCCTGTTCCCCAGTATCCGGTTGACTAACTACCAATTCTTCAATATTAACTCCCAATTTTCTTGCGTAAGATGGATCTAATGCATGTTCTGCATCAACGAAAGCTGCTGCACCACCTCTTTTTTGAGCTTCTGCCACTATATGCAGCGCAACAGTTGTTTTACCTGAAGATTCAGGTCCATATATTTCTATTATTCTACCCCTTGGAACTCCGCCAACACCTAGTGCTATGTCTAAAGATAAACATCCTGTTGGTATGACTTCTATATCCATTATTGTAGTTGCACCAAGCTTCATAATAGAGCCTTTTCCGAATTGTTTTTCTATCTGATTCATAGCCGCTTCTATTGCAGTAATTTTATCATTGTTTATATTCATTTATTATCCACATCCCTTCATAAAAGGCTTCCCCATCAATAGTTATCATCACTCTTATACCTGGCATCTTAAAAGATTCTATAATTTCTTCTGCTTCATTTCTATCAATAAGACCTAGCATTATTACCTTATCATTATCTACCGGGATACTTATTGTTAATTTACAATTTTCAATGGGATGTAAAACATAGTAGGCTTTGGTAACATCCAAATATGTCTTTGCACAAATATCATCTATATGGCAAATGCCCTGTCCTGAATATATAATTAAATCTCCAATATCAAACATTTCAATTCAATTGCTCCTTTTCTGAAAATTATCAACTTAAATTAAAATAATCTTACTCCATTCAATTGGTTAATGATTTCTAACTATATAGACGTGATTTCCAACATAGATAGCACAACTATTTATTGTAAACGTTTACATATTATCCTTCACATAATTTGAATACAACATTTCATGAGGAATGTTAGTCCTCTATTTTGTTTTTCGAATTTCTCAAGCGTCTGTATCCTATATACGTCTAAACAGTTAGCCTAGTGCACTTTCCAGTTTCATATAGTGCAATGCAATCCGGAAGCTTACTAAAATCCGGTAGTTTATATATGCACATATTTTCCCCCTTTCTAGTAAACCCAAGAATAGGAGCACATTTAGTATTCTAGCACATAAAAACAGATTGATGTAAGTAAAACTTTTAAAACATAACATATTTTTTTTGCAAATGTTTATAATCTATAATGTATCTTAAATTTTAACCTGCTGCTTTGTACCATAAACTGATTCAGAATATAGTGATTGAATTTCAGGGTCACTAATCCAATTAAGAAAAATTAAATATATTTAAGATTACAGATTGACTAAAAGAACTATAAATAAGAATCCTTATAAACTACTATAAAAATAGCTTATAAGGATTTCTATTTACCCCATCAATTTATTCCAAGTATTCTCTCCTACAATTCCATCAATACTAAGTCCATTGTCACTTAGAATCCATCTTAATGTACTTGTCACTATCAACCTGAACCAAGGGCTTTCACTCATTACATTACATCAAAAAAGCACATTTGATCACTTTCAGGAAGACCTTTTAAGCATCCAAACTTTTTAAGTGAGTCTACAGCGGAATTTCCAATCTTAGCACGTTTCCTTAAATCTTGTATGGACCTAGGCTTTTCTTCTTGCACTGCGTTGTATATACCTTCTGCTGCGACGGTTCCCATGCCGGATATGCTGTTTATAGGAGGTCTTAAGCCCTCCTCTTCTACCATGAATTTTGTGGCATGGGATTTATATAAATCAATGGGCAGGAATTTAATGCCCCTCTCATACATTTCCCAAACCAGTTCCAAGTCATCGTACATATCCTTATCCTTAGGGGGGGCTTGCATACCCATCGTTTCAATTTCCTTCATCTTTTCCTTAACCTTTTCTTTTCCGAATATCATAAATTCTGCGTCAAAGGCCTTTGCTCTAATAGTGAAATATGCTGTGTAATATGCCTTAGGTATATGAACCTTAAACCAGGCTATTCTGAAGGCCATCATTACGTAGGCTGCAGCATGAGCCTTAGGGAACATATATTTTATCTTTCTGCAGGAATCTATATACCATTCCGGCACCTTACACTCCCTCATCTGAGCCTCATATTCCTCCCATTTTTCAGGGTTCTTTAGTGCCTGACCCTTACGTACCAACTCCATTATCTTAAAGGCTGTATTTGGCGGCAGACCTTTTTTAATAAGATAAACCATGATATCATCTCTGGTACACACTGCTTCATTTAATGTTACTGTTCCATCATCAACTAAGTCCTTAGCATTTCCAAGCCATACATCGGTACCGTGGGAAAGTCCAGATATACATATTAAATCAAAAAAGGCTTTTGGCATTGTATCTAAAAGCATTCCTCTTACGAACCTAGTACCAAACTCAGGAATACCAAAGGTTCCTACCTTGGAATTTATCTGCTGTGGTGTTACTCCAAGAGCTTCCGTGGATGAAAATATAGACATAGTCTCCTTATCATCCATTGGTATGGTTTGAGGATTCACTCCCGTTAAATCCTGCAGCATTCTTATTACTGTCGGATCGTCGTGCCCCAGTATATCCAGCTTCAATAAGTTCTGGTCAATGGAGTGATAGTCAAAATGTGTTGTTATAATATCTGAGTTTGAATCATCAGCAGGATGCTGCACAGGGCAAAATTCAAAAATTTCTCTTCCCTTAGGCACCACTATTATTCCACCAGGGTGCTGCCCCGAGGTTCTTTTTATACCTGTACAGCCTTTTGAGACTCTAAGGATTTCTGCCTTGTTTACTGTAAGGTTTTTTTCATCAAAATACTTTTTCACGTATCCGAAGGCTGTTTTTTCTGCTATGGTACCTATGGTTCCTGCCTTAAAGGTTGTGCCCTTTCCAAATATAACCTCTGTATATTTATGGGCCTTTGCCTGATATTCTCCAGAGAAGTTTAAGTCGATATCTGGCTCCTTATCTCCATTGAAGCCTAAAAAGGTTTCAAAAGGTATATCAATCCCATCCTTTGCCAGATTTTCTCCACAAACAGGACACACCTTATCCGGTAAATCAAAACCGTTTTTAATGCCATAATCCTTGAAGTCAGAATGCTTGCAGCTAGGGCACCTGTAATGAGGAGGTAGGGCATTTACTTCCGTTATACCGGTCATATATGCTACAACAGAGGAACCAACAGAACCTCTGGAACCTACAAGATAGCCATCCTCATTTGATTTCCAAACCAGCTTTTGAGCAATTATATACATTACGGAGAAGCCATTTTTTATAATGGAATCCAGCTCCTTCTCTAGTCTTTGCTGAACAAGTTCAGGAAGTGGATCTCCATAAAGCTCATGGGCCTTTCCAAAGGTAATATCCTTAATAGTCTGCTCACAGCCCTCTATGTGCGGCGGGCACTTCTCTGGTGAAATAGGACTAATCTGCTCACACATATCTGATATCACATTGGTGTTTGTTACTACCACCTCATAGGCCTTTTGCTCTCCTAAATAAGAAAATTCCTTAAGCATCTCCTCGGTGGTTCTTAAATATAAGGGAGCCTGATTATCTGCATCCTTAAAACCCTGACCTGCTTCCAGTATACGTCTGTATATCTCATCCTCAGGATCCATGAAATGAACATCTCCTGTGGCCACTACAGGCTTATTTAGTTTTTCTCCTAGGGCTACAATTTTTCTATTGATTTCTTTTAGATATTCTTTATTTGGTACCTGCTCTTGCCTTACTAAATAATCATTATTCCCTATAGGCTGGATTTCCAAATAATCATATTCCTCTGCAATTGCTTCAATTTCCTCATCGGATTTTCCTAGAAGTATTGCCTGATAAAGCTCCCCTTCACTGCAGGCACTGCCAAGAATTAATCCCTCGGAATATTTTTTTAACATACTTTTTAATATACGGGGTTTTTTATAAAAATAATCTAAACTTGAATAAGATACAAGCCTATATAAATTTTTTAAACCCACATAATCCTTTGCGAATATTATTGCATGATGGGTTTTAACCTTTTTATACTCCACTTTCTTAGCCGCCTCATCAGAAGCGTATATATCTATATCCTGAAGGGTTTCTGCGCCCCTTTCCTTTAGCTTTTCAATCATTATATTAAACACCTTAACGGTGGTATCCACATCATCTAAGGCTCTGTGAGCAACCTCTACCTTTATGCCAAGGTTTTTGGCAATTCTTCCTAACTTATAGGTTTTAAAATCAGGGAAGACATCCTGTGCTAAGGACAAGGTATCCACGTATGTAAAATCAAAGTCACAGCCTAAGATTCTAGCATTATGCTTTAAGAAGCCAACATCAAATCCAGCATTATGGGCAACCAAAACACTACCCTCAATAAAATCCAACATTTTAGGAAATACCTTCTCTATGGTTTCTGCATCCCTTACCATATCATCGGTTATATTAGTAACCTCCACAACCCTTGCTGGAATTGGCTTTTCAGGATTTACAAAGCAGCTGAATTTATCTATTACCTTTCCATCCTTTAGTTTCATGATTCCTATTTCAGTAATTTTTTCTGTTACTGGTGAAAAACCTGTGGTTTCCAAATCCAGCACACAGTAAGTGGCATCAATACTCTGCCCCTTGGGATTTGTTACAGATGGCTTTTTATCCGGTGCCAAATAAGCCTCCACTCCATATATAACCTTCATATCCGGATTATCTCTTCCTAGGAGCTTATGGGCCTCAGGAAAGGACTGCACCACTCCATGGTCTGTTATGGCAATGGATTTCATGCCCCAGCTCATGGCTCTTTTAATTAAATCAGAGGCACTGGTCATAGCATCCATCTGACTCATTTGTGTATGCATATGCAGCTCTACCCTTTTCACCTGTGCCTTATCCTGCCTCTTAACTTTCTTCATACCTTCTGTTTCTACTATAGTATTGGCAATCATCTCGACTTCTCCTGAAAAATTGCTATAACCTGCATTTCCAGAAAGCCTAACACCCTTAGCTGTTTTAAGCCTAGCTAATATCTCACCGTCTTCACCAGGCTTCAAGAAAGCCTTACAGATTATGGAGCTTGAGCCGTCATATAAATCAAAGGAAACTAATGTTTTTCCGCTTTTTAATCCCTTTGCTTCCATATTGGATATTTCACCCGCTATAGCTATCTTACCCTCATCCGGCGTAATGTCCGTAATTTTTATTACAGGTTCCTTAATTTTAGCATTTCTGCCTAATATTAGGAATGGATTGACTTTTTTCTCGGCAGTTTCTGCTTTTATTTCTTGTTTCTTTTCTGCAGCTTCCTTCGGCAATTTAGGGGTATTATTGCTTGGTACAGACTTAACTTCCTTTTGAAGAAACAACATTTCCTTTTCACGCATATCATCTTGCAGTCTCATTAACTCTTCACTGCTTACTTTATCAATAAAGTTTATTTTATATGCTGTACCATACAAGTTTTTTATAGCATCATGGATTTTTTTATCATAATCCATGGATTTTAAAAAACCTGACACTGCAATTTTAAAATTAAAATTTATGATATTTTCAGCCACTTCATTTTCACTATTATCTATCACTACTTTTAAGGCAGGATATTTATCTGAGAGCAAAAATATAATATTTTTCAGTTCCTCTTCTATAGGCTTTTTATCCGTTCCATCAGCATACTTTACAGCGATTGTAGAATCTTTTAATGCAAATCTTTCTCTTATAAACTTATTAAGGCCTTCAAATTCTCCTATTTCAATATATTTATCAGAGCTGATTTTCATTTCCAGGGTTTTAGTTTTTTTGCTTAAGACTACCGCTTCTACAATGGCAGTATTTATGTTCCCCCTTGATTCATAATCACTAAAAATTTCATTTATTCTTTTCATATTGTTCTTTAACCTTCTTTTAAAAATTTTTAGTACCTTACTATTATATGAGATAAACTTATACTTTGCCATATAGGAAAAAGAGGTATATAGGCACTTCTTTATAAAAAGCGCCTATATACCTCCTTTATATTTATTCTATATAACATTTGCACTATTTTTAAAATCCGGGTGAATGATACAGTTATTTACATATCTGCTGTCAATGTTAGCGTTGGCTTTTTCTATTTTCATTTATGTAACTGTTTTTTTACAGCTAAAGCAAAAAAAATTAATAAAGGTACTCCGAATTGAATTGGAAGGGCAAAGTACTCCCATACATATTCCCTTAAATGTAAAAAAAGTACTCTATCATGCCCCATATAGTATGTAAGAATTATCATGATTAAACCAAAAATAATAATAATGAATAGGTTTTTCTTCTTTATTGCAGTAGTTTGCATAAAAGCCTCTAAAGAACATGAAGTCAGAATACCGGCTTGAACCATTATACTCCAGTACCACAGTGCAACCATAAATGATTCAAAACGATGGAGATATTGAGTAATCTGAATAGATCTTACAAAGTCCATACTGGCAATACGCATTAATGCTACTACCTGAGGTCCCATGACCATTAATTCTACAACAAAATAGAAGACTAAAAAAAAACCTCCGATGAACAAACCAGAAATAGCTGTACGAAAAGTATTTTTCGGGTCATTTACCATTGGCAGAAGCATTGTTATGACTATTTGGGGCAAGCCTACAAATGTATTAGTTTTTAGACTGGCTTTAAATACGGGCACAACTCCTGAGTCAAAAAAAGGTGTAATCCTGTTAATGTCTATTTCAGCCAAAGAAGCCATAAAAACCAGCAAATAAAAAATTATAGCCATCGAAAAAGCAATAACGGCTGTTCTTGCAATAACTTCAGGTCCTTTCCATACTAAATAGCATATTACAATCACATGCAGCGTGGTCACCACCAGAAAAGGTGTTTGGGGAAGCAAGAAGTCAGTAAGATGGTGTATGTACATTGATACTGAACTAGAGGCAACAAGAAAAAAATATATTGTAAGTACCAATCCCAAAATTTTACCCAATACACTTCCCAGCAGCTCCCGGCTGTATTGAACTATTGTTTTGTTTGGAAAGTTTTGTCCGACATGAATAGTAATAAGAATAAAGGGTATTGCAGTAAGTATACTTATAATACCGCTTATCCACATATCACGGCCGACTTCTCTAGCTAAAATGCCACTTCCGTAATTGATTGCTGTAGGCCAAATAGTGCAAATTAGAATATCTCTGAACTGCCTACTATTAATGACTTCCTTCTCTTTGCTCATATTACTTCTGACTCCTTTACTGCATATTTTAATTCTGTGTTTTTATTGGTTTCAGCGGCTTTGCCAATGATACATGAGTGATATCAACTTTTACAACTATTGTAACCTCAGTATTTCTAAAAAGCTTATTCCATTTTGAAGATATCTGATGCCATTCTTGCTTATGCTGTTTGTGGAGTATGCGGCTTAAGCCGAGAAAGTCTACTTGCAAATCCTTTGCCGTTGTTATTGTAGATTGTATATCCTTGCGGATGGCTGTCTCCAGTGCTTTTTCCAGCTCATTCAGTTTCTGCATATCGTTAAAATCAGTAAGACATGATTGCTCCGTGATGGAAGCGGTGACATTTACATTAATTATAAAATGCGGGACCTCATTATCCAAATAACTTTTAAAGGATGACTTAGCTTTTTTAATTTCTAGTGTGGCAGGCATATCATCGTATGGACAATAGACAACCATTATCGAATCATCCATTTTGTTTTTAATCCATAAAAGACCTCTAGTATTCTCTTCCTTCAGTGAACCAGACAGTTTATCACCATCAAAAATGTATGCACCACTTGTTTTTAAAACAGGTTCTGATTTTGATTTATCAAGAACAATCCTTGATGTTACCGGACCTACATTTGGGTCAAGATAGTCCTCAAGAAAATCTTTGAGCATTATGCTGTAAGACTTACCTGTTAAATTCTTATTTTCAATTATTTCTTCCAGATATATAGCTGGGTCTTTTTCCATCATAGGCACAACCTCAAGAAGCTTTCCTGCCTCGCCTGGGGTAACTGCAATTAAGGTCCTCAAACGAAGCTCAGGATTTCGGCTAAAGAAATCAAATATCTCAAGAGTATCGCTTCTTGCCAGTTGCTCACTTATAATTATCACCTTGATATGAGACCAGAAAATACGACGGGAAGATATGGAAGCCATATTGCGTATTGCTTCAAAGATTGTTTTACCGGTGCTGGAGACTACCCAGAAAGGTTTATCCTTTTGAATAGTCCCAGAGCCTGATGGTGTTTTGCTATAGGTCTCTGGACTTGCAATTTGTGCCGTTACCTTGAATCCAGAATCGGTCTTATCCAGACCAATACTTAATACAAAAGCAAGTTCATCGATTTCCCTAGCGTTCCAACAGCCAGTCTGTAAAAGCGAAAGTATAAGAATCAATACAAAAGCTATCTTCCTCATCTACATCTCTCCTTTTCCTTCAGAACAAAATTATTTATTCTCATTGCTCCTACTAGAATCTGTTTTTGGTCCTGGTTTCATGTTGGATCCTACCTTTACAATTCCTTTACGAGCGATATAACCAGGAAGTCGATTCATTCCCCACCATGGAGTCCTAATCATAATGTCTTTAAATCCGTCTTTGTTTGCTGATATAAAAGGCTCCATATAGCTTACCCCAAAAGAACGCAGGCTATTTAAATGAATAATAATTATACTTAATCCTGCCAGAATGCCAGGCAAACCAAGTACTGAAGCCAGCAGCATCAAAGGGAAGCGCAAAAGACGCCCTGAGGCTGCCGCATTAAAGGCTGGAATGGCATAAGAACTAATCCCTGTTAATGCTACAACAATTACCATAGCCTGTGAAACAATGCCGGCCTGAACTGCAGCCTGACCTATAACAAGACCACCTACTATGCTTACGGCTTGACCTCCCTGTTTTGGCAAGCGCAGACCTGCCTCCCTTAGAATTTCAAATGTAGCTTCCATCATAAATGCCTCTCCTATACTGGGAAAAGGTACACCCTCACGGGAAGCTGCAATTGACAAGGCCAGGGTAGTAGGAATCATTTCCTGGTGAAAGCTTGTTAAAGCTATGTACAGTGCAGGAAGAATAACCGAAACAAAATAAGCAATAATTCTAATAAACCTTGTCAAAGATCCTATTGGAAAACGTTCGTAATAGTCATCAGCTGATTGAATAAACTGAAAAAAAATTGTAGGAACTATCAATACATAAGGCGTTGTGTCTACAAGAATGGCCACACGTCCCTCCAAAATTGCTCCAGAAACCTTGTCAGGACGTTCACTGTGCTCTATCTGAGGGAATGGAGATAGAGGGGTATCTTCTATTAATTCTTCAATATAACCACTCTCAAGTATACCGTCAATTTCAATCCGTCCCAACCGGTTTCTAACTTCGTTTATTATCTCTTCCCTTGCTATACCTTCAAGATAGACTATTAATACCATTGTTTTAGTTTCTGTGCCTATTTTAAATGATTCCATCCTCAAATTAGGACTTTTGATGCGGCGCCTTATTAGAGCAGTATTGTTTTCGATGTTTTCTGTAAAACCATCTTTTGGTCCTCTTACCACATTTTCAGTAGTCGGCTCAGAAACCGCTCTGTCCTTCCATCCTGTGCTTCCTACTATAAGGACTTTGTCTATTTTATCAAAAAGAAGGATTGTGTTTCCACTAATCAGTTCATTTACTATATTATTAACATCAAATTCTTCACTTACATAGATATTGGGTATGCCATATTCTTTTACCATTTGAAAAAACTCAAGATGATTTTTTACACTGTTAAGCCTGTCATTTAACATTAATGCCCCAATAACCTGTTCATTAATGAGTGCTCTTTCAGCCAAGCCTTTAAGCAAAATGACTGCTGCTTTTATCTCAGTACCTGGAGTAATGGTAAACTCTCTAACTGTTATATCGCTGGCAAAACCCATTATCTTTTTTATCGTTTCAATGTTAGAAGTTAAATCCAATGAGAGTTTTATCTGCTGCGGCAATTTTTTTTCGGATTTCTGATATTGTTCTTCAATTTTATTTTTTTCCGTATTATGAAAATATTTTAAGATTGACATAATAACCCTCCCCCTTTAAAACAGTTAGTCATAGGTTTAGTATATTTAATATAATCGGAATTATTCAGCTACGAAGATTTTCAACATATATTAATCACCTATATCTAAATATTCTATTTTCTTCATCAATGTAAATTTCTCATTTTCCCCTAATCTTCATAGTATAAGCTAGCATTAATGACAAAACCCTATGGTAATGTTATAATTTGATAGATAAAATTTACTAATCTATAGAAAAGAGCGTGACTACATGGATGTTAGTAAGATTAAGAAAAGTCTTATAGAAAAATCAATAGACCCCTTATTAGTAGTGTTAGCTAACAAGGGGTACCAATGGATGCTATCACACAACTCAGAAGAAGATGATGCTACTAGATTTGAAGAATACATACTAAATAATACTACCTTTGATGAATTTGAAAATATTAGAAGTAAGAAAAAATCCGTAAAAGACTTTATTATGTGGAAGTATATAAATTATTTGGATAAATAACTTATAATAGAAATAGTATTAATTTTAATTACAACTTGAAAGGAGTTAATAATACATGAAATGTCTTCTTGATATGCACACTCATACTATAGTCAGTGGGCATGCTTATTCAACTTTAATAGAAAATGCAAAATCTGCTAGCGAAAAGGGGCTTCAACTTTTAGGTACCACTGATCATGGATCTTCCATGCCTAGTGCTCCTCATGAATGGTATTTTGCAAATTTCAAGGTACTTCCAAAAGAACTTTTTGGTGTTACTATGCTTTATGGCTGCGAAGCTAACATTGTAGATTATGAAGGAAACTTAGACCTGCCAATGTTTCTTCAAGAAAAAATGGATATATTAATAGCAAGTATCCATGAACCAGTAATGGAATCAAATGAAGATGCTGATTTAAATACTTCAGCTTTTTTAAAAGTTATGGATAACCCTAATGTACATATTATAGGTCATTCAGGCAACCCTAGATTTCCAATTCATGAAGAGGAACTAGTAAAAAAAGCAAAAGAAAAAAATATACTTATTGAAATAAATAATAGTTCCTTTGTAAGCTCAAGAATTGGAAGCGAAAAAAACTGTACTAAAATAGCTCGTCTATGTAAAGAACATGGAGTAAGGATAATATTAAATAGCGATGCACATTTTTGCCTAAATATAGGCAATTTTGATGCTGCCTTAAGTATGCTGAACCAGATTGATATGCCTGAAGAATTAATTATAAATAGAAGCAAGGAAGAATTTCTTGATTTTCTAAGAGTTAAAGGAAAAAATTTTTAATTTTATAGAAAAACCAACGAAAAAATACCAATACCCTTTGCTAAAGGTTATTGGTATTTTATATTAACATCCCTTTTATACCCAAAATTAAGCTTGTCTAATTCTTATACATTATAAAAATTATCTTTAATACTCATAAACCAAACTAATATTTGCCTTTACTTTATAATTTCCTACTTCTACAGACATACCTTGTATATCTGAAATGCTCTTTTCTGTTGCATTATAGAAAACTGGATATTCAGCAGGAACACCACTTGAATTCTCCGTTATTTTTGTAGGAGTTGATAATTTTACATCTATACAACCAGCTATTGCTTGCGCTTTAACTTTTGCATTGGATATAGCATTTGTTAACGCTATACTATAGTATTTTTCATAATCGCTAACTCCAAAAGTTATACCATTTGAGTTATTTGCTCCATTTATTATAGCTGTATCAATTATATTTCCAACTGAATTTATATTTTTAACTGTAACACTTAAAGTGCTTGTAACTGTGTACCCAACAATTGTGCTATTTCCTGTTTTATCATCATAACTGTATTTAGGGCTAATAGTATAATTAGAGGTTTGAATATCCTCACTTGCTACTCCTGCTTTTTTAATTGAATCAATAATATTATTCATTGTAGTAGAATTGTTTTTTTGCGCTTCACCTACACTACTCTTTTCTGTTGTTACCCCAAAAGATATATATGCAATATCAGGTGCTACACTTACTTCTCCATCCCCATTAACATTTATTGTTCTTGCTGCAACTTCACTAGTTTTAACTTCTGCTGCTAATACCTTGTGATTTGCAGTTGGAACTATCCCCATTAGGAAAAGAAACATAACTGCAGTCATAAATACAAATGACCACTTTCCTTTTAATAAATTAATATTCTTCAAATTTACCACTCCTTTTATTTATTTAACATAGACAACATTATTTTATTATTTGAAGCTCCTTTTCCACTTCATGTTTAAACCTCCTAAATTTAATTTTATTGCCTTTATAAATTTAGACGAGTAAACATTCTTTTTCGCTTCAAAAAATTAAAAATAATTTTCTTTTTTTGACTTCTCTCGTTTGCTTATGTCATTCTTAAAGCTTTTCTTCTTCCACTTCTCATATGTCTGAGGTTTTATGTAGTAATTCTGATTATTCTCTTCTAAATACAAATAATTCTCTTCGCTCTCATATCCAGAATCTGCAATTACATTTTGATAGGTCGCTCCAAGATTTGATTGTAGATTCTTAAGAAAAGGAATCAATGTGGTAATATCACTCCTGTCTTGGAACACCCCAACTCCTGTTCCATACAATGCGTATGGATTTTATCATTCGGCAAATACTACTTACAATAGGGGAGACGAGTGAGAGCTAAGAATATTTTTAAAATTGTATAAAATTTTTAAATTTTATTTTTTAATATATTGCGGTTGTAATTT
>Ga0183101_1000824_pt1 | contig 37378 bp, 60 predicted proteins | sample Biomet3_FD_127790 | JGI IMG/M metagenome (GOLD analysis project Ga0183101, IMG submission 127790) | Microbial communities from bioreactor (seeded with sewage sludge) at LBNL, California, USA - Biofuel metagenome 3 | ecosystem: Engineered > Bioreactor > Anaerobic > Unclassified ... | reverse complement strand
TTGTAGAAATTTGTGGAAATTAAATATGTTACTTTTCTAATCATTTATAATAACCCAACATCTTCAATCGACAAATCTAATTATTTTCATTGACTGTGGTGTATGTATTGAATAATTGTTGACTATATGTTATAATATATATAACGAAGAAAAACATTGGAGGTAGATATTTATGTTAGCAATAACTGTAAACACTCTTAACGAAAAGGGTCAAAAATATAAATTATCACAAGACAAAGGCGTATTTTCAATTATATTTGGAATTATAGCTAATGGTAAGAAAGAGAAAGTTGAAATAGTTCCTGTTGAAAGCGAGATCATAGTTAAGCTTTTAGATACAGAAAAGAGACTTGACGAAGCAGGGTTTGGAACTTTCATAGGTTCTGTATTAGAATTAAAAGCTCTTCAAGAAAAAGAAAGTAAGTTAATAGAAGCTCTTAAAGCTTAATTAATGTAGGACACAGGATGAAACCTGTGTCTTTTTCTTTACCTTAATATAATATCATCAATGAATTTAACAAGCCTCCTCGCCTTTATATAATCATTCTCAGTAACAAACGTCATAAGCATATATCTACCTTTATCCTTAATATCAAAGTTTATCCTTAGTCCTCGCATTTGCCTGGTGCATGAAATCACCTTTTGTAAACTTGTTTTGCTAATCATTATTTGTATCATAGTTAATTCCTCCTTAAAATTTATTCTTGACCTAATATTACGCACCCTCCCCTATCTATCTACACATCAAATAGAAATATTTTTAGACAATAAAAAGAACACTGGTCTCCCAGTGCCTTTAATATATTATTATTGTTGTAGTGCAGAAAACATATTATCTTTAGCATGTAATCTGAATAGGTCAAATCCTGAACAGAATATATATGTTACTATAAATACTGCTAATGGGCAATTAGTTGTAAACCAGTCCTGTTCTCCGCCTCTATACCATGTTAAAATAGCTAATAAGTAATTAAGTATACCTACACCTAAGAACAGCTTCATCGAAATGTCAGACATAAATACCTTCATAGCTCTTTTGTTAAATACATATCCTACTCTTTGAGTGATAAGTTTAAGTAAGCTTAGAGGAACATATTTCTCATGTCCAATCTTGTCAGCTATAGCCTCTATCTTATTAAATATATCTTCACTATTTAATTTATTTTCTGGTGTCTTAAATATAAATTCATATCCTATGTATGTATCAGACCACCTAACAGTCCTACACCCTTCAATTTTAAATACTTCATTTATAAATTTATCTTCATCTTTTAATAAGAAAATGTCTTCCCCTTCTCTTGGTAAGTTATAAATAATCATTTTCCCATTTATCATTGCTATACTTATCATAGTATTCCTCCTTAATATAAACAAATTTTACTTAAAATTTATACTAATGTATCAAGACAATTAATATAAAATCTCTTACATTCCTTTATGAAGTCTTCTTTATTGGTTAAATACTTTGGTTCAACAAACATAGCTTCTATTAAATCACCCTTATTAGCGGTAACTTTATAAGACTTCTGTATTTCGTTGTAGCCATTAAGCTTAAATCCCCATCCTTCATATTCAAATTCAAATTGTTCTTTAATTACATTCATTGTTGTACTTTCCATAGTAGCAACCCCTTTCAATAATAAAATTAATTTTTAATTACCTGTTATATAAATTTCTCATATTTAATTATAGTTTCTAAGTTCCACTATTATAAAATACCCTATATAAAGTTTAGAACATAACATCTTTTAATGACGAAGAGCTTCCTACAACAAACTAAAAAATTGAAATAAAAAAACTATGCAGAATTGTTAAGTTCGCATAGCTTTTTTAGTGTTTAAAAGTTTGGATTTGGTTCTTTTTAACTTAATTCATCTACTTCAACAATAAGTACATTAAATTCCCTAATCGTTGTTACGACATCATGCTTTATAACCTTCCCATTAAATTCATCGTTTACTAACTTATATATATATCTCTTTCCTCTTTTGTACCGTCTAATACTGTCTTTTCTGAATTTGCTACGAATATTCCTGCTCCATAAACATTTAATACTTTGATAGCATTAGGGTCAAAATCATTGTCTTTATCCTTGGAAAATTTTATCTCTCCGCCTACAGGGAAAACCTCATGTAAATCCATATTTGGGCATATAACTGTTACTTTAAACATTAATAACACTCCTTATAAAATCAAATTTTAATCATTTACCTTTTTTATTAATTTTTCTTATATTTTCTTATAATTTCATCTGTTTTAACACACCAGGACAGTGATTAGTGCGGTCATCATTAAATCATGTTTTTCACTTAATAACCTTTTAGACGTATTAAAAGACTGTTTTTATCTTTTGTTTAAATATTCTCATTTTATCTTACTTAGTCGCCCCTGTTAGAGCAGGTGTGGTGCTACAAAGTGCTTATAAATCCTACCCCAAGTGCTTATTATATATAACTAAACAAATGGAGGAAATAACAATGAAAGATATACTAATTTCAGTTGATACAGGTAAGCACAGCACAAAAATAGTAGCTAAAATTAATAATGTAATAGAAAAATTATCGTTTAGAACTAAAGTACAGCAAGTAGAAAATCTTGGTGTAGAGCTTACTGCAAATTCATATAAAGTAGAATATGCTAAGAAATCTTATTTAATCGGAGATATGTTAAGCGAAGATAAATGTGATTATAACATTAGTAAGAGTTCCGCTAATCATCAGTTATGTGTATATTTAGCTATATGTAAGATGATTGAAAAGACAGATATTATGAAGTTTGGAGTTCCTAATGTTTATTTAGGGTTAAATGTACCAATCAATATTTATAAGAACAATACTCTTAAACAAGAATATCAATCACTAATACAAAAGAATGGCGAAATAATTACGCTTACTGTTAATGGTAAAGTATTTATCTTCAAGATAAGTGCAATAGTATTACTTCCAGAGGCAACCGCTTCTGTATACTCTAATACTCCTAATTTCAGAAGTAAAAAAGCTACAATAATTGATTGTGGTTCATTAAATACAAGCTATTGTTCATTTAATAACTTAGTGCCTCTATTAGAGAGCATGATTATAGCAAACTCTGGAATTAACGTTTTAAGGTCTAAAATTGCAGAAGAACTAACAACTTTCTGTGGAACTTTAGTGTCAAATGATGATACAGAAGAAGTTCTAAAAGCAGGATACTTATATGTTGATGGCGTTAAAATTGAAGAAAGTAAGCAAATGGTTGAAGACTTGATCAGAAAGCACGTAGCTGAAATATTTAATTACGCAAAGAGCAGAAATTTAAGCTTCAATAACACTACTTTAATCTTTACTGGCGGAGGTTCTATAATGTTAAAGAAGTATATCATTGAAATATATCCTAATGCTATTTTTGAAGAGGACCCTCAATTCGCAAATGCTTTAAGCTATCTCAGCGTATTGGAGATAAAGTTCAATGGCAAAAAATAAAATCTCTGTTAGCTTTTCAGAGAAATATCTTCATCTATATAACTTCTTAAAAAATAAGGACAATGTTAGTGGATACATATGCGGTTTAATAGAAAAAGATTTAGAAAAGCCCCAAACAGATGATGAAATCTTAGAGGCGAAGATAGAGCAAATAGTAGAAAGGTTATTGAAAGATAAACAAATAAGTTACACTTCCAATACTGGAACGTCAGAAAGTAATCAATTGGAAATGAATAAACCTTCAAACGAAGATGTAGAAACTATCCTTGGGTTATTTTAGATAAAAAGAGAGAAGCATAAATAATATATGCCTCTCTTATTTCTTTTTACCCTTCTTTTTGTTTTTAAGATTTCCTTTTCTGCCAAGGTCTTCTGTAGGCTTTATCTTGGACTTTGCCTTAGTGTTATTAACTTTTTCCACGGACTTTCTAATAGCTATTTTACTTTCAGTAATAGTCTTCATAATGTCCTCCTTAATAACTTTTATTTCTATATTGTACTGCAATAATCACAGAAGTAGCACCTTTAATCACACATACTGGTTTTATTAGTATAATCGGAAAATTAAAAAGTCATGCAAGTTTCCCCACATGACCTCTTAACTATTTTATAATGATCTGGATTGCACCATTTATAGGCTTACTTCTATCTATTTTCACAAACGTTGAAGCTGTATCAGATACATTTCCTGCCTTATCTACTGCTCTTGCAGTAACAGTTGTAATACCTTCGTTAATTACATTAAACGCCCCAGAGTATTTAGTCCAGTCCTGAACTGTAGCTCCGTCAAGTTTATAATCAATATGGTCTATATCAGATATAGTATTGATATTTATAATGTTACTAACGTTAATAGAAGCAGATTTTTTATTACCAACACTATCTGTTACCTCAAATATATATGAACCATTACCACTAACAGTATAGGTAGTATTGGAGCTATTTACAATTTGTCCATTTGGTAACTTTATAGTTGAAACTCCACTTTGAGTATCTGTTGATGACACATTAATTGTTACAGTCTTATTAGTAATCAGGTTTGTATCCAACGAAAGTGAAACATTAGGAGCAATTGTATCTATGTTACTAACAGTATATGGCACTGTTGTTGAATTCCCAACATTATCTTTAGCTATGAACTGATAAGTACCGTTAGTACCTACAGAATATGAAGCTGTGCTTCCATTTACAACTTGACCATTAGGAAGTGTTATATTAGCCATTCCACTCTGTCCATCAGAAGAATTTGCTGTTAAATTAATATTCTGATTTGTCCATGTAGTCTTATCTGCAACTACATTTAATGTTGGATTAGTTGTATCCACATTGCTTACTGTAACTGTCTTTGTTGTTTGGTTGCCAAGATTATCCTCCACAACGAATGTATAAGTACCATTAGTATTTGTAGTGAATGATACTGTGCCACTATTTACCCAATTACCATCAGGCAGTTGCACTCTCTTTACACCAGATTCACTATCACTTGCATTAACAGTTAGGGTTACACCTTGATTAGTCCATCCACCTGTAGATACAGATATATTTACAGTAGGTGGTGTAACATCTAATGAAGCACTAACTCCACCAAAGAACCTATAATTACCTGCGTTATCCCATCCATATACATGAGTGGTATACCATCCATATTCATTGTTATGGGCAGACCTATTTACGTGAAACTTCCAAGTTCCTCCTCCTAAATCAGTACCTTTGACATTTGCATTATTCATCCAATCTTGAAGTAAGTCATCTTGTCCGTTAGCGTTTGTCCATGTAGGGAATTGAACTCGATTAACTCCTGTAGCGTCATCTGATACACCTGTAACAATTACATCATATCCGTCTTTAGTTACGTTTTGAGTATATACACTTGTAGCTGTTGGGGCTGTTACGTCTGAAAATATTGTATTTACAGAAGATATATTCCCTGCATTATCAATGGAGGCTACATGAGTGTAGAAGCTTCCGCCTACTGGAACTGAATAACCTGTTGCTGTTGTATCAACAACATTATCAGGAACAGTGTTAGGGTTATTATCAACTACTATTGAGTATCCTTTTATTCCCGATGTAACTGTCAAAGGATAGTTTTGAGATATTATGGATTGTCCATTTACTGTAGAACCCTGTATTTGATAGTTATATGTTGAACCATTATCCGAAGGAGCTGACCAATTTATATTTGCTGTTCCATTGGATACACTTGCATTAAGATTACCAACAGAATTGGGTTTTACATTGTCTGTAGCTTGATAATCCTCATAGTCGGATAGATAACCAGAATATATCTGAGTTCCATTTCTCCATACATTAGCTTGCGTTGCATAACCAAATTTTACACTATCAACGTACATATTTCCGTTTGTTCTCCAATGCACTTGTGGTATAAATCCTTGGTTGTAGAAGTTGTATATATCACTATTCATTACGGTATTAGATGTTAGTGTGTTCCAAGTACCATCACCAGGGATACTTCTTCCATTAAATCCTACATAAACCCATTGGTTACTAAGTACAGCGTCTCCTACATTAAAAGTATCATATCTTAAAGGATACATATTACCAAACCCATCACCAGACCTAATATCAGAACCATTATAATCTCTTACAAGTTTACCTAATGATTGATTCCATCTATAGAAGAATATCTGATAATCATGGTTAGTTCCTTTTGATGTGATAAGTTGTAATAGAGTGTTATCATCAAAACTTACAGCCCCACCATCTACATAAATACTAAATTGAGAAGGTGGACTACTAAAGTTTACAGACTGTGCAAATTTAATAACTCTACCATTTCTATCAGTAAACGGTGTACCTCTATCTCCCCATGGAGAGTTGTTAGAGAACGTAATATAGTTATCTGAACCTCCTACTGCTCTCGCTTTTAAGTTAATACTAAGTGTTGTTCCATTAGGAATTCTTTTAGCAGGTAAGTTAAATACGCTACTATTAGCAGAAGAAGCAGGATACCACCACTCATTCCCTGTCCAGTTTGATGTGTTTGTAAGCTGTACTGAACGACTTCCATCACTGTATATTCCACTTACCAAACTTTGATTACCAGGTGTTCCACTACCTGTAACTACAAAGTTAGGTGTTTCTTGTCCAGGTTCAAAAGATGTTTGTGTAATTACATCTGTACTAAGCATTTCAACAGACCATTCTAATTTTGCATGATTATTTAATTGATATACATTTAAATTTGGTATTTGAGTAGTAGCCTGTACTTCTTTAGGTGTTAACGTCAAGAATGTTGACGTGAGTAAAGACATCGCTAATGCCAAACTTATAATCTTTTTCTTTTTCAAGAGCTTCCTCTCCTTTACTAAGTGGTAGAATAAAGCAACTTTACTGTCATCACCAATTTTATCACTCAAAATCCATTGACCACAGTCAATGTATACTTTATTATAACACATTGATAATTCAAAATTCAAGTTTATACGGTTTTGATAACTTTATATTTTGTTTATCTTATATAATCATATGCAAACATTTGTAATCACACTAATTCCGTAAATTATAATTGACAAAACTCTATTTTTGTACTATAATTAATTTGTTAGGAAAATAAAAATTAAATATTGGAGGTATGCTGTTATGGAAAAGAAGGAAGTTAAGGAAAATCAATTCATTCAGTTAAAAGGAGAAGGTCTTGAAGGGTTTGGGATTGTAGCTTGCGAGGGCTATGGTACTGACAAAGACGAGAACGGTGTTTCTGAGCAAACAGCTTGTTTAATGCTTGGTGACATGAATGAGGACTTCGGTACATGGGATAACCCTTTAAGTAGATTTGAAGAGGTGGATGAAGTTACTGTAAGAGCTAATCTTGCTATTATGGCAGAGGATAAAGAGAAGTATAGATACTTCATTATTCAGCTTAATGACATTCCAGAACTTAAAGATTTTCACATTGAAGAGGACGATTTCCTTAGAAATGTAAGGACAACTAATGATGTGTGTCTGTACTGGGCAGAGCAAAAAGCTCAGTAGACACTATTTTATATAAGGGGTATCCACTCCCCTTATATAAAAAACTTAGTTTCCTGATAACCCTGACAAATCCTGATTTCCTGATTTCCTGACAGCAACCTCTTTTGACATATAATAAGATTAAACTTAAATAAAGGGAGATGTTAAAATGAATGTGATAAAAGTTAAAGACCTGTTAATTTTAACAGGTGGTCGTACAAAAGTTATTATATATAACGAAAAAGGCGATATTTTAAAAGAGCTTTGGTCTGGAATTATAGACGATATTAATTTTGACAATGTTCCTTATGGTGAATATGAAGTAAAATTTCAAACTGTAATTAATGGTGAGGACATATTGCATATCCATATAGAATATTAATGGGAGGTGATCTTGATGAACTACGAAAATATGTGGAAAGAAGTAAAAGCTCATGCTATTGATAATAAGGATATTAAGCTACAAAAATTATTAAAAAGTATTGAGATAATCCATGAAGATGAAGATAGACACCTTTGTATTAAAAGCTATGGTGCTTTTGTAAAAGGAAACAAATATTCTTGTATAGACCAAGATGAACACTATGTATATATGCAAGACCTCGAAGGTAAAGACCATGAATTTCCTTACAACTCACATTCAAAAGACAGCGAAAATTACTTTGATAGTATATTTGCAGAAATAAAGCCTACAAAAGATAGATAATTTGATAGTTGTCTATCTTTCTTAATAAATGGATATAATTTCAATGCAATTGCTCAATTTTATATTTTAAGGAAGGTCGATATTTTTATGTTTAATGAGTTAAATAAAGAAGTTCAGATTGATGAAATGATACAGCCCCTTATAAAAGCTATGAATAGTTTAGATTGGATAATAACAAATTCATGTTGCCAGGGTCATCCAAATGGTGAATTTCACACCCAGTTTTATGTTCAATTTTTCTGCTCTATGGATAAAATCAATTTTTTATCTAAAATATTAAATAAAATTAATAGATTTATTGATAGAAAGCATTTTCCTTTTTTACTAAACTGTGATTTTAATTATGATGAACAGGTTTGCGGTTGTCAAAGCGAAGCTCCTCAAAAGAGTATTGCTCTTAATCTATCACTTGAAGAGATTGAAATTGATACGCCAGAAGATGAAAAATGGGATATAATAAAACAATTAACCCTCGAATTCTCAAAACTACATACTACTAAGTAAGAGTACCACACGGTACTTTTTTATTTGTGAATATTTATCTCACAAGCAACTATATTAATATGAAGAAAGAAAAACAAAGGAGAAAATAATTTATGAAAAAAAGAAACTTTATTATAGTGCTTCTTATATCAATATCAACATTATCATTAGTTGGCTGTGGGTCTTCTAAAAAGCAAGAAGCTCCTGCTCAACAGACACAACAGACTACAACTACTAAAGATGAAGCAAGCAGTAAAGACCTTGATAAAGACATAAAAGCAACAGCAGAACAAACCGCAAAAGATGGTCAAAAGCAAGATGTTAAAACTGCAACTGATACAAAACCTACAACTGGCAGTGCAGAGGCTAATAAAGAAGAAAAGTTGATAAGTCAAGAAGACGGTGTTGAAATATTAAAGAATGGTTATATAACTGGTGGCGTTGATATTGCATATCAAAATGTAGATACTATAGACAACCATAAACTTTTAAAATATTACACAATGCACACTAACGAGCAAGGAAGCACAGTTATAGATACAGTTCTATATGTAGATGGTCAAACTAAAAAGGTTTATCACCATAACAATAGCGGAGTTTTAGTTGAAACTATTTTAAAGAAGTAGAAAGTTTCATATTAGAACAACAGAAAAGTACCGAAAGGTGCTTTTTTATTTTAGAATTTGTTATAAAACAATAGACTATATTATTATAAGTAACATAAAAGAGGAGAAAAACTATGAAGAAAAGAAGTCTTATAATAATTTTAGTAGCTTCATTGGTAAGTATGCAATTGGTAGCTTGTAGTAGTCCTAAACAGCAAGAAACTTCTTCAAACGCTAATAAAACCACTATTTCTACTGTTAAAGAAGAAACCACATCCCAGGATGAAAAAGATAAAGATACTGAAACCCTAAGTATAGATAACACTCCCCAAACACCTGTAGAAATGCCTAAAAAATAAGAGCGGTATCTTGTGATACTACTCTTTTATTTATATTCGTTCTATTTCGTCTAAATATTTTTCACCAACATGAACTATATCTATGACCTCTCCTTGGTATCTTTTTACTTTATAAGGAACTTCGTTATCGGTAGTAATATCAAATATCTTTATTAAATTTCCAAAACTGTTTACAAAGCAGTCTCCTATAACATATTTGTAATTACATTTATCATGTTCTACATTTTTAGCCTCGTCAGTTTCTAACTGGCTCTTTTCTCTAATACTCCATTCCTTATGAAGTTTCTTAACCTTTTCCTCAGCTCTATAGGACATATTTACACATTCACAATATTCTTCAATTATGTCAAAGTCCTCAATATCTTTTTTCCAGGTATAAGGAGGTCTTGCTTCATATGAATAACCAACATCTTCCCACTTATCAGCATTTAGTATTTGTTCATTCGCAATATTTACAGCTTTGAACATTTTCCTATAGAAATACTTCTTAATAATGTTCATTTTAGCCCTCCTTATATTTACCTAAGTTAAATGTATATATCATCATTGTCACTAAATTCTTTAGCACACTTAGAACATTTAAAACTTTGATTTCCGAATTCATCTTCTTTAATTAAAGAACCTAATAATAATTGGTGTTCACCACATTTAGGACATTTTATTTTGTACTTTCTTAGTTCTCTATTATGGTACTCTATAGCAATATTACAGAAGTCTATAGCTGTTTGTTTAAGCTCTAACAAATCATATTTGGTTAAATATTTGAAGAATATTTGCTTACCATAGGGTTCTCCATCACTATATCCTTTTTTATTAGGCTCACACTTTCCTATTGTCAATGTATAGTCTTCATATCGTTTTGGCTTTTCTTCTTCTCTTTGTTTGACATATGTTACCATTCTCTCTATCTTATAAAAATACTCACTATCCATATTGAAACTGTCCTCTAATGTTATGAAGTTATATAGTTTACGTCTATGAAAACCGTTGTTTTCAAAATTTTCGTAAACAAACATCTCTTCTTCTTCCATGTTAACTATATGGTCTATATAATTAGGTAAGTTTTGTACTTTAGGAAAATCGAAAGCCTCTGCATGGAATATTTGCTTTTTACCATCAAATATATCAATATCATAGTAAAAATACATAGCACCTTTCATGCTACTTAGTAAATCTTCTCTAAATGGCTGAATAGATGGATTTCCATAAGTAATATATAACCCATCTTTTTTCCACGTCCTTCTACTCATATGTTATTCCTCCAAACTCTTTTGATTTAACCTATTTCCTTTATTCTTGCTATAAATACATCCCAATCATCATAAACTTCAATTATTTCTTCCGTCTTCATTATTGCTGAACCAAAAGGGTTCTTTATGTATTTTCCCATGAACAACTTTGCTTCTTCATGCTGTTTTTTCACTTCTTCAATGTCTAATTGAGTGTAGTGTATCATTATATCTGTGAACCCCATTTTGTGATATAATATCGGATACCTTAATGGAAGTGTTAGCCCACAGCTACAGGATATATCGGTTAGTTCTCCACTTATCAATTTTTCTTTAAGGTCATGGTCTAAACTAACATTAATACTGTGATATATATTTACTTTATGCTCCTTACCACAAGTCACACATTTTACTGTTCCTACAGAAACTTTCGACATAATCTATATCATCCTTTCATATCTTATTTTGTATATTGATTTCTATATAAGTAAAGTTTCAGCATTGTGTACTAATCGTTCCAATACTTGTCCCAATACTCACACTCTTTAATACATTCTATTTCTTCATACTCTTGTTTTGAATACTTGTACATTAATTCGTCTCCACCACATGTCAAAACATTATAGTAAAAGACTTTATTGTTAACAGAATACTTAAAGTCTTTAATGAAAACACCTTTATAACGGATCATTATTTTATCTAAATTCATATTTTTTCCTCCAATCATTCTGTTAAAAATATCTACATATTGCTTTTCTTTTGAATTTTATTTTTGTACAGACAACAAGCGGTATATATAATTAATATAATTAATATAACCCACCATATCCTCTTAAAATATTCTATTCCAAGTTGAATATATATCTTATTTAATTCAATAAAACTATATTTTGTGAAATCCATTTAAATCACCCTTCCTATAGTAGTATTACAAATTATTTAACTTCTTTGTTATGTTCATCAACTTTCTTTGAAAACCCGCATTTTGTACAGCTTATAGTTATAATCTCATTTTCTAAAGAGCATTGTAACTCTGTACCTTTATAACTAACCCCACAACTGGGACATTTTTTATATTTTCCAACTATCCTGCTAAAAGTAAATCCATTCATTTGATTTCCTCCTATTTCTATGTACTTGAATTGCAATTCTCTTTTTTATATATATAAAGTAACTTCCAAAACTTCCTTATATCATCAACTCTTATTAATTTGTCATAAGGAACTTTATTTATCACAATGTTCTGCACCTTAGAAGTTTCTGCGTCTACAAAATCGAAATTAAGAACTACTTTACCCTCTTTATTTATGAAAGCTATACACTGCTTTGAGTACATCAAAGCCCCTTTATATTCCCAGGCATTTGCTACATAAACAACGCCATGACGACAAAACTCTTTAGCTAAGAATTTTTCCACTACTTCATTGCATTTAAGCAGATAGTCTTCTCTTTCAAATCTTTCTTTATCTATATCCATAGCTCTATCACCTACGATATGAATTGACTTTCATATTCTTTCACCGCAAGCTCCGTCAATAATCCAATAGGTCTATGAGGATTATGACCATTATTCTTCTTTATTAAATTTAACAATTCACCTAATGTCATTGATACATCGCAACTAACTTCTATTCCTATAAGGTAATCTGTAAACTTTTTCTTCATTACATCTTCTAAAATATCGAATTCACTTTCAGCTTCTTCATCTTTAAACTCTTCCCTAATGCTTTTAAGTTCAAGTTCAAGAATTAAGTTGGTTACATCTTTTGAAGACATATCTAATTCAAAGTATTCAAGAAACTTATCGTAAGGTAAAATTTTTGAAGGGTGTATCATGCTTGTTGGCTCTAAGCTATCTTTAAATACATAGATAAATTCACAATAGTACCCCTCATATTCTAAAGGATTTCTTGTAAAACCTAACAATCTAACATGTTTACTAAGATAGTCCTCTATATCTAAAGACTTACCCTCTTTTAATTTATATAACCCGCCCATATCTATTTTGTTTTTACTCATGGTACACCCATCTCCTTTCTCTTTATAAGCTTTCTTTATATAATTCCAGTGCTATTTCATATATAGGAAGTTCTCCATATTTAGATAGCCTTTTACTGCTTGTAGCACATTCAAAAAGCCTTTCTACGAACTTACCATTCTTTATTATTTCTTTTGCGACCTGTACTCTAAGCTCCATTAATTTATCAATTGCTTCCTGCTCTGTTCTAAAGAAATAGTCTTCATAGTTTCTCGTCAATAATTCAATCCCACCTGTACACCAAACAGCTTCGGTTGGTGTTGGATATGTGTCTATCATTGCAAGTTTTTGATATACAACTGTTTCTGCATACATCCCAGTGCCATCAGAACATGCTCCATATATTTTATCTCCTGGTTTCAATTCTTCTAATTTAATCATCTATAATTCCCCCTCTTAACTTATAATTGTACAAATTCTTCTTCGTATTTAGCCTTCTCTTTGCGTTTCTTATTAACTGCGAAGTCTATTATTTCCTCTTTGTCTTCATTCTCAAAATAAAGAGTTGCACCACATCCTGTAGTGTTGCTCGCTAAGAATAATTCATCTGTTTTCCTGAGAACTTCACATCTGATTATATATTCATCACATTCCTTTATTAAATGTTGTAATTGTATCCCTCTTTCTAAACCTTCTATCGTCATTTCAGACCCCACCTTTCTTTTTTTAACAAAAGTTTATCGCATATTATATCTTTCATTGTTTATTACCAGAAGTTCCACTCTCTTCGTGTTATTTCGTAATATAAGTCGTGTAACGCCTCGTTATAGTCTGGTTCTTTTGGGTTAGGTATAAATTCATCTATTGCTTTTTGATACCTCTCTGGCTCTATTATGAAGCATATAACATCATCGGCAGATTTACCGTCCTTGGTTCTAAGGTCATAGCAACCACCATGGTCTATGTCTCTATTACAAAATGGTTGCATAAGTGCATTTAACACTTCTTTATTTAATAGGTCAAAGTCATAAAGAGCTATTACTTGTTTTTCCATAATTTCATATCCTTCGTTCCATCCCATTGATTTCACCTTCCTTTTTATTATTGAACATTACATTTTCTGGTATATATATTTCTGCTAACGGCCATGTTGGGTCTGAAAGCATATGTTTCTCTTTTTTAAATACTAACTTTGCTGTATTATCAGTAGTAAACTTTATCGAATTAATGTAATCACAAAGAGCTACACTAATATAACCTGCCGAACCATCATCTCTTTTATATATAGCAGTTAAACTACTATAGGTGGACACATTTACCATAACTATAGGATATTCTTGTATATCTGTACCAATTTTCATATCTTCCATCTCCTTTCATATTTTGATTTATAAATATAAAAGGGGTATTCAACCCCTATAAATTCTTGATAGTATATTATTATGCTTCTACTTCTGCTTGGTCTAAGTCAAAAGTTTCTTTACAGTTGTTACACTCAAATTCTTTGTATCCTAATTCTTCTAAATCTTGGCTACCACATTCAGGGCAACATACTACAAACGTACTCATAGTTCCATCTCTCCTTTAAAATAAATGTTGTCTTAATTTATAACTAAATTATAGCAACGTCATTGACTGTAGTCAATACTAATTTTAAATTTTGACTGTATTTTTTGAAATTTTATATATTGTTATATTCATAACTTTATGATTTGCATAATAATAACTGTAGAGGATAACTTATTACAGCTCTCCCTTTTAAATTACATTGAAAGCTTTATATTAATGGAATATACTTATCACATAAGAAATTTTACATCATCCCCTTAGTAATAATTAAAGGACTACACTTAACAAGTGTCAGTCCTTATTTTTATCTAATTCTCTTGTATTATAGTTTCGCAACAATCACAAACTAAATTATTGTCTTCATCAAAATATGCCTCAGTACAGTGACAGTGAGGACAATCGACTTCTAATTTATCTACAGTTATATCACTCCACCCATATACACCTTCATCAATATCTAAGTAGTATCTATCCATCTCTTCCCATATGTCATAAACCTTTGCAAGTCTATTAGCATATGTATGAATACTTCTAACATTAGTTGCTTTCTCTAAGGCGGGTATATCTTTAATCCTTACTATATCTCCTATTTTACAATTCATATAACAACACTCCTATCTCTTGAATGTGAATTCTATATAAACTTTAGATAAATCTGTTTCTTCTTCACAAAGTTCACATTCATATGGTATATCATCTACATCTGTACAAGTCACAATATGACCACAATCGCAATGATAGCAATATAACGGGTCAATTATCCCTTCTATCATCAATTGAGTACAATACCTTCCTGCTTCTCTCATAGTAATATCAAATTGTTTTGTAAGAGCAACTGGCTTAAAACTTTTAATATGAAGGTTTTTACTTCTATCCAATACCCATTCTCTTACCCTTTCCTTTGTATTCATCAATACATCCTCCTTGAATTTTTACCGTTTGTCAGCAATCCCAATAATTTCATTTAGTTTGTGGTCTATAGCTTCGTAAAGTTCTGCTTTGTTACTACATTCTTTATATATTTGCTTGACCCATTTTACGTAGCTATCTGTTCCGTCTTTATTAGTTCCAGGACAAATATATTCATCATTAATGATATATTCCTCTGGGAAAGACATAAGTCTCTCTATCGCTCTCTTTTTAGCATGATATATGATGTCCATAGCAATGAACTGCTTTAACTCTAATTCCGAGCTGTACTCTGCAACGATACTTTCAGTAATAGTAGAATATACCTTCCAACTATCTTTGTGGTTAGTTATTATCTTATGAGACATGGCTTTCTCTCCTTATACCATATTGGCAAATTTATAATTTTTTACTGGTTGTCCATTGATAGGGTCGTGCTTGAAAGTTTCAATAAATGTTCTACCAACTCCTGTAGCAAGAATAATGATTGTATCCTTGTTTGAGAAATATAAGCTTTCTGGTTGATTATTTTGGTCTATAGTTAACTTTCTACTATTTACACCCATTTTTATTTCCATCTTATTTTCTTTGGCGGTCTCACATAACTTATTAAAACTTTCCTTATCTATTGTTCCAGTCTTTGAGCAGTTATCAAGAAAGTTCTGCGTTTCAATACCTACATTTGCAAAGTTGTCTTGGCTTACCCACATTGAAAACACATTAAATGCTATAATTGCTAAAGTAATTAATGCACCAATACACATTAAAATTTCTGCTCTTTTTATCATGTTAGTCGTACTCGTTTCCACATTTATCGTTCCTTCCTTAATCAATATAAGTGTGACCGAATTTATCACGATGTATTTGTGGCTTTCTATTTAGATTGTCAAAGTCTAATCTTTCAACTATAAAGCCTCCTGAACCTATACCTCCAATAACGATCCTATCTCTACCGAAAAGTGGCATATTATCTTTGATATTACTTTGGTCTATCGTGAGATTTTCACTGTTATAACCTATTCTCACCTCATAGTTATTCTCTTTTGCAACTTTGCACAACTCATTAAACTTTTCTTTATCTAATTTCCTCTCGGAAAAACAAGCCTTTATGAAGCTATGAACTTCTCTCTGTACATTATCCCTATGTTTTATATTTGCATTAGTCCATGTATATTGCCATATCATTAACACCATAAATAAAACTCCCATAGCAAATGTCACAATATTAGTTTTTGTTCTGGGCTTTATTGTAAAACTGTTTCCGTAATTAATCTTCATACACTCACTCCTTTAGCAAGTTTTCTAAAAGGTACTGTGAAGTACCCTTTAAGTATTTAGTGATACAAGAGTAGCATTTGCTGTTATGTATACCCATATAGAAAAAGCAACACAAAGTATTATCAATATGGCTGTAAAAACTATCTTAGTTTTACGTATTTCATCAACATTATCTTTAGGTATATTTCGTAGCTTATGGTTATTTATAACTACAACAACACAGCACACTATTATGTACACTATAAATGGAATTATAGACATTAAGGACACATCCTTTTAACTCATATAGTCAACAAAATATTAAATCATTGACTATTGTCATTATAACACCGTTTGTTTTATGCAGTCAATGAATTGTTTGAGCATTTATTACGAACTACCAGTGTATTTTCTATTAATATTTGTTGACAACAGTCAACGGACGTTAGTATAATTATTTATATACTAACGATGAAAAGGAGATTGATGTAATATGAAATTAATCAACTATTTTGGAGAAGAATTCGAGAGAGAAAATACTTTAACAGACAGAGATTTGGATATGTTAAAAGATACTATAGAGATATACATAGCTATGAGTTCTAAAAGCGACATAGATAAAATTCTAAAAACTTTAACCAAGGAAGAGGCTACATTAGTGTGTAGGTCTGCTTCTAAAAGTTATGTTTTAGACAGAATGAGGTATGGATATTAATAGAATACACATAGGTTTGAGTAGGTGAATACCTGCTCTTTTATTTTTAAACACGGTAATCAATGAGATAATTTAATTATCTTTAAACCCATATAATATATAAATATTTATTAAAACAGGCATTTTAAAACAAAATTTTATTATTTAGGAGTGATTTAAATGAAAATAAAGATTGATTGTGAAGACATGTACTTTGAATTTAATGAGGTTATCAATAAGGTTGTCAATAAATACTATGAAGATAGTCTTAAAAAGATTGATAAAGAAACTCTATATGAAGAGGTAGAGGATTATTTGAAAAAATTTTACTCCGATGATATATTAACTGCTATCTTCTGTAATCTTTCATTTGAAATTGAAGAAGATATATTAATATCTCACTTAACTAAAACATTTAGACACAAGCAAGAAGCATAGGATTAATCCTATGCTTTTTCATTTATCTTTTAATTGATTATTAAAGTATATATTTAGTGTCCAACATAATTATATATAGGTTGGTCTTGTACATCGCTTACATAAGTAATTGACTTATCACTTACATCACCAGAAGCATTAAATATAGTTATTACTTGTGTACTGCCTAATGCAAGTATCATTCCTGCTACGATAACAACTTCTATACTTATATAACCTTTTGAGTTTTTAATTATATCCAATATTTTCCTCATATCTGTATTCCCCTTTTTAAAATTAGCAATTATAAATCGCTTCCATATATTATATACAAAAGGCTTATAAATATTAGAAAACCTTGACAATTGTCCATAAAAAGCAAAAAGACTAAGGAACAGGTACTCCTTAGCCAACTATGCTTAAACAGGTAATCAAAATTTTATTTTAAAAGGATGATGTGGTTTATGTATTTATTATATAGCCTGGTTAACTAAAAAGAAAGAACCATATAGTCAATTCTGCATATTTCACATACAACATAGTCAACATCATATTTTAGACAAGAAAAAAAGCAGTATCTCTACTGCCTTTAATCTAACTTGCTTGAAGAACTATGTTCTTAGCACTTTCTTTAATAGCCTTTAAGGTATCCTCTTTAATAGATACAACCTCTGGAACATCTACAACTACAGACCTCATTACTTGTGTAATAGAAGTTTTTATGTCTACGACACTTTCATGGTTATCTAAGAATAATGGATATTCAATACCCAATATACTTTGAACCATTTCAGCTACCTCAACACTTGCTTTAATCTTTTCAGATAAACTACAAGTTTCTATACTCTTATTATCATATAGAACTTTGAAGCAAGAAGTTACTTCGCCAGTTTCCTGATTAACTTCTTCAATCTTGAATGAAACTTTATCAAAGTGTTTCTTAATGCTTTCTTCGATAAGTTTGATCTTGAATTGATTAAAGTGAGTTATAGTGTTTATTTTTCCTTTTAAAGTTTCAATTTCTTTATTCACTTCCGAAATCTTTTTCTCATAGTCAGTAACTTCCTTTTGAAGTTCATTCTTTCTTGAAACAACTTTATCTATCTCTTTATTGAATTCAGCAATTTCTCTATTTTCATTTTGAAGATTTGTTAATGTTGACTTTTCAACTTTAATAAGTTCTTCGTATTCATCAATAGATTTCTTTGCTCCATCAATATTAAGTGAATTTATTTGTTCTAAAAGAGGTTTGATTTGTTCAGCTTTCTTAGCTTCAAAATCTTTTTCCTGAGCTTTAAGAGCAACTAATTGAGTTTCAATAGATTTTAGCTTCTTGTTTAAGTTTTCTAACTTTTTAGCTTTATTAGTTTCAAAATCCTGCTTTCTCTTGTCGTCTTCCTTTTTAATATTAGTAATTTTATCAAGAAGACCCTTGACATTCTTTTCAATATCTTCAAGAGTAGTTTTATTAGATATTCCTTTTTTCATGTGATCCTGAGTTTGAGTTTCCAAGAACTTCTTAATACCATTAAGACCTTTTTTCGTAAGTTTTTCACTACATAAAGGACATTCGTCTCCTTCTTTATGTTGATATTCACTTCTGATGTCATTAATTTTAGTACGAAGGTCATTTTGTTCTTTTTGAATTCTCGTAGTATCTCTATTAGCTTGATTAACTTCCATTTCAAGTTTCATAAGATTAGTAGGACTAAATACCATCTTTTCAATGTTTTTAATTTCAGCTTCTAAGATAGATTTATCCTTTTCTAAATTTCTGATTTGAGAGTTATCAAATTTAGTAGAATTGATTTCTGCTATACTCTTCTCAATTTCACCCTTCTTATTGATTAGTTCCATGTATCCGTCAACCTTTGGTTTCTTAGCTATTAAGTCTTGAACTTTTTGTTCAGCTTCTTTTATAGCTTTAGGGTCAACAGGAGCTTTCTTCTCTGGAATAGTCATTGTAGTAATTTCAGCATTATTTTTCACAATATAGCCATTATTAACAACAATTTCTTTTTCCTTATCTGATACTGATTTTCTTGTTGTCTTCGCCTCTGTGTCTAAGTTTGACATATCCATACCTTGTATGTTTTTCTTGTCAATTTTTGATAGCTTAGATATAACAACATCATCAGTTATGGAAGAAACATCCACTAAATCTAATACAAGTTTCTTTGCTTCTGTAGGTCTTTTACCTAAGAATGTTAATGGATTAAAAGATAGTAGGAATTTATCAGAATCAACAACCTGAGCTAACTTCTTTTGAGTTGTAGCTTTTTTGTCTAACCATACTGATACTCCCGAAGCAACTGTATAGCTTCTCTTAACCACTCTTTCATTTCCATCTTCGTCTTGGAAATAAACCTCTACAACAGCTTTTGAGCTTTCATCATTTAAAAAACCACTTTCTACTTGCTTTTCACCTTCAAATAACTTTCCAGTAAACGCCCAAGTGATAGCGTCAGCAATTGATGACTTCCCTTTTCCGTTACCTGCAACAAAAATAGTAGATAAATCTATAGCCTTTTCTGTCTTATCTTTGTAACATTTAAAACCTTCCATAACAACTTTCACTAATAATAACTTCTTTAACATAATACATCACCTTTACCTTTCAAAAATAAAATCTAATAAAATAGATTACCTGTTTTAAAAATTTGTTTATATATTATAGCCTATTTGGTCGATATTCATAAATAATATTAACGATAAGAATTGCAATAAAAAAAGGGGGCTACTAACGCCCTCTTCTTGCTCTATAAAATGCTAATAAGAGTTTCTTATCTTCATCAATATCTTTCTTCTTATGTTTACGAACATATTTATCTTCTTCACTTTTATCTTTATGAAAATGTTTTTTACAGCCATTACACCTATAAGTAGTTTCTCCATTTTTTAAATTATGAGAAGATGTGATATTATGACCTTTACAATGTGGACATTTTTTCATAAGCGTTTCCTCGCTTTCTGAGTATTTTTATACTTTTATATTCTTATATTTTTTATATCCTACTGTAATCGGTTGCTTTTTATAACCATTTCACCAAATTAATCGGCTTTACGTATTTATTCTTTGTAGATCACGATGATAGCTTCTATATTTAAGTTCCATTTGTTTAATTCTTCGCTGATAATACTAACACATTTTTCAGGAGCGAACTTACTTCCCCCACAGCCTATAAGTGGTATTGCTATAGAATTCAATTTTTTAGTTACAACGATAGTCATAGCGTTTTTAATAGATAGCCTAATAGCCTGTTCAGAGGAGTTCCATAAAAGACCTATTCCCGCAACATGTATAATACCTTTACATCTCATTTTTCCTGGTGACGTAAGCACAGCTTCACCAAGAGAAAGTATGCCTTTCTTCTGTATCTCATTAAATGGTTCTAACCCCGCTCTTTCCTTAATTGCCTTTGAAACCCCATGAGTAATTAACATTTTGTGCGGAATGAAATTTCTATTCCAAGCATTTACAATAACATCTACTTTGTCATCATATTGAGATATATCCCCGTACTCTATTTTTATCTTCATCTTTTTTTCCCCTTCCTTTTTTTTTGACTGTAGGACACTATATATTTTCTAATATACTGTCTGAAATGTTAGATAATAACACAATTCGTTTCTACTTTTGACGTACATTTAAGTGAGATAATATTTATCAAAATCATATTCTTATAGTGCGGTTTGTAGTATAATAGATATATAAGGTTTTTTTGGTTTAATGACATCATTTTGGGAAGGAGCGTGGTCAGTTTGAAACCAGACGTTTATACAAAAGTCGAGAAAAGATATACAGAAAAATTACAGCAATTACCTGATTTTATATGCGATTTTCTTTTTTCTATACAAAAGAAGCAAATTAGAACCAGGCTTGAATATGCGAAAGACCTTGGAATATTTTTAGAGTATCTACACTCTACTGACAAGTTTTCAAATAAAAATGTTATGGATTTTACAGATAAAGACATGGATTTATTGGACGAAAGAGATATATGGAATTTTTTAAGCTATTTAACTTCTTATAATAAAACTTTTCTTACAGCTACGGGTAAATCCAAGACACAAAGGTTTACTAATGGCGATGTTGGTAAGTCACGTAAGATAGCAACAATCCATGAGATTTTTTCTTATTTATTTGATAAAGAGTTAATTGCAAAAGACGTTTCAAGGAAGGTTGATATAACCCTTCATGCTAAAAAGAAAATTAAGGATAGGCTTGATTTTAAAGATATAGAGAAATTCTATAGTACCATAATAGACGATGTAAATATCGAAAATGTTAGGAAGCAGATATTCCATGAGAAAGTAAAATTCAGGGACTATATAATGGTTCTTATATTCTCTTATACTGGAATTCGGGTTTCAGAACTTGTTCAATTAGATGTAAATGAAATTAGCATTGATAAAAAAGCTATGGTAGTAGTAAGAAAAGGTGGAGACCAGGAGAAAGTTCCAATTCCATCAAGAATTTTAGAAGATATTGCAGATTACATAGAGAGAAGAAAGCAAATGACTTGGTTAGAGGGAGAGGCTAAGAACGCCTTATTTATTTCCCTCCATAAGAAAAGAATAGACCCAAGAACTGTTAGGCAAATGCTTGAAAAATACAGACAAAGAGCAGGAATTGATATTAAAATAACACCACATGTATTTAGGCGAACATTTGGCACTCGTCACTACAATCGCTACAGGGACATGTTTCTTACAGCAAAAATTATGGGTCATACTTCTGCTGAAACAACCAGAAGGTTCTACGCTGACCCAGATGAAGAACGTATTGCAGGTTCGATGGATGTTTTTGATTACGAAACTGAAACTGCACAGATAGATAAAGAGGAAGAAATGAAGATTATGTTAAAGAGAATTGAAAAACTTGCTAAAGATAGCGGTATTGATGTTACAAAATTATTAATTAATCAGTGAGGAAAGTTGAAATGACCAATTCTATTGTTTTTGTTGATGGACTAAATGTCGCACCATATTATGAGCTTGGTGACTGGTTCATGTATTATATTAGAGAAAATTTTATTGATTTATCTGTGAATAGCAGAACTTTGGTTTATTTTAAAACAAAAGATATAACATATAGACTAAATTTTAAATTAACTACAAGTTTTAAACCATATTTTACATTAAAAATGAATAGTCTTACAATATCGTCAGTATGGGTGGAAGAAGATGACTATGATGGTTGTGCTGAAAAATTTGTAGCTCTACTTATAGAATTTAAGAAAAGAGTGAAAGCTTGTCAGTTATAACAATAAAAAGACACATAACTTCTCTGTTATGTGTCTTATATACTTTCAGATAGATTTCATTTCACTATAAATTAGGCTTCCACTTTTTAACCATGTCAACAACCTGTTCCCATTGTCGATTTTGTGCTGATTCCCAATTAGAAAGTAATTCAAGCTTATAATGTTCTTTTCCTGTTTCAGAATTTAGAACTCTAATTACTGGTGTAACCCAACACTTGTCGAGAACGATATGCCATTTCCCAACATACTCTTCTCTTTGATACTTTTCTTCTTCAACAAGTGTATTTCTCAATTTATACAAACCTTCAAAATACTCTCTTGCGTCTTCTGAGAACATATCAATATGTTTCAACACCTCATTATGAGCATTACGCATAATCTGATATTCTTCCTTGCTAATTAAAGTAATTGTATCTTTCCTAATAGCGTCACAATTCCCTTCCTTAACAATATAAAGCTCTTCATTTAAGTTATCTAAGATATAAACAGAACCAATCGTAAACTTACTTGCGTATTTATGTGAATGATTAGTAGCAATTCCATATTTCATAAATAATTCCCCTTTCAAATCAACTTTTAATTGAATAAAGGTAGTCTAAAAAAACTACCTCTTAACATTAAAATTACCAATTAGTTTCTCCAAATACTACAAAGCAGAATAATACTCTCTTATAATAATTAGTAACACTAACAGTCTCCTCTTTGGAATTTTCCTCATAATCCTTTTTAAGCTGTTCGCTATTTTGAATTCCTCGGATCGCTTCCATTATTTCATCATCACTTGTAGATATATTGTTTTGTTTTTGAATAAAGTGAGCATAGTACAAGAGTTCATTCTCTTGATTATCCTCGCAAACAGAACTTACATCCAGTACCTCCATAGCCTCTTCATCATCAAAAGCAAAATAAGATTTCTTTTCCTTGTCATACTTAACGTTATACATTTAAAAACCGCCTTTCAAAATAAAATACTTTTAATATTACCTAATATTATGAATTAAACTTTATATATTATAGGTATTAGCCTGTATTATTATAAGAAGTTCGTAAGACGCTATAAGTACCTTTCCACATTGTCTTTAAATGAAAATAAATAGTATAATTTTTATATACTAAGTGAAGGAGAATGGTTTATGCTTAAATTTCTTGATAGCAAAAAGACAAAGTATATATTATTGCTGATATTAATTATTCTCATATCAGCACCTTATTTAATCGCATACTTATACACCCCTACAGACAATATATTTACGGGGTTTGTATTTCAGACAGTTGATAATTTTACTTACATATCAAAAATGACCAATGCTGAAAAAGGGTTTGCATTTTTAAATAATTATTCATTAGGAGATAACTATGGAGGCTACCACTTCCTATTCTATGTGTTACTTGGAAAACTGGCTTTGTTATTACATATCCCTTATGTTCTTATGTTCCATTTATCAAGATTAGTGCTTGCAGTCATATTTTTATTTGTTCTATATGACTTATTAGATGTACTTGGTATATCAAATATAAGAAAACAAAATGTTATTGTATGTACAGTGTTGTTTACTGGAAACTTCCAGTGGGTATCTGCTATTTTTAGCTATATTTCAAACGTTGAAATATCAAATGGATACACTTGTGCTGAGTTAATACCACAGTTATATTTGACATATGTTCCACACTTCATTCTAAATGTTATATTGTTGATGAAGGTATTAAAATACACAGTATTATATAAAGATAATAGAGTTAAAAATGGTATTATAATAAGTATTCTTCTATTGGTTTCGGCATTAGTACACCCATTTAGTGCAATTACATTTGGAATTTACTCAGGAAGTTATATACTTTGGCAGGATATAATAAACAAAAGAGCTTCATTAAAGAACTTTCTTTTACTGCTTATATTCGCTATTGCACCATTACCGTATCTCGTATATTCTTTATACGCATTTATACATTACGAAACACTTATTGAGTGGAATAAACAAGCAACACTTTCTTTAGGCAGTTTAGACATAAGGGTATTTGTTCAGGGTGTATTCTTAATACTACCTTATTTACTTATACTAATAAAATCCAACTGGAAAAATGATAGAAACATACTTACATGGTTTTTATCACTTTCTATATGTTTATCTTTTTTACCATTCGGGTCATCTTCAAGAATACTAACAGAAGGCTCAGGATTATATTGTACGGTTCTATTAGGATTACTTATATACGAAAATTACGAAAAGATTAATATAGACCAATCTGTGAAGGTATTCTTAATATTTTTACTTTTCTTTAGTTCTATATGGACAGTAATTGAACCTATTTTCCTTGTTAGGAACGTTGCGACTTACATATCAAAAGAAAGATATGAGGCATACCAATACATTAAAGATAATGTGGCATATAATGATTTGATTTTCTCTGATTACAACACAGAATTGCTTATACCTTCTTATACAGGTAATAGAGTTGTAATGGGACATCACCATGAGAGCCAACATTTCCAAGAATGGATAGATAGATGGGTTGATATAGTAAGGACAGGAGATTTGTCTGAATTACAAAAGTATCACATAAAATACTATCTCGTAGATAAGAAAGGTGAATATCCATCCCCTTTTAAAGTGCCTACAAAAGACTGCTCTATAATCTTTCAAAATACTGAATTCATATTGTATAAGATAGATGACGGAGGTTCAAAATAAATCATACAAAGATAAGGGAGATATTGTATCTCCTTATTTTTTATTGTTTTTATTAAAAATTTATCTTTACATACTCATGTATAACTTGTATCATTTACACCCTAATGACGGTAAATAGTGGTATTTCGAGCGTATATTTTACTGTGTATTAAGATGGTAACTTCGAGTGTAGGGATATTATAACATTATCACTTATGATAAACTCTATTATGATAATGTTTGGTACTAAACCGCAATTAAAAAAACAGCAGGATTTCTCCTACTGCTTTAATTTGCATTATACCTTTTTAATTGTCCACTCTTTTAATTTTTCTTCAAATATTACTCCCCTTGGTGCTGAATATCTTGATACATCAAGTATATCTTCCCACCACACTCCGTCAACTTGAAGTACATCCTCTGCATATAGTGTGCTAAGAAGTTGCATATCCATTGTAGTACGTCCATGCGACATTACCCTTTCATCCATCATAGGATTAGATGTAAAGCCTTGAAGCTCTTCTACCTCACTTTCCTCTATACCATATCCGTCAGCTTCCACAACTGCCTCTTCCCTATCTGTAAAATACATACACATATCTACTTCAAATTCATCATCTTCATAGCTAAATGTATATATTGGACATAGTGTTATGTACCCTTCTATTGCTCCCCACACCTTAATTTCTTCCTTCTGGTCCACTGTTAGGTCGTGATAACTAAGGAATTTGTTATCCTTCTTTGTGAGCCTAAAAGTAGTACCGCCAGTAAAAGGATTTATCCTCACCCATGCTTTAGGTTCAGTAGATACAGAAAGCCCAGAACCTTCATAGCTCCCCTTTTCTTTCTTACTCTTATCCATTGTACCTACATGGGAAATATCCGATAAACTTATAATTGGAAAACCTTTTTTCATGTACAATTCCTCCTAAATAATAAAATTTTATAAAAAATACCTGTTATATAAATATGTTTATATATTATAGGGGAATAAAGCTGTACCTATGAGTTTAGGCATTATACAATTATCACTTATGATAAACTCTGTTATGATAATGGTCTTTAAAAGAAAGACAGCAAGTACACTCCTGCTGTCTTATACTTATATTGAAATTTTAGAAGCAAATGGTATATGTTCAAATATCCATTTCTCTAACTTGATTAAAAGACCACCAACCTTTGAACCTTTCACTTTTCTATATAAATACTCATTTCCTTGTTTTAGTAAGCGGTCATATTCTGCGTTAGCTAAAGAACATCTTGTGAGGAATTCCTCTTTTCTATCAAGTTCATGTGGTGCGTTACTATAACCCTCGCCTTCCCTGTAATAAGATATACCATATGTTATACACTCAAATAATTCATATAACTTCCTATAACAAAAGAATGATAACCTATTAATATTAATTTTTGGGTGTAAATCCACACTTTCTAATAAATTGCTATTAGTGTCATCATTGCATACCTCTAATAGCTCTATTTTACTTATTATTTTATAATGTTTTAATCTTTTTACTTCTTTTTTGTATTTATTAAATGCTTCATCACAATCTAAATAAAAACTCTTATATCTCATATTCCCCGTTATAGAATATATATTAACAAAGTAATGCTTTGCCTCCATATCAAACCCTCCTCTAAATTAACCCTATAAAAACTTGATTTTAAATGTTATTGTTTCTACAAAAACATATTGTACCACTTTATACCTATTTTGTCACATTGCTGTCAGTAATATTTTCTAAATTTTACACAAGAAAAAAGGGCTAAGATTTCTCTTAGTCCTTTAATTCAATTGTTATATCTTGAATTTATCTATTTCTTCTTTAAGTTTTTCAGCTAATTGTTGTAGCTCTACTGTGTGTTGAGAGAACTGATCCATTGTAGCTGTAACTTCTTCTGTTGAAGCAGTTACTTCTTCTGTTGAAGACGCTGTTTCTTCTGAAATAGCCGAAGTATTTTCTACCTGAGCAACAAATACTTGCTTTTGAACTTGCATAGTATCTATTGAATTCTTAACTTTATCAACCTTTTCTGTTAAAACCGTTACTGAATTCATTATCTCTGCAAATATCTCTTCTGTTTTTGTTACTGCCTTGTTTCTATCAATAGCATTTATCCTGGTTTTTTCCATAGCGTCTACTGCTTTTGCTGATTTAGTTTGTATAGCTTCTATAATTAATTTAATCTGTTCTGTAGAACCTTTTGATTGTTCAGCAAGTTTTCTAATTTCATCAGCAACTACAGAGAATCCTCTTCCTGCTTCCCCTGCACGTGCGGCCTCAATAGAAGCATTTAATGAAAGTAAATTTGTTTGTTCTGTTATTGCATTTATAGTATCAGAAATTATTTCTATTTCTTTTGCACTATTATCTACATCTGTAACTATTTCAGCAACCTCTTTTACATATACCGTAGTTGCATTATTTTTATCAATCAATATATTTACAGCTTCCAGTCCTTGACTACTTAATTCTTTAGTATTTTTTGACACGTTATCCATGTCTATAGTAGCCTGTGAAACATCATCTAACCCTTCTGATAGCTGTCCAATGCCTGTTGCAGTCTCTTGTGAATTCTCTGCTAAGTTATTTGCTCCCTGAGCTATTTCTGAAACAGCTAATGATACTTGTGACATTGAAGCAGTTGTTTCTTCCGCCATAGCTGAAAGATTTGAAGCTGTGTCAAGAACTACACTTGATGTTTTCTTAGCACTTTCTAATAAAACTCCAATATGGTCTATCATAGTGTTATAATCTCTTGAAAGCTCTCCTAACTCGTCTTTGGATTTAACTTCTATAACATTAGATAAGTCTCCATTTGAAGCCTTAGCAAACACTTCTTTTAACTTCTTAATGTTAATAGATATTCCTTTACTTAATACCAATGACATAAGAACTGCAATTACTGCCATTATTGATATTATTATAGAGCTTGTAAGTAAAATGGATTTTGTATCATCTGTTAGTTCTTTTTGTTCTAAAGAAGCTACCATTTTCCAACCTGTTAGTTCATCAGTTTGGTATACTCCAAACTTGTTCATACCATCATAACTATATTCAACAAATCCATTAGATTTTGATTTTGCTTCGTTCCAAAAGGATAACTTTGAAGCTGTATCTGTATTAATTAAAGATTGGTCTGGATGGGCTAAAATAATTCCTTCTGGATTAGCAATAAATACATATCCTGAGTTACCTACTTTCTTTGCACCTATCCTTTCTGCAAGCGTAGATAGAGAAACGTCAAAACCAATAACACCTACAGCTTTTCCATCCTTCATTACAGTTTTTGCAACTCCAATAACCATTTTCCCTGACCCTGCGTCCTTATATGGTTCAGTTATTATAGCTTTCCCATTACCTGCTATGGCTTGTTTATACCAAGGTCTTGTAGTTGCGTCATATCCATCAGGCATTTTAGTTTCAGGATATATGCCAAATTTACCAGAAACAGTTCCATAATAAGCGTCCATAATATCTTGGTCGCTTTCCTTTATTCCTTTAAGTACACCAGATATAAATTTAAAATTATCTTCGGTGTCAACATTAACTACATCATAATTTTCTGAAATCATATTAGACATTTTTACAAATCCAAATAAGTAATCATCTAATCCATGGTTCACTTCCATTAGTGTCTGTGTACTTGTAAGAGTTAGTTTTTTATCAAGAATTGATTTAGATTGATTGTACGAAAATGCTCCCGTTACAATTAAAGGAATTACTGCAATTGATACTAAGCTTATAATCAATTTACTTCTAATACTGTTTAAATTTATTTTTTTTAATGACATTTGATACACTCCCCTTTATTTTCATCATTTGTTTTATCGACTTATAGGAATATTTTACGACATACGTTGACTATTGTCAATAGAATTTATTTGACTTCCATTTTTATAAGATATAACAAACCATCTGTATTCCTCGTTTAATTTATAACATATAAATACCTTTATTCTATCGTATAGATTTAACAATTCTAAAGTTGTAAATAATTCCGTAGTTGGTAATTTAGCGTCAATTATGGTGTTTGAGTATACTTTTTTATACATGTAATGCTTTTATTAGTCAATAGATTGACTATATATACCCATTTAAACCACTAATTCAACAATGAATGATTTATGATATTTTATTATACTTGTAATGTTATATAGTAAAAAAGCTTCTACCATTATAATGAGGAGGAATAATTATTTGGAAAAACATAAGAAAAAACCTTGGAAGGCAGAAGAAATACAATTTTTACTTAACAATTGGGATAAGATTTCTTTAGACGATATAGTAAAATTTTTGGATAGGACTGTTGACAGTGTAACAAGAAAAGCAAGAAGATTAGGTCTTGATACAAAAAAACCAGTTAAAGACCACATCGTAAAAAAGTGGACAACAGAAGAAGATATTATCGTTATAGATAATTATAATTGCAATGATGTAGATGACTTTATTCATTTACTTACTGGTAGGTCGTATGACGGAATTGTAAAAAGAGCAAAGGCTTTAGGTCTTGCAGAAGAATGTAGGCGTTGGACAGAGGATGAAGAGGAGTATTTATGTGAGAAATGGGGTCAAGTAAGCCTTGAAACTATTGCTAAAAATTTAAATAGAACTTGGAGTTCAATATATCTAAAAGCCTTCAAACTTGGTCTTAGAGAGCAGATTTCCGCCAACGGAGACTATTTAACACCAAGAAATTTTTCTGAAATCACTGGTACGTATTTAAGAACAGTATATGACTGGATACGTGCAGAGAAATTAGAATGTAGAAAATTTAGAGTTAGTGGGAAAAAGAAATATCAAATATCAATTGAACAATTCAAGACGTTTTTAATTCAATATCAGCACCTTTGGTCTACTAAAAATGCCGATATGTCTTATATCAAATCATGTTATGCAAAATATACAATCACAACAAATGATAATTTCAATATTCACAGTTTTCCCGAATGGTTATTAAATAAAATAGAATACGATAAAACCGTACAATTTGAAGCTAAAGATTGGACTACACAGGAAGTTCACAGAATGTTTGCTATGAAAGCAGAAGGAGCGACCTATCGCCAGATCGCTCACTCCTTTGGTCGTTCTATTGGTTCAGTAAAAACCAAAATATACTTGACCCAAAAACAACAATTTCTACAGCACTCACTTGAAGGGGAGAGCGTTGTAGTTATATAATATTGGATAAAGTAAGGGGCAATCGCTTCCCCCTACTATATTGTTATCGAAACTATCTAAAAAAAATTAATATATCAAATATTGGCAAAGTATTGAACTGGAATTTATTATATATATTTAATAAGAACATAAAGGGAATAAGTTTGTATACTTACTCCCTCTTTTTTAATCTTTTTTCATATCCAATATCTGTTTTTCCCTGTTTAATTTGTGTTGTTTTCTTAGCTTTAGATAATCCATTATGAACCATGTCAATCCTGCAAATAAGATAGCCACAACTAACTCTGCTATTAAATTTGAACCTAAGTTAGTTAAGAATGAACTATCCTGTGTAGTAGGTGATTGTGCTTCATTTACAACAACAGATTTATATTCCTTTTGATTATTATTTGTAATATTATTAATTACTGTAGGTGCTTGTATTTCCTTAGCCTCCTGCTTTGGTGTTTCCTGCTTTTGAGTAGTAGATGTTGTAACTTTATCTGCACTATCACCTTTAGCAGTAGTACCTTCTTTACTTGCACTTTTATCCGTTGTTTTTTCCATTTTATCCATGGAGCTTTGTACTTTGGTTTGCATTTCATTCATAGAACCTCTAACATGTCCTAATAATAAGAACATTGCTGTTACAACTACTAATAACACTGAAATCCAAATTATCATCTCAAATCCCATAAGTTACACTTCCTTTAATACTTTTTCATTTGTAAATTCTAAATAAATGATAACATGGTATCCTATGAGCCTATACAGTTTACTGGTCGAATAATGTTCAACGTTTAATACTTGGAAGTTTGATTGAAAACATTATAAAAGGAATAAGTACAAATACTTATCCCCTCTTTTAGTCCTTATTTATGTTTAATTTTTTATGTTTTCTTAGTTTTAGGTAATCTCTTATAAACCATGTTAGTCCTGCAAATAGAATAGCCACAACTAATTCTGCTATTAAATTAGACCCCAAATTAGACAAGAATGAATTATCTTGTTTAGCAGGTGTTTCTGAACCATGTATAACAACTGTTTTATATTCGTTTTGATTATTTGTAATATTATTAACCACTGTTGGAGCTTGTGTTTCCTTAGTCTCCTGCTTTTGAGTAGTAGACGTTGTAGCTTTATCCATACTATTACCTTTAGCAGTAGTATCTTCTTCACTTGTACTTTTATCTGTTGTGTTTTTTATGCTATTTATTGAACTTTGCAATTTAGCTTGTCTTTCATTATTACTAATACGCAACACAATTGTAATTACCATTAAGCTGACTACTAATCCCATTATAGTAACAATTATACCTGAAACTCCCATATGTTATACTTCCTTTAATCCTTCTTCATGTTTAACTTTTGATGTTTTCTTAGCTTTAAGTAGTCTCTTATAAACCACGTTAATCCTGCAAATAGAATAGCTACAACTAACTCTGCTATTAAATTTGCCCCCAAATTAGTTAAGAATGAGTTATCTTGTTTCGTAGGTGTTTGTGACTCATTTATAATAACTGTGTTATATTCCTTTTGATTATTATTTGTAATATTATTAACCACTGTTGGAGCTTGTATTTCCTTAGTCTCCTGTTTTGGTGTTTCTTGCTTTTGAGTAATAGACTGTGTAGTTTTATCAGTGCTGTTATTTTTAACAATAGCTTCTTTTGTTGTGCTTTCATTTAATTTATTTTCTTCTACGTTTAAAGCGTTTATATCTTTTGCCGATTTGTTTAACACGCTTATCACTTGACCTTTAAATATAAATAGACTTGTAGCAATTACTAATACTACCGAAATCCAAACCATCATTTCCATTGCCATATCTCACACGTCCTTTAATTTTCTTCATTTGTAAATTCTAAATTAATGATAACATGGTATCCTATAAGCCTATAGCGTTTACTGGTCGAATAAGGTTCGACACTTAACACATGGAAAAGTAATAAAAAATGGTTTATTAAAGGGAATAAATCCCTACACTTATTCCCTCTTTTAATCTTTTTTCATATTTAATTTATTTTTCTTTCTTGCATTGACCTTACTCTTTATGAACCATGATATACCTGCAAACAATATTAATACGACTAATTCGGCTACTAAATTTGAACCTATATTAGATAAGAATGAGTTGTCTTGTTTAGTAGGTGATTGTGCTTCATTTATTATAACTGTAGTATTTTGAACTTGATTGTTATTTGTAATGTTATTCGTAATGTTATTTACTACCGTAGGAGCTTGTGTTTCCTTAGTCTCCTGTTTTGGTGTCTCCTGCTTTTGGGTATCTTCATTTTTTATAGTAGCTTTAGATGTATCATTTGACGATTTATTAGTATCTTTTGATGAACTTTCATCGCTTTTGTTTTTAGTCTTATCCACCATTTGGACCGTTCCTTTAGTAAAGGACGATATAGCCAGACCTGCTATCCCAATTATAAGAAATAATATTATTATGTACTCGATCATATATATTGCTCCTTTTTAACTTATCTTTCGTAAAATCTAACTAAATGATAGCACGAAGTCCTATAAGCCTATAGAGTTTACTGGTCGAACACCGTTTTATGGTAATAAAAAAAGAGGAGCTTTCATCTGCTCCTCTATGTTTCACTAATCATCATATTTACTTAATACTTCTCTAAGACCTTTTCTAAAATCAGGCACGTCCATTATATTGAACTCAGCAATAACCTCTCCGAAATTATCACCGTCTTCTTCTCCACCCCAGACTTTAATAATCCAGTCATTCATAACAGATATTGACTTACCATCATACTTCTTTAATGATGGCAATAAAAACTCAGCTTGTGAGTATTCTACACTCTCTCCTATAAATTCACCGTCTTGGGTTTTAAATATATCAACGCCCAACAAACTTTCTGTTTGCACTGGGTATTCATCACTATTCCATTTAATACTCATTATGTATCTCCTCCTTTTAATAAAAAACACTTAAATATTACCTGTTTGTCCTATATTTATATAATACAACATAGATACATTTTGTCAAGATGTTGGTTCATTGTTGACTATAAAGGACAACCTTTAAGCAAATTTCGTATAGATATATTATTATAATAATAGTATAATACTTACATAAACTTTAAAACGAGATTTACCTTGGAGGGATAACAAATGGGAGCAACTACTGATATTGAGGTATTAGAACTTTCCTCGAAGTTATGTATAGATTTATATGATTTCTTCGCTTCTAACAAATATACATTTAGTAAAAGCAGAAGTATAGCAGGGTTAAGTTTTTATTTATCGGCAAAAAATAATATAGACCTGTCATTTGATTATGTAGAATATCTATTGAAAAAGATATTGGATAAGAATATAGTTAGACTGCACTCAGCTTATAGGAGCTATAAAGAAGAAGATGTTGTTGAAATAATTGTAGATGACCGTGGCTTATTAGCTGAAATGATACGGATAAGTATTCTGAACAAGAAAACTTTCCCTACCAACCTAATAAACCCATACCATTATAATAATAATACTGTCATTAGTTCAATCTATAAAACTGTATCAGAGTTCAAGGACAGTATTCCTGCTAAGGATATTATAAGATTATTTGAGGCGTATGGTCAGTTAAACGATGAAAATGTATTTGAAATATATAAGTTCTTAGAAGAGGGCTTTGGAGTTGAGTTTGTTAAAAACGTGAAGACTAAATACGAAAAAGCTTTGGGTCTTAAAATTTCCATTGAAGATATAAAGAAGCTTGTGTTAAACGATAGTAAGCCAAGAACCTTAGAAGAAACCATAAAGATAACTGTAGAGCTATTAAATATGCTCAGGCTTTGTCCTTCTCTTGGTGGCGAAAACTTCTTCACAATATTATCGTACCATTTGTCAACTATGTGTAATGGTTATGTACGTGAAAGCTTTATATATCATGTTATATCAAAACTGGAACTTATGGGATTAATACATCTTGAAAGAATTAATAACTTTGGTGAAAGATACTACACTCTATCTGATAATCTTTACTATGGTGTTAACCAGGAGCAAAGGGAAAAGAGAATGATGTACGTTATAAATAACATAGACCAGATCATAAAGGAAGTATCCGTGGAATGTCCAACACCATTTAAGGAGAGTATTTCTAATCCATTAGCCCTTGATGTTATCAAGATAATATTATACATAGATAATTATTCAAAGGAACGAAATCTAACTCCTATGGAATTTAACGAATTAATTCCTAACTTGATTGGAATGAATAGTCTTTCTAATGAAGAAGCCTTCAAGTCTATTATGTATGAGGTATTTAAAAACTCCACTTTTGTTCAAGAGTTATGGGAATTTTTCAAGGAAAGACATAGGGAATACTATCCTTTTGAGGCTCAGTCTATACAGGAAATAAGCGACCAGATTAAAATTAGGAACAAACTTTTGATAAAGTTTAAGGTTTCTAAGGAAGAAAAGACTTTAGAACGTATTATTGAACTCGATAAGAAGTATATGTCATATTACTCAGACATTCTTGAAATGGAGTTAAAAGCTCTTGGATTTCCTATGATTTGCAGGATTATAGAAAGCACTACAGACATCTTTGAAGAAGAAACTCACTGTTTGAAGTTCTATACAGATATTATTCCTGGGTCTATGGTTGAGGAAGAGATTAATAAAGTACATAGTTTTCTAATTAATCATGGGTTTGAATACGATGGAAAGAGAACATATGAATACATTACATTCCAAGACCTTGTAGTTATATTTAATATATTTTTCGAGAAGGCAGACTTCTATTCTGTTAAAACTTATATAGAAGACATGGGAGCAAATGTGTTTTATTCTAATCTAAAAGACGGATACTTCTCATGCAGTTTAACTAAAAAAGAATATGACAGGATTTCAAAACTACAAGAATGGCAGAAAGATGACTTAGGTCGTATTTATATGAACCTTAATTAAGGGGGCGGGTTTCCGCTCCTTTGATATTTCTTATTTATTAAGGCATAATAAACTCATATAAGGATTATGGAGGTTTTTTAAATGGCTATAACAATTAATGAATATATTGATGATAATTTAAAACAAGGACATATGAAGATATATCCCTTCTCCGAAGAGATAGAGGAGCTTGGTTTCTATATATTGATACATCCTTCTGCAAGGATAGCTGATACCACGGGTTCTTATCAATGCACTTTATTTTTAAAAGAAAAACCCTATTGTCATAGCTTTAGACCTCTATGGGATATAAAGGCTGATATAGCGTGTAAGGACTACTTAATTGAAGATGGTATACTTCACTCAATAATGTGTGATGAAAGCGTCATGGAGCTTGCTGAGTGTTCTGAGATACCTAATAATAAAAAGGTAGAGGATATTCATATATTGGCTGACAAATACAATGATAAGCTTTCTGAAATCCAGGAAGAGAAAACGCACAATCTTATCAAAGCATTGTTTAATGAATACATTGATACTGATAAATACTCGTTACAGCAGGTAGAAGAAATTCTAAATAGTCTATTAAGATAAATAAAAAAGGCAGGGATAGGTCCCTGCTTTTATAACCATTTCTAACTACTCTAATATATCAATATTACACTTACATAAAAAACATAGAGCTTTCAAGCCCTATGCTTCTTATTTTACTATTTTTTATAAGGAATATAAACCCGTCTTTTAGCTACATAAGATACAACTGTATTATATACCCCAAAATCTTTATCATCTGCAACGATCTTAGCTTCACCAATTTTAAAGAATTCAACAACATCTCTTAACTTATTGTTTAATTCAAATCCTTTAAATTGAATTTCTTCTGCTGTCAGCTTTTTTGATTCTGGAGTTTCCCAAGATAAACTATGTATCTCATTTTCTCTAACTATTCCCTCAACGAATGTAAAATATCCATTTGAATATCCGCCATTCTCTAATAGAAATTCCATAATTATAGCTTCTAATTTATTTAATATCTGTTCATTTTCATTACCTTCATTTGTATGGAAGTTACAGTTTATATCTTCGCCCCCATTACAATCTTTACCGCTAACCTTACATATATTAAAATCATCTATATAATTTGCACACTTCATAATCTAAACTCCCCTTTTAAAATAATTAAATTTATTTTTCTCTCTTTTAATAACACGATTGACTTTAATCAAAAATGTTATAAAAAAATATATAATTACTGACCCTGTAGTTAAAGCTCTTACAATGTTAGTTGGATAGCAATTATTTATCACAGCCATAAGTATGCAGTATATAACCACCGAAGCCACATAAAGCTCTACATTAAATTTCTTTAAAAGTTTTTTCATAGAAACCCCTCCTAAATAATAAATTCTTTACGAATTACCTTATTACACTAACTACATAACCGCTTCATCAATGAAATTTTTTAATTTCACTCCGCAATACAATATTAATATCAATACTACACCACTTCCTACCTCTATCAATGTTTTTTTAGGTTCAGGAATTGATGACTTTTCCATCTGTATAGCTATAAACGCATAACCCCACATTATAAGATTTAAAACAATCCTACCGCTTGAAATTTCTAATTTCTTCATAAAAACATCCTCCTAATAATAAAATACTTTTTACATATTGCCTGTTTTAATTTATATATAATAAATTATATTCTCTGCATAGTTCTTTTATAGAAT
>Ga0183101_1000065_pt25 | contig 37433 bp, 29 predicted proteins | sample Biomet3_FD_127790 | JGI IMG/M metagenome (GOLD analysis project Ga0183101, IMG submission 127790) | Microbial communities from bioreactor (seeded with sewage sludge) at LBNL, California, USA - Biofuel metagenome 3 | ecosystem: Engineered > Bioreactor > Anaerobic > Unclassified ... | reverse complement strand
CGTCGTGCAGATCGACCCGGACTGCGCGCCCGCGCCGGTGGAGCGGCGGGCCGTGTTCGGCGTCACCTTTGAGCAGGGCCGCAACAACGCCGCCGTGGCGCCGGAGCTGCTGGAGAACATCGTCTCCCGCTCCAAAGCTCTGCCGGAGAGGGCGCGGCGCGATCTGCTGCTCTCCCTCGTCACCCTGAAATACACCCAGTCCAACTCCGTGTGCTATGTCCGGGACGGACAGACCGTGGGCGTGGGCGCGGGCCAGCAAAGCCGCATCCACTGCACCCGGCTGGCAGGCGACAAGGCTGACAAATGGGCGCTCCGGCGGCACCCGAAGGTGCTCTCCCTGCCGTTCGTGGAGGGCATCCGCCGTCCCGACCGGGACAACGCCATCGACCTCTATACCTCCGACGAGTGGCCCGACCTGCTGGCGGACGGCGCATGGCAGCGCGTTTTCCGCGTCTGCCCCGAGCCGCTGACGCCGGAGGAGCGCAGGGTCTGGATCGCCGCCCAGGGCGGGCTGAGCGTCGGCTCGGACGCCTTTTTCCCCTTCGGCGACAACGTGGAGCGGGCGGCCCGCTCCGGCGCGCAGTATCTGGCCGAGCCCGGCGGCTCCATCCGGGACGACAACGTGATCGAGTCCGCCGACCGCCACGGTATGACGCTGTGCTTCACCGGACTGCGGCTGTTCCATCATTAAAAGCGACGCCTCCTCCCTCCGCCGCGGACCGGAAAACCGGCGTGCGGCGGAGAGGGGCGGTTTTTTCGTCCCTTTTCCGTATTTTTATGTTTCCAGCCGGGAAAAAGTGTGCTATTCTGATTCAAATATCCGTACAGGCGGCACCGGACGCTTCCAGCGGGGAAGCGCCGGCCCCGCTCAGGACACGCGCCGCATCCTCGGCGCGGCGTCAATCTGAAGAAAGAGGAACTCATCATGGCTTATTATTTTGAAGAACCCTCCCGCACTTTCAGCGAATACCTGCTGGTGCCGGGCTACTCCTCCGCCGAGTGCATTCCCGCCAACGTCTCCCTGCAGGCGCCCGCAGTGCGCTTCCGCCGGGGCGAGGAACCGTCCCTGCGGATGAACATTCCCATGGTCTCCGCGGTAATGCAGGCAGTCTCCGGCCCGGACATGGGCATCGCCCTGGCCAAGGAGGGCGGCATCGCGTTCGTCTACGTCTCCCAGCCCATTGAGGAGCAGGCGGCCATGGTCCGGCGGGTCAAGTCCTATAAGGCCGGCTTCGTGCCCAGCGACTCCAATCTGCGGCCGGAGGACACGCTGGCGGACGTGCTGGCCATGAAGGCCCGGACGGGCCACTCCACCATGGCGGTGACGGACGACGGCACCGGCACGGGCCGCCTTCTGGGGCTGGTCACCAGCCGGGATTACCGGGTCAGCCGCATGGAGCCGTCGGAAAAGGTCCGGGCGTTCATGACTCCCGCGGAAAAGATCATCTCCGCGCCGGAGGGCACCAGTCTCAAAGAGGCCAACGACATCATCTGGGAGCGCAAGCTCAACGCCCTGCCCATCGTGTCGGCGGACGGGCGTCTGGTCTCTTTCGTGTTCCGCAAGGACTACGACACCCATAAGGATAACCCTCTGGAGCTGCTGGACTCCCAGAAGCGCTACGTGGTAGGCGCAGGCATCAACACCCGCGATTACGCCGAGCGGGTGCCCGCGCTGGTGGACGCCGGGGCGGACATTCTGGTGATGGATTCCTCCGAGGGATACTCCGAATGGCAGAAGCGGACGCTGGACTTTATCCGGGAGCGCTACGGCGACACGGTCAAGGTCGGCGCCGGCAACGTGGTGGACGGCGAGGGCTTCCGCTTCCTGGCGGACGCGGGCGCCGACTTCGTCAAGGTGGGCATCGGCGGCGGCTCCATCTGCATCACGCGGGAGACCAAGGGCATCGGCCGCGGCCAGGCCACCGCCGTCATCGACGTGGCAGCCGAGCGGGACCGCTACTTCGCTGAAACCGGCGTCTATGTCCCCATCTGCGCCGACGGCGGCATCGTGCAGGACTATCACATCACGCTGGCGCTGGCCATGGGCGCGGACTTCTGCATGCTGGGCCGGTACTTCTCCCGGTTCGACGAGAGTCCCACCTCCAAGGTTCTCATCGGCGGCAGCTATATGAAAGAATACTGGGGAGAGGGCAGCGCCCGCGCCCGCAACTGGCAGCGCTACGATCTGGGCGGGGACAAAAAGCTGTCCTTTGAAGAGGGTGTGGACTCCTACGTTCCCTACGCCGGCGCGCTGTCGGACGGCGTGGCCTCCACTCTCGCCAAGATCCGCTCCACCATGTGCAACTGCGGCGCGCTGACCATCCCGGAGCTGCGGGAAAAGGCCAAGCTCACGCTGGTCTCCTCCGTCTCTATCGTGGAGGGGGGCGCCCACGATGTGCTGCTGAAGGACTCCGTCAACTCCAAGGGCCGGAACTAAGAGACCGCCGCTGCGCCGGAGCGGGGATTTTCCCGTCCCGGCGCAGCGGCCCTTTCAACGGGCCGCACGGCTCCCGCAAATGCCCTCCTGCATCTGCGCAGGGCGGCCGCGCGGTCCCGCTGAATTGCGATTAAACGTTTTCCTGAAAACATCAGAGAAAATACTTGTATTTTTCAGAGGGACTTCGTATAATCAGAGCAGTAAGATAAACGATTGCGTATGCAGTCGAAGGAGGAACTCTCATGACGAAGAAGCCGAAGATTCTGGTGGCGGGCAGCTTTGTGATGGATCTGATCGCATCCACGGACCGCGCCCCCAACGCCGGGCAGACAGTGGTCGGCCGCTCATTCCGCACCGCACCCGGCGGAAAGGGCGCCAATCAGGCGGTACAGTGCGCCCGTCTCGGCGCCGACGTGACCATGATCGGCTGTGTGGGCGACGATATTTTTGGCCGGGAGATGCTGGATACCGCCCGGGCCGCCGGAGTCAATCTGAACCATGTCAAGGTTGACCACAAGGTGTCCTCCGGCATCGGCCACGTTCTGCTGGAGATCACGGAGCACAGCGCCCAGAACCGGATCACCGTCATTCCCGGCGCCAATATGTCCCTCACGCCGGAGGATCTCGCCTGGCTGGAACCGCGCATCGGCGAGTTCGACCTGGTGATGCTCCAGATGGAGATTCCGTTGGAGGTCAACCTTCAGATCGCCCACTGGGCGCAGCGGGCCGGCGTGCCCGTCATGCTGAATCCGGCCCCCGCCGCGCCCTTGAACGACGAGCTGCTCGCCTGCGTGACCTATCTCACGCCCAACGAGCAGGAAGCGGCCGCGGAGACGGGTCTGCCCCTGCGGATCGACCGGAACGGAATCCAGCGGGACGATCTGAAAGCCGTGGCGTCGGCCCTTTGGACGCGCGGCGTGAAAAACGTCATTATTACGCTGGGCAGCAACGGCTCCGCCGTGGTTGGCCCCGACGCCATCCGCTACATCCCCATCGTGGAGATGTCCCATGTGGCGGACCCCACCGCCGCGGGCGACTCCTTTGTGGCGGCGTTCTGCGTGGGCCTCTGCATCGGCCTCACACAGGAGGCGGCGCTGACGTTTGCCAGCTACACCGCCGCCATCACCGTCTCCCGCATGGGCGCCATGCCCTCCCTCCCCGCTCTGGACGAGGTTTCCGCCCTGCTGCGGGAGCGCGGATGCGCCAGCTTCGACCTCGCCGCCTTGGAGGCGCTGCGCTGAAAGCGCGGCCCGGCGTCATGCGTGAAAAGGACAGTGCAAAAGTGCCTTTGGAAAAATAGAAGCTGCGAATAAAAAACCGCCTCCGCGGAGCTGATACGCTCCCGGAAGCGGTTTTTTTATTCTTCAGTGCGCGACATTCGCATTTTGGGTCAGCATTTCGGCCTGTTTTCAGCATTTTTCTTTTTCATGCTAAAGAGCGTTCCATTTAAGCGGAGCGGTGAAAACGCCTGAAATGCCTGCAAGAGTATAGAAAAGCCGCCCAGTCTTTGCGGCTGAGCGGCTTCTCTTTTTGGCAAAGGACTTATATTTTGATAGAAAGCCGTAGGGGGGTGCAAATCGCGTTTCAGGGGGGGTGCATTTCTGGAAGGGGGGTGCAGTCATAGGTTTTTTCATTTTTGGGCTTGAAATTTATTGGCAGGTTAACATCAGCGCTTTAGGGTTATTCCATATTGACTCAACTTCATTTTAACTTCTGTTGCACCTTTACTACCAAGATTGCGTACTTGAAGAAGCTGTGTCTCCGTTTTCCTGGCAATATCTCCAACAGTATTAATTCTAGCTCGTTTTAAACAGTTATATGATCTAACTGAAAGATCCAAAAATTCAAGCGTATCGTTGAAGTGCTTATTAAAAATTGGTGTTGTCTGCATTTCATGCTTTGGTAGCTTCACAGACTTTGCATCAACTTTTGATACCGCAAACTCCTGAATGGGATCGGACATTCTCTGTACTGCGAAACTATCGTTGCTGTGTAAGAAAATATAAAGTCTTGCCACAAAAAGAGCAGTCGAATCATTTTTATTGCCATTAAGGTACAACAATTCATCTGCAATCTCTGCGGTTGTCGCCGCTTCGAAGTAACAGAGCATTACTTCTAATTGTTGACTGATTTGCATTGAGCTCAATTTAGATGCCGGCATCTTCATATAAGCATCTTTAGAATACTGTTTTGTCTTGCTCTTCCACTTCATTTCTGAATAATTTGCCGGCAGTGCAAGGATTTTCCCTATACTAACTGACGGAACGATTTCTTTATTTGTATCGAGTTCGTAATTTCTTTTTCCTGTCGAAACGGTGGTTTTTTTGAATAGGCTCTGGTTATTTAGGAGAATCCCCACCGTTACAAGATCGCCAAGTGCTACATTCAGCATATCGGTCTGATGACATAGTCGTGCACAAAGAGTTTTTGCCTGAAATGTATTGCCATGAAATGATTCAACAAGAGCCCTCTGTGAATTCGTGGTTGGCATGCCCGAATCCTTAACGGAATAAAAGTCAAGTCCAAATGATGCAGAATGTGTTCCCAGGAAAGTCTGAGCACCTTCTTGCTGATCCAAAACAGGGTTAACCCACAATGTTGAATTGCTTGCGCTTTCTTCGTCTGTACTTTCAGTAAAGTTTCCAACCGGCTTTTGACCATGCAATGCAACTCTCATGTTTGTAATGCCTCTTAAAGCATACTGTTGTTCCGGATCGGCTTGAAAACAAGCTTTTGCTCCGATTAAGACTGGTTTCCCAGAGTCTGATAACTCAACCGCCTGTAGAATGTAACAGCTGGCAAAATCCCACTTATGTACATAGCTAATATAACTGCGCATTTGTTCGCAGGGGGAATAGAGTGAAGCATGGTTGAATATATGGACAATCGTGTTATCCATATATAGATCTTCGAACACAGTCTCCCAGTTTGGTTCTTCAATGGATTCAGCTATAGGAGGAACATAAAGTGCTATTATCTTTTTGGTTTTTGCTGGAAGTTTTGAGGCAACTTCTCGAATCATTGGGTAGCAAACCTTTTTCAAAACATCAACTATGATTTCCCCATTTCCCATCGGGTTTACAAACCAATTGAGAAATTCACCAATCTCTGTTGCCTTTTTCTGCGAATCTGGTAATGCATCAATTTTTTCTTCTGTATAGCCGTTTGCAAAATAGACATTATCCGAATCAATATTCAGCAAATGTGAGGCGTTATATTCCCAAACTGGTGAATCCTGATAACGGACTTGGTGGGTTACGGTAATAGCATGTCCATTACTTTGAATCGCACCAATATAATACCCATATCCCATGTATATTGCACCATAACGATTTTTGTCCGAATAGTCATCGGCCCTTAATAACGGGGCCAGAAGTTTTCCTGCGGACTGTTCGGCAAGGGTATAATACACTTCATATTCATTTTGCCGCTGCAAATTACATACTTCATAGTTTGGGGGGCATGGCTTCGTAGCCTCAATAGAGTCTTTAAGTTGATTAATTACTACATCTATGTTTGGATTCATTCTATAACACCATCATTCGTATGCGTTTTCGCGATATGCTTCAGATAAAGCTATCTTCGCAGCTTCAACTTTCCTTCGCAATTCTCTCATGTTCGCAGCAGATACTTTGCATCCATTGTGGTCTTCAAACCGTTTACACACTTCATTGACAAGCATCTCATCCACATTGCGGCCTCCGCAATGAGTATCACCACATGTCGCAAGTACATTATAAACGCAATCTTTATATTCATCACTATTAGCCAACGCGTCTTCCTGTACATCCAGAATTGCCACATCCGCAGTACCGCCACCGAAGTCGAATACAAGGACATTTCTGATGCCGTCCAGATCAATTTCCTGTATATGTTTATAGTAATAGAACGCTGCCGTGGGTTCATCAATAAGAGTGACCTTTTCTATTCCTGCAATAATAGCTGCATTGTATGTATCCTGACATTCATCAAAGTTAAAGGCTGCTGGGACTGTAATTACCGCACTCGAAGGGGGGACAGGCAATTCAGACTGTGCAGAGCGCCAAATTTTTGAGAGGAGCAATGCTGACAAATCCTGTACCATCACAGGTTTTCCTTCAATTTCGCCGACTGGTTTAAATCTGTCCTTTATTTTGAATGTATCAAAGCATTCATTAAATGACCCCATTGCATTTACGGCAGCGGTGTTAGCAACCTGAATATCAGCCATGCCTTCCTTGTAATAAACAACAGACGGGAAGCAATACTTCGAATAAGCGAGATCCTTTTCTCCGACTGGTTCAGGGTTATTTAAAGCAAAAAGTCCTGCTTCTCCGGTTCTGTTGCAGTGCGTCAATTCAGATGTTGTCGTTCCAAGATCAATACCAACGCAGTCTTGAAGACCGCTTTTGTTGTTTCCAGTAGTAACAACAATACCAAGTTTCTGCTGAAGCTTTTTTACATCATTAGATGTAAGAACAGATGTGTCGCATTGGATTATCGACTTTTCATCTTCATTCTCCGGATCATATGCAGAGAGGATAATGAGCCTATTCTCATTTACTTCAATATCAACAATAATCTCTTTTGCACTTCTCGAAAGCGTAAGATTTCGCTGTTGTAGATTGCGATTCGTGTTTTCATCCATAACAACAAGATTGATTGTTGCAATTTCTTGGCCTTCTGCAATCGAAAACTTATATGAGGCATGAGCAGGAATAGTTTGGCTTTGATTTAACAAAATCTTTCGAGTTTTTCTTCCGCCATCATCAACCAAAATACCCAGCGTATCGCCCAAAATTCTTTTATCTCGTCTTGCTTTTGGTAAATTGAAAATTTCTCTATGATATAGCGCAGCGCCATAGGACACAGCTAGCATGAGATTTTGCGGAATCTCACACGGATCAATGCCAAGCAATTCACGGATTTTTTGCTTCACGCCAGGCAACTGCGATGATCCTCCAGCGAGGATAACCATGTTAATATCCTGTTTTTCCAAATTGGCCTTCTTCAAAGCCTCAGTTATTTGGAGTACAGCCTTACTCACAATAGGATCACTAATATTGAGCAGGTCTTCAATGTTAATAGTTTCTTTTAAGTGGATATTATTGTTGGCAAATGGCACCTTGACAACATAGGGCTTAATACCAGAGTTCATATTATTCCGTCACCCCTTCGACCTCTGCTTTAGCGATAACTTCATTAGAAACCGCCCAGCCGATATTTACTATTCTTACATGTGTACCCTCTGCGATTTTTTCTTCGCAATGATGTTTGGATAGGTCAAAATCTACAACCTGTCCGAATTGCCCAATTGGTGTTGCTCCAATTGCAGAGAAGTTCTGAATAATATCATTGATATCCTCCAAGCAAATATCAACAGTATCCTCGTCAAATTCCTTGCACTGCTTGAAGTATGCAAAAGACTTTAAAAAATGGTTTATTTGATCCTTGATCGTATAGACGAACTCACCAACTATATCTTGTTTTATTTTTGCTTCTTTTTCAGCCGTTTTTCCATTCAACGACTTCACTTTTTCCCTTTCGACCTCAAGATCTGAGGACAAGTTTTGACAACGCACAAGTAAATCTTCCGCTTTTTTCTGTTCCTCATCAATTTCAGAAATGTAATGGTCAATTTCACTTCTCATTTCCGCAATTTCTGCTTGGCTGGCTGCTAACGCGCGCTGCTTTTCTCTTTCGATGTCTTCGGTTATTGCACGTTGAAGTTCCAGTCTTTCCCCCATCTCCGTTGCTCTTTCCCGAGCCGCACTACATTCACGCTCCAGCGTATAATAACTCGATAGTTGATTCTGTACTTCAGTTAGTCTTGAATTTAAGACCGTGTTATCTTCCTTCTGATGAAGAAGCTGACTTTTCAGCTGTTCATTCTCTCTCTGTACACGCTGACCTTCTGCCACCGATGCAGCAATATCTGTCTGCATTGCAGAAAAAACAGAGGCTTCATTAGAAAACAAATACTTTGTAATTGATTTCCGGTAATCTGCATTTTTGCTGAGTTTTTCAGTTATATGCTTTTTTAAGATGTCTCGTTCATTTTGTCCGAAATTGTCAATTGGCTTCACATAACCCAATACCGTCTTGATCCATTCTCCCGCTTGAAAATGTTTCCCGTTTTGTACCAAGGCATCCACTATGTTTTCGATTTCACTATCATCCAAAGGTCCCAGGAAAGTGCTCCCATCTTTTTCTTCCTTACGGACCCCATAAATTGCAATACGAGGGTCTATGGAAAATCTTGGGCAACCCGAAAAATCAATAACCCTGTTTAACCTCTCTACTAAAGGGATTAATTTGACAGCTTCTTTGGGGTATGCGCCTTTAAAGACGAAATGATACTTCTGAAAGATCAGAACAATAACGTTATACATGCCAGACTTATCTTGCTTAGACAATGGCTCATCTTCAAGATAGGATAAGCATATTCTAAAGAGCTCATCAATTTTTTCTGTAGATACCTCTGAAATCCAGTCTTTCAGATTCTCAACAGCAAGATTAAGTTGATTGGCTTTCTTTTTAGTATAATCAGCATAAGCATCCGAGAAAAACATAAGCTCCTCACTCGGAGTTGCTGGAACAATTTGAACTTTGATGTCTTTTGGTCTTTCTTCCGTGAAATTTGATTCTATAGGTGGATGTTTTCCAAAAACAGCGTCTCTTGCAGCTTTTTCTTCCGGCGAAATATCGTTTAGCGCAGGAGCATTCCTCGACAAGGTCAAGTCCGCAGTATTACTTTTTTCATCCCACTTTTCATTTTCTTTTCCCTTTTCAATATTATTTTTCACGCCTTTTGACGCTATAGATTTATTGTTAATACTCATAATTGGATATCTCCCCCTCAATCCATTTTTTTAAATCAAAAATCTGTACTGGCTGCTCATTGTCAAAGAGTATTGTAATAACATCGCCATTCATTCTTTTGCGTATCTGGTCCATAACATTTGTCTGTTGTGCCCAATTCTTATCACCCCAATGAACCAATGCTAACGACTTGGGGTTGAGATATTCCACCAAATTGGTTATCTCATCGTTACTTGCGTGTATACTGAGCGGAAATACCCCACCGCTTTCGATCTGTGACCGGAATTGTGAAAAGCTGTCATTATCAACCCATTCCGTGGATAGAATTGAAAAGCCTCTTTTATAGGCCTTTTTCATCTTAATAGCTATGCTGTAAGAAGCCGAACTCTTTTGCATTGAGCTTGAGCTTGCTATAATAATTGACCCTTGTTCCGGCATAGAATCATCTTCATAGGGTACTGCCTTATCAAGTATATCACGGTATTTTTCGTTCAGTTGACCAACAAGAGCTGCACAAGTTTTCTTTGCAAATCCGCCTATATAAATTGGCGTGGATTCTTTGATTGCCCCAGTATCAATCATGTCAGATACTAAACAGATTAGTTCTTGACATTTTCCCATTGCAGATGCTGGCAGTAATACAACTTTGCCATTATTGATGTCTTTGCAAATTGCCTCTTGTAACGCTATGCGCTGTTCAGACCAGTTCTTATTCACATCAGACAACATATACGTTGATTCGGAAATTAATAGATCTGGATTTTTGGGCAGCTCAAAAACTTTTGCACCTGAAACAAGTTCTTGGCTATGTATGCAAAAATCTCCAGTATATATAACTGTATATCCATTAATTGACAGCTCAATTATGGCCGCTCCGAGTAGGTGCCCTGCGCAATGCAGCCTAAACTTTGCAACGTCTGAAATCTGAATCCAATTTAAGTACTCCACAGGAATAATGCTTTTGAAAGTTTCATTTGCAATTGAAACCTCAATGGGAATGTTTTCAAGGTCTCGTTCTCCATCATGTTGCTCATCATTGGACATGACTAATAAAATTGGCTCAAGCATTGCCTTTGTAGCCGGAGTTGAGAAAATTGTAGCATTTGGCCAAATGGAATGTGCTTTTGCAATGGAGCCACTGTGATCAATATGAGCATGTGTAATGATGATAGTGTCAATATCGGACTTTACACTTTCAAAGTTTGGATAGGCCTCTTGCCCGACTTTCCCCGGTTTGATACCGCAATCAAGCATTATATTATATCCGCTTATTGAGGCAACGTAGCAACTTCCACCTATGCTTCTCGGGTTTCCCAGTGCTGCAATCGAAATACCTCTTCGCTGGGTGCATTTCTGTATAAAGCTACTACTGAATGGAGTTTTTAACTGTTGATTAATCTTTAAAATGTACTTTTCATAGAGGTGTGGCACTTTAGACGTAATGCTATTCTGTGCCCATCCGTACTGGAAATATGATGTAATATACTCAGCAAGCCACTCGCAAGAATCAAACCGCTTTACAGCGGAATGTAGAATTTTTTCACTTATTGAAGGATCATCTATTTGTTGGGCTCTTACCAAACAACACAACGGAGAAATTTGTGCAAACAGTTTATAGGTCGTATCGTTATCAATATCAGCGCCAGTGGTCAATGCATCCGCAAGATTATAAACAGCTTGCATCAGTGGATATTTGCATAGCGGCTTAATAGCATATGCCTTGCTGCTAATCCATTCAATTTCATCTCCAACAGCTGCATCTCTAAAGCACTTTAGTAGCGCAAGAATATCATTTAGGACACCTGCACCTACATAGGACTGCTCATAGTAATGAATTGAAGCGACATCATTGGATAGATAGGCAAGTAACAGCAAACTTCCTTTATGAAAATTTGATTGCGCTCTACCTGCACTTCGGAATTCTTCGATTGCATCCTGCGTTTGAAGATTCATTATTTGGAGGACTGCCTTAGAAGATAGGTAGTCCTCTTTTGTACAATATCGTTTTACTGTGTCCACATGACTTTCACCTTTTAAAAGCGAATAGTATAAATAAAACTCAATAATATCTTCGCAGGAATCTGTCGCTGCATTGATTGAAACCTTCTCGTTAAGCATCTCGGCAGACTCATAATCATTGTCATGAGCAAGCATTGAAAGAAACACTCTGTATTCAGGAAGCCCAAATCGGCCCTCCGACACATCTCTATAGAAATAACTCGGTCGGTAGCTCTGATCGTGAATTTGGTCTTCAGTTACATCAAGTATATTAAGATGTTGCGTAATGATAAAGCTCAATACTTCACCGCAAATGTGAATTTCCATTCTCAATTGGTTCACAATATACTGTTTGAGCGATTGTGTTAGGTCCACCATTCGATTATGACTATCTAATACAGCGGTCGCAATTGTATTGTTATCGAATAGTACAGAACAAGTAACTGTATTATCTCCATAGTTCAGAAATGCAAGTGACTCAATTTTTTCAAAGCTGCATTCTGAATGGTCGAGGATGACTCCGTTTACAAGGAAAAAAGCCTGAGCATGCGCATGAGCCTCAATAATATGCCTTGATAGTTTATCGTCCGTTTCAAATCGTGAAATACAAAATGGGCATTTATAATGCTTTATTAGAGCAGTATATGTTGTTATGAAACTCGAGGCAGTCTTAACATACATTCTGTCGTCGTATAGTCTCACATTATCTTCATAATACTTTGACCAACCCATATAATAAACACCTTCCCGTAAGAGCTATATCTTATGCTAGTATTTAAGCTCATTCCCATTCAAAGGCCTACAAGATTTATTTATAAACAATGGCCGACAAATTAAACTCCAGATAAAGAATAGTGGGCTGAAAATGACCGATTGCGGAGCGAATTTCATTTATACCGACTTTGAGATATGGGTAAGCGCTTGCAACTATAAATGAAGTTATTATTCAAAGCTATCTTAAAAAATCTCACGAGCAATTGCTCAGAATTGCAACAAAGGAACAACTACCGAGACATTGCAGCTGCTCCTTTCGTTTAATATGGTATACACAACTGACTGTATCACGTCGAATCGGTTTCCTTTATTTGTCAGTTGTGTGTTTATTATAGGCCTATTTGTCGAGTAGGTATAAAATTGTTGGTATATTAGTCCTCAATTTTGCTCTGGAGATGTTGTAATCCGATTTCCTTCGTGTATTTGGCATGCCAGTTGTATTTATTTACTACTATGTTATCGAGTAGCCCTTTGACCGCCCGATAAAATGTTTTAATGTACTATGGCTAAAATGATGGAAACGATAGAGCATAATATAGAAACACAGCCCATCAGCATAAACTTTTTGTTGATTTCGGCGCTTGCTGTATTAACCGCGGACGCGAGCTCTGCCTCACGTTCATCCAACTCCACGATAAGTTTTTCAGCCTGCTTTGTAAAATCTGTCGCAGATGTTTTGAATGAGTCAAGGGTCTTCTTAACAGCAACATCGTTAACATATTTGTACACTTCGGAGGATTCGTTAATTACCTTAGCCAAAGACACACTCGTCTCAGACATACTTCTGGCGAGTTCCTCAAGAGTATCGTTTGTATCGCCAAATGTGGAGGCCTCATGAGTTAGAAGTTCAAGCTCGGAGACAAGATCTTTTACCTGATCTTTTAATTCTGAGTATTCTGTTGCCATTATTGTTCTCCCTTCATTTGCTTTATTAGCAGCATGCTCTTTTTAGTCATATCTGAAAAGTACACAATCGCTGGGGCCACTTTCTGTTGCTCGGTTAGGACGGGGCTTTCGAGCAGGGATGCGCATAAATCATCACGATCAACAAATACATTCGCACCGTCAACAAGTGACGCAAAGAGTGAGTCATCACGCTCAACTATTTTCCTCATAAAGTAAGTTACAAATTTTAGAAGGCTTTTTTTATCGCATGAATATCTATTGATTGCGAAATTGCATGCCGCTTTGAAGTCATCATTTATCGCGCTGACGCTATAGTCTTTACAGTGTAATTCGGCAAGCGCTCTGAGCGCAAGTAGTCCCGGATGGTCAGGCGTTGATTCTAGATAACGAGAAACTCCTCCGCGGAGACCCGAAGCCTCATTAGCGGATCTGATTCCGCCAACTACCTCGCCACCAAATTCAATGGCAGCACCGTCGATTATTTCCGGAATCCTGTCAAAGCCAAGATTTGCACTCTCTACAATAGAATCCAGTTCCTCAGAATACGTGGATTCGAAGTAGCGAACGATGCGCTGCCGAAGCGTAGTATCTGGAGTTCTTGATTTCAGAGCTGCCTCTGTCGCATTGGCCATTTCTCTTAGTCCGCGTCGACGTCCCTTCTCAATAGTATCGTACACAAACTCCGTAAGAATTCTGGCCCCATTAAGCACATATTCGCGTTTCGGATTCTCAGGAACAGCGCTTAGCTTGTGAAGCTCTTTCGTAATACGACCTTCATTGTAGCCCTTAACATATATTGCATATTTGGCCTGAATATCTACAGGCTCAATGCTACCAGGTTTCACATTTATTTCATGTGCAGAATAATCCACAGTATAGTCAGTAATCACACCGAGCACAAGAAGTCTCTGAAGAGCTTTCTGAATATTTTGCATGGAATTATCAGCAGAATCAGAGCCACATGAAATTTTCACCGTATCGGTGGAAAGCCTGTCCCCAACAAACAACTTGCTGAGGACGTGATCAACTTGCTCAATTTCAAAATCAATGCCTCTAAAGGAGTTGACATGGAACCACAGCATTCGCGAGATGTCATCTTTCTGATCTATTTTCTGCTGATCAACTACTTCCTGAACAGCTTCAAGAGGTGTTGTTGGATTTAGAATGTAATCATCAACTTGCTTGTTGTCGTTAGACAAGATGAGGGCACAGAGAGCTTCACTACCATCACGGCCTGCGCGGCCAGCTTCTTGATAAAAGGATTCGATTGATGATGGGATCCCGTAATGAACAGTAAATCTAACATTTGGCTTGTCAATGCCCATTCCAAACGCCTTAGTTGCAACAAGCGCATTTACTTTATTGCTTTTAAACTCTGTAGCCACCTGGCGTTTGATTTCTTCCCAGTTTCCGCCAGCGCCTCTTGGCCGGCTACCAGAATAAATATCGGTCAGGGCTGAGGTCCCATATAGATAGCTCTGAATCTTGGTAACGCCATAATCTCCGTTGACATGCGGGCAGAAAACAATGCCACAATTCGTTGCACCATCTCTTAATTGATAGAAACTGCTGGCGCTCTTACCATAGAAGTCAGGTATTGCTCGGTTAAATAGTTCAACAAGTTCTTCCTTTTTGCGACCACTGGTCGACTGGACAACTTTAAACTTAAGCTCTTTTCTGTCGAACGTTTCCGGCGTAATTATAGCGTCATACTGTGTGATTTCAAGTTCGCGCTTAACATCTTTAAGAACGGCTGTCGATGCGGTACCAGTTAACGCAATAATGGCTGGTGTAAGGCCGCTGCGATTGAAGATCATTCTAGAGGTTCGCCCAATGTTTAGATAAGCAGTTCTAAAGTCATGGCCCCATTCAGATACACAGTGAGCCTCGTCCACAGCAACCGAAAATACTCTGCTACTTGACTGCATGCTGCTAATGCAATCTCTAAAACCTCTTATTTGCAAACGCTCGGGTGAAATGTATATAAGTACTGTGCCCGGATTATTTAATTCGGACGTTGCTCTCGTATTATCTTTAGATATAGAGATAGCACAGTTGATTCCTTTATAGAATAAGTTGTCAAGCTGATCCTGCATAAGAGATACTAGGGGTGAAACAACGATAATCTTACCGGGGCACATAAACGAGGCAAGCTGGTAAATCAATGACTTACCACTACCGGTCGGCAGCAAGACGATGGTGTCCTGCCCATTTAGCAAGCGTTCAATGCTCGCTCGTTGTCCTTCCCTGAATGCATCATAATGGAAGACATAGTCCAAGAAATAAATAAGAGTCTCTTTTTCAATCTCTGAAATTTGCAAGTCGCTATATGTAGGAATTGAGTTCTCGATGGACCGGCTTGTAGAAATATCAGTAATAACGATTGTGGATGGCGCTGCAAAAACCGGGAAGCCAACACAAATCATTCCATCGCATTTCTTCGAGGAATAATTGACTTCAAAAAACTGGTTAACACCATAAAGATCACAGTAATTTTCAAAAAGTGCACCCAGGTCATCGATGGCAATCTGAAGTATTTTATTCAGCTCAGTCGGGCTAATCCCATCAATCTCAGCGGCCACTCCGACTTTGCATTTTGTTGGCAAAGTAGAATGAATCAAGCCCGCGGTTATTGAAATCTGAATTTGATGAATTAACTTGGCTGCCAGTATTCTCTTTTGCGTTATACTTGAAGGATTACCGGATCGGGTGATTTTCTCCATTTCTGTGGAAAGCTCATTGATAACAGAATTGGGATTATCGTCTATTTCATCGTTATGGATACGAAGAACCTTGTAGCCGTTACGCTGTAAAAATATATCTCGCTGCTGATCTTTTTCTATATGATGAAAATGTTCTTCGCCGTCAAGTTCAATTGCTATATCTTTGCTTGAAGTTGAAACAATAAAGTCAGTCCTCTGACCTGCAAAGCTTGAATCAGTAGAGTCAAGTTTACCAACCGTCTGCAGATATTGCTGCACGTTAGTGAAAAGTGGCCAATGAGGTCCAAGTACTGTGTTCAGTATCTTCTGCGCAAAGTAACGCTCTCTTTCACTGTCAAACGGGAACCTTGGAGTGATTGTTGTCAATAGCCGGCTATCCCAAAAGTCACTATCCGTGTATTTAACTTCACCAGAGAAAAGATCACTGATAGCTCTTTCCACAGCACGAGTGTTTTTAGTAATAGAGCCCCGGCATAGCATGCGTAATGCAAGTGCGGCAATCTGACGTTGCTCGTCAGACAGAGATGCGCATAGCGCTTCAGTAAAATCCACCCTGAATTTTGAGCACGATTGTACAACCGTAGCGTCAATGTTTTCGTTTAAAATAGACTCCAACACAGAACTATCACACGCAATTGTTTCAAAGGAGTCCATTAATTCAAATCCCTCAAAAGGCTCTGCCTCAAACTTCACAGGAATAGTAATATCCACAATATTTTGTGCAGGAGCGACATTTTGATTGGAAGTTCCTGCTGCCTTTGCCGGTGATGTAGGCGCAGCATTCTCTTGAGATTCTAGGTCTCTCGTACCTCTACAAGACGGAAAGTTTGAGCAACCCCAGAAATCACGCTGTCTTGCAGTGCCTTTATAAGCTGTACGCATCACCATTGGTGCATTGCATCTTGGGCAAAGTGGCGTCATATTGAATCACTCCTAAAGCAATAGTGTGATATCCATAATTATATATATTTACATATTAGTACACTTGAAAAGTAATTGCAAACTTTGTTTATTAAACAGGCGAGGATGGTACGCACCGAAAGAGTTCGCTATACCACAGCTTATCGCTGAATTCGATGGGTACAACATCCATACCTTTGACCGTGCGGATTGTCAGCGCCTGCTCTAGTTCATTCATCCGTTCCTTTTAGTTATCCCTCAATCTCCATTCCGTTCTGAAACCTGAATACCATCGTTCCGTCCGGCTTCACGGTGACCGTGTCGACGGTTTTCAGCCACAGCTTGTCGCTGAATTTGTCCGGTACGGCATTCATGCCCTTGACCGTGTGGATAAAGGCGTCAAAAGAGTCCACCCGTGCCAGCCGAAGCGTCCGCTCCTGTTCCAATGCCTCGACTTTTTCCTTTGCGGCATTGTACCGCTCGACATAACCATTGTAACGGGCAAGGTACTCATCTTGATTTTGGGCGTTGTCGGCATTCTCCTCGACACACTTGCGCGTCAGTTCAGTTACCACATCGATCTCGCGGAGCAGATTCGCAAGCTCAGTGTCGAAGGCGGCGCAGTCCGTGTACTTGGCCCTTACCAGTTCGCAGTTTTCCAGAATAGCGTCCTTGCTGTCGAGCAGGTTGCCAAAGGCAGCGAGGAAGCGGGCTTTTATCTGCACCTCATCTAGATGCGGCGTCGTGCATTTATGCTCACCCTTAAACTTGTTGTTGCACTGCCAGATCACGCGACGGTATTTGCTAGTGGAGTTCCAGACCTTGGAGCCGTAGAAGCAACCGCAGTCGCCGCAGATAATACGAGAGGCGAATATACTGTTCCCACTGTAACTGCGCCCCAGCGCTTTGCGCCGTGTAAACTCCTTCTGAACGGCGTCCCACTCGTCCGGCTGGATGATCGGTTCATGTGATTGTTCAACCCAGTATTGAGGTACTTCGCCCTCGTTTTTCTTCATAGTTTTTGTGAGAAAATCCACGGTGTAGCGTTTTTGAAGTAATTTACTGCCCCTGTAAGCCTCGTTAGTGAGGATGCTCTCAACAGTGCTGACCGACCAGTTAGTTTTGCCCATCGGTGTAGGAACGCCTTCACAGGTGAACTGCTTCGCAATCGCACAGACGGTCTTTCCGCTCATGAAAAGGGCGTAGATACGCCTGACCAGCACCGCTTCCTCCTCCACAATCTTTGGGAATCCGTCATCTCCCCTCTCGTAGCCCAGGAAGCTCTTATATGGCAGGCTAACTTTTCCGTCCGAGAACCGCTTCCGCTGGCCCCATGTGACGTTCTCGGAGATGGAGCGTGACTCCTCCTGCGCCAGTGAGGACATGATGGTAATGAGCAACTCGCCCTTGCTGTCAAGGGTGAATATGTTTTCCTTCTCAAAATACACCTCCACGCCCTTTTCCTTCAGCTTCCGTACCGTGACCAGACTGTCCACAGTGTTGCGGGCGAAGCGGCTGACGGATTTTGTGACAATAAGGTCTATCTTTCCCGCGAGGGCGTCTTCCACCATCTGGTTGAAGCCCTCGCGCTTTTTCGCGTTCAGCCCGGAAAGTCCCTCATCCGTATAGACGGTCACAAACTCCCATTCGGGATTGCGCTTGATGTACTGGGTGTAGTAATCGATCTGCGCTTCGTAGCTGGTGAACTGTTCGTCCTTGTCGGTCGAGACGCGGGCATAACCGGCGACGCGGCGCTTTCTGACCGAGAGCCCAGGCAGATGAGTGATTGGATTGATCGTCGGCGGGATCACCGTGACCGCCCGTGCTGTTCTTGTCATTTGCTTGTCCTCCTTTGCCGGATAGTCCGCTGCCTTGCGGTTTCTTTCATCTCCGGCGTCCAGCTTTCCGCTCTGGAACGGTCTTTCCACACGTGCTCTACCGTGCGCCCGTCCTTGAACACAAACAGCAAGTGGTTCGGCTCTGTCACTACGATGCGCTCTATTTGCTCTTTGAACACGCCCTCGTCGAAAGCGGGAAGCCCCAGAGCGGCGGCAGATTCAGTTATCAGCGTGGATTCGGGAATACGCTTGCCGGAGCAGGCTCGTTTGCCCTTGCTCTGGTAGGTGGAACAATTGTAGCCCCAGCGCCCGTGATTGTTAACCCGCTTATAGTTCTTGCCGCAGAGCGGGCAGCGTATCACACCCGTGAACACGTTCCGCTCGGGAGGCTTGCGGCCAGATGCTTCCGCGTCAAGGCGCTCCAAAACCTCACGCGCTTTCTGGAACATGTCGGCGTTTATGATGGCGTCATGCGTTCCTTCGGCGTAATACATGGGCAGAGCTCCCCGGTTCGGGATCTGCTTCTTCTCCAGATGGTTGTTTTTATAGGATTTCTGCAGAAGTGAATTGCCCGTGTATTTCTCGTTGGCGACCATATCGTGGATGCGTGAAGAAGTCCACTCGCCGCCGAATTCCCGGTCAACGCCGCGTTCGGTCAAGTCTCTGGCAATGGAGCCGAAGGTGTCGCCGTCAATGACGCGCTGAAAAACCTCGCGCACGATAGCGGCGTTGGCTGGGTCGATCTCAATTTTTTCCCGTGTAATCCGGTAGCCAAACAGGAAACGCAGCTGCATCAGTTCACCCTGTTCAAAGGCTTTGCGTATCCGCCACTTCTGGTTCTCGCTGGCCGACAGGCTTTCCTCTTGCGCGTAGGATGCCAGTATGGTCAGCATCAACTCACCCTCGGCACTCTGAGTGTGGATGTGCTGTTCTTCAAAGTATACATCCACACCCAGTGATTTCAACTCCCGCACTGTTTCCAACAGCGTGACGGTGTTGCGGGCAAAACGGGAGATAGACTTTGTAATGACCATATCCACATTCCCGGCGCGGCACTCATCCAGTAGACCTTGAAATCCTGCGCGGGCGGCCTTTGTGCCCGTCAGAGCTTCATCGGCAAATACGCCAGTGTAGAGCCAACCGGGATGCTGCTGGATAAGGTCAGAGTAGTAGCTGACCTGCGCCGAGAGCGAATGGAGCATGGCATCCTTGCCAGAGGAAACCCGTGCGTATGCTGCCACGCGCTTTGCTTTCGGCTGCACGGGAATCCGAAATTCGATTCTCGTTACTCCTCGTTCCACTCATATTACCTCCTTGGTATGTATCATGTTCACTCTCAAAGAGCGTAATATCAAGATGTTTAGCGATATATAGTGGACGAAGATAAGCCATATTTTTCGGCAAATATTGTATCAATCTCATTGTACTCTTTCTCTGAAATAATGCCTTTGGTGAGCATACCCCGCATGAGCGACATCGTCGCCTGATAGAGCCCCACGCGTCGAAACAGTTCGTCTGTCATGGCTGCACCTCCTTGCGCCGCGCATCGGCGTAACAGATTCGGGAGCAGTATCGGCGTGTGCTGGTTCCAATGCTGTCAAACGGCTTGCCGCACCAAGCGCAGGTCAGATGGTAAAGCTTCCGCTGGACTTGTTTCGGGTGCTCTTTCCACCATGCCATCCGGCAGGCGTCAGAACAGAACTTTTTCGTCCGCTTATGCGGCGTCTGCTTGACGGGGACTCCGCACTGCAGACAGACTCCAAACTCACCGGTGGGATGCCTTCGGCAGTAAGACTTGACCGTATTGATAGGAAGACCTGTAAGCGCAGATATCCGCTTATAGCCCATTCCTTGATTCTGCAGTCTTGATATTTTGATAATTTCATCCTGTGTCATTGCTTGCCCTCCAGTCTGAGAACCTGTATTCTCACTACCCAATGGAGGCGAGAGCGGCGTTTTGACGAAAATCCAGCGAAAAATTTGCTCATAACGTCGCCTCCGCCCTCCACAGGACAGAAAGACGGCGTTTGAACGAAAAAATAAGGCCCGGCAGGTATTCCTCCCGCCGAGCCTTAAATGGTGTGTCAGAGCTTAAGCGCGTAGTCCAGCGAGATCCAGCCGGTACCGCTTTTCAGCTTGCCCCATTTGGTCGCTCCTGTGCCGCTAGCTTCCTTAACAATCGTAAATATGCCCTTGCCGGTATATTTTCCGGTTTTGGCGTAGTTTGTGCCGGGCCCTTTACGGATCTTCAAATTCGAGATAGAAACTTTTACGCGGTACGGTTCAAATTCTGAAGTATCTGTCACCGCAGAGCCCGTTGCCATATCGGTGCTAACCGTCGCCAATCTTGCTTTCACAGCTGTGCGGAAAGTGTCCATGCTTTTGCCGTGCTTGGGAAACCAGTGCATGACATCCGCATGGTTGGAGGCGATGCCCAGCTTATATCCCTCGCAGTGGCAGATGATATCCTTCTCCGTCATCCCATACTGCTTGCACAGATATACACAGAGCTCCACCGCTTCTTTGTAAATGGCAGAAAAATATGCGGGGTCGGAAAGTCCGTCCTCGCAAATCTCAAAACCAATATGGGTGTTGTTGCTGGAGCCACCGCCGTGCCAACCGCGCATATTCCACGGAAGCGTCTGGTATGTGGCGTTAGTGCCATCCTTCAGCTTGCCGATGAAAGCATGGACACATACTTCCTTTCCACCGGGCTTTGCCGTGTTCCAGCAGGAGGAAGATGCTGTACCAAGTAAACCATCATCGGGGCCAACATAGCGGCGCAAGTTGGGATTGTTTGCCCCAGTAGAGTGTACCATGATGCCCTTCGGCACAATGGCCTTCCCGGCTTTGTAGCAGTTATTACTCGTGAGGAAAAGCTTGTGTAGGTTCATATCAGCCGTCTCCTTTTTCGGAGCGGTCGTGAAGCTGCTCCAGAACAGCCTTCAGCTTTTCCGGGATGGGCAGGCCTAGGTGCCCTGCGTTCTCCATCAGGGACAGGCCCTCGTTGGAGATGTAGAAAAAGATCACCGCCGTTCGCAGTACCGAGCCAGTACCAATAATTTGAACGTCGATGATATTCGCAGCTCCCACCAGAATAAAAATCAGGACCTTGCGGCACAGACCCTTGAAGCCGATCTCGCTGGAGAGCTTCTTTTCGATGATGGCACACATGACGCCGGTGATATAGTCCATGACCACAAAACCGAGCAGCGCGTAGAGCAGGCCATCACACCCGCCCAGATACCAGCCCAGCCAGCCGCCAATGGCCATAAGCACAGCCTGAATGGAATACCAAAAATCCTTCATTTGTTGTCTCCTCTCTATTGTTGTAACCTGTCAAGGTATTGCAGCTCTAAGCCATCGCTTTTTACTGCATTGTCCATCAGCAGTTATTAGATTTAGTAGGGATAATCTGCTGTATCATCCAGCTACCCACCCTGAGTCTTTATTTTTGCAAGTACCTCAAGGTACATTCCACGTCCCTTAATATCCTCAACAGAAGTAATCTCGAATTTCTTGCCGTTGTCTACGATGGTCATCAAAGTGGTCACGGTTACATTAGGTATACGGCGAAATTGGAACAGTTCTGTGGCTTCAGAGAACACTGCCATTCGTGCCCACTTTTCGCTTCCATGTCGGCCTTCTCGATATGCTCTAACGGAAGCTACAACCACGTCTGATTCTGTGAAATACCCATCTTCGTCTTGTACTTTTTGCTTTTCTACAATATCTATCGAGGTATTAAGTCTTCCTAAGCCCACAGACTACACCTTCCAATCCCGGTCGAGCCGAAGCAACAAATTTACCGTATTCCATACCTGCTGACCCGCTGGCACATTATCTGCAAAGAAACCGCCAGTGCTGCCGTCCCGGCTTTCGTAAAAGTGGGACGACAGCATGATCACGGCTTGCTCGGTAGTTGGAGGCATGGTATTGGTATCGTAGTAAGTCTCAGAGCGGTGCTGATAACTCTCGGCATACCGGGTGGCAGCGGTGATTAACAGCTGCAGGAGTTCATCATCTGCTGAGTGTTCTAGAATAAGATTTGCTTTGACTTTTTCCAACAGTGTTTTCATCACTGATACCTCCCAGAAAACGACTTACGTATCTGCCAGCATGAGACCGGCGGTTTTCAAGGCAGAAAGCAAAGCGTTAAAGTCAGCAACCAGTCCAGAGATGTCTGTTGCGGTGCTGGATGCCTGATTCACGGCGGCAGTAAAAGAAGAAAGCCCCGTTACCGAGGCTCCCTCCTTGATCTCCAATGTGCCACCAATGACGGTCTTTTCACCGCCCTGTTCGGTGTAGTTCTTTGCATTATAGCTCATATCGTGCCCCTATCAAGCGTGCTGCTTGAGCAGCTGAATGCCTTCCGGAAGAATGATCTTACCATCAACACGCTCGGTAGAGACAAAGCCAACCTGCCCGTTGGTGGAGTAAAGCTCGTTCAGCCGCTGCACTGTTCTGCCGGTTCTGTCGGCAATCCAGTAGTTGTTGAAGTCACCAAAAGCAATGGTGTACGCTCCGGCAGCTACGGTAGGCACATAAGGACTGGAGTGGATTTCATAACCCAGGAGCTTGTCAGGCTGACCTGCCTGTACGGACGGCTGCCATAGATACGCGCCATTGCCGTCCTTGAGCTTACGGAGCAGAGAGACAGTGGCGTCGTTCATAAGGAACTTAGCGTTTCTACGGTAAGGAGATTTCAGTGCGTATACGAGAGAAATCGCTTCGTCAGCGGTGATTGCCGTAGCGCCGGCAGAGGTTACGCCAACCGTGCCGCCGTTAGCGGTGAACAGACCAGTGGGCTTGCCAGAACCGTCCCCAATGCAAAACGCTTCCTCTTCGGCGATGCCAAAGGCACGGGCAAATTCCTGTGCAATGTAGGGCTCCAGTTCGAAAGCACTGTCGTCCAGCAGCTCGATGCTAACCTTAATGAGATCCGTCAGCTTGTAAGCGTCGATGGTCTTCTGGTCGAAGGTGGGGTTGCTTTCGGCGAAGGGGGCGTTCTCAGCCGTCCATGCGGCGGTGGAGTGGGTCCCCGCGATGGGGATCTTGCGCTCACTGGCGGTTGTGATCACGTGGCAGATGGTCCGCATCACGTTGAAGTCATCGAGCGCTGTAACAATCCGGTCCTCAAACTCCTCCGGAACAAGATAGCCACCGTTGGCATCTACACCCTCAGAGAGAACATTGTGAATGAGCTGCCTTCCCCGCAGGTGACGGCCAAAATCCTCCTTGTAGGCATCGGAAGCACGACCGGTTTTTTCCTTGACCGCGCCGGCAGGCTTCTCGGTGATTGGAGAGCTTACAGCTTTGGCGAGCTCCGCATCACGGGCTTCGATGCGCTCGAGGCGGGCGATCTCTTTGGTGTACTCATCGATCTCTTTGTCCATGCGGTTGTAAATGGCATCGTCCTCAGCGGAAAGAGTGCCGCGTTCGGTGCGATGGGTTTCGAGGAACGCTTTCGTGGCGTCCCATGCTTTTGCGCGCTTGTCGCGCATTTCAATAAGTTTACTCATAACAAAAATCCTCCTTGTTATACGTGAAATTTCTTGCTGTTGAGCTGCTCCAGATAATCATCTACGGAGTGCTCTTTGATTTCAGGCTTCTGCTGAATGCGGCACTTGACGGTGATCTTATCCATCAGGGAATTGGTGATCGCGGCCTGCGAGTAGAGCATGGACACTTCAGGAGCTTCAAGCTCGTCATCACCTATGGAGCGTTTCATGATCTCGTCTGCAAAACCGAGCTCGACAGCCTTGCCCGCGTCCATCCAGGTCTCAGCATCCATGAGGTGTGAGATTTTCGCACGGGACATATTGGTTTTGATTTCATAGGCGTTGATAATGCTCTCTTTGACCTCCGTCAGCATTTCGATGGCTTTTTGCATCTCTTCGGAATTGCCCATCGCCACCGTCATGGGATTGTGGATCATGAGCATTGACACAGGGGAGACAAGAACCTTCGTGCCGGCCATAGCGATGACGGAGGCAGCCGAAGCCGCGATGCCGTCGATTTTGACTGTGACGTTGCCCCTGTAATCCATAAGCAGGTTGTAGATCTGCGCCGCAGCCACGCAGTCGCCGCCCGGAGAGTTGATCCAGACGGTGATATTGCCGCCGGAGGACTGCAGCTCATCTTTGAAAAGCTGCGGGGTCACCTCGTCGTCAAACCAGCTTTCCTCCGCGATGGTGCCGTTCAGATACAGAGTTCTCTCTGCCGGAGTTGTCTCCGTTGCCGCCTGATTTTTCCACTTCCAGAACTTCTTCATCGGAATTTCCCTCCTTTCCGTCGTTGTTGGTGATATTTGCAAAAGCACCCGCATTGGCAAGCGGGAGCATATTGCCGTTGATAAGGTACAGGTCGCCGCCGTCCTCAGTGGGGATGCGGTCGAGGTTTTCCAACTCGCGGATGTCGTTCGCGGACATCCAGCCGTTCTGCCTGCCTACGGCATACCCGTTCATGCGGCTCTGGTAATCGCCGCGCAGGAGTCCGTCCACATTGAACTTCACGAAATACTGCTTTTTCTCTTCGGGTGAGAGGAGCGTTCGCATGATGGACTGTTCCCATCGGGCCACCCATGGGTCCAGCGTGTATTTTACGAACTCCAGCGACTGCTGCTCAATATTAGAAAAGCTCGACTTCTCAAGGTCGCCCACCATGTGAGGCGGGACCCTGAAAATTCGAGCGATCTCATCAATCTGGAACTTTCGTGTTTCCAGAAACTGCGCCTGTTCGGGAGAGATCCCGATGGGCGTGTATTTCATTTATGATGAAAACTTGACAAGCAAAAAAGTCGAAGAGTTGATGATATCAGGCAAATGCCAAATTCTTATGGATGGCGCTGATGAGATTGATCCTTCCGATGAAAAAGCATTTCAGCGGAAAATAGCTGAACTTATCGATAGATACCCATACAATCAGTATGTCTTGGCCTCTAGGGAATGTGGGTTATTAAAAGGCATCACTGGTTTCTCACGGATGTATCTTCACCCCTTCAGCAGGGAGCAGTCAACTACACTAATTGATAACCTCTTAAAGGGTTGTGACGACGAAGCCATTATCGAAAGTATAAAAAATTACACGGAGGGCGATTTTCTCCAAAGGCACAAGGTGTTTGCTTCAAATCCCATGCTACTGACCTTTGTTATTATGAAGTATCCTATTGTGGAATCCTTTGATGGAAAAAAGAGACTATTTTATAGAGCTGTATATGATGCAATCGTATATGGACACGATGAGGAAAAGGAAGGTTATTCTAGAGTATTTAGAAGTGCTCAAAATGCTGATGAATTTACAAAGGTATTTGCCGAACTATGTGCTACCACATATATGAAGCACGAAGCAGAGTTTGATCTTGACACATTTGATGAGTACTTTAACAACTTGGCCACGAAGAATAGTATTGAAAACCCCAAAGCCATGACCAGTAAAAGCTTTATGAGCCGGCTAGAACCCGCTCCGACAGTTACCAGAGCGAAGCGGCATTGGAGCAAGAACTTATTCGCCTGTTGTGCGAGCAGGGCTATGATTATCTGCCTATCCACACCGAAGCTGACTTGATTGCCAATCTGCGGGCAAAGCTGGAAGAACTCAATGATTACATCTTTTCCGATACGGAATGGGAACGGTTCTTTGCCGACTGCATTGCCAACAAAAACGACGGCATTGTAGAAAAGACCCGCAAAATTCAAGAGGACTATGTGCAGGTGCTAAAACGTGATGATGCCATGACCAAAAACATTACGCTTATTGATAAAAAGAATATCCACAACAACCGCCTGCAGGTCATCAATCAGTACGTTCTTGGCAAAGAGGACGGTGCAACATATGATAACCGCTATGATGTGACGGTGCTTGTAAACGGTCTGCCTTTGGTTCATATTGAACTGAAACGCCGGGGCGTTGCCATTCGGGAGGCATTCAATCAAATTAACCGTTATCAGCGCGACAGCTTTTGGGCAGGCTCTGGCCTGTTTGAGTATGTGCAGATTTTTGTCATCTCCAACGGCACGAACACCAAGTATTATTCCAACAGCACCCGGTTTAACGCCATCAAAGACGCGGCATCCGGAAAAACCAAAAAGGGCAAGACAAGCAACAGCTTTGAATTCACCTCATTCTGGGCGGACGCCAACAACAAGACCATTCCCGATCTGATTGATTTTACAAAGACATTTTTTGCCCGCCACGCCATCCTGAACATTCTGACGAAGTACTGTATTTTTACTTCTGAAAACATGCTGATGGTTATGCGCCCCTATCAGATTACCGCAACCGAGCGCATCCTCAACCGCATTGAGATTGCCCACAACTACAAGAAATACGGGGATATTGCCGCCGGCGGTTATATCTGGCACACCACCGGTTCCGGCAAAACCTTGACTTCCTTCAAGACTGCACGGATTGCCTCGCAGTTGCCGTATATAGATAAAGTCTTGTTTGTGGTAGATCGTAAGGATTTGGATTATCAGACCATGAAGGAATACGACCGTTTTGAAAAAGGTGCCGCTAACAGCAACACCTCCACGGCCGTTCTGACAAAGCAGCTGGGTGATAAGAAGTCACACATCATTATCACCACCATCCAAAAGCTGTCCAGTTTCATCAAAAAGAATAAGGAACACCCGGTTTATAACAAACAAGTAGTTATTATCTTTGATGAATGCCATCGCAGCCAGTTTGGCGATATGCATGTCGCTATTGCCGGCGGAATTGATAAAGATGGAAATAAGAAGAAGGGTGCTTTTCAGAAATATTACATGTTTGGTTTTACTGGAACACCGATCTTTCCCATCAATTCTGGCTCAATGAGGAATGGGCAGTTCTTGACCACTGAGCAGACTTTTGGTGATAAACTACACACATATACCATTGTGAACGCAATTAACGACAAGAATGTTTTGCCCTTCCGCGTGCAGTATTACAAGACGATGGATGTCGCTTGGGACATAAATGATGAGCAAGTGTGGGATATTAACCGAGAGAAGGCATTTATGGCGCCACAGCGTATCTCGCTTGTCACTCAATACATTCTGGATCACTTTGATCAAAAGACTTACCGAGGAGATAAATCTTATATTTTCAATCAGCTTACAAATATTTCCGATGTTGCTTCTGCTGAGAGAGGTGCGGTTGAAGAAATCAAGCAAAAGCAGCGTATTAGTGGATTTAACTCCATCTTTGCGGTTGCTTCCGTTCCTATGGCAAAGTTGTACTATGATGAGTTCCGCAAACAGATGAACGCAGACCCAACTAAAAAACTAAAGATCGCTGTTATATACAGCTATGCCCCAAATGAGGATGAACCAGATGGTATCCTTGATGAGGAAAACCCGGAGGACACTTCCGCATTGGACAAGAGTTCCCGCGATTTTCTGGAAGGCGCGATTCTGGACTATAACGAGATGTTCCACACGACCTATGACACATCATCAGACAAGTTCCAGAATTATTATAAGGATGTATCTCTCCGCATGAAGAATAAGGAACTCGACCTCTTAATTGTGGTCAATATGTTCCTGACTGGCTTTGATGCAACAACCTTGAATACACTCTGGGTGGACAAAAATCTCAAGATGCACGGACTGATTCAGGCATTCAGTCGAACAAATCGCATTCTCAATAGCATCAAGACGTTCGGCAATATTGTGTGTTTCCGCAACCTGCAAAAGCGTGTTGACACTGCCATTTCTCGGTTCGGAGATGAAAACGCAGGTGGCATTGTCCTGCTACATAGCTTCAAGGATTATTATTACGGTTATGAATCTGTGGACGGTACCCCGAAGCCGGGATATGTTGATATGATAGAGGATCTTTCAACAAAGTTCCCGCTAACCGAGTCACAGATTATCGGCGAGCAAAACCAAAAAGACTTTATCTCTTTATGCTCTCCGCAGGCGCTTTGCGTTCTTTGACATGGAGCCAGCGTTCTCCTCTGACGGTTTCAAAAATCGTCAGAGGGCAATCCAGAATCCGAAGTTTGATGCCCTTGTTGCAATGATCGAATCACTGAATAAGGCAATAGCTGATGATGATTCGCTTGGAGCGGGGTTCCGTATTGGGCACAGCTATTTTTGCACAAATGAACTGGTGGATGACACATGGCTCTCATCTGTTGTGGAATATGAACTAATCCCTCTTCTCCTTGAATATTGGTTTGACGAGCCGTCTAAAGTTGAGAGTTGGTCTGCACGGCTAAGGGGTACGATAAATGGCTGATAACCACCGGATTAAAAACATCTATTATATGTTGTCCTACGCTTATCAAAGTCTTAGAGAGACAGGTTATAAAAACGTCGCTGCTGAGGACTTTGACAATGTCCATGACCTTTTTGCAGCGATAATAGCCAGAGGAGTAGGTAATCAAGTTAAGCGTGGTTTGCACCGTGAATACGTACCACAAGAAAACACATTGGCAGGCTTGCGAGGGCAAATTCGAGTTGCCGAATCAATCAATCAACAAACGCTCTCACAGGGGAAACTGGTTTGTGCATACGATGAGTTCACGGAGGATTCTCCGCACAACCGGGTGTTGAAAGCCACAATGCTTATGTTATTGCGTCATGGAAATGTAAAACCTGAAAACAGACAGGCTCTTCGGAAATTGTTGCTATACTTCAGTAACGTCACAGAAATTATGCCGACTGCAATCCGATGGGACAGCCTGAAATATTACAGGAATAACGCCTCGTATCGTATGCTGATGGGAATTTGCCGCCTTACAATTAAGGGCTTATTGCTCACCACCGACGCGGGAAACCATAAGCTAGCTTCATGGTTGCAAGATGAAGCAATGCACCATTTGTATGAGAAGTTTGTCCTCTCATATTATCAGCAGCACCATCTCAATTTCGCACCCAAAGCGGCATACATTGAATGGGATTTGCGGGGTGATGCAAACAGAACATACCTACCGACAATGAAAACCGATATTACGCTCTCAAATGGCGACCGTCGGCTCATTATAGATACCAAGTATTACGGACACACAATGCAGGTAAACTCGCGCTATGACAGCACCACCTTCATCTCCAGCAACCTTTATCAGATATTTACTTATGTAAAGAATAGTGACAAAGGCAGTACGGGCAAAGTGGCTGGAGTTCTTTTATACGCAAAAACTGAAGAGGATGTTATGCCGAACGATGACTTTAACATCGGCGGTAACAGAATCAGCTTGAAAACGCTCGACTTGAATCGAGACTGGAGTGCTATAACGGAACAGTTGGAAAATCTGTGCGGATGGCTGACAGAAAGCAGTTTGGCTTCATTCCCCAAGGGGGTGGATACTACATCAGGTACTAACGCCACCATAGATGGCAGGATTTGATCTATACTATACAATGATCCTCGAACGAATAACGTCATAAAATATATTGGACATATTCCTGCGCACGGAGAATGCTTTCAAAACCGCCTTTCCCTTATTCCCTCGCACAGAAAAGCACCGAAACACATACCCGACATCAATCTGATGCTATCGTTCCAACCAGTGAGTGGAAACAAGTCGGGCATAAATCCCACGATTACCCCCACAAATTCCACGAATACCCATAAACTACACGAAAAGAGGGGAACTCAAAAACCAGAAATGCCCGAAAATGCGTGCAGCCGCTGCGGAAATTACTCCGCGGCGGCTGTGTTTTATTTGCTGATAACACCTGAAAAGCCTTTATTTCAAGGGCTTTCAGGCAAAAAAAGAAGCACCACTATTCTATCAAAATAGTGGTGCTTCTATGGTGGAGGTGGGGAGAGTTGAACTCCCGTCCGAAAGCACTTCAACAGGATCTTCTCCGGGCGCAGGCGGTTATTTTCGGAGTCTTTCTCTCCGCGTTCCCCTCTCCGGCGGCAAGCCGACACGCCGACGGGTCAGGTGAGCTTCATGATGTGTGGCACGGGCAAAGCTTACCGTACTCACAGTTACCGCTAAACGACGCCCTTCCCGGCTCGCGGTCCTTCCGGGTCGGACGGCTGCCTTTAGTTAGGCAGCGACAGCGTAATTAACGTTGTTCTTTAATTTATAAAGTTGCCCATTTTTCGGATGATAGGCGCATCCGCCCGCTAATCCAGCCTCTGTACCCCCGTCGAAACCGGTACACCCCCCTGTTTTCAGCTCCGGCGTCCGGCGCCGGAACCTGCGCTGTGTAGAATTGTAACACACCTCCCGCGGGAAGTGTGTTACAATTCCATGAAATTTATTCTTTTGCCGGAGCCGGATAGTCAACGCCCTGGGTATCCGCCCGAATGGACTTGATGACCACGGGCTTTTTGGGCTTGTCGTTCCAGTCGGTCGGCAGCTCAGAGATGCGGACGGCCTCCTCCAGCCCCTCGAACACACGGCCGAACGCCGCATACTGTCCGTCCAGATGGGGCGCTGCCTCCACCATGACGAAGAACTGGCTGCCGGCGGAATTCGGGTCCTGCGCCCGGGCCATGGACAGCACGCCCGCCTCGTGAATCAGGTCGTTGCCCTTGAAGCCGTTGGCGGAGAACTCGCCGTGGATGGAATAGCCCGGGCCGCCGGTGCCGTTGCCCAGCGGGCAGCCGCCCTGGATCATAAAGCCGGGGATGACGCGATGAAAAATCAAGCCGTCATAAAATCCCCCGTTGGCCAGAGAGATGAAGTTTCTGACGGTGTTGGGCGCTTTTTCGGGATAGAGCTCGGCCTTCAGGATCTTCCCGTTCTCCATTTCAATTGTGACGATTGGATTCTTGTTTTCAGACGTAATGATCGCCCCTTCCATATATTCGCTCCCTTCGGAGCGGCGCGGTCCGCCGGAAGCCCCGCCGGCGGACCGCTTGCTTTTCTTCTCCGGCTCCCCGACGGTTCCGGGAAGCGTCTTTACCGACCGCCCTTAAGCGCCCGGTCCATTTCGCGCTTGGCGTCCCGCTGAGCCAGGGCGTCCCGCTTGTCATAATTCTTCTTGCCCTTGCACAGACCCAGCTCCACCTTTACGCGGGCGTTTTTAAAATAGACCGCCAGCGGGATCAGCGCATAGCCGTCCTGCTTCACCAGGGCCTGCAGCTTGCGGATCTCCCGCTTGTGCATCAGCATCCGGCGCACCCGGACCGGGTCCTTGTTGAAAATGTTTCCCTTTTCATAGGGAGAGATGTGCATTCCGTTGACGAACAGCTCGCCGTCCTTGATGGAGCACCACGCGTCCTTCAGGTTCAGCGTGCCGGCCCGGATGGACTTGACCTCCGTCCCCGCCAGCTCGATACCCGTCTCGTACTTCTCCTCCACGAAGTAGTCGTGGTAGGCCTTGCGGTTCTGCGCCGCGATCTTGATGCCTGATTTCTCCGTGGAATCCGCCTCCTCTGCCGCCCGGAACCGGGCGTCGTCTTTTCAATCAAGTTATCATAGCATGATTCTCCCCGTTCTTCAAGTGAAAGAAACGTTGGCTTTTCATTTTCAGCATGATATAATTAAATTTAAAGCGATATCGGCTGAACAAAACTTCAGCCATGCGGAGACATTGCCGCGGCGCGGATTCGCGCCGTCCGGCAGGGATTGCGGCGGTCTTTCCGCTCCGCCGCGGACGGCGGTCGGACCCGATTCTCCGCGATGAAACAAATGAGGTGTTTTTCTGATGGACGAGACAATGGACCTGACGGAGCGGACGCTCAGCCGGGAGAGCAAATTTGACGGGCGGATTCTCCACGTTCACGTGGACGAGGTGGCGCTGCCCAACGGAAGGCGCTCCACCCGGGAGGTGGCGGATCACGTCAGCGGCGCCGCAATTCTGGCGCTGGACCAGCGCAGCAACGTTCTGACCGTGACGCAGTACCGTTACGTCTTTTCCCGCCCCCTGCTGGAAATTCCGGCGGGGAAACTGGAGCCCGGCGAGGACCCCGCCGCGGGCGCGCTGCGGGAGCTGCGTGAGGAGACCGGCGCCGTGCCGGATGAATTTCTTCCCATGGGCAAGCTGCTGCCGGCTCCCGGCTGCTACGGCGAGGTTTTGTATCTGTTTCTGGCCCGGGGCCTTCATATGGAGGAGGCGCGCCCGGACCCGGACGAATTTCTGATTCAGGAGCGCATCCCCTTCGACGAGATGGTGCACCGGATCATGGCCGGTGAAATTGAGGACGCCAAAACCGTGGCGGCCGTACTGAAGGCAAAGCTGCTGCTGAACCTGTGACCCTGCGGGGGAAAACGACTGAAAGGGAGGTTTCGCATGGAAGCCAAAAAGAAGGTCCTGGTGGTGGAGGACGAGAAGAATATTGTGGACATTCTCTGCTTCAATCTGCACCACGCGGGCTACGACACCGTGGAAGCCTATGACGGCGAGGACGGCCTCGCCAAAGCCACCGCTGAAAACCCCGACCTCATCCTGCTGGACGTGATGCTGCCGAAAATGATCGGCTTCGACGTATGCCGCGCCCTGCGGCGGCAGGGCAACAACGTGCCCGTCATCATCCTTACCGCGCGGGAGGAGGAGGCGGACAAGGTCCTGGGGCTGGAGATCGGCGCGGACGACTACATCACCAAGCCCTTTTCCATGCGGGAGCTGATTGCCCGCGTGGGCGCCAATATCCGGCGCACCGGCATGAGCGCGCCTGCGGCGGCCACCGCGGCGGCCTCTGCCACGCCCGTCTCCGGCGACCTGTCCATCAACACGGACAGCCACCAGGTATTCCGGAACGGAAAGGCCATCGACCTGACCCAGCGGGAATACGAGCTTTTGACGTTCCTCGCCAGCCACCCCAACAAGGTCTACTCCCGCATTGACCTCATGGAGCAGGTGTGGAACTACGGCTATGTGGGCGACGACGCGCGGACGGTGGACGTAACCGTCCGCCGCCTGCGGGAGAAAATTGAGTCCGACCCCGCCAATCCCGCCTACATCCTGACCCGCCGCGGCGCAGGGTATTATTTCAGCGTCTGAGCTGTTTTCAGGCCCGCCGGACCGGAGCGCCGATTCGGTGCAGCCGGGAGTTTTCACAAAGAGAGGTGTTTCCATGTTCCGCAGCCTGCACATGAAGCTGACGCTGATCCTGCTGCTGCTTATCGCTTCGCTGATGGCGGTGGTGGGAACTTTTCTGACCACCAGGGTCTCCAGCTTCTATATCAACTCGTTCTATGAGCAGATGAACGACTCCTTCGGAAGCGGAAGCACCAGCGCCTCCGGCGGAAGCTCCGGCGCGGATTTTGTGAATTCCCTCCGCCGCGGAGCCGCTCAGCCCGACGCCCCCAGCCGCTTGCAGGATATGCTGGAGGCCAACGCCGGCATGCTGGGCATCGACTACCGCACCCGGAACTACTACATTCTGGACGGAGACGGCAACTATCTTCTCGGCTCCGACTCGGACGGCGGGAAATCCCTGCAAACCACGCCGAATCTGCTGACGGCCTGCGGCGGCAAGGTGGGGGACGAGAGCGACATCACCGCGGACTACATGGACGTGGCCATTCCCATCAGCGGCGGCAAAAACAGCTATATTATCTACATTCTGGACGACAAGAGCACGGTGTCCAGCCTGAACTCCGCCCTTTTCACCATCATCATGCAGGCGCTGGCGGTGGGGCTGATGATCTCCGTGCTGCTCTCGCTGCTGCTCTCCAAGACCATGGTGGGACCCATTGAAAAGCTGACGGCGGGCGCGCGGAAGGTGGCCGCCGGCGAATTCGACAGCAAGCTGCCGGTGGAGTCCACGGACGAGATCGGCGTGCTGACCGGAACCTTCAACGAAATGGCCGGCGTTCTTCAGCGGACGCTGGCCGCCGTGGAAAACGAGCGCAACAAGCTGGACACACTGTTTTTGCATATGTCGGACGGCGTGGTGGCCTTCGACCAGGAGCAAAAGCTGATCCACAGCAACCCCGCCGCCACCCGGATGCTCCAGCGGAAGCTGGACGAGAGCTGTTCCTACGACGAGCTGTTCGGCGCGGTGAGTCCCTTTGAGCAGACGCTTTCCCTTCAGCGCCCCAACTATACGCAGGGACAGCTGGTGGTGGGTGGCCGGACGCTGGAGCTGTACCTCGCGCCTTTCTCCTCCGGACAGGAGAGCGGCGGCGTGCTGATCGTGCTGCACGACATCACGGAGCAGCACCGCAACGAAGAGCGGCGCAAGGAGTTTGTGGCCAACGTCTCCCACGAGCTCCGCACCCCCCTGACCAATGTGCGCAGTTATGCCGAGACCCTGCGGGACTCCGGCGGCGACATTCCCCAGGACACGGAAAACAGCTTTCTGGACATCATCATCAACGAGACGGACCGCATGACCCGCATCGTGCAGGATCTTTTGACCCTCTCCCGGCTGGACGCCGGCAGCGACGAGCTGAATCTCACCCGCTTCGACTTCGGCGAGGCCATTGAGAGCGTCTGCCGCGCCAACGCGCTGCAGGCCCGCCGCCGCGGTCAGGAGCTCAAGTGGGAGCTGGGCGCCCTGCCGCTGGTGAGCGGCGACCGCCCCCGGCTGGAGCAGGTCATGACCAACGTGATCGGCAACTCCATCAAGTACACGCCCGAGGGCGGCCACATTCAGGTCTCCGCCGGGTCCGACGCGGACTCCGTCTGGATGGAGGTGTCCGACGACGGCATCGGCATCCCGGAAAAAGACCGGAGCCGCATCTTCGACCGTTTTTACCGCGTGGACAAGGCCCGCTCCCGGGAATCCGGCGGCACGGGACTTGGACTCTCCATCGCCCGCGAGATCGTGGAGCGCCACCACGGCGCCATCGGTCTGGCTCCTCACGAGGGGGCCGGGACCACCGTCCGCATCACACTGCCCATCCACTTCACCGCCTGAGAGCGCATTTTGGGAAAGGAGGCCCCATGGAGGAGAATCGTCAGGAGCGAAAAAACCATATTCAAAATCTCGTCATCGCGCTGCTGGCTGTCTCCGCCGTGCTGCTGCTGGCCCGGACGCAGATCGCTTTTCGGGGCGGCACTGCCGGCAGCGGCTATCTCTCCCGCCTCTTTTCCGGTGAAACCGCCTCGGAAACGGCCCGGCAGAAAGCGCCCGCCGACCTGACCGATCTTGCCGAACCCGTGCGGGTGGCCGTCACCGGCACCTACGGCCGGTACGGCGCGCTGAACCTCACGACCGCGGACAGCGGCTTTTCCGAGATGGGCACCCTGCTGCGGGAGGCGCTGGGTTCCGCCGGTACGCCGCAAAGCTGCAAGGAGAGCGATTTTCGCGGGGCGCTGAGCGCCACTTCCGTCTATTACGACTTTGGTGAAAATCTGCCGCTCTCCGTGCTGGCGGGCCTTATGGGCACCTCCGCCGAGGACGGCGGGACCTCCGCCCGGCGTCTGGCGCTCTCCGCCTCCGGCGACGGCGTAGCCCTCTGGCTGGGCAGCGGCGACGGCAAATATCAGCGCTGCGCCACCGCCGTCACCAAGACGGCTCTGGCGGAGTTGGTCAACAGCTATCAGCTGGGCAACGCCTCCTTTGCCTTCGAGCTGGAGAGCGGCCGCGACCTGGCTCCCTATTCCCTTCTGCTCACCGGCGGGCAGGCGGACTATCAGGACCTGACGGCGGCCAGTTCCCTCGGAAACTCCGACGATCTGCTCAGCAGTCTTCAGTTCAGTCCCCGGACCCACTCCCGCTACCCGGAATCCGGCGGCACCGAGGTGGTCGTGGGCAGCGACCGCACTGTGCGCATCCGGTCCGACGGCAACATCTTTTATCAGGACAACGCCGCCGAGCCGGTGCTTCAGATCACCGCCCAAGGCGAACAGCCCACCTCCGCCGAGGCCGTGCTGGGCTGCTGCCGGCTATTGAGCGGACTTCTCAACGGTCAGTCCTCCTCCGCCTCCCTGGCGCTGCGGAGCATCCGCCGCACCGGAAACATTCAGGTTCTGGAATTCGACTATCAGTTCGACGGCGTTCTCATCCGGCAGAGCAGCGGCAAGCCGGCGGCGCAGGTCACCCTGAGCGGAAAATCCGTCGTCTCGCTGTCGCTCCTTTTCCGGCAGTATACCGCCGCCGGAACCTCCTCGCTCCTGCTGCCGCTGGCGCAGACGCTGGCCATTGCCGACAGCCACCACGGCGCGGAGTTGAGCGTTGGCTATGTGGACGACGGCACAGGCGCCGTCCACGCCGGCTGGCTGGCCGGCTGAACCGCGACATACGGCCGGACGCGCCCGCCGCATCCGGGAAAGGACAGTTTTCATGGAGCGTTCCCGCCTGAAAAACATCATCATTTTGATCCTCGCCCTGACCAACGTATTTCTGCTGGTCTCTCTCGCCATGCGGACTTCCGCCGCCCGGTCGGCGCGGGAGCGCACGGCGGAAGAGCTGGTAGCTCTTTTTAAAGCGGACGGCGTCTCGCTGTCCCCGGACGCGATCTCCGACGCCGCGCCTCCCGCCGCGCCGCCGCCCCCCCCGGCGCCCCCCCCCGCCCCCCCGGCCGGGGGACCTTTCCCCCTCCCGCTCCGCCGCCCCTTTCCCCGGGGCCGATTCCTCCTCCGGGGTGAAATCCGACATTTGTCGCATTTCTTACAGCCCCTTCCCCGCACCGCCATTTCCTTACAAGCCTTTGTTTTAACGTGAATTAGCCACTGTCATTCCGGTTGGCACCCTTATTGCGTAGTCCCTGGCGAGAGGTTATGCCATGACGACGAACCGGATCATCACCATTAACGACACCACCCTGCGGGACGGCGAACAGACCGCCGGGGTCGCCTTTACTGCCGAGGAAAAGCTGGCTATCGCCCGCGCCTTGGCGGCGGCGGGCGTGCCGGAAATGGAGGTGGGCATTCCCGCCATGGGCCCCCTGGAACAGGAAGTGATCCGGGCCATTGCGGCGGAAGACCTGCCGTCCCGGCTCATGGTCTGGGGCCGCATGTGTGCCAGTGACCTGGAAGTGGCCCGCCAGTGCGGCGCCCACATCGTCAATCTGTCCGTCCCGGTCTCCGACCTGCAAATCCGCCACAAGCTGGGCAAGGACCACCGCTGGGTGCTGGACAGCATCCGCCGCTTCGTCCCCCTGGCCCGGGACGCGGGGCTGGATGTGTGCGTCGGCGGGGAGGATTCCTCCCGGGCCGATCTGGATTTCCTCCATCAGGTGCTGGCCGCCGCCCAGGCCGCCGGCGCCCGCCGTTT
>Ga0183101_1000241_pt2 | contig 37482 bp, 44 predicted proteins | sample Biomet3_FD_127790 | JGI IMG/M metagenome (GOLD analysis project Ga0183101, IMG submission 127790) | Microbial communities from bioreactor (seeded with sewage sludge) at LBNL, California, USA - Biofuel metagenome 3 | ecosystem: Engineered > Bioreactor > Anaerobic > Unclassified ... | reverse complement strand
TAATTGGTTTCGCCTGTTTGGAAGTAGGCTGCTATAACCTTGGCCGCTTGCTCTCTCGTGATGCCTGTCATTTCGATTTCAATCCCGAATTTCTGCGTTTTCATCTGTTTTCACCCTTTCAAAATGTGTGTTTCTTTCCTTTTGGTAGTACTATATATCACTCTAAAAGCACATAATATCCAGTACTATTTTTGAATAAACACAACTATTTTTCAGGCTGAAAACTGTATGCAGTTTGCTTCTCTTATTCTTCTATTGCTGTATATCTCGAGTAATTGTAACCTTCACTGTTTACCAAAACCCTCTCTCCTGTCAGCAGGTTAAGCACCCTGATGCACCTGATTTCGCCGTTTTTATTTGAACCGCCATCGTCTTTATCAATCCAAGGCTGGTCCTCAAGCAGGTCTTTTGTGAATTCTTTAAAATCGATGTCACTAAGTGCGACCTCTTTAGTAACCTTATAAGCCGATCCAACAAATCCTTCTTTTTTAGCATTTCTGGTTGCATCCCTTAGTTCTTCGATATCGACCATTTTTCTTCCGAAAAGTGCTTTCATTATTAAAGCCTCCTATTCCTTCATGCGCGCTTTTTCCGCAAGCAGACGAGCTTTATGCTTCTCCTCATCAGCGGGAGTTCTGAAGGCTGTGTGGCCCTTGAGGCCCGCAAGAAGAGCTTTTCTTGAAACCTTGCCGCCTTCGCCCGAAAGCCCCAAACGCAAAAGCCAACTGCGAAGGTAGTATTTTTCGTTTTCAGGTTTCTGCTCCTTGGCGCTTACCCGCTTTGCTTCCCTTGCCTGTGCCACCATGAAGGCCGCCAGTTCCGCATAGGCTCTGTTCTTGGCGGGTTTTTCTGAAAAAGGAAATGTGAAGGTAACCGTCTCCTCGTCAAAAGTCATGCCATGGATTGTTGCTTCATAGCTGTCCGCCCCACTGAGAGCGAGTAACGCTTCTTTAGTTTCAGGCGGGTTTGTTTCAAGCGCTTTAATCAAGTCCTCGCTGACAGAAAAACTGTTGCGACCCACCACCCGGTTCAAAAGGTATTGCTTGCTGTGAAGCATAAAGACCAGGTTGCGAAGGGCGTTCATATCCATTCCGTCGGCGGGAATGCTGATATTCAATTCTTCAACTTCAGACTCAAGATAGCCAAGTTCTATTAAATGATCTTTCAACTTCTTATAACCCTCATCGGTTTCACAGGTTATCGCACCGTCGCGGTCAATGGTGAATTCGCCGACTCGATATGCATAGCTTGGCAGGCCGAGGTAGCTTTGCTCCTCGCCCGTGAACTCGCTGATTGCCTTGACCAGTGCTTTTCGGTTATCCGTATTTGTCTTGATAATCATGTGCTGAACCTCCTTTATTTTTTTGGTACTACATACATCACTCTAAAAGGCACATAAGTCAAGACAATCCAGACCTCATATTTCTATATTTTCTGTTGTGTCCGCGGCCGGGCGTGGAACCTTATCATAAGGGATTTGAGATCCAGCACGCAGTAAAAAAACACTTTCACTGTTTCCAGTCTGTTCCACAAAGCGCTTCACAATAACATCAGCAAACTTCTCATCTAACTCAATGCCGTAGCAGATACGTCCCGTCTGCTCGCAGGCGATCATCGTAGAGCCGCTGCCAAGGAAGGGGTCAAGTACGATACAATTGCTCATGCATGAGTTTTGAATAGGATAAGCCATCAAAGCCACGGGCTTCATCGTTGGATGCTCTTTTGAGGCCTTCGGTCTGTCATATTCCCAAATGGTGGTCTGCTTTCGGTCGGTGTACCACTGGTGCTTGCCGCCTCTCTTCCATCCAAACAAACAGGGCTCATGCTGCCACTGGTACGGGGACCGACCAAGAACCAGTGCGTTTTTCTTCCAAATGCAGCAGCCGGAAAGATAGAAACCGGCATCGGTAAATGATTTGCGGAAATTAAGCCCCTGGGTATCTGCGTGGAACACATAGATGGATGCGTCGTTCTCCATGTTCTGCTCCATATTGACGAATGCTGCAAATAAGAATTTATAAAAATCTGCATCCGGCATATTGTCGTTTTTAATTTTTCCGGCGGTTTCCTCGACGTTAACATTGTACGGCGGGTCGGGTACGACTAAATTAGCTTTACTACCATTCATAAGCGCTGTATACGTCTCTGGTAAAATAGCATCACCGCAAATAAGTCGATGTTTGCCGAGTAGCCATATGTCGCCTTTTTGAGAAATAATCGGCTTCTTTAAAGCTGCGTCCACATCGAAATCGTCTTCCTTGATTTCCTTGTTGTGGACCTTTGAAAAAAGTTGCTCAATTTCCGGCGCTTCAAATCCTGTGAAGTCCGTATTAAAATTAGCAGTCTGCAAATCCACAATCAAGCCAGCAAGAAGCTCTTCATTCCAAACACCTGTAATTTTATTAAGCGCAATATTGAGCGCCTTGACTTTATTCTCGTCTTTAATATCGACTACCACACACTGCACTTTTTCGTATCCAAGGTCTTTCAGTACGGTCAGGCGTTGGTGACCACCGATAACCGTCATATCATAATTCACAATAATAGGCTCTACATAGCCAAATTCCAAAATAGAATTTTTAATCTTCGCATATTCCTTATCTCCTGCTTTCAACTTTTTGCGCGGATTATATGCCGCAGGGCGAAGAACTTCCATTGGCAACAATTGCCATGTCATTTCACTCATGCTATACCTCCTCACTTTTCTCGGGACCTACATAGGGTTCTCTACCCTCTTCCTCCCGCCAAAATCGATCATGAACATAACATTCATGACGACAATATCTTCTATTTTTATTTCCATATGCCGTAAATTGCTGCCCACAGTATACACAGGACTTTTCATAAAAAGCAGTTTCTTTTTTTTGAGAATCCTCGGGATGAGTAGCCCACCATTCGCGCCTGCATGCTTCTGAGCAAAATTTCCGCTTTCGTCCTATATTCGGTTGCTCTATTGATTGTCCACAGCATGGGCATGTAATTCCATCTTGAGTTTCTTCTTGCATATTCAATACTACTTCTGTAGCATAACCATCTAATCCATGGCTTTTGCAGTAGTTTCTCACGCTATCTCTAGACAGCCCCAGAACAGAAGCAATGGATTTATAGCCTACACCCTTCATGCGAAACTCACGTATCTGTTTTGATTGAATGTCTGTCATTGTTTCACATCCTTTCTGCGTAATTTGAATATAAAAAAGCTGCAAAACGTTGCATTTAAGCAATTGTTTTACAGCTTTTTTACTAATATTTTGGCAAAAGTAATATTACTTAGAAACCCTTCCAAGCCCCATACTTTCGCGATAATTTAATGTTGAGGAGCAAAAGAATCTAGCCTTAGGTATCCCCCCTTGCTAATTCTGCGATTTTTCACGCGAAGGGGGGCGGCGGTCTGGGGGGTGAAGGCTGCAGAGATTTGACCCGCCCCTACCCCTTCTCAAACTTTAAAAAATATATTTACTATACCGTCCAGACGGTATATAATTTAAAAGTAAGGGAGGAATGCACATGGCAAAGAAAACTGATACTAAAAAACAAATTCTAACTGCTGCTGCCAAACTCATTAATGAAGATGGGATTTTAGCTTTAACCTTAGATGCTGTCGCAAAACTTGCAGGAATTAGTAAAGGTGGTTTGCTTTATCATTTTCCTAGTAAAGAAGCCTTATTGGAAGGTATCGTCAATTATTTAACTCAAGATTTCACTAATGGTATGACCTCTGCTGTCCAGGAAGACCTTGATGAAAAAGGCAAATGGACAAGAGCTTATACAACATTAACCTTTAATCAAGAAAACGAAGAGATCGCTTTGAATACAGCATTTTTATCTGCAGTTGCAACAAATCCAGAACTATTGAAGCCCATGGCTGAAAGCTTAGAAAAGCTGCATTATCAGATCGAAAATGATGGCCTTGACCCAACTACTGCAACTATCATTAGGCTTGCAGCAGACGGAATATATTTCAATCAGTTATTTGGAATGAATCTAAAAAAAGATGCTCGCAAACAAGTTTTTAATTACCTGATTAACTTAACAAGGGAGATTTCAAAATGAACGGATATGCATTTTTAGGATTAGCGATTGCACTTGAAATTTTTTCTACGTCAATGATGAAAGCTTCAGCCGGCTTTAGCAAACTCACTCCCAGCCTTGCTTTTGTGGTGGGAATGGCAGCTTCATTTTATGCGTTATCACAAGCACTGGCTCATGTCCCCTTAAGCGTTGCCTACGCGATTTGGTCTGGTGTTGGAACCGCATTGACAACTTTAATAGCGGTGTTGATTTGGAAAGAACATCTCAATTTGCACATGCTGCTTGGCATTTCATTAATTATTGCGGGTGTCGTTTTACTAAATTTAAAAGGACCTGCTCATTGATCGGACAATTGGAAATCATTAAATCATCGACAGTCCTGCAAATGCCTAACAGCTTTGCAGGACTACTAGTATTCATACTCCTGATGCTGATCCCTCGTCCGGGTTTTCCGGTCGTGGCACTTCTTGCAGAGCGGTTGCCAGTTCTTCTCGTCCCAGAACAGTACCGCATCACCCCGGTGCGGCTTGATGTGGTCCACAACCGTTGCCGGCGTCAGTTTTCCTGCCCGCTGACACTCTGCGCAAAGAGGATACTTTACCAAGAATCGCTTTCTCGCCTTCTGCCATTGGCTGCTATAGCCACGCTCAAAGGCGTTCGATCTGTCGCCAATATGCAGTTTGGCATGCTGGTCGCAGTAACGATCATTCGTCAATCGCGGGCAGCCGGAATGCTTGCATGGGATGTTCGGTCTTTTCGGCATAATTGTTTGCTCCTTTCATATGTACGGATGCGTGAAAGGATGAAAGACGCATCCGGCCAAAGAAAAAGAGACTGGGGGAGAACCCAGACTCTGTATGCTTTCCTGGCAATTATAAGTATAGCGCGGTCGAAATGAAAAAGCAGTACACCTTTAGTACACCTTCAGTAAACCATTCAGCAGAATATAACCTTATTCTTTAAATGATACGTATCCAAAATGATATTGAGAATTTGAAATTGTTTGTTTTAAATCTCTTCCAGTACTTGTTATTTGCATCATGCTCGCATTAATTTTTGTTTCATCTTGAATGTTAACAAGTTTAATCCAAATGCGCGCCTTTTCACCATCAAATTCAACCGGAAGTCTTTCTTCAGGACATTCCACCGGAAGCTTAGCAGAAAACACTTCAACAACATCAGCGCTAAATGCGATGTCATTATCGAAATTTTCGTTGTTGACTGCAAAAAGGATTTTCACCTTTTTCCCAGCCGCAATCTGATTGTTGTAATATTTCACTCGATCCTGACTCATCCCATAAAACAAAGACTGTGTAGAAAACCAAGTAAAGCCTCTGATCTTTTCATCGTTCATATAAACCCTAACTGTTTCTTCTCCATCAAGTTCATCGCCTTCATTTGTTGCGGATATTCCCAGCTTCATAAACAAGTACTCTGGTATTGAATCATCAATCTTACTATCTCGATCAGCAATCATGTTCTTCATCCCCTCAACATTTAAGTATTTTTTTTTGAGGTTCAAATACAATTCTTCGTCTTTAGCCAGCATATACATTTCTACCACATCATTAAGTGCTGCCGTTTTTGTAATCCCCTTGATTGTCACAAACTCGTTAAACATATCCTGAATTGTGTCCGCTACGGTAATCGTCATATAATTTTGTCTTCCCATATTACACCTCCATATTTTTGTACCATATATCCGGTAGACTTATCTTGAGATGAATGTACCATACTACCGTTAGGGTGTCAATGGTAAAACAAAAAATCTTTTAATGCTAAAATTCAATCAGTTATATTCTTCGTACGCTCCGATCTGTATCTGTATCGCCTTTGTGATTTTCTCCATTATGACATCGCTGCTTATGTAGCCCTTCTTTTCAAGAAGGCGATCTTTGTCTACTGCTTCCACCTGCTCAGCAAGAGCTAGACTTCCACGACTCAATCCACACCCGGCTGTTACTGGAATATACACATGGGTTGGAAGAAATCGCTTCTTGTGTATTTTTGAAGTTAGAGGCACAACGGTGATAACCGGAGAATAGGCATTGGCTCTATTATTGCTTACTACAATCACAGGACGGACTCCACACTGTTTTCGCGTATCTATGTTCTTGCCGAAATCAACGAAATAAATATCTCCTCTTTTACACATCACATTCACCTCAACTCAAAATGTATTCTGCTATTTCTTTGTCGTGGATGGCATATAAGATTTGCAATTCCCGAATTGCCTTCTTTCGGTACTTTGCCACCATCGTCCGGCTGACATGGTACTTGTCGGCTAGATCATCCCATGTCAGCCCTTCGATGACCATATCAGAAATGAAGTCCGGGAGAATGCCACTCAAGGAAAGAACAGCTGCCTCGAAAAAGATTAATTCCTCTGCAAGCATCGAATGCTTCTTTTCCAAATGCTCCCGCCAATCAAGGTTGATTCGCTCCATCTTGTTTCTATATGTCATGGCGATGGTTGCTGTCTTTTCTGAAACACCGCTTGTCTGAACACGCTCACCCTCTGGATGGGAAAAGTACATAGAGTCAATCATCTCTGTTTCAGTGATGCCTTTAAAATTCAATATCTGGTTTTCAAGACAAGTTCGCTCCATCACCATCTGCTGATATTCCTGCATTATTTTTTCTATCCTTTCGCTCATACTGCACCTCCAATCCTGGCTTTGACTGCTTCAATAAGCGCAGACTGCCTCATATCCTTTGCTTCCAGCGCCCTCATCACATCCTCGTCATGTGTGCCACGGGTGATGATGTGTTGAATAACCACGGTGTTTTTCTGACCCTGCCGCCATAGTCTTGCGTTCAATTGCTGATACAATTCCAAAGACCATGTAAGTCCAAACCATACTACTGTAGAGCCGCCTTCCTGAAGATTAAGCCCATGTCCTGCAGAAGCAGGATGGATCAGCGCCACTGGTATCTTCCCAGCATTCCAGTCATCGATATCCTTTGAGGTATCAATTGTTCTCACATCAAACCGCTCACGGATACGGGCAAGATCGTGCTTGTACCAGTAAACCACTAGAAGGGGTTTGCCGTTGGCGGCTTCAACCAAATCCTCCAGTGCCTCCAGCTTCCTGTCGTGGATGCGTAGGACTTTCTTTTCCTCTCCGTAGACTGCACCGTTTGCCATTTGAAGAAGCTTGTTGGAAAGCCCAGCTGCATTGATTGCATCAATTTCCTCTCCCTTGATTGACAGAACCATGTCCCTCTGGAAACTTTCGTAAAGCTGCTGCTCTTTCTTGTCCATTGAAACTTCAATACGGTTGCTGATTTTTTCCGGCATATCGAGGAAGTCTACAGCTTTCATGGAAATGCATATATCGGAAATCAGTTCATAGATAGCTTCTTCTGCTCCATCTCGTGGTTTATATGAATATATAATTTCACGGTTTCGCTTATCCGGCTTGAAGAACCTGTCGCGGTATCCTCCGATAAACCGTCCGAGCCGCTGGCCCATATCAAGCAGATACATCTGCGGCCATAAGTCAAGAAGCGAGTTCGGTGCTGGAGTGCCTGTTAACCCAATGACCCTCTGAACTTTTGAGCGGACTTTTTTCAGAGCCTTAAACCTTTGTGCCTTATTGGATTTGAAACTGGAAAGTTCATCGATCACAACGGTATCAAAATCCCACCGGCCCTTTTCAATAAGCCATGATACATTCTCCCGGTTTATGATATAGACAAAGGCAGGTTTGTTAAGCGCAGCTTCTCTTTGTTTCTGGCTGCCAAGAACTAAAGAGTATGTCAGTCCCGTTAGATGCTCCCACTTTGCCAGCTCCTTCGGCCAGGTATCCTCAGCCACTCGCTTAGGAGCAATTACGAGAATTTTTCCGATGTCGAAATTATCCAAAGCAAGCAACCATAATGCCGATAAGGTAATGATCGTCTTGCCAAGTCCCATGTCTAGCATTAGACAGCAGACTGGGTGCGCCAGTATGAACTCCTTAGCATATTCCTGATAATTATGCGGTTTGTATTTCATCAAGCACACCTCCAATCTTTTCTTTATTGTCCACGCAGTAGACCTGAAACCCCAAAGCGGTCAGCTGCCTTGCCCGTTTCTCCTGCAATGGCCGCATGGTTTTTCCGGTAGCTTTCAATTCCACGAAAGCCAGCTTGCCACCCGGGAAAAGGACAAGGCGGTCGGGCACCCCATCGAGACCGGGGGATACAAATTTGACAGCAAGCCCACCACGCTTTTTTACTTCGATGACCAATTTTCTCTCTATTAAACTTTCTCGCAAAAGACCATCTCCTTTCATCACTTGTGCCTATGTTTCGTGCCTAAGCTAAAAACTTCTATACGCGCGTACACATACATACACGTGCCTATTTCCTATATTTAATATATTTTTATTGCTCATTATGGTTTTTTATAGGCACGATAGGCACAAGCCCTGCAAACCAACCTGTTTTACTACCGTTTTCGGCTGTGCCTTTCTACGTGCCGATGCTTTTCACGGAACGACAGGCATGTGCCTAACTCTCCGATTTCATGCCTTGCTTTTCTCTGACAAAGGTCTTCTGGGGTCCATAAAGGGGGTAATAAGTCTTTCCGGTTTTGTTGGAGGTCAGTTTTTGCCACCCCCCGATACGAGTCAAAATGCCTTCGATTTCATAAGAGTCGGTGCGTTTAAGGTTCTGGCGCTCTTTGCCGAAGCATTCACACCAGATTTCCATCACGCAGACCTTGTCGCGGATGATATTCCCTGCTGTAGCTGCACCATCAAACTCGCTACCGCCCAGAAAGCTCCTTCTCTGATAAAGATCCATGCCATCCCAGTTCTCCGGAAGCAGATGATCAAGGTAATCAGTTATAATACCCTCACGGTCATCGGACTCCATTGCCTGTTGCTGAGCAACATAAGCTTGAGCTGCCACTTCGCCTTTAAGGAACAATTCTTCTCCGGCACGATACTTCACAATAGCTTCAGCCCAAACCTGGTCGACCTCGGTTAAATCCCACGCATTATATTTCCCGTTGCCCGTAACATGAACAGGCCAGAAGCGTCTGTTTCCTGTGATGTCACGGAGGAAGCCACTCTCAGCATTTGTTGACCCCACGATGATGTTGGTTCTTGGATGGCTTTCCACATTGACGCCATAGGACTGACGGAATTTATCGTCTGTCCGGCTGATGAAAGATTTGACTGTCTCCACATCCACCTTCTTGATGCCCGCCAGCTCCCCAAGCTCAAGAATCCAATAGCCCTGCAGCTTCTCTGCAGCGGTCTTGTCCTTCATATCCGAAATGGACAGACTGTCCGAATACCACTGCCGTCCAAGAAGAGCAAAGAGTGTGGACTTGCCAACTCCCTGCGGACCATTAAGAACAAGGATGGAGTCGTACTTGATGCCGGGCTCATATACACGGGCAACAGCGGCACAAAGTGTCTTTCTTGTAACTGCTCTGACGAATGCGGTATCGTCTGCACCGAGATAATCTATAAGCAGTGTATCGATACGTTCCTCTCCATCCCATGCGATTGTTGCCAGATATTCCTTAATTGGATGGTAGGTGCGTTCTGCAGATGAAACCGCTAGTAGCGCGTCCTTAAATTTAGTAGGTGACCAGATCCCGTACACCCTCTCAAAGTACACTTTTGCGCAGGCAAGGTCGGCATCACCCCAACCGGGGCGCACTTGGCTCCACGGCAATTCTCCAATCACATCAAGCATACTTTTGAACTCGTTGTATACGATGGGTTTGAGGTTGCTGTCATAGCGGATAATATTAGCAATATTAGTCAGGGTATCTTTAACCCTCCCCTGTTTGTCCAGCTCTAGAAAGGTCTGCCAGTTTTCTTCATCAACTCCATCAAACTCTGCCATAGCCTGACTCTCGCGCTCTTTGGCAAGGCGTAGCTTCACCTTTTCGTCATCAACGACAAATTCTTGCATGGCTTTGAAGGATGGCAGCTTGGAGGGCTCTGTGTCCTCGTCCGCTCTGGCATCCAGACCACCGAACTTATGGATTCGCACCACATCAAAGGCGTTCATGAGATGCCCGCAAGCAGGGTCTGTAGCATGGTGGCTGTATGCGTATTTATCTTCATAGATGACCACACCCGCCTGGGAGTCCGCGGGGATATAATCGTAGCGACCGGTCATTGCACTCTTTCGGTACACATCAGTAAGGAACATATCAATGGCATCCGTCACAGAGTATGTGCGACAGAACGCTCCGACCATTCCGGGCTTTTCCAGCGGGTCAGCCTGTTTCTTGACCTCACGCTGCACCACAGTCTGCTGTCGTTTAGAAACAGGCCATTCAGCTGAATTGTGCCAATCCTTATATTTGGCAAGGACTGCATCTGGGTCGAGAAGAGCGCCGTCTATCTCATGGAACACGAACTCCCCGTCAGCGGAGGTAGACGGCCAATACATCAGCCTGCTCGGTTCGTAGGTGGTATCGTCAAAAAGTTCAATACCGATTTCCTCCGCTATCTTTCTCGCTACCGCAGCGTACTCATCAGGCGATACCTCTCGGGCAAGTGGGATAATAAGGCGGAGGCGCGGCTTCTCCGGCGTGTGCTTATGGGTGGCGTAGAAATAGCACTTGAAGGAAAAGAACATCTCGATCTGTTCGATGGTATCTGGCAGTGCGTAATCCATATCCAGGCATAACCCGGATCGGGTCAGGACACAGTCTTTTTTTCGTCTGCCGCCTTTCAGCGTTCCGAGTACGAAGCCTCCCACGTCCTTGATCTCATCCTGCTTGGCCTTGCTGAGTTTCTTGTACTGCTCCACCGTCTCGGCGGTTCTGTGCGTAGTTGATATGCGGTCACGGAAATCGTCCAGTTCCATCTCCGTCAGATTCCAGCGTTTGTCCATACGGGAATTGCCCGTACAAAGCCTTATTTTCAATTGCTTTCCCTCCCTGCGGTAAAGAGTTCTATATTTCTTGCGGTTCGCTGACGGAGCCGCCTTGCTTCCTTAAACCTTGAGGTGTACTCGCGACACTCCTCTGATTTCGCCGGATAGGATGTTGCCTTATCGGCACACTTCTGCATCTGGGCAAAATATCTACTCTCCAAACCATGAAGGAAAGCAAGCAGTCTGTCCTTATCCGCTTCCAATGAATATCTGTGTATCAGTGCAAAGACCTTCCTAGCTTTGTCCAGAGGACATGGAAAAAAGCAATCAAGGTTCAGCTCCATATATCCTGTGGGATAATTAATCTTTAGTTTTCTGGCATTTGCGTCTGCCTGGCGGATGCCTTCGTATGCGGTTGGATCATAATAGCCTTCGGCATTGTATTTGCTGATTCCCAAAGCCAAACACCTCCCTATGCACTTAGCCTGCGTTCAATGACCGGCAACAGACCGCATTCATTTTTAAGCAAGTCATAAAGGAACAATCTGCCCTTCTGCGTCCAGTAGGTATGCATTGCACTTCTTTCAGCATCAATCGCATATGTTTTTGACTGGGTGTAGCCTTGGTCTGCGTAACACTGATATAAGAGCCATGTGTTACACTGCTTGTACTGAACGCCCAGATCGTGAAGCATTTTATTGAAGGCCTTTCCGGACATTCCGTAATCTTTCGCAATCTGGCTGACAGGGATAACACTCTTATTCTGTAAAATCAAATCGTAGTAGCTGGCTTTCGGCTGCAGTTCACAAATGATCTGTCTGCTTTGCGCATTCTCAAGCTCCAGAAGTTTGATTCTCTCTTTTTCTGCCTTCAATTCCTGAAGGGCGGATATAAAGAGGTCCGGATCATTCAGTAGTTCCTCTTTGGCATAAAGACCGTGCTTTCTAACAGTTGGGAGAACATCATCAAAAACCCAGCGTTCAAACTTTTCTGCGGATGGCAATTTACTGTTAACAATCAACCGATAAAGGTCACCCTCAGGAATAAAGAGCATTTCAATTGTTTTCTCAGGCGATTGTGGGTGCGGTATGCCTCGTTTTAGGGCATACCTACAATGTGCATCGATAGCATTCTGTGGCTTGGCATAGCCTAACGCCTTTGCCACATCGCTACCGCAGAATAGTGGCTTGCCGTCCTGTTCCAGTGTTCTAATTTCACCAAACTCGATATTTTTGAAAATCTTAATATTATTCATAATCCTTAATCCTCCTAATCTTTTTTATAAAAATCACATTCGTAACCGTCCGCTCTAAGCGGCAATCCTGTTGCCCATTCCGGAGCAACCGACATTATCCTGCATATATCTTCAACGCTTGAATATCCTTCTGAAACCTCCAGCACAGCTTCATCGTGAATGTGCATCACAATTTCAAATCCGCTGTTGCGAAGCCTGAGCATGGCGAGTGCCAAAAGGTCGCGGCTTGTTGCCTGCACGATGTTCTCGACCAGTTTTGGGCCATAGGTTTCGATCCTCAGCCACTTCTTGCTTTCGCCAATTCCCTCATAAGTCAGGCCTTCACGGCCAAACTTGTTGGTATCGAGTCTCGGCTTGATATAGGAGAGCTTTCTGCCGGAGGGCAGTGTGATGAACAGGATGCCGGACTTGTAGGAAAAGCACACCTTGCCGACGACCATTTCCTTCTTTTCACGTACAGCCGAAGTGGCAGCTGCATCTACATCCCACCAGAACTTTGTAATGTGGGGATTCGCGCTTCTCCACTGATTGACCAGTATGGGCAGTTCTTCTTCAGTCAGCCCCATGTCCAAAGCACCCATTGAAGTCAAAGCTCCGACAGATCCGCCATAGCCCAAAGCCAGTTCCGCAATCTTGCCCTTCTGCCTAAACGGGCTGCCTTTTGTTATTTCCTCAATAGGAACACCGAACATGGCGGATGCCGATGCCTCATAGATCTTTCCGTGGCTGGCAAATACATCAAGACGCCATTTCTCACCAGAGAACCATGCGAGCACTCTTGCTTCAATTGCAGAAAAGTCCGCTACGATAAACCGGGTACCAGGCTTTGGCACAAAGGCAGTTCGGATTAGTTCCGACAACACACCTGGAACGGAGTCAAATAGCAAATCCACATCCTCATACCGGCCTTGTTTTATAAGGCTTCTGGCAAGAGCCAAATCCGCCAGATGGTTCTGTGGCAGGTTCTGAACCTGGACAAGCCTTCCTGCCCAACGTCCTGTCCGATTCGCCCCATAAAACTGGAGCAGACCGTGGACCCTCCCATCCGAGCAGACGGAGCGCTCAATGGCTTCATATTTCTTGATCGAGGTCTTTGCCATCAACAGCCGCAGCTTCAGAACCTCCAGCACCTCTCCATCCGTTTCTGGAATGAGGCCCTTGACCGATTTTTTATCAAGGCTCTCCACCTCGACACCTCTGTCCATAAGCCATTCTTTGATTTGGGTGACAGAGTTAGGGTTGTTAAGCCCAGTCAATTCATAAGCCTGTGCAGTCACCATATCTTTGTACTGAAGATCACACTCAACGGCATGAGATACAAGATCACGGTCAACCATGATGCCTCTATCATTGATTTCCTGGTCGAGCCTATAAAGTTCCATCTCGCTTTCGGGAATCTGAAAATTCCTGAGTTTCCACCTTATCTCCCGCTCCGCATCCACATCCCTGATGCAGTAGGTTTTGAAAAGCTCCCATTTTTCAGGCGAGTGTTCCGGCAGGTTTCTGGTTCTTCCTTCGTTTGTCTTGGTCGGCTTGCATGGAATGGAGAAGTATCTGACCAGGTCGGTGCCTTCCTTGAGCTTTTTTCGCCTAATATCCAAAACCTCGCCCACACCGTCAAGAGACAGTGGCAGTGCAAGCATCGCCGACTGCACCGCCGTACACTGCCAGGAAGCCGGAGATAGAGGTGTGTTCAGGTATCTTGAAAGACAGGTTCTTTCGAATGCTGCATTGAAAGCTGTCTTTATAACGCTTCCATCGGTTAGTGCTTCAAGGACTTCTGCAGGAAGCTTCTCCCCGCAAGCCAGATCCACTATCTTAGTTTCTTCATCATCAAATGCGTAAGCGAATAGCAGCACTGTAAAGTTGGGACTGTCTACATAGGCATAAACGCCGCATTTCGTCAGATCCACATCTGAATAAGTCTCAATATCTATTGATAAATACATTTCATCCTCTCCTTGTATGTAAAGGGCAGCAGTTGCCCACCGCCCCACATTAGTTCTTAGCCGAGGAAATCCTCATCTTCCGCAGTTCCAAAATCATCGGTTGCCCTTGAGCGTCCTCCGAGTGCCTCACCGTCCTTGAGCTTCTGGATGTTGCCAAGGCCCGCCGCAACGCCGCGGTTGCCGTTGGAGTTGTAGCCATAGAAGGTTACGCTGACACGACCGTAACAGCCGGAGTAAACTTCGCTCTGATCAAGGATTGGCTGTACTTTTCCGTCCACCACCTGTGGAGCCTGACGGCTGTTGGCATTGAAAAAATAGCAGCCTTTGTAGGCTTCGTCCTCGGGGCGGTCGATATCGCCATCGCGAAGCGGAGTCTTGAGATTGGCGGGAATCTTACCTCCCCACTTAGATGCAGAGTCCTTCTTGGCCTGTTCAATAGCTGCCTTTATGGCTTCGACAGTCTTGGTATCACTTTTAGGCACGATAGCCGAAACGCTGTATTTCGGATCACCACCATTTACGGAGTCTGGCTCCCAGCAGTGAAGATAGGAAAAACGGCAAGGTACGATAACCTTAGTTGCAGATGTATTCTTGTTCATAATTAAACCTCCTGAAATTCCGCCGCAGCGGTAGTTTTATTGATTGCTTCTCTTTTATCTGAATCCGGCACCAATGTGATCTTGCCTTGAGGCTTGTACACCAGGTGGCCGAGAATTCGGGTGAATTCCTGTTTGCCCATCAGTCGCTCCATCTCTGTGATGGTAACTAGTGAGCGTTTGTAAATGTCTGTGTATCCAGCAGTCGTTGCGGCCTCTGCCACCTCGTTCTCACTTGTGTATTTCCGGTTGCTTCGACCTTCTACCAGTTTGAATCCATTCCATTCTTTGCCGTGGACGATAGCCTGGTCCTGAGCAAAGGCATAGACATCAGCTGACCATTTCGCCAGTTCATCGGATACTTTCAGCACCTCTGCAATCTCATCATCAGAGAGCAGAGCAGGCTGACGAAACTCCATCTTTGCTATGGCAAGGAACTCTTCAGCCCTTGCCCTGCACTGGTTTCTCGCCTTGCAGAAACGGCACCAGCTGCCTGCATTGAATTCACCTGCTCCCATCAGTGCCATGGCGCCTCTGGGTTTTAGTACTTCCTCACCCCATGCCTTCAAAGTATCCGGAGCAATATCCCAGGTGCTTGAATTGTTTAAGCGAGGCTGAAAGATGGTAAGCCGGACAGTTTCCACATCATAGAGCATTTCTGCCATGCCGAGGATTCCAAGTCCGTAGATCATCAGCTGCGGATTCTCTTCCGCATAGACCGGGACCCCCTTGCCAAGCTTTAGGTCAATTATGTGTACCACCTTGTCCGTGACAATCACCATATCCGCTGTGCCGAAACACTCATCCACATACTCTGAAGCATCAACCCGCTGTTCAACAGTGAATACCGGGCAGCTGCAGATGCGCTTGGCTTCCTCGATCTCGCCTATGACAAAAGACACATATTCATCCACGGCTTCGAGCAGCTCGTCCGAGTAATAATCGGAGACGGGTCGTCTACTTCTTTGTTTAAGGTGCTTTTTGATAAGGTACTCTGCCATAGCATGGCCGGCAGAACCCTCTGCAGCATATTGGGACTCTTCGTCTTTGAACTGCTCTTCAAGCACCAAAGATGGCGGGCAGTTCAACCGGCGGTTTGCCGATGACGGAGAAAACCTTGCATGTCCGCCCATTAAAGCACCTCAGCTTCCTTGAGAAGATCCTCATAATCCTCCGGCTTCACACCGGAGAGCTTTCCCGCATCGTATTTCATCAGCAGAGCCTTTACCTCACGGGTTTTGCCTTGCTGGCTCTTCTCGGCAAGAACTGCCCGAACATCCTCAATGCTTATTTTGATTTCCTGTTTTTGTTCAGCTACAGGAGGCTGTTCTGTGGCTTGTCCCTCAGCAGAACAGGCCGCCAAGGTGCGATATCCGGCAGCAAGTTTCTCGAACCCGTCAGCCAAAGTTAAATAAATTTCACTCATAGCAATTCATCCTTTCATTCAAATTTCAGACCTTTGACAACACTTCGGAAATGGTCATCCACACGCTCATCAAGGATCAGGGTTTTAGGGTTTATCTGTCTGAGCTGCTCATCGTACATCCTCACTGGGATGCGGATTTCCCTGGCAGCTTCAAGTTCGTATTCCATTCCTGCTGTTATTTCCGGACCGAGAAGCCATATCAGATCACAGTCCTTCATCAACTCGATGCCAAGTTCAATTCCTTGTATTCTCTCATGCTGGTCATTCTCGTCCAGGAACTGCGGAAAATATAGGTGCGGTACCACCGGCACGTAACCGCAGCCGCATATGATCTTGGCAGCATACGCGGCCTTCTTGGTGTTCTTCTCGATGTCTCCACGGTAGGGACTACATACAAAAACCTTCTTCATTGCATTCACCATCCTTTCGAATTCAGGGGTGTTACCCGTGCTATTTGTTCAGAGCAAAGTCGTTGAAAATACTGTTCATTATGGCGAGGTCTTTGCCAGACAGCTGCGCGCCGAGCCGTTCCAGCAATTCCTTCTGTTCTGGTTTCAGATACTTACGGTTCATGTAGAACCCATCCATAACCCGGACACCGCCGCCATATCGCCCACGTATAGTTTCCAGAGGGTAAGAAAGCGACAGGCAGTCGATATCATTTCTAATGGTCCGGACACTGACTCCAAACTCAAACGCCAGATTTGCCATCGTCTCCTGCCGTCTGTGGCAGAGTGTTTCCATGATTTCCTGGCGTCTCTCGTTAGGTCCCATCGCTTTCTTCACCTCCTTCCCCTTGCTCTATGGCTTAATACTAAAAGTTAAATAGGCAGACTCTTTTCCTATTAAGAAAAACTTTTTCGCGAAACTAAAAAAGAAAAGTGCCACGAGTCATCTAACTCATGGCACAATCATACCGCTCTCATTCCTTTTTTCCCCAGACATGAAATGTCCATTTTCCAAATAAAAAAAGCCCCCTGCAGACTACAAATTCGTGTTGTAATCTACAGGGGGCCGTATAGTTCGTACTATAAGCATCAGACAAAGAATGTCCGCCCAAAAATATTCAGGGTTATTCTTCTTTGCCTAATGCTTTACAGTTATTTGCCCTTAAAATTTCATTACATTCATAAATGGAGTTTTGATAGTACGAAGTCAGCAACATTTGATATATTATGTGCTCTTCGTCAAAGGGTTTCAACGCAAAGCCCGCTTTACCTACCAAATCCGTACTTAAAATCGGATGCAATTGCAAACCAATGCATATAGCAATAACAGTTTCTAGTTTAGATTTATATCGCAGATCATTTCTCATCCGTTGAATAGTCTTTGCATGGATCAATGATTTTTCAGCCAATGACTCTTCTGTACAAGCAAGCCGATCCATATGAGATACAAGCGTATCAGCAAAAGTAGTCGGAAGCCACCTCATTATACTAGCCAACTGTTTTGCTGAGTTTCCAATTTTCTTAAGTTCTTCTGCTCGTGCATCAACTATAAAATTTTGAGCAGAAGTACTATATTTCGCTTCAACGATAGTATCAGATACAATACTTTTAAACAGAACGCACTCTGTATAAAATTGGGTTCCATATTTATTATTTTTTCGGGCTTTAATATCGAAAATGAGGCAACATTCATCAATATGCTGTCTTGCATAATCGGTCAGTTCGGCATAACCATTTTCGTTCTGACGAATATATTTAGAGTCATTGATGCAAAAATGGGCGTCAACATAAACATACTTTCCAGAATCTAGTAGTTTCTTAAAATCTACATTAGTAGCATATTCATACAAAGAATCTTGCATTCCAATACTAAATGTTTGGTTGTTTTTTAGTGCTGACCGTTCAAAGGCATGACTCAATATGTAGTGATTGTCTATGTATGTATATACGCCGATAGCTTCAGTATATCCAAGATCTATCATCCTAATTTTCGCAGCAATTCTTGATACTTCAAAAAACTCCGATAATTCAAAAACCACCGATTCCATAATATCAGTAACCTTGCCATTTTGAAGCACCCGCTTATTTTTTGCAATCAATTCCTCAATTTTTTGCTTTGTCTGTTTTGCAGGCATCAATATTCTTGGAGCTAATGAGTTGGCATGCCACTCCATCCAATCTAGCGGTGTCCGGTTTCTTTCTGGCCTTATCCCTTCCTGAACCTGACAACTAATGGAACGTGCATCTTTATTGTAAAGTTTCTCTATTTCAAAAAATTTTTTGTGCAAATACCAATGGACACATTCGTGAATGATAGTATTGTTCATCGAACCAACGGTACGCATAAAATATACATTTGGATCTACTAATATGCTTCCTTTTTTTACATTCAGCGGCTTGTATGCCTCAGAACCGCTATCATAGCATTGTATTTCGCAGTCAGAAAAATATATCTGTCCAAAGACAGTACAATTCTTAGTAATCTGTGTTTCTTGTATTTCTAACCCCATTCGTTTTGCAACTTCACGAGTAGGTACTGCCATTGGCTCAATCAGAGCTTCTGGATAATATTTCTCCAGAAACCTCTCCGCCACATCGTCAAGCTGCTCCTTATATATGATGGGAACCAAATATTCAGACAAATTATTTTCCTTACTGGATCTGTATTTATTATAAATGTAAACATTTAATACGGCAAAATCTTCAAGCCCATCTTCTAGCTCTGCAGAACAAGAAATTCGGAACCACTGTTCGATACCATCGGTATCACGATTCCTCTTTACCGTTTCTGCAATTTCAACTTCTGCGGATACAACCACATCAAAGAGGATTCCATTTTCATTATAATTAGTAATATTAACCAGCTTGACTTCCATATCAGACAAAGTCGCTTCATCCGGGTACTCCACGCTATATGAACTACATTCCAATTTATTTGGATTGCTTTCAACGTACTCTGATAATGCATTAAAAATGTCATTGTAGAACATATCTTCAATAACATCTCTGAATGAATTAATTTTTGCCATAAAGCAGCCTCCTTCGAATAAACTACAGCCCATGCTGCGAATCCTTGGGTTTAGTTCTTAGGAGGCGGCTATATTAATTATTCACTTCCTCCATCTGATCACGAGATCGTTTAAGTTGTATAATCTGTGGCTTACTTTCTTCATCAAAAAGCGCTCCTTCATTCAAATGGAGCAGTTCTTCTATATCTTGACGATACAGCGTAATACCATATTGCCTAAAAGTTCGTAGAATGCTTTCCGGACTGAGTATTTTCTCTTCTTTAAGAAGATCAATAGCTCCTTGAAATATGTTTTCATTTAAAGTACACGGAGTATCGTCTGGCTCTTTTGTACGCCAGCCATTTTAATGATATTTCACCATGTATACGCAGAAATAACTAAATTTCATCGTCACAAGCTGCTTTCTTGATACTCTAGACTATCAAAACACACCTAAATTCACTATCATGACGGAGTATATCAATCGTTCATTCACATAAAGCGCACTATGAATTGAAACTTATTTGTGATATCATAAAAGAAATTTGACATATAAAGGAGACTTATGTTGTGGCTCTAAAAGCAAGAGATGAAATCCACCAGCAACAAATCACAGCTGGTACAATAGGCCGAAAAAACGGACATAAATTTGAAGCAATTCTGACTGATTCTATCAACAACATGCGTATTGATTCGATAAGAGATATCAGTGAAGGTAAAAAACACCTTCACCAAGGCAATCCAGCAGAGCTTCTACTGAGTTACATTGCAGCGGATAAAGGAATTTCTATCCGTAAAGTTCATGCATGGTGGCTCGGAGGTTTGGCCACTTCAGGCAACGGTGACGTGGTAGCCGACGAAAACGGTCAATCTATCACAAAATGCAAATCTGACGTCTTGATTGAAATTGAAAGCAACTGCGGAGTAATTCGTACTGGTGTATCGATAAAAACATGTTCAAAGAAAACTCCAACAAACGATCAAATGTATTTTACAACAGCAAATGCATTCTGCCAATTACTAGAAAACAATGGAATACCGATCAGTATTTCCGCAAAAAAGGGTATGTCTCAATTTTGTGGCGATAGCGGATTCCGTCCATTAGATGTTTTCCCTGCAGAAATGCTTCAACGAAGAACTTCAGATCCTCGTCGTTTTTATTGGGAAGAATTATCACAAAAGTGCCGTGATGAATGGCACCAAATTTTTTCAATGAATCAAGATAAAATAACAAGATTGCTTTTCCAAAAAGCATACAAAAGTGATCCCTACCCCCCTGACTATTTGCTACATCAGACTGTGAAGTATGAGTCATTCGATAGATGCCCAGTGGCTCTTTTTACAATTGATGAAATCGTAACCTTATCTCGTAAACACTCAGGTTATATTCTCGTTCCTTATTACATAAGAAAAGGAACATATAAGAATGATAAATCTGCACATTTAGCTCCTCGTTTTGGATTCATTCAATTTCAACGCGGAGGACAAAAGCAACATCCGACACAGCTACAGTTCAACCTCAAAGCGGGATATTTCAATCACTTAGAATAGTTGTTCCATTATTGAGTCAGCAATGACTTTTGCCAAAATTGGCGGAACAGCATTGCCTATTGCTTTCCTAATATCCCCCCATTTCCCAACAAACACGAATTCGTCAGGGAATGACTGCGCGCGAGTTGCTTCACGAATTGTTAATGATCGGGTAGCAGAAGGGTGAACATTTCTACATCCAGATATCATACTAAAATTTGTTGAAATTGTTGAACAAGGTTCATCCCAAACAATCCTCTTATATGTGGTGTTAAAACCGCTAGATGGTCGTAGCTTGGGATCTTCATTTTCATGAGCACTACAACCTTCGGGAACATTTTTTAACCATTCAATCACGTGATCTGGGTGTACAATACTCCAATGTAGCGGATCAGATGAAGTTTCTCCACTTTCGATGTTCTGCAAATCTTCTGTTGCGTCGCGAAATGTTCGATGACACTTGATATTTTCTTCAAGTGTCAATTGAATATTTTCCTTCAAGTAAGTTGGGCAAGGAAACACAAAATTATTAGTGTTAATATCTGTTCGTATACCAATAATAATAACCCTCTCTCTAGATTGAGGCACACCGTAGTCTTGAGCATTAATTTCGTTTATAGCGATAGAGTAACCTGCTGTTCTAAATTCTTCAACAATATTGTCAATAAATAATGCACCATCGGATGTCTTCATTGATGTTAATAACCGCACATTTTCCATAACGAATACCCTAGGCCTTATTGCAGTGACTAGTTTCACATAATACTTGTACAGCTGATTCCTGATATCATCGGGATTACGCTTCCCCGCTAAGCTGAAGCCTTGGCAAGGCGGGCCACCAATCAAAATATCAATATTTCCAAATTGTTTCTTCCAATCATCAATATCCCTATCTGTCACATCACATACATCTACACCAAGTAACTTGCTTTCCTTAAAATTCACTTCATATATTTCTCTTGCAGATGGTTCAATCTCTATATGCCCTACAATGTTAAACCCAGCCGCAGCAAAACCCAAGTCGAGTCCACCACAACCAGAAAAAAGCGAAATAGCCTTTGGGGCAAAGTCTGCTTTTTCAGAGAGAAAATTCTTATATAGATTACTCAAAGTTCTTTTATAATCTGTCGGTTTAGTCTTGATATGATTTAGTAAAATATTATACTCTTCAACAGTTCGAATTTTTGAAGGTAGTTTTTTTTCAGTATTCTTTGAATGCTGAATTTTTTTCTTTTTTATATTCAAGCCCTTATTTTCAATAGAATAAATCAATTCTTTTAGTGCTATGGTTATGGAATCCAATTGGGACGCTGTTGGTATAGTCTTACCAAGTTCCCAAGATGAAATGGTCGCAGGTGACAAACCACAATATTTAGCTAATTTTATTTGACTAATTCCATATTCTAATCTTTTCTCTTTAACAATACTATAATCCATCAGTACCCCTCTTCATTCTTCCTTAATATATTCAATTACGTCGGAAATCGGACAGTCCATAGCTTCGCAGACCCGATCAATAATATCCATGGAAACAGGCTGTCCACGCCCCATCTTATCCATCGTAGATTTGGAAATATGGGTCACACTCATTAATGCTTTCTTTGTCATGTTTTTGTCGATTAGTTTCTTCCACAATGGTTTGTATGAAAATGGCATTACACAACCTCCCATCACACATCAAAGTATATACAAATAGTATTGTTAAGTCAACATATAAGTACTTATTTCTCACTTGTTTTCCGTTTAAGAACGCACTTTATAGTTCATTGATAACTTCTACGAAGTACAACGACATCTATCCTATCTTCATAACTTTAACGAATATAAAATGCTGATATTCCAATAAAGCATCTACATCATCAAAATTAATTCTTCCATACCTTTCCGCAAAACCCTCTGACTTTCGCGAAAAGGTTAAAATTCGCTACCCCCTAAAAGAAAAATCCGCCTAAACTAACGTCTAGGCGAACAAATGAAACACATATTCAATTCATCAAAAAGCCTTGAGCCTTATGGTTTAAGGCTTTTTCCGCTCTATCAACGCCACACACTCGACGTGCGTCATCACATTTTCCTTATAAATTTTCGCAGAACATATTTTGCGAATGAGTATATCCAAAAATGCTACCCCACCAAAGGTGGATTTTACTGCAACTCACCCCCGTCAAATGGGGAGTACTCTTCTGCAAAAGGGGTGGAAAAGAAGTTTATTACTCATCCAAAATACCATTGATTAGCTTCTTAATCCATCCGGGTGCATTAGGAACGGGTTCTTCCTTTTCAATGTATTCCATCACCATTTGCACATCTTCTTTTCGCCAAAACCGATCTCTCTCAAAGCACTTATGGCAGCAATACTTGGCTACTTTGGCCGGGCTGGTGAATTTTTTACCACAATATGTACAACTATGCTCATGCATGAGAGGGGTCGCCTCTTGCCATTGATGTCTGCATTTATCAGAACAATATTTACGGCGTCGGCCTGTTGGTTTAACCTCAATTGCCTTACCACAATTAGCACATCTGGGAACATTTATAAGACTACTGCCTAATCCATCCAGCGCGTTTGTCTTGCAATAATTTCTGACTAAATCTCTCGAAATTCCTATTTCACCAGCAATTTTTCGGTAGCCATAACCCTGTAAGCGAAGTGCTCTGATTTCACTTTTTGTTTGCTCGTTAATTGCCATTATGCATCACTCCTTGATTTTGTAGTTATCAATTAGTAATGCTCTAAAAGCAGAAAGATTCAAGTATAAATTCACACTGTGCGACAATAAATTTTTAATCGGTAAGTTTTTTGTATTTTTCTTTTCCCCCCTTATACATATTCTCCATGTACTTGTTTGGCTCTGGCATAGGATGTCCTTTGCCTTTAGTGTCTCGTCTTTCATGGTCTTGATAGACTTTATTGATTCTATTCCAGTCTTTTGGATATTCTTCTTTGAATTTTTTGGTAAAATCATCACAGGTACAATCAACACCAAGTAAATCAAAAATACTACTTACCTTTTCATCTTTTTTAACTACAACACTTTGTGCCATTCCAGCACCTCCACGCATATAATTATCTTTCGTTCAATTTTTCTTGGTTAACATGTTTTTTTGCTACACAAGTTTATTCCTTAAAACAAAATTCATTTTTTCGGTTTATCACTCATTATAATACCTGCTTTATAGGGTTCTTGCGAGGATTACTGATGACAACTCCTGTATACGGATAGTTTTCCCCTAAATATTTGTACTTACCTCTAGCTAGCCATTCAAGTATCTTAAATTTCTCTAAGGAAGCATCTGCCAATTTACCTTTATTGGTAAGATTATAACAATAATCACTTGGAATAATACTGCCTTCATTTACTCCATGTTTTGCTTTTACCATAGCAATAATTTCACTTGTAACATAAATAGCGCCTAACTCGCAATCGGCAAAAGTATCTCTTACTTTCTCAATAATTGTCATACATTTCACCGCCTATACATAAGTATTCTTTCACCTGAGGATATTAACTTTTCGTATGTTTTTATCCGATTTTCCCAACTTCTGCAAGATCATCCTTATTACTTGTCCCCTATCAGTTGCGCAACTCGGTTTCCAATTTTTTAATAAGAAGTTTTTCACGTTCTTCAAGAAATACGTCAAAGCTGCTAAAATCAAGAGTTACATTGGGAACATAGTGCTTTTTCTTATAATCTGGAAGTTCACCAGCAGGAACCTTTTGGCTTAACCAGGCATCAAAATCCATTGCCTTCTTCTCAATGTTAGGTATTGTCTCAAGTAGCTGGAGGTTTCCAATATAATTGTGATTTGCAATAAAATCATCAACTTTGCTATCTGGTACACCTTTTGCTTTCAATTTCTTAGCTGTAAATTCACTCTTAGGGAACATATGATCAACATTAAAATTATGCTTTAAATCGGCCCAAGGATACAGGATTGAAAGAATAACTAATGTATCGCCATGCCCATATTTGGAATAAAGAAGATTATTGATATCATCATCTGTAAACTGCAATGCACGATTTGTACCTTTGAACTGGGCAAAAATAGCATCAACTGGAAATCCATTCGCTGATTGAGTTTTAATGATTTCTCTAACAGGTTTCAACACGCCATCTGGAGCAAAACTAAATACCCTCTTCAATAAAGCAGATACAAACCACAGCTTAATATTTTTTCTATCCCCTATTCTTGATGTCGAGGTTTCAAAATTATTAGGTAAACCAATAGTTTTAAGATAATATGCCACAGGAATCATCAGGTTGTTAGATGTTATATTTTCTCTGCTAAACCCAAAACTACTGATAAGGGTAACTGCATCACGGATAGCCTTTGTTATGTTATCCCACTCTTTTTCAATCAAGAGCATATTAGTGCGGTTAAAATTATCAACCTTAAATGAAATATCCGAAATATCGCAAAGTACCAGACAGGCTTTTAGCACAATATCTTTGCTAATATTGAAACCTCTGCCGACTTGATTTATTTCATCAATAAATTCGTTGATCTCTTCACGGGCATCTCTTGTTTCCCATTGGGCAGTTGCAAAAGATAAAAGCAAATCAGAATAACTTAGCGTTGTGCCGCCACTGTTTACACGAATAAAGATATTAAGCACCTTATCAAGTTCTGCGCTTTGCTCAAGATAGTAGCTAATAATCCTATTCACATGTATGACAGCGTGCAGCTTTGATAATGTTCTATTGGCACACTGCGCTTTTTCCTTGTCGGGATTGGCTGCTAATCCGGATGTTATAAGATAATCCATTACATCCGATAGCTCTTTTAAGTCCAGTATCTTTCCAACCGGAAACCAGTGGTGGTCGTCATCCTGCTCGGTAGCCTCTGATTCAGTTAAAAACTCGAACTCATACTTGTAGGAAATATCCTCAGGCGCTCCCAGTAGATTGATATATAATTTTTTTTTCGGGTAAGCCAAAGGGTTGTCCCATTTTTTATATGCGATCTTGTTGGCATATGTTCCCTTAAGCGCTATGTACAAAGACGTTAATCGCTGTTGCCCATCAAGTACGGCCATTACATCATCGCTTCCGCTAATGTTTGCTTTAGGATTATGCTTGTTATCCTTTTGATGATAATCACGTAAAAATTCATAGAACTTGAATTCTGACGCTTTCTCTTTTGGTACTTTCCAGAATAAGAATGAATTTATTGGATAATTTCTCATTAAGCTATCGAAAAGCATTGTTATTTGCTCTGGACCCCACACAAACTCTCTTTGAATGGACGGCAGCAAGTATTTCTTTGAATGAACATCGTTTATAACTTCACATATGGTAAGCGGCGTTTGAAAAGACATATTACGTCCTCCTTAGATATAATAATAAACTATATTTTGGATTGTTCTTTTCCCTAATCTTGTGATAGCCCAGGACTATTTCAACCTGATATAGTTGCGTGGCAATGCCTCGAACATCTCCGGATAATGGCCGCAACGTGCTCTCATCTGATTGGCTTTGGCTTTTTCGCCATTTTTCTGTACATACAGCCTTCTATCGTAAATAATATCAGCTAATTCAGAGGCATGAAGCGTTTGATTTGTAGCTTCGGACAATACAATCTTCATAGCCTCTTGTAACGTATGTGTGGTCTTAGCTGCAAGGGCACTAACCGGTACTTCAGTGTTTTCTTCATACTTTAAAATGATGTAGGCCGGCTTATTGTCTTTAAGAATAATTACTTTACCTACATCATCAACAGTTTTAAACACAGCCACGGCTTCGTTCATTGCTTTTTCAATAGATACCAAACTGTTAATGTTGATTTCCATCTCCATCACCTCAACATGAGAATATCACAGCCCATAACATTTGTAAACATATTTGTATAAACATTTGTACTTATTTTGTAAATAAGACCACTTTATCCATTTGCACATAAAAAAAGGCGACTGCCAGAACGTTTTCGTTCCAAGTCAGCCGCCATTATATGATTAGTTTATTCGCCGCCACATTCGATCTCTGTCCCGTCCATAAAAGCAACAACCAGTTTCCCGCTTTCAAAAACGGCGATGTGGTCCAAAGTATTCAGCATGAAATCCGTATCAAAATCCGTGATGTACTTGGCATTCTCCGTAATATCCGCAAACTGCACTGCTCTGTACTGCTCTAAGGGATTGCCAAATTCAGCAAAACACTGCCATCGTTTTTTTGTCTCCTCTCTATTTTTAAGCAACAAGTTCCAAGCCATCTTAAATGCCTCTTCAAGTACCTCTTCATCAATATGGCGATTCGTGCAGCCTGATACGCCTTTGACTTTGTATCGTTCCTGGCATTGCCAAACCTTACGGTATACATCTCCTGTTTTCCAGCCTTTCCTTGCATAAGATTGGTTACAAGTTCCGCAGACTATCTTGCCAGCAAAGGGATTTGTTTCTGGTTTGTGAGAATATGAATTTGTACCGTGTTCTTCAATATATTTTCTTCTGCGCTCCTGTTCAAGCTGTACTGCTTCCCAAATCAAAGGGTCTATGATGGCCTCATGGTTATCTTCAATATGAAACTGTTGAATTTCCCCTTGGTTCTTTGCACGTTTCTTGCTTAGAAAATCTACCGTATAGCTTTTTTGCAAAATAGCATCGCCTTTGTACTTTTCGTTACAGAGCATGCTCTGCAGGGTCGTGGCTTGCCACACGGTTTTTCTGTTCCAGTTTTTTATACCCTCCCGTTCAAAAGTACGCTTGATATAATCCACTGTTTTACCCGAAAGATACTCATCATAAAGTCTTACCACGATTTTTGCCTGTTCTGGGTTTACCACTAGTTGACCATTCTCATCGGCGTCGTAACCAAGAAAACGCTTTGTGCTCATACCAAATTTTCCGCTTTCATATCGTCGGCGAATACCCCATGTGGAGTTCTCTGAGATCGACCTTGATTCATCCTGAGCCAAGGAACTCAATATCGTAAGAAGCACCTCTCCCTTTGCATCTAGAGTGTCTATGTTTTCTTTTTCAAATATGATGCCAATGCCAAGCTCCTTTAATTCACGCACATAGTTCAGGCAATCGAGTGTATTTCTCGCAAAGCGGCTGATGGATTTTGTGATGATACGGTCAATTTTCCTAGCTCTGCAATCAGCTATCATGCGATTAAACTCCTCACGCTTTTTCGTATTCGTACCAGAAATTCCTTCATCTGCATATATGCCAGCAAACTCGTACATAGGATTTTGCTGAATGTAGGATTTGTAGTAATTCACCTGATTCTCATAGCTTGATAGCTGTTCTTCTTGGTCTGTGGATACGCGGCAGTATGCCGCCATCTTTATTTGGGCAGTCGCTTGGTTTATTTCTGATACCCCTGTCGAATTCTTCCTTACTGGTATAACTGTAATATTTCTCGCCATTTATTTTTACCTCCTCAACCACAGTAGGCTCTGTGATATTCTGTTTTGATGCTTCCTCGTCCGATATTTTAACGCCCTTGCAGGCAGTTTTTCCATCGTGAATATATGTGGAACACCACCATTCTATTCTCTTGTTGTATACCTGTTTTCGCCTTAATGCCTTACCGCAATAAGGGCAGATGAGAATACCCGAAAGTGGGTAGCGGTTTTTGTACTTATCCGTACCATCCGCAGCAATTTTCCGCTGTTCCTTGTGTCTTTGCATAATCTGCTGCACCTTATCCCATTCTGCCTTGCTGACAATAGCCGGATGGTTTTCTTCAATATAATAACTCTGGACTTCACCGTTGTTCCTAACGCTTGTATTCCTTCGGTTTTCGGGGGTGTAATACTTTTGAAGAATACAATCACCTTTGTATTTTTCATTCTTGAGCATTCCTCTGATCGTTCCTTCATACCACTTCCCGCCTGTAATAGTCGGTACGTTCTCATCATTTAATAGAGCTGCAATTCGGAACATCCCTATTCCACTGAGATACATATCAAAAATCCTGCGGACAATCTTAGCCTGTTCACGGTTTATGACCAGCTCTCCGAATTCATTTTTGTCATATCCCATGAAGCGGGTGGTATTCACCATAATTTCACCACGCTCAAATTTTTTCTTCATTGTCCATTTATTGTTCTCGCTCATGCTTCTAGATTCTTCCTGAGCAAAAGAAGCGAGGACGGCAAGCATCATCTCACCGTCCCCTGATAAAGTATTGATACTCTGTTCTTCAAAGAAAATCCCGATTCCAAGTTCCTTCAGTTCTCTTGCCACCTTTAATACAGTGACTGTGTTTCGAGCGAAACGGGAAACCGACTTAGTTATAATCAAATCTATCTCATGGTTCTTTGCTTTTTCAAGCATCGACTGGAATGCAGGGCGGTTCTCACAATAACCTGAAATGCCTTGATCCGCATACACCCCCGCGAACTCATAATCAGGGTTGGATGAAATCAGCCTTTCATATGTGGAAGTCTGGTTCTCAAGAGAATCTTCCTGTTTCAAGCTATCCGATGATACACGGGCATACGCACATACCTTAAGCTTTTTAACTTCCAACAACTCTGATTTTGGTGTAACAATTTTCACTCGCATAATGCGACCTCCTTTCCTTTTTGGTAGTACCATATATCACTCTAAAAGCCTTGTAAGTCAAGCATTGCAACTGTTTCTACCAGGTCAAATAATCAGTCAATCCAAACAGAAAACATTAAAAAATATAGGCCGGACAAATTGCTATCTGCCCGACCTGTATCTTAGATTTTCTTTGCGTAGTATCCGCCGCCTTAATAGCGCCAAACATGCTTGACCTCCCAACCGGAGGTCTTTATTTTTCCCCTCGCTAGTTCTTCCGGCACCAGATGCACTTCCGCCGCCACAGCCTTATGCGAAGCATAGTTTCGCTGCACCCCAAGCGGAATATAGGCATCACCGCAGTGGCTTCCTACTCCTGCGGAAAGTTCCCAAGATTTGTCCAGATTAATCTTCAGTACGTCCACTTTATAGTCCGTATCGTTTTTGACCACAGCCGTCCGGTCGGTCTTTTCCAGCGCGGCGGGCGGCAAAGTCGCATCCTGTTTATTGATCCTCTCCGCAACCTGCTCAGCCGCAGCCTCCAGAGAAGGCGCTTTTACGGTAAAACTGGCAACAGGCGGCTTAGTTTTCAGTTCGTCATAAGCCGCCTGCAGTTCCTTAGCGTTCATCTGTGAGATATGAAGCGCTTTGCCAAGCTCCTGAACCTGCTCTAGTTGCTCCTGCTGCAGCACCACAGCCTGCCGGTACTTTTCCTCGGCCTGCTGGGAACGCTGCCAAAGCCAGAAAAGCATTGCGCTTATTAATAGGAAGAAAACAACGAGCATTATCAGCCACTTGTTTTGCTTAAAGACAGCTTTCCAAGTTTGAAGTACCTGGATCATACCTCATCCCTCCAGCATCATCGTGTAATCCGTCACTCCCCGCGCAATTGCCCTCGCATACCGGTCCCACCACGCGGCGTTTGCCAACAAGGCCGCTTCCTCATCATTTGAAATAAACGCCATTTCCACCAAGCAGGCAGGAGCGTCGGTATAGACCAATACATAGAAGCGCGACTCCTTATCGGGATCACCGTCAGAGTAATCCGTTCTCCCTGCCCGATCGGGAAACTCAGCAGCAATTTGCTTGTATATGCACGTCGCCAGCCTGTCCCCTTCCGTCTGTCCTGGAGATGTCCAGACCTCATAGCCTTCAGCGCTCTCGTTCGCTGCGCTATTGCAATGAAGAGAAATAAAAATATCGGCGCCCCAGTCATTCGCCAGTGCTGTCCGATAGCTTAGATCATCCGTTTCTTCTTGTTCCCATTCGGTTCGGGTTAGTTTCACCTCATACCCTACATTAAGCAGATAGTTTGCTACTTGCCGCGAAATCACCAGCGCAACATCCGCCTCCTGCAGGCCCGTTGATCCATTTACCGCACCAGGGTCAATATTTCGGCCCGCATGGCCAGGGTCGATTACCACTTTCATATTCAGCATCCCCTTTCGTTCACTCTATTACCCACGCCCTTGCTGCATATTTTTAGCGCCATTTTATGCAGAAAGCAAAATCAATCGGCCGCTATGGTTCTTTTCGGAAAGACTTCTTTTCACTTCTTAGCTGCACCAGCTTCTCCCGAATAAATGCGGGAATATACTCGCCATACCCCATGCGGTCCAAGTTCTCAATAATGCTCAAGCCTTCATTGCCCAGATACGCGAAGATCACCATGGACCGGCAGGTGCTGATGCCAAAAATGCTGGCATCGATCCAATGGGCCATGATGACGATCAGCAGCATAACGACCTTGCGCTTTATCCCTTCAAAGCCTTTTTTGCTGTCCAGCGTTGCCGTCTTCCACGCGGCGATCAGCCCGGTCACATAATCAATCACAACAAAAATAAGAAGTGCCGTAACCAGCTTGTCCACACCGCCGACAAGAAAGGAAAAAGCTACGCCTATGGCTGAAAACAAGGCCATGATGCGCAGCTCTATTTGTGTGTACTCAATCATTTCTCATCCTCCTTTACATCAAACATAAAACTTTTCCGATCAATTTAATAAGCAACCTTCCTACTAAACACTATTTAGCCATCCAGGCATTACCATGATAAACATAATCTCTTGCATCAACAGCCGACCAAAACCACATACCCTCAAATGGAGCAATAAAGCGCCAAGCGCCGCCGATAAACCATGCGATTTGATTTTCTTTCCCTATCCATGCGCCAGTGGCGGTTGTGGTCACAATATATGCATCACTCTCGGCTGGCGACGTCGGCGGAATATTCGTTCTGCCTTTTATCACCGGCTGCACCAGTAAATCAATGAGATTCAGCGCATCATTATGGGTTACTTCCTTTTGCGCTTGACTGGCGATGATATAGGGCAGCCCCAGTCTTGGCGTGTTATTTGCACTCATAAAACCTCCTCCTTTACGGCTCCCCGGCCATACACTTCAGACATCTGATAAATCCGTACGCGCACCACTGCTTGCAAACTGCCAAAATCGGCGGTTTGCCCGCTGGCTGAATACACGGCTTTAGCCCCGTTTACGGTTATGGTTCTTTTGATGTTCCCATCCGCTGAAACTACATCCACCTGATACGTCTCACTGTTCTCACCCACCGGCACATCCGTGCATGGCTTCCAATCGCCGTTCATTCTTGCGCGGCGAATCCATGAAACTGTTAAAGAACCCGTCCCATCTCTAAAACCACTAACATGGCAAACCGAATAGGGCCTTGCCCCAACCCCATCTAGGTTAACCGTATAGTTGCGGAATTTATCATTGGTTACTGGCAAGGTGGACGGCCCTATCCGGTAAAGTTTATCCATGTGCCACTCTGATGCCGGAAAAGAAATCGACTGCAACGAATTGAGCATAAGAAACGGTTCATTGGCAATATGACGGTCGACTTCGTGTTCCGTGCCCAGCCTGCCGCGTAATAAGCCTGACAACCGGTAGGTATTAGCGGCAATTAGAGCAGCCTGCTTAAACTGCACAATCTCCGCACCAATTAATGCGGCATTAAAATGGTTTAACACATCCTCTGCCGGGCGGCTCTCCAGCGTCCCATGACTGAGTATAACGTCTACAGTAGATGCTTCATCCCAAGTTACAGTGTTGCCAGGCGGTAGGACTGTTATGGTTGTCCCAACAACAGCATTCTGTGTCACTTGCCCGACAAAGCTCCACGTTCCGCCGCCATCATTGGATCTAAATAGATTAGCCCCATAAAAGACGCCATCCGAGGTGCAAGCTGTAAACATCCGTTCAGCAGACGTTTCGCCGGGAAGAAGAGGCAAATCGAGTAAAGATATGGAAACATTCCCAGGAGCAGCCGGAATCACGGGATTTGTTTCAGAATCCACCACCCTGCCAACAGAGGTGTATACTTGTTGGTTGATAGCTACCGCCTCAATTTTTATTAACCCAGGCTTTCCATACGTTGTTTTGGTAATCATGAAATTTTGCTTTTGTTCCTGAATTGGAACTTTTACTATATCACCCGGCAGTAACCAGCCAAATTGATTGGAAAGTGTCAGGGACAATGTTTTTCTATTCTGCCACTCTTCAAACAACCGTACTTCAGCAAGTTCTTTAGCATCGGTATCTGCCAGAACCATTTGAACACTTACTGTCTGCTCATTTTTACTCTGCGTAATTTGCCTATAGGCTGACATTGTTCCCTGCTGATAGTCCTTGTCTTTGGACAAATAGTTAATGGTTAGTCTGCGCGGCAGCTCACGTTCATCTTTGTATTGCAGGTTATATGGCTCATTAGGAGGAGATGTTTCATAAGCTCCTAAATATTCATCCGGTATTTCATAGGCAGTATTTGCATTTCTCCGTTTAAAAACAATCTTGCCGCTACGCTCAATGGAATCAAAGAGAAATACGGCCTGCAGTTGTTCAATGATACTCCTACGGGTCTGGTCTCCCGCAGAAGAGATTCCAGTTATAGCAAGTCCCTCAAGGTCTGATGCATCAACATCGGTATATTGTAGTCCCGCACTAAGCGAGACTGTTTCCACCAAAGCTTTTACATTATCGATCTGCCTGGTTACTTCAAAACTGAATGACGGTATACGGTTGCCGAAATCGCCAATGGCAAGATCTTTAAAGACAATATAAGCTAACCCACGGAAGGCAGGAACATTTCCCGCACCTTCTACCGCTTCCATCCAGCTGTCTGGAGTTTGCGTATCGCCGCCAAGGTAGACAGTATGCTGATACTTTGCCAAGTCGACCAATTTACCATCAGCCCAAACGCGTCCGATCGCAGTTATTGGCCCCTGGCAAATACCCACAGCAAAACTGACAGTATAAGAATACGTAGTTGTTGTTACGCCGCCTCCGCCGCCTTTGCCGCCTTGTTTTTCTGTTTTTGTATGCTCCACAAATTTGGTAGACCATATTACATTGCCTGTCGAGCGGCAGGTCCCAAGAATCAGAGGAATTGGTGCGCCGTAGGAAGCAGTCTGCATCTGCAAATCACTCATTTTGCCGACTTCCTGCGTAACGTGGGGGCCAAAGAGTTTACTGTCAATATAGCCGCCCAGCATTGTTAAAGCGGCGCTCCAAAAGGCATTGGCCGGAATAGTTGCTAAAAGCAAGGTAGCCATCAGTCCAGAACTCCTGGATAGGAGAAAGCAAAACGCAGCCGCTTTTTCCAAGCATCATCCAAGCGGGTTTCAATGACTTGTCCAATATCTTGATAGCTGTGAATAAAGGCATCGGGGGAAGTCAGTATGCCAACATGGCTAGCCGGATGATCATAAAACCCAAAAACAAGCACATCTCCCGGCCTGGCTTCGTCCTTCGTGATTTCCACCATGTGTCTTTTCGCTTCAGCATACAGGCGTTCTTCTTTTTTGAATAAGTGCCAGGTAGCGGGATAATCAATAGCAATGTCGACGTCAATCCCGGTAAGCTCGCGATATACACCGCGCACTAGGCCGACACAATCACAGGCAACTTGCTTTAAGCTGGCCTGATGCTGCCATTTCGTCCCTAACCATTTTTTTGCTTCTATAATAATGTCTTGTCGTTTCACTTCTATCCGCTTCCTCCCCACCTCAAATTCTCTGGATTATTCGCCTGACTTTCCGGAACAGTTGCTGAGTCTTGCTTTCCGGGATAGGATGCCATTAAGTCATTACCAGGAATAAATGGCTCTCCCCGAAAATTGAAAACGTTGCTGAACCTAGTTTTACAAGAAGAAAAATTCCCGTCACACCCTGCGGAAACAGAAAACGTGTCTCCTACTGCAATATCTGAGACCGGCAAGAATAGTGAAATACCGCCGCCGGTTCGGCTATATTTTTTAACTTCCATTTCTTCACCGGTTCGGTCAAAACGAATTACGCCATAACTAAAATAGTCATCTTCTTGCGTGAGATTGGTTGAAAAAGAACCATCCTGGGAGATTGAAGTTACCGAACCTGTAAAAGTGTAGGCTGCTTTATTCAAACCGCATTGACTGTCGCCAAACTGTGCCCGGCATTGTTTTTGGTACGCTAATCCCGCTGCTTGTTGAAAAGCTTCCAGCAAACCGCGAACTTCGGCCTGAAAACCGTTTTTTCCATGCGAAATACGGCCAATGGTACCTCGTCTCAAAATCAGCACAGGATCGGTCGCCTTTGCCCAGTTACATAAAAAAATCTCGACTTCGGCGAAGTCAAAACGTCCGTTTGCAATATCGGTCGTTTTAATACGTTCGCTGTCGAGCATGCCAGTTACATCAAGATTATCGGTTGCCATATCATTTGTCGTATCCACAGCGGTTGGTTCAAAGCCGCTGCTTGCCTCGTAGGTTATGTTATTGATGACAAGGTCTCTGTCATGGTTAGTAAATCCCATGACCGCTCCATCTTGCAACGTTAAATTCCAACACCAGGCAATAGTAGTCACATCGGTTTGCATCCACGATATTCCCGGGGGTTGCAGAATCCTCCGAAGTAAATACATTACGCTAGAAAATTGTTCCAGAGTCACATTCTTAATGCGAAATAGATCTGCGACATATGACGGCAATGCACTTGAGTTAATATTTCTGGTACCTATGACTCTAAGTCCGCCTGGAAGCCAACTCCGTTTGAGATCATGAATATACGCAGTCTGCGTTTGAGTATTGATAAAACGGGTGCCTTTAAACGCTAAACCGCCAGACAGCCAGTTGCGTTTTAAGTCAGAGACATAGAAGCTTGATACCTGCATATTAATATTTCTAGTTCCCCGAACTGCAACGCCACCAGTAATCCAAACCCTTTTCAGGTCGTGTTGATATTCCGTCTGCGTATTCGTGTTTATATTACGCCGCCCGCTAATAGTTAATGTCGTAGCCAAAGCATTTCACCGCCAATACTAAACAGCAACTTCAATAAAGGATAAAGTGAAGAAATCAGTTATGCCTGTTGTCAGAGTTGAGTTGCCGCTTGCAAGCACCAAAAAGGCAACATTCGTATTACCAACAGTAATTCCGCTATAAAAACTGCCATTCGTAAATGAATTGGCAGTCCAACCTGTATTGGAATACATGGACGCTGCGGAAGTAAATATGTCGGTATTGGTTGTTGTACCGCGAAGAATACAAAAAAACTGCGGAGCAGGAGTTGTAATCTTTACAGATTGGGCGTTGAAACCCGCATCGCACCTCAGGCACAACGGAATAACAGTAAAGCCAGTTGAGCCGAAGTTGCTGGGAAACATAATTCCGTCCGCAATGAGCGTATCTGTTGTTGCAAGTATGCCGTCTGTGCCTCCGGGAGTTCCATTCACATATACGTTTAAATGTGCCATTAGACTTTCCACCCCCACGCCACCAGTTTAGAGGTCACATCCGGCGAGTTCGTGTCGCTGCCCGAACAAGAACCCGAAACGGTAATAGGTTGGTTGACATCGGTAACTGTAGCAAGTAATAAACAACCGATTGAAGAATGATATCCGTCATTCGCACCAACATTTGATGTCAGGCCATAATTAGCGGAGTATGCTCCGCGTACCTGCACTTGCACCCAATGCCAAGTCTCTCCGGTATCGGCCCGAATATGAATGCTGCGTGACTTGGAAACTGTAACTCCTGCTGCCGGATACATTCCATCAAAGATTAAGGGGTTGGTCATATCGCCGTCAGATAAAAGCGTCCCATTTTGAGCACCGGTTGTACCGCCAACATAAAAATGCAATCCCATAAAATCTCCTTTCTTACACTGGAGCATAATAATCTACTTTTAAGCTCCATACGGTATTGCCATAATCTTCGTCTTGATCTGCAATGCTTTTTATATAAAACAAGCTATTATTCGTTCCCACAGTTAGAAGAAAAATCGATTTTACCCAGTGAACACTATCTATCGACAGCAGTATCCTACCATTGTCTGAGACAATCTGAACAAGATAACAGGCGGCAGTGGTAGCCCGAGCAGCTAAGGGAACAACATTCGATTCTGCACCGCGATTTAATTCGAGTAGTATCCGATTGCCGCCAACTGCTGTTTCAGTAACCAAATCCCCATCCGTGCCGCCAAGCGTTACTGAGCCATTATAGATGTGTATGACAGAAGCTGCCGTTGTCATAAATCTCTCCTATACTCGTATTTCAACCAGCGGAATATTGTCCCAGCTATAAATGTCCCATTCCTTAATGGATAGCGGGCAATGATCAGTGTCAAAGCGAACAGGCACATCAAACTCATAATCCGCAGTGATAATAACCTCTGTATCTGGCGTTGCGGTAAAGGTGACAATCCCGGTCGTGAAGTTTACCGACCATCCATCAGTCTGTTCAGCACCATCCAGATATACCCTGACCGTCCCTGTCACTGGCTTTCGGATTTTTCTTACCTCTGTATATCCGGCATCATCAATGTAGGTTTTTATTAGTTGAAAGGTTATCGTTTTTCCATCGCCGACACCGATCATTTCTCTGCTTCCCGTAAAGTCAAGCCAATCCTTAAAGCGAAAGCCATACGCTTTGCCGCGCCGCGCACGGAAGAAGGCGAGCAGCCTTCTCATCTGGTTTTCATTTTTAACACCATGCGCGGCTTGGTACTTACATTTTGCCTGGGACCAATTGATATTACGCTGCTCATAGCCTGAACCGGTCATGACAACATCGGTAGAATACTCCGGACCGCCAGTTACGCCATAGGAGATATCGGGTGGAAACTGCACTTCATGAAAAGCTTGCATTCTAGAGATTTCTCCTTCCCAAAGCAAAAGCGGCGTTAGCCTCTGCCATGATTTGCGACTGACTGCGGCGGAAACTGGAAGCATCCGGTGTCGTGATGTTCATATTAATGATCATAGGTCTGGTATTGTTTGCATCGGCACGTAACACTTTCTTAGTTTCCGCTGCGGTAAATACATGGCCGCCCCGATTGAAATTAATAAGTTCAGGCCCTTTTTCCCCGACTAAGGCAAGGCCGCCGGGATAGTTGCCGCCGGCAGCATATTGTCCTGGAATT
>Ga0183101_1000368_pt2 | contig 37561 bp, 40 predicted proteins | sample Biomet3_FD_127790 | JGI IMG/M metagenome (GOLD analysis project Ga0183101, IMG submission 127790) | Microbial communities from bioreactor (seeded with sewage sludge) at LBNL, California, USA - Biofuel metagenome 3 | ecosystem: Engineered > Bioreactor > Anaerobic > Unclassified ... | reverse complement strand
AAGAAACTCTTCGTCTACAAAGACGAGAAGCACGAGCAAGAGGCGCAAAAGCCGGTCAAGCTCGAGCTTGAGAAATAAGGAGAAGCATCATGGCTGAAGCAAAGAAATTCTATGGCACCGGACGTCGCAAGTCGTCCATCGCTCGTGTCTATATCACCGCGGGCAAAGGCAAAATCACTGTCAATGGTGTCGAAGTCAGCAAGTATATGCCGTATGCGACTCTCGTCCAGAACTTAAAGCAACCGCTCGTTCTTACCGCCTCTGACGCCAAGTTTGACGTCGAAGCCGAAGTCATCGGTGGTGGCTTCACTGGTCAGGCCGAAGCGATCCGTCTTGGTATCGCCCGCGCCTTACTCGTTGCTGGTGAAGACCGCAAGACCCTCAAAATCGCCGGTATGTTAACCCGCAACTCTCGTGCTAAAGAGCGCAAGAAGTATGGCTTAAAGGCCGCTCGTCGCGCCCCGCAATTCAGCAAGCGTTAATCCGTTTACTCGAAAAGCCAAAGTCCACTCCCGAAAAGGATTGGACTTTTTTTGACGTAAAAGATTTGCATTTTCATTCTTTTCCAACAAAATGGTATCCATGTCCGTATTAGTGGTGAGGGGGAAGGTGTGACTCCTGAACAACAAAAACAGTTGAAAGAAGCCGCCCGTGCCCTTCAAAAAGACCCGGAAGGAGCTTTCAACGCGTTTTATGAACTGAGTAAGGAAAAAGTCTTTTACCTTATCCTTTCTTACGTTCATGACTATCCTGCCTCCGAAGATCTCCTTCAGGACACCTATATCCAATATTTGGATTCGCTCGATAAACTTTCCTTCCACCTCAACCCGATTGCTTATCTCCTAAGCATCGCGAAAAACAAAGCCATCGATTATCTTCGAAAACAACATCCCCAAGTCGACCTCGATGAGCCAGGAATGGATGAGGTCATTGGGGAAGAAGAAGTGCCGATTGATGATTCCGCTCCGCTGCTCCTTGAGATAAAAGCGCTTCTCTCACCCTTCGAGTTTCAGGTTTATACCCTTCATGTCCTCAGCGACTTAACCTTCAAGGAAATCTCCAAGATTGCCCATCGCCCGATCGGGACTCTCACCTACACGTATAGCGAAGCGATCGATAAGCTTCAGAAAGGATTGTCAAAACAATGGACCCCAAGTTCGAAAAACACTTAAACGAAACGGTCAAAGGCTCCTATCAAATTAAAACGACGAGCCAAGACATCCTTTCGAAACGGGCGATGAAACAGCCCCAGAAGACTCCCTTCTATAAGCGCGGCTTTTATTTGATGACGATTGCGCTATCGGCCACGGTGATCGCCTTAGCGATCTACATTCCTTTAAGTCTTCGCTCGACTCCGACGACTTCACTCAATAGTCTCGATCCGATTTCTTCGATCGGCGAGATTGAAGTATCCCCTTTAAAAGATGATGCCTCTTCTTTGGCTTATGAAGTCCGTTCTCTTTATCCGCTCATCAAGAAAGAGACTTCGACGGAATCCCTTCATCCTTCCTTTCAATATTGGAGTGATTTAACTCAGGATGTTTTTAGCGATGTCATTAACTCCTACGAAGAAATTCAAGCCCCCATCCATGAGGCTTTTGCCGCCGATAATGATAACCTCAAAGTCGCCACGGGACAGTTCACGGGGGCGAGTGGAACCCTCTATTCGAATAAAATGGACTTCGGGGATATGGGCGTGCTTCTTTTTAACACCACCTCTTATAGCAATTCGTCACAATGGTCGAGTCTTTCAGGCGAACTTCAAGATTCTTCTCAAACGCTCTATGGCGTTGAGGGCGTTTGCCGTTTGAGTGATAAACGGAATGATTTGACTTTGACCCTCCGCTCCAAGATCGCCGGCGATTATTGCGTGGTGAGCCAGGATTCGACGAGCAACCGTTTCTTCTTTTCCTATCAAGTCTTTAAAGCCAACAAATTATCCTATACCCTTTCGCTCCGCTTATTGAATGCCAACGGCACGAGCCGTTTCGTCTCGGCCCAATTCTATGACGCCAGCAACTTCCACGAGGGAACTTATCGGGTTCTCGAACTCTCGTCTGAGCATTATGCCCTCTATGGAACCGGATTGAGCAAAATATTACTTTCTTATGAAAATGGGCAAAGAATCTACGTTTATAATGGTTCGACATTAACTTTTAACGACTAAAAATCCAACAAAAGGTTTTGCTCCAACGTATTAGTGGCGTAAGGAGAAAATCTCAAATGAAAAAAACTTGGATTCTCATGTCGATCGCCATTCTCGGCGCTGGTAGCTTAGCCGGCTGCACTTTAGCTGGTCAAACCGATTCGACCACAGCCACATCACTACAAAAAGAAATCGGTTCTGCTGCTCTATTGATGAAGTCTGCTTCGAGTACGAGCACTGTCTCTTTCGCCAAGAGAAGTACCTCGATTAGTTCTTCTGAAGCTAGTCCCGTTACGTTCTCTGGCACAAACATCAGCGATACGTTGGCGAGCTTCGATGCCCTCAGTGTCGATGCTTATTCGGTGAAGAGCGAAACTTTGACTTCGGATAAAGCTGAATATGCCAGCGAAGAAAAACTCACCTTCACTTTGCCTTCCGGTTCGAGCCAAGCGGTGACGCTTTATTATGGAGATCCTAATGCTGTTATGGCTTCCATCGAAGGAAGCGTTGATGTCACGATTTCAACGAGTAACGATCCGGTTTCCTCGTCAAATGCAGCAGAAACGACTTCTCAAACGACAGGTTCAACCTCTAGCGGCAATCAAGATGACGGCACCTTTGTCCATTACGCCCATGGCTTTGGCTATCGTGGTGGCTATTTCGCCGGGATGCTTAATGGCAATTGGTCCTTTGTTGATGATGAAACCGATAGCACACTCACCAGCACTTCGCTTTGGAAAGCGGGTTTAGCGGTCATCGAAGATGTTTCTTATCATTTCGTTTCCGAGGACTTGACGATTAAGAGCGCAACGAAATCGTATGATCTCTCGTCCTTTGTTCTTGTTGGTGAACGGGGCAATTTCCTCTCGGTCGAACAAGCGCAGATCGAAAATAACGGCAAAACCGCAATGGTTTACGCTTATACCTCTTTCGTCAAAGGAAGTTATGTTCGGATGCTTCTCCAAAATAGCACTGAACAAGAACGCCTTGTTTATAAAACGCCTTTCATCAAGATGGTGATCGATCGCTATCTCGAAGAAGGCAAAACCCTCTATGCGGTCCATCTCAAGCAAATCGGATCTATGGCCTTAGTCGGCGTTTATGAAAAGGTCGTTAGTCAGGATGCTGATGGCAATAGCGTCGTCACCTACGTCGTTCACGAAGATACGTCTTCTGCCCCGAGCGAAGAGTAACTTCATCCAAGCTGCCCGCTCAAGAAGCCCCCTTTTCTGGGGCGGGGTCGAAAAAAGTCCAATCTTCCTGGGTTGGACTTTTCCTTTTTGTTTTTATTGATGGCTCGGGAGCGTCACGTTGCTATCTTTGAAGACGGTGCAAACGAATTCGAAAGCACTCGTGTCTTTGCCTTGGATGGCTTCGGCGTTGTAGCGGAGACAAACCCCGGTTTTCTTGTCGATGCTGTAATGAAGATCGATCGCGGAAGTGGTGTAGGTGGCATGGAAGATATATTTCCAGCAGCTTCTTCCGGCGATGACTTCTTCGCCGTTTTTAACCAAATCATCCCTGGCGACATCATAAATGCTCATGAAAGCCAATAGCGATGTGGTATAGCCGCGGACGTTCGTCTCATCCAACCGTAAATCTGGAACGAGGCTTAAAACGCCCGAATCATTGGGCATATAGACAACGAAATCTGCACCATCTTTGATAAAGAGAGCTTCGGTTCCGGCGTTATCCTTAATGTAATATCCTTGTTCGTTTCTCGCGCTGGTTAAGAGGTAGGGTTCCTCGGCAACTCCGTTGGTTTTGGCACTATAGGAATAGGTGATCCAATAGGTGGTGCCTAAATGAGAAGCGATAAAGTCTTCGCCATAGTCGAAAGTCTCTTCGCTAGAAATGGCGACGCTACTTTGAGATGTTGTGCTTGTCGGAGTTTCGGATAAGGCGGTCGAAGAAGTCCCTGTTACTGAAAGCGAGGGGATGGTGCAGCCGCTTAAGAGGAGCACGAGAGAAGAAAGGAAGAGACGATGAGTCATGAGATGACCTTCTTTCGTCCTCACCATAAGACGGAAGATCCCGCGAGGCTAGTCATTAATTCTAATGAGTGACGTTTTTCTCTAAGAAAGGATGGCAAAGAAGAATCAATTCGGCCCGGCTGTTAATGCCTAATTTGCGGTAGATGCCATTTTGATAGGTGTTGATGGTTGGATAAGAGAGATGAAGTTCAAGGGCAATTTGCTTTAAGGTCAAACCTTGAAGTAAAAGAGAGGTGACCTCGATTTCACGGGGAGAGAAATGGTGGTCATGAAGAAAGAGGGATAAGCCTTCCTCGTGGCTGACCTCTTCACGGTGGAGGTCCGTTAACCACGCCCGGGTGTTTTTCCGTTCGAAGAGGCTTGGTATCACAAGGGATAAAAGGAGGGGGAATGCGATAAAGATCGCCGGGTAATAACGATTTTCTTGCTGGAGTGAGAAAGGTGCCAATAACGCCAAAAGAAGACTTAATCCATAAGCGAGACTCGAGAAAAGGGCACCGCCATGATAGAAGGGAAGGTTCCAATACTTCTTCGTGTAGACTCCTAAGACGTAATAAAGCGAAAACAAGCCAATCGTATGGGCGGCGCCTAAGCAAGATGCCGTCAAAGCCAAAGCAATCGAATCAGGCGCGAAGAACAAGGCCAGGCCGCCTAAGGCTGAGACCCAAAAAGAGAAATAAAGACCGTGGCTCATGAAGAAGCGACGGCTTTTGAGGAAGAAAAGGCTAATGAAAAGCCCTGCAAAAGACCCTCCGAATGCCCAAAGAGAACTGGAAGAGGACTGAAGGAAGAGTTCACGGAGAAAGGACAACTCGAGTGCTCCATTGAGGAGAAAGGATGAAAAGGCCAGAAGCAAAAGCCACCATTCTGGCACATCTTCCAAGAGGAGAGGTTCCGCTTTCTTCGGGATGTTATAGGGGAAGAAAAGGAAAAAACCAGGTAGGGCTAAGAGGCATAAAGAAAGATAAGGTTCTTGCTGGAGCAGAAAAAGAAAAGGAGCCAAAGCAAAGGCCAGAAGCAAAGAAATTCCCTTTTGTCGGTTGTCGAAAGAGAGAAAAAAGTCGATGCCAAAACGGGCAGCGCTTAATCCCGAGAACAGCGAAAATAAGAGCCGCAATGGAAATAAAACTTCTCTCAGCAAAGGAAGGAAAGACAAGAGTAAACAAACGTTAGCGGCAAGAGCAAAAACCCAAGCGGGGAAATGGGGATACTTAGACAAGATGAGGATGGCTAAACCTAAGCCCACGAAGAAAGCGAGGCGAAGGCCATAGATGCCCCAAAGGGTCGTCTCAGAAGGAAGGAGCAAAAAATCGCCGGCAAAAGTCGCCTCTTCTATGGAAAGCAAGGCTAAAATCCAACCGCATAGCGATGGAAGTTTCTGGTAAGGAAAAGCAGGGTGGATTTCGATTCGCCCGATTTTCATAAGAAAACAATAGCAAATCTTCCTTCGGCTTTTCGTCCTTCGCTCTTCAATAAAAGAAAGAAAAAACGATGAAAAAAGCCGAAGGATGACTTTGTAAAAACGTTTTCTTCTTTTAAGCGACTTGGTCGACCAAGCGTTTCATCTCATCAAGATTGTCGAGCGGGGATTCGATAATAATGCTTTTCGCCTCGGGGTAGAAAGATTTGAGCTCGTCCGGGGCTTTCTTGGCTTTTCCGCTCATGGAGTAGAAGATGCCTAAAACATTTTTTCCGATAAAAGAATTTTCTTTGAGGAAGGTGTACATCGGCGAAGAAATTGAGCCACCCCAAATCGGCGAGCCAATCAAGACGGTATCAAAAGGAGAAAGATCCATCGCGTAGGGGGCGAGTTCTTCGCGGGTATGAGACAAGGCGCGTTTCCCGTATTTCAGCATTTTAAAAAAGTGGCTTTTCCCATAGGGCTTCACCATATCGATTTTTAAAATCGCATAACCTTTTTGCTTTAAGAAGGACGCAATGGCATCGCCATTTCCTGTGGCGGAGTAATAAATAAAGATCTTTGACATGAGCTTCTCCCCTTTCGTCAACGCTATTGTAATGCTCTTTTCGTCGTCTTTGAACGTCTTTTTTCTTGAGTTTCCTTTTTAGGTGCGGAAGATTATAGAAGGAAATGAGGGAGGCTCGCTTATGAAAGACGAAGAGGTTCAGCACTATTTTGATTTGGAAGAGAAGCGCCAAAACGAAGGAATTGAGTTGATTTGTTCAGAAAACTATCCTTCTTACTCGGTGAGAGAGGCGGCTGCGAGTATCTTCACCGCCAAATACGCCGAAGGTTATCCTGGACACCGTTATTACGGGGGATGCGAGAACGTCGATGCGGTTGAAAACATCGCGATTGCTCGGGCTTGCAAACTCTTCCATTGTCAATTCGCCAATGTTCAACCCCACTCGGGATCGCAAGCGAACTTTGCCGCTTATCACGCCATCATCGCTCCAGGCGACACCGTTTTGTCCCTTGAGCTCAACGATGGGGGTCATTTAACACACGGCTCGCCGGTTTCTTTCAGCGCTGAGATGTATCATTTCGTCCATTATCCGCTCGGTGATGATGGGCGTTTGGATTATGAAGTGATCGCTCGCTGCCTTGATGAATATAACCCGAACCTTTTCTTAGCGGGTTATTCGGCCTATCCCTATGCCATTGATTTCAAGCGCATGAGAGAAGAAATTGATAAGCATAATGCCCACGCGACTGTTCATTGCTATTTTATGGTCGACATGGCTCACATCGCCGGCATCATCGCCGCGGGACTTTGCCAAAATCCTTGTGACTACGCCGATATTGTTACCTCGACGACCCATAAGACGCTGCGGGGACCGCGAGGTGGCATCATCTTGACGAATGATCCTGAATTAGCGAAGAAGATTAACAAAGCGATTTTCCCTTATACCCAAGGCGGTCCATTAGAACACATTATCGCTGCAAAAGCCGTCTGCTTTGGCGAAGATCTCAAGCCAGAGTTCAAAGGCTATATCCAAAACGTCCTCGATAACACTAAAGCCTGCGATGAAGAGTTTAAAAAACTTGGATGTGTTTGCAGTGGCACCGAGAATCACCTTTTACTTCTCAATGTTATGAAGAGCTTTAATCTGACGGGCAAAGAGGCTCAACTGAAACTCGAAGCGGTGGGCATCACGACCAACAAGAATATGCTCCATGGCGATGCCTTAAAACCGACGGAGACCAGCGGTCTTCGCATTGGCTTCGCTGCGACGACCTCGCGAGGCTGCACGGTAAAGCAAGCCCGAGAAATTGCTGATCTCATTGTCAAAGTCCTTAAGGATCCCAATCCGGACAATGCCAGTTATCGTCAGGAAGTCTTAGAAATTACCCGGACATGGCAAGACGTGATGAAACTCGATTTCTAGCCCTAGCACAAGTCAGACGTTATGAAAAGAATTTCCAATGTGATGGTTTTCCGTCTGATTTATTTTCTCGTCTATTTTGCTGATGCTTTATTTACGCCCTTTTATGGGCTTTATCTCAAAGGCTTAGGCTTTTCCGATATGAAGGTCGGGATCTTGTTGGGGCTTATTCCGTTTTCCGCTTGCTTAGGAAGTCTCATCATCGGTCGTTTAGGCACCCATTTTAAGCGGAGCGTTCTCTTGCTCAAAATCATTTGTCTTTCGGAAGCTTTGGGCGTGCTCCTTTTGGGTTTCTTAACCAACTTCTACGCTTTGATTGGCGTCGTCATCTTCTTGGCCTTCGTCAATGGAGTTTATTATCAAATCGAAGATGGGGCTTCCTCCTATGCGGCACAAAGAGAAAGTAAACCCTACAATTCGATTCGGATTTTTGGCTCGATTGGTTTTGGGGTTGCCCTCGTCGCTTGCTATTTCTTGCTTCAGGTATGGGCTTATCGTTGGCTGTTCCTTTTCGCCGCGTGCCTCTTCGTTTTGATTTTCGTTCTCTTCTTTTTCCTCCGCCCTTATTCCGATGAGGTTTTGCCGATCGCAGAGAAAAAGAGGTCGGGTTTGCTGATGATATTTTCAAACCGTCCTTTCTTATTCTTCTTTTTGTTCTATTTCTTGCTCGATGGTTCGATTTCGATTCAAGGCTATATCTTACCTCTTTACCTGAACGCTCTCGGCTTTAGCGATAGCCAGTATTCCTTGGTCAATGCCTTTCGGGTTGGTATCGAAATTATCGCCGTGTTCTTCTATCAGCCGATTAAGAAGTTGCTTCGCAACGACCGCAATTGTTTGCTTGTCGGCGGTGGCGTGCTTTTCCTTTCTTCGATTTGTATCCTCGCTTTTCATAATCCTTGGGCCTTGGCGCTAACGAACGCCTTCTGTCGAGGCTTAGGTGGCGCCTTGCTGTTTATCGGATTTGTGAATTACGTTTCCTCGCTCTTGCCCCATTCGCATGTGACTGGAGGATTAGCCGTTTGTTCGGCGATGATGGATGTCTTTACCGGAAGTATGAATTTTTCCGCGCCTGCCATTTATACCGCCACGTCGTTCTATGTCTTTTTTGCTATCAACGCCGGGATTGGTTTCTTGGGTTATCTCTTTCTTTTTTTCAGCAAAGAGAAAAAGGAAACGCCTTCTTTGGAGCCAAAATCGCTTTAAATTTTTTTCGCGATTAAGCAGTGCTTGCACGCAAAGAACCATCGTTGTATATTATTAGGGCGCTTTCGGGCGCAAGTGGGCCTTTAGCTCAGCTGGTTAGAGCGTGCGCTTGATAAGCGCAAGGTCGATGGTCCAAGCCCATTAAGGCCCACCAATTGAAATGAACGAGCCCCGATGGAATATTCGGGGCTTGTTTCTTCTCAAAAGCGGTTAAATGGCGCATAATCCTAGACGCATGGGTGTTTAGCTCAGAGGGAGAGCGTTTCCTTCACACGGAAGAGGTCACTGGTTCGATCCCAGTAACACCCACCATCTTAAAAATCATACCTCGGGGTTATCCCGAGGTTTTCTTTTATCCTGATGAATGCTAGGCAAATTCTTTGAAACATTTCGAGCCGATGTGCTACAATTCCGCGGTCCTCATAAAGGACAAGAAGAAAGGAGGGTTCTACGATGAAACGTTCTTTGGTTTATCGGATGTGCCTTGACGCGATGTTCATTGCCCTCTATTTCGTTTTAGCCAAAATCACCCTGTCCTTCGGCAATCTCCATTTAACCTTAGCGTCTTTGCCGATCATGATTTCTGCCTTGCTCTTTGGCTTAGGGGATACCGTCAGTATCGCCTTATTAGGCGAATTCTTGATTCAGGTTTTTAGCTATGGTTTTTCTTTGACCCTTCCTTTATGGCTGATCCCGCCGGTCTTAAGGGCGCTCATTCTGGGATTGGTTTCGCTTCTTTTCCGTAAAAAAGGCGAAGAATTGGATCACCATCCTTTTGCCTACTATCTCACCGCTTTGGTCGCAGCCTTAGTGGTGACGGCGGCTAACACCGGAGTCTTATATCTGGATGCCATCATCATTGGTTATCCGGTTTCGGTGGTGCTCGTCGAAACGCTAATCCGCTTTGGCGTAGGCTTGTTGACGGCCGTACTTGTTGCTTTGCTTGCCCATCCTTTGGCCGATGCCCTTCGTCATCTATCTCCTTCGTTATCCCCAGCAAAACCGCGTTAAACTGAGACTTCGATAAAAGAGAATTCCCCTTGAAGGGTCGGGGTGGTATTATCTTTATCGGCGTTTTACGCCCATTCGCCGCCTTAGCTCAGCTGGTAGAGCAACTGATTTGTAATCAGTAGGTCTTCGGTCCGAATCCGGAAGGCGGCACCATAAAATATAGCGATACATTAGATTGTGTCGCTTTTTATTTTAAATCGTAATAACAATACAAAAATTCTGGGATTTGCAAAAAAAATGACAAGCATTTTGGATTATTTTAACAAATAATACATTTTGCTTGTGTTCTTATTTGGTGTATTGTGATGTCGTGGATAATAAATCTTATCGAAAACTTGTCAGGCTTTGTCCCGTCGGGGAGCCCATCAATCGGACGCAGTTGCTTGCGCTTTGCCGCCAGGTCGATCCCTCGTTCTCGCGGGACAGTCTTTCATGGCTTCTTTATTTTCTTTTGAAGAACAAAGATTTGGAAAAGGCTGGTTCCTCGCTCTTTATGAGACGAGGCAGCCTCAAACGTTATGAACCTCACCCAAGTTTCTTGGCCTATGATCTTCAAATCAAGCTTCAGACGGAATTTCCCAATTTGAAAGCGGTCATCTACGACACTACTTCCCTCAATGAGTGGCTGAATGAGCTTCTTGCCCATAATAGCATCTTGGTGGAAGTGAATCGCCACAGCGCTCCGGTCGTTTTCGATTCTATAAAAAGTTGGTTTTCGGAGAAAAGCGTTCTTCTCAACCCCACCGAAGATGAACGCTACCTTTATAGCAAAGGGGAGCCCATTATCGTGACGGATTTGCACGTCCGGGCGCCTTTATTAGGCGGCAACTATTCGATGTGCCTAGAAAAGCTTATTGTCGATCTTTTTGCCGATGATACCCTCCGTTCCTTTTTCTCGGCCTCAGAGATCCCCGAAATGGTCTCTTTGATGAAGAAGAAATACTTCATCGATGAAAAAACGCTGTTTTCCTATGCAAAACGGCGCTATGTTGGCCAAGAAGTCTCTCTTTTGTTCCCTTCGTCGCCTTATGGAAGAAAGAAGGAGAAGTAGATGCTGTCGAAGTCCAATTTTTCCCGGCGCCACATCGACGAACTTCATCGCCGTTATCCCAAAGTAACAGAATCGGTTTTCGAAATGTCGATGTACGCGTTCGGCCTCCTCGAGTTATTGGCCGATTCCCGATTGGATTTCATCTTCAAGGGCGGGACCTCGCTGATGCTCCTTCTTAAGGAGCCAAAGCGGGTTTCGACGGACATCGATATCTTGGTTCCGCCCCACACGGATATGGCTCCCGTCATTGCCTCGATTCAGCACGAGTATCCTTTATTAGACCTTTCAAAGGACAAACTCCAATCCCAGAATGGCCGCAGTGTCGGCCATTGGGTATTTGAGTGCCCTCATCTTTATGGGACTTCCGCTCATGTTTGTTTGGACGTGGTTTATGGGGATAACCCTTATCCCCGCGTCGAGGAGCGGCCAATCACCAATTCCTTTTTGCTTATCGATGGCTTGCCGCGAATGGTGAAAGTCCCAAGCATTGAATCGCTCTTGGGCGACAAATTGACGGCTTTCGCGCCGCATACCATCGGCGTGCATCCCGAGATGACCACCTTTGGGACCCCGTTCGACAAACGGCTTCAGATCATCAAACACCTTTACGATATCAACGCTCTTCTTTCGGAAGCAAAAGACTTCTCCGCCATTCGTTCCTCTTATTTTGCGATAGCGGAGCAAGAAGCTGTTCTTCATAACCTATCAGCTTATTCCCCGAAGGATTTCCTGGGCGACACTTTTCGTTCTGCCTTATCTATCGCTACGCTCGGATTCGGTGATGAGCACGCCGAATATCGAGAGGTTTTCGCACCGGGCATCACTAAGCTCGTCGACCACGTTTTCGCTTTCGACTGGACGGTAAGCAAAGCCCAGGAGTGCGCGGTCAACGTCATGCTCCTTTCGGCCTGCCTGTTGCAGGGCGAAGATATTTTCCATTTGAAAATTCAGCATCGACCGGGCTACCACCAAAAGCCTTACTCTTATCTCAACCGAACTCTGCTCATCCCCGGAGAGTTCGATAAGGCGATTCAAGCGATTGGGATTTTCGATCCAAAAGCGTGTTGAAATTTGGCGAGAATAATTTCTCGCCATTTTCTCGCCAATTGTCCCCGAATTGCTGAAACGCTTTGAAACGCAAAGGAACACAAACGGCAGGTGAAACCCACATCCCACGGGAAGAAAAGCCCCGAAATTGAACGATATGCAACACAACCGCATCCCGCCCGAGCGCCTTTGTAATCAGTAGGTCTTCTCTCCGAATCCGGAAGGCGGCACCAAAACGATATAAATCCGATTCCTAAGAAGGGGGCCGGATTGTTTTTGTATTCGTCAAGGAAATGAACGCTCTTCTATTCCCTCGGGCGGGAGCAGGCGATGGCGGCAAGATCGAGAAATCGATTCTTTTTTGTGGAAATGACCTTCTGATAAAATATTGTGCAATTTGCAAAAATGGTTATAAAAAACATGGGGCAATTTGCAAATTTGTCATTTAAAAACTCTGCGCAATTTGCAAATAACGCAATAAAACATTGATCCAATCGGAACAATAAGATCTGAGTATCACAGAGGCAAGTTCATTGTATTTGTTAAACATTAAAAACGTGTTGTCAAACATAATAAAACAGTTGTTAAACATTAATATTTGCTTTAGAATCTAATTGGATTTTCAGGAGGTATTGCCATGGAAAGCGAAGAATTAAAAACCCTGGTAAATAGGGTAATCAATCGGAAGTTCGAATCCCAGACCATTGAATTGAAGAAAGCCGATGGGGGCTGTCCAAAATGCCGGGACACCCTTTCTTCTTTTTCTAATCAGGATCAAGGAGGGACTATCATCTTTGGAATCGACGAAGAAGGCAATTTCAATGTCAATGGGGTCTATGATGTGGCGGACCTTGAAAAGAGGATTCAGTCTCAATGTGCTGAGATGGAGCCTCCCGTGAGAGCCTATTTTACGGAGGTGGAGTTTAAGCCTGGGATCTTTGTCGTTTCGGCCGAGATCCCCGCCTGCGCTTATGCAAAGAGACCCTGCTATTACCTCCCCGCCGGAAGGTTGGGCGGTTCTTATGTCCGGGTTGGCGAAGCTGATGAGAAGATGAGCGAATTCGAAATCTACTCCTATGACGCTTGGCACAACCGCACCCGGGAAGACCTTCGAGTCATCAAGGAGGCCTCCATGGCTGATTTCGACTCCGCGCTCGAGAGCAAATTGCTGAATAACGCCCGCAAAGACCGTCCGAACCTTCAGTCCATCGCTGATGGGAAATCCCTCGAGCTTCTGGGTTTGGCAAAAGAAGGCAAGCCGACTTTGGCTGGGCTGGTTGCCCTCTCCCATTTTCCGGATGCCTATTTTCCAAGGCTTACGATTAACGTTGTCCGAGTCCCCGGAAAAGAAATGGGCTCCTTGGCGGATAACGGAGCGCGGTTCACGGCCAACAGATCATTCAAAGGCGCGGCCGGGGAAATGATTGGCGAGGCCTATGATTTCGTTTTGGCAAATTTGAAGCATTACACCATCATTGGCGAAGACGGAAGAAGGGCCGATCGTTTTGAGTACCCCGAAATCGCCATTCGCGAAGCACTCCTGAATGCCGTCGAACACCGGGACTACAGCCGTTATAGCGACAGCATTCCGGTTTCGGTCGAAATGTATGACGATCGTCTTGAAATCAAGAATCCGGGCGGCATCCTAGGCGACGTTGACCCCCAGAGACTTGGCGAAGTCACTCCAGAAACGAGAAATCCTGCTTTGGTGACAGCGATGGAATATCTTGGCGAGTCCGAAAACCGTTTCTCCGGGATTCCCACGATCCGCAAAGCCCTGGAAGACTTTTCTTTGCCTCGTCCAATTTTCGAAATCAAGAGAGGACAATTCATCGCGATTTTTAAAAATTTAGATTACCTAAAAGAAAAAGGCCATTCCGATCCAGAAAGCATTCTCGTTTTTTGTCAAAAGCCAAAAACGCGGTCAGAGTTGGCGGCCTTTCTCGGCGTGGGCGTCAACTATGCCATGAGCAAATTTATCATCCCCCTGGTTCAAGAGGGCAAACTGGTCCTGAGCATGCCGGAGAAGCCCCAAAGCCCTCTCCAGACTTTCGTTTCCAAATAAGAACGGCGTTTTTAATTCCAATCTCTAATGGGGGCATATTTCTTTTAAAATTTTCCCTATGAAGATTTCTATTTATTTTTCTATTTATTTGTTGCCGAAGTGCGGAAACCCCGTTTTTCGCGGAAAGCCAGACGGGATGGCCTTTCTTCCGAAAACGGCCCGATGGGGCCTGAGAAAAAACGCCCCGATTTGGAACGGAATGGAACGTCGTGGAACACCCCGTCCTATGGTCTTGGTCGATTTGTAATCAGTAGGTCTTCTCTCCGAATCCGGAAGGCGGCACCAAAACGAGAAATCACCGATGCTACGACGGCATCGTTTTTTAATGGCTTTGCAAAGGAATATTCCTTTGAAAATCGAGCCTCAAAATGTAAAGAAAAATGGCATTTTTTCGCTATTTTCTCGCCAAAAGTTGCCTCATTGCAGAAATGAGGTGGGCTCCGAGATACACCATAGACCCCCTGAGCACCTCTCCTGACTATTTCCATCAGTCCAATCGGGGTATCGCCCCGTGATTTAATGAAAAGGGGATTTGGCTCGAGAACCTTCATGATTGCCTCTTTTAGGAGGACTTCTTCACTTATTTTTTTGGAAAATCGTTTGAACGAGTTTATCCCCAGTTTATCCGCCAAAGAAAGGAAATGCCTACAATAGAGCCATGCCCATAAAAGAATCCGCAAAGAAAAAGACGAGCGCGCCGTTTGCGCTCTATCTTCTGACCGACCGTTTTTCTCAGAAGGCGCAACCGTCTACCGAATCGGCTGGAAATGGGGGATGATGGAGCTATGACCATCGCCCGCCGGATCAAATTGTCGAACCTTTTCATGATTTTGATTCCGATTTCGGTCGCTCTCGTTGTCGGCGGGGCTTCCGTCGGGATTGGCTATGCCGTTCTCACCAAAAGCGGGGGCACGGGCTTCGATCAGGAGACCTTTTACCAATCCCGTGAGGCACTAACCAAAGAGGTCGATGAATGCTTTTCTCACGCCGACCCCAAGAAGGAGCTCGCCTCTTTTTGCGCGCCGCTCGACCCGAACCAGGTCCGGCTTTCCATCCAAGACCCCAGCGGATCCTATTTTGAGTTCGGCGCCGCCCAAGCGGTGGATGCCACGCTACTTAGCCAAGCGACAGATGGGGCTTTCATCTCCTTGAGCGGGCGCGAGTTGTATTACACGGTTTACACCTCGGCGAACGTTGACTATCGAATCGCCTTCTATTGCAACGACACCGCCCTTTCTTACCATAATCTGAAAGTGCTTCTCATCGTTGCCGCCTCGATTTTCCTTTTCGCCGTGATTCTCAGCATCGTCCTTTGCGACCTTTTTCTCTCACGAAGCCTATTCCGCCGGATCGAGAAGCCGCTTAACCTCTTGCTCGAAGGGGCTAAGCAAAACGAAAAAGGCAATTTTGGCTATCGCATCCCCTACGACGGGGATGATGAGTTCAGCCCGATTATCGCCGAGTACAACGCGATGAGCGAGAAGACGGCCGCCTCGATTCAAAGCCTGAAGGATGATGAGCGTTCGCGGGAGATTCTCGTGAGCGGCCTCGCCCATGACATCAAGAGCCCCCTCACCGCGATCCAGGGCTCGGCCGAAGGCATCCTCGACGGGGTGGCCGCGACGCCTTTGCTCAAAAAGAAATACCTCGAGACGATCCGCGACAAGGCGATTGAGATCGATGGGCTCTTGGGTCAAATGAGCGCCGTTACCTCGCCTAAAGACCATGAGATGCCTCTCGTCAGCGCTGCGAGTTCCATTGATCAGTTCATGGACGAGAACCGCGAATTCTATCTTCGTTCGGGACTATCGCTTGAGAAGGAAGGGCATCTGGATTTCTCGCTGCCGATGGGCGAACGTTCTTTTGCCCGAGTTCTTTCCAATCTCGCGGGCAATAGCCTCAAATACAAAACGGCGAAGGAAGGCCATCTTGTTTTTGAGCTGTTCGCGGAAGGAGACCGCTATGGTCTAAGAGCGTATGACGACGGCCCTGGCGTCAAAGAGGACGAACTGCCGCTTTTGTTCGATGCCTTCTATCGGGGCGACGCCTCAAGGAGCCATCCGGAGAACGGGAGCGGGCTCGGCCTCGCCATCGTCAAGAAGATCGTCGAGAATGCCGGTGGTGCCGTCAGCGCCAAGAAGGGTCCCTTGGGCGGACTGGAGATCGACACGAGCTTTCCGAAAGGAGCGGGCCAATGAAAAAGATTCTGATCGCCGAGGACGACGATGCCATCGCTATGATCGAGAAAGACTATCTCACTCTCTATGGCTTTTCGGTCGAAATCGCGAATGACGGTCGCAAAGCGCTGACTCGGGCGCTTCAAGGGGATTTCGACCTGATCCTCCTCGACGTGATGCTTCCTTCCTTGGACGGGTTCGCCATCTGCGAGGAATTAAGAAAACACCTGGATGTCCCCATCATCTTCGTGACGGCGAAGACCGGCGATTTGGATAAGATCCGCGGGCTGGGGCTCGGCGGGGACGATTACGTCGAGAAGCCCTTCTCGCCCTCGGTTTTGGTGGCTCGGGTCAAATCCCGCCTCGCCGAATACGAGCGGCTCAAGCCCGGGGAAGGCGAGCGGAAGAAGCTCGTCGAGGGTAACATCGTCTTGGATCTGGGGAGCCACACGCTGAGCGTGGATGGCAAGAGCGTCGAGCTCAAGAACAAGGAATACGAACTCCTTTCCTTTCTCATGATCAACAAAGGCATTCTCTACACCAAAGAGGATCTCTATGAAAGGCTGTGGGGGATGGAGGCCCTCGGCGACTCCCAGACCGTGGTGGTCCATATCAACCGGCTGCGCGAAAAAATCGAAAAAGACCCTGCAAATCCCGTTCATCTTATCAATGTGCGGAACGGCGGCTATTCGTTCCGCTAACGATTTTACCTGCGGTTAATCTCCGCTTAATCTCCCGTTTCCGAAGCCCGGCTAAGATGACGCCGAGCTTTCTTTTAGGAGGACGAAAAATGGAAAAGAAATGGTGGGGGCGTTTCGCCTCTGGCATCGGGATTGGGGCGGCCTTCATCGTTCCGGGGATCGATGGGGGCAGCGTCGCGGTCATCACCGGCGTCTATGACGGATTGGTCGAGGCCATCGGCTCATTCCGCAAGCGTTTCCGGGATAGTTTTGCCTTCATTCTGCCGATCTTCTTGGGCTTTCTCGTCGGCTTCGGCGCGATGTTCTTCCCGCTCAAGTATGCCCTGCAATACTGCCCCTTTCCGACCATCGCCCTCTTCTCGGGGTTCACGTTGGGTTCCTTGCCCTCGCTTTTTACGTCCGCCAAAAAGAAAGGCTTTTCCCGGATTAACCTTCTCTCGTTGGCCCTTCCTTTTGCCGGCTTGATCGGCCTGTGTTTCGTCCCTTCTTTGGGGGCGGTGGATCTCTCGACGGGGATGCCGCTATACCGTTATTTCTTAATCGTATCGGTTGGAATCATCGGGGCGGGCGCTTTGGTGGTTCCGGGCGTCAGCGGTTCGATGGTGCTTTTGATCTTGGGCTACTATCAGCCGATCGTGGGCTTGCTCTCGGGGATCGCCGGCAGTCCGCTTCATAACCTTTTGCTTTTGGCTCTTTTCGCCATCGGAGTCCTGATCGGGTTGGTCAGCCTCTCGAAACTCATGGCCTTTTTCCTGCGGAGATTCCCGAGGGGGACGGCTTGGGCGATATTCTCTTTCGTCGCGGGCAGCGTCGTGGCGGTGTTGCTTTCTTTCGATTACGCCCATTCCTCTTTGGATGGGGGGATGATCGTCGTGGGCGTGTTTTCCTTCATCGTCGGTGCGATTTTCAGCTTTGCTCTCAAACGCTATTTTGATGAAAAGGCAGCGGTGGAGGAGAAAGCATGAATCCCTTCGATGAGGCCATCGGCCGCTCCTTCGCTTGGCTGGCCCAAAATGGCGGAGCTTTCTTCGGACCGTTTTTTCGGGGGATCAGCTTTCTGGGGGACTATGGGATCGGCTTCCTCTTGGCTTTGGCCATCCTTGCCGTCTTCAAAAAGACAAGGCGGAGCGCTCTTGTCGCCTTTTCCGCGATTGCCCTTGGCTTTGTGTTCAGCAATCTGATGATGAAGAACCTCGTCGCCCGTCCTCGGCCTTTTTCTGATCAGACAAGCCCCTTTTATGAGTGGTGGGTAGCCGCAGGATCTTTAGGCGAATCCGGGTATTCCTTCCCTTCCGGCCATACGACTTTAGCGGCCTCATTCGCTTTCTCGTTGTTCTTTTTCTATCCCAAACGTTTCTCTTGGGCTTTTCTTTTTCTTCCAATTTTGATGGGGGCTTCTCGGCTGTATTTCGTGGTCCATTACGGGACTGACGTCGTTGGTGGGATTGCGGTGGGACTTCTGGCTTCGCTTATCGCTTATTTTTCCGTGAAACGTCTTTGCCGTTTTCAAAAAATGAAGGCTCTTTTTCCCGAATGATAATTTATTTATCGCCGTTTTGGACTTTTGGGGAGAAACTTTTCTCCCCGTTTTCTCCCCAACTGCGGGTGAATTGCCGGAACGATTTGAAACACAAAGGAACGCAAACGGCATATAAAACCAACATCCCATGGGAAGAAAAGCCCCGAAATGGAACGATGTGCAACACAACCGGATGGCCCCAGACCGCCTTTGTAATCAGTAGGTCTTCGGTCCGAATCCGGAAGGCGGCACCAAAACGAGAAATACCGATGCGACGACGGCATCGGTTTTTCATTGACTTTGTTAAGACAAAAAAACGAGCAATTTTCGATGGATGATTTTGGCGAGAAAAAGCCGTTTTCTATTTGTTTTCTATTTATTTGGGGAGAAAGTGCGGAAGGGCGGTTGGGCGGATACTTTTCCCGGTGATTCCCGTTTTCCGTGGGCGAAAACGTTATAGACGGATTTTTCTCTATGGTTTTATTTTCGTTCTCGGTCCGCTTTTATAGATGCGACAGGGCTGAGACGAAGAGGGCGGCGAAGTAGGGGTGGCAGAAGAACGTGATTCCGACCGTCAGGTAGGTCAGCTCCGTCGCGCCGTTCCATTTCTGGATGAAGAGGGAGGGCATCCCGTTTCGCTTGGCCGCGACGTTCGCGCCCCAGAGCGACACGAGGAGGGACAGGAGCCAGACGGCCCCGACGATGAGGACGATGTGATCGATCGTGTTGTCGAAGAGGACCCCGCCGTCCCCATAGCCGCAGAGGATCGGGCCCCCGAAGGCGTAGGCGACGACGAGCGGGAGATAAACGCTCAGGAGGACCAGATCCCGCTTTTCGTTTTGGAGGCTGTTGTCCCCGAACTGCCTCAGCGGTTTCTTGTTTCCCACATGATCAAAAAGAAATTTGCCGAGAAAGACCGAGACCACAGCAAAGAAGAAGGCGCTCAGAATCAGACTCGCAAGGCTGGCTGGGTTCATTTTTCCCTCCTCTTATTCGAATAGTATAGCAACCCCCCGTATACCCCGCCCAAACACTTTTCCACATTTTAATAAAGTTAAACTTGACTTTAATTTTATTGAAGTTTATAACGGGAGCATGGCAAACGGAAAAAGCAGTTGGGTATCTTCCTTGTCCGAGGAAGATTTGGAGTTCGTCAAAAATTTCGTTTTGAAGTCCGGATCACTCAAGGACATGGCGGAGGCCTATGGGGTCTCCTATCCGACGATGCGGCTCAAGCTCGACAAACTGATCGAGAAAATCGGCCTCGTAGACAATAACCGGGACGACGACTACACACGGAAAATCAAGGCGATGGCCATCGACGGGAAGCTCTCGCTCGAGGCCGCCCGCGAGCTGATCGAGGCCTACCGCCTCAAGGAGGAGTGACGCATGGGACATGATTATCTTTCGATTCTCTGGCCGTTTCTGGCCGTTCTCGCGGGCTTCGCTCTCGTCTTCTTCCCGTGCCGCTTCCTTAAGAATTGGGTTCGGCATCTTCTCTCAGGATCCTTTATTGGCATCGATTTCATCCTCGCCCTTGCCGGGACGATCGTCACCTCGCTTGGCGGGCATTTCCGGCTTGGCGATGCGGATGGTGGAGACATCTCCCTCTATCTCTGGCTCGCCTTCGCCGGAATGGCTCTGACTTACATCGCCTTCTGGATCGTCTGGGGGATCCGAAAAGACAGGGATTCCAAGGAAAAATCGATGGCCAGCGAAGAGGCGAAAATCGACATCAAGAACCTTTGAGTCTTTTTCAAAAAGCCGAGACGATCATTAAACAAGGATTCATCGCAACTATTAATCATCATGACTTCAAAAAGATCTTTGAGAAGCGAAGACCAACCGGCTTGAAAGAAGCTGGCTTTTCTTTTGTCCCATGGCTCTTCGAACTCGGCCGGGCGTGTTTTCCTAAGCGAATAGGTGGGAAAGAAAACGGCCTTCGAGGACAAAACGGGGGCTAAAATGCACCACCATTGGGCCGATTCTCGTTTTCTGCGAGCAGAAAGGGGCGGTTTCCCCGCGAAAGGACCGGGTTTAGAATCTAACCATGGACGCGGAAATGGGGATAAAGGTGGGCAAAGAGGCCCTGGTCGCGGAGCTGAGGCGGAGGCGCTTCAAGACCGACGGGGCGTTTTATTTTAGGAAAATCGCCTACTGGTCTGGATGCGAGCTTTTGGAGTTGTTTTTTGTCGGTGAGGTGTTTTTGACTTCATCGGGGACGTTTCCCGAGGGGGTTGCCGCTTTCCTTGAAAGTTCCAAGGAGATGACCTGCCGTGGCGAGACCCGCTACAGGAAGCATATCTGGGAGCCAGGCCCTTTCCCTTACATCGGCGTCTTCGCCGCCCTCGTCTCGCTCGGGAGCGTCGACAAGAAGGCCCTCTCCGAGATGAAGAGGGAAAACGAGCGGCATTTTCGAAAACCCTATGAAACCCGACGGGAAATTTATTTTCTCTATGATGAATCGACTAAGGTCCTTTACTTCCCCGACCTCCCGTCCCTGAAAGACGCCCGAGAAGAGCGGCGCATGATCCAATATCTTTGCAAAAGTGCCTTGAAAGCCTCCTCGAAGGAGCAAGAAAGGCAAGGAAAGGCCAAAAATGAATAAAACGCAACAACGTCCCGAAGCCGATCCGGCGAAAGACTTCTCCCGGTTCGAGGGGAGCAAAGAATCCGCAGCCTTCGCCTTCGACGCCCACGGATTTTTGAATGAGAACGATGTATTTTTCCGGCAATTGGGCGATTCTCTCTTTGGCCATCATTCCTTCTTTCTGGAGGTCTCCTTCTTCGAGGGGGACGCCTTCAATGGTTGCGCCGATGCCTTGGCTGAGAGATGGAAAACGATCGACCAGACAACCCCCAAATACGGAGAAGGGCCCCAAAAGGGTCCGCGGATCCCGCCAACCTTCCGAGTGGGCGTCGTTTCCCTCAAGGCGGCCAAAGATGAGGATTTGGCCTTGTGCCTCAGGAGAAACAAGGAAGGCTCTCCGCTCGAACGGTTCATTCTTCACGACAAGGCGGCGAGCGCATTTTTCGTCCCTAATGAACCAGCCATCGCCGGCGACCGGACTGAGGAAACCGCCTTCAAAGAACTCCGCTCGGTTTTCAAGGACGCGCCAGCCATCGCTAAGAGGATGACAAAAGGGCTGTGCGTCTCCTTCACGGAGGGCACTTTCTTGGGCTTCGACTTTTTCGAGCCGCTTCTCCCCTTGGCCGACACTTGGCGGCGGGGCTTCGAGAATCCCCTCTTCGTCAGGATGCGGAACGGGACGACGTTCGATGCCCTCCTCGCCTATTTCCTCAAGAAGAAGATTCCCTTATCCCACCTCGGGGGAAAGAGGGTCAGCGAGGAATTCGACGCTTGTCTCTGCTTGCTCTCCGCGCCTTATTTCGATGAGTTTGTCGGATATCTCGAAGGCAATGCGTCGAGACTCAGCATAGCGAAGAAAAGAATCCTGAAAAGAGACGTGTTCGGCCCCCTCTCCCGCAACGAGGCACCCCGGGAGACAGTTCCGCCCTTTCATCAAGAGGCGCAGGATTTCAGAAGAAATCATTCGGTCGAGGAAAAATCGAAGAGAATCCTTGCGCTCCTTTGACTTTATGATCCAGTCGGCGCATTTTTTCAGGCTTTGGGACCAGACCCCGGGGCCTTTTTCACTAAGGCGTCGGGGCGGTAGCGCTCGAAGGCCATCCGGGTTTTCTTCCGGCGGTCGAAAGAAATCCTTTTCCCGTTCTTCAGGGTGACGGCGTAGGACACGGCGATGCTGCGGCTCGCCTCCTCGATCTTCAGGACGTCCGCCCAGGAAAAGGAGAGGATCTCGTTCCCGAAGAGGGTCACCCGGACCCCGCTTTCGTCGAAGGTCACCCCCTGGAAGAAGAAGGGCAAGCCGAATAGAGGCGGGCAAAGGAAAGCACCGAGAGTGCAATAGGTGAGGATAATCCAGGCGGATTCGTCGTTTTCGTGCCCGGTTATGCCGATGACGGCCATCCCCGCGAAGCTCGCGACGCCGATCCAGACCCAGAAGAGGCAAAGAAGGGAGAAGTTCCGCAGGGTCTTCCCTTTTGTTTCCCCGGGCTTCTCGTTCGCGCCTTGGTCCGGGAGCTTGGCCGCGACGTTGGGTAAGATGAGCACCGAGACCGTCCCGAAGACGACGATGATGACCCCAAGGAGGAGAGCCACCTCGAATATCGCCTTCGTGTAATGAAGGAACACGAAGACGACGAAGGTGACCTCGCCGGCAAGCAAAAGCAAGGAAACGACGAGGACGAATAGGGCCCGCCAAGACATCCGGCAGTCATCGAGCCCGAACCGGCGCAGCCACGAAGCCGGCACGAGGTGCCGGAGGGGACGCGGGTAGGAAAAAGAGACCCAATCCCGGTAATGACCAAGGATGAGGAAGAAAACGACGTAACCATAAAGGGTTAGTGCCAGAAACAACGGCACACCGATCAATGCCTGACCATACATAACGCTTTCCTCATTCGCTTTCCATCCATTTTTGTCTTGTTTTCTCTATCCATGTTTTTCTTTTATTAAATCAGGCTGGACCGACCATTCGAAGTAGCATTCCGAAAAGGGCAGCGAGTATTTGCAGTTTGCTTTCTCTCATTCTTGCTTCTTTCTTCCGCACCGTCTCTTCCGTCCCGCTGTTTCCTCGATTCCGATGAACTTGCCGAGCTTCGCCCTGTCCTCGGCGGATGGTCTAACGACCGGCGAGGCAACATGGCATTGACCATCCTTGGTGAAGAAGGCGATTCCATTGCTGCCGTCGCGGACCCATATAAAACCCCAATTCGACACTTCGGAGGTGGGGAACGAGATGGTTTTGCCCCCTTTGAAGGAGCGGATGGTGACGAGGCCGTTCTTGATGACGACGGGAGAGCGCTCGGCCTTAATGTAATAGAGAATCGCGAGGACCTGGATGGTTAAGAAGAAAAGGCCGAACTGCGACGTCATGACGATGCCCCCGACGACGTTATCCGTCCCGGCGTATTGAATAATCCAATAGATTCCAACCGCGGCGAAGCCACCGAAAACGAGGCTGGCAAAGGCATGATAAAACACGATAAAGGAAACTCGCGCTTTGATTTTCATCCTTTTGCCCCCTTTGGTCTAAGTATACCAATTCCATGCTAGGCTGGGGATGGAAAAACAGGCGGGAGAGCACTAGCCAAAGCCACCCCATTTTGGCTAAATTTAGGCGATGAAAAAGAAAACGTTCTCGCAAAGGAGTAAACCGAAATTCAGGAGCGACAGCAAAAGCAATATCAAAACACCTCATTCCGGATTTTACCCCAGCGATAAGGCGGACGGATCATCGCCCGGCTTTAGGATACAAAAAAAGCGCGGGACGCATCCCAACGCTTCTGCTTGGGCACCAAAAGCATCCAAGCTTTACGACCTTATGATAGCTGGCGAATCAAAGAGCGTCAAGTGGTTATTAAATAGAGCTTTACGCCACCAAGATCTCCAAACACTATCAAATCTTTTTCCGTTGCTTTTCGCCTAGGGTAAAACTCTTTGAAGATGCGAATATCGCTCCGGGCGATTTCAATGGACTTTCAACCGTCGTAAGATGAACGTGAGCCTCGCACTAATGCTCGCGTGGTTCGTTTGGAATCTCCATCTTTGATGGCCTGCTTTAGATTTTGATTGCCATAAGTTTCGATACCTCTAGCAAAGAAAAACAAACTAACCCTACCAATTAGGGATCAGGAAAGAATGTCATCCTTGTCTTCAAAGGAAGGTTTACCAAATGACCAAACGTTTTTCTTTCGGAAGATACATCCGATCAGTCTTTTTCACCCGGTAAGTGCGATACCATTCCTTGAAGTTTTGTGGCGGAATGTTGGCGCGGATTTCCGCTGGGGCGTGAAAGTCGACGGCCATTAATAGCTGCAGGTATTCTTCCCTTGCTTTCTCACACCAACTCTCGGCATAAGTCGTGAAATAATCCTCATAAGAAGGCTGATCCATCTGTTTCATGATCGCTAAGGTGACGGCCATCCCTCCGTTATCGGCAATGTTCTCGCTGACGGTGAGCTTGCCATTCACCTTTGATCCTGCCAAAGGGAGGCCATCGAACTGCTTGACCATTTTGCGGGTCAGGGCCTTGAACTTTTTCCGATCGGTTGGAGTCCACCAATTCACGAAGTTCCCATTCTCGTCATAGAGGGCGCCGCTATCATCGAAAGCATGGGAGATTTCGTGGCCGATGACGGTCCCGATCCCGCCGAGATTAGCGCTTCGGGATTGCTCAAGGGAATAAAAGGGTGCTTGGAGAATCGCCGCAGGGAAAGTGATGTCATTGCTTGAGGATTCGTAGCAGGCGTTCACACTGTCGCCCGCCATGGTCCAACGACTGCGGTCCACCGGAAGGAAAAGCTCGGAAAACGCATAAGCATTCTTTTGCTTTTCCAAAACGCCTAAGGCCTCATAAAGCGAGGAGTTTTCCTCGACACTTAGGGTATCGTAGATGGCTTCAACGTGGTCAGGATAGCCCATTTTGATGACCATCTTATCGAGTTTGAGGATGGCTTTTTTCTTGGTCTTTGGGCTCAAAAAAGAACGGGTCATGATCCGCTTCCGATACATCGCGATGATCGCTTTGGTCATGGTGATAACGTCTTGCTTCGCGTTCTCGCCAAAATAGGTCTTTCCGTAATAGACGCCAATCGGTTCAGAAAAAGAATCATCGGCGATATGGAACGCCTGTTTCTCGATCGAGGAGTCTTCTTTTAGTCCTTCTAATGCCCGGGTATAGGTATTGCCCAAGTGCCGGGTGTTCTCATCGCAATAAGACGTCCCGCTAATGAGAGTCCACATATAGGCCCAATGCTTGAATTGAGTAAAAGTCCCCTCATTGAAGAGACTAGAGAAACTCTTCAGAAAACGCGGATCGTAGACGATGATTTGCTTAGGCAAACGCCCGTAGAAGGACGAAAGAAAAGAAGCGAGCTCCACCGGAGCCAAGGCTTTGAAGACGGAGCCGCTGGGCCAAGGGTTGTATTTCTTTTTTTCATCGGCCCAATCCTCGGAACTTTTGACTCGCTTGGCCACCTCGCGGTCGAAAAGCAGGGCATCACTTAAGGTTTTCTCCTGTTCTTCTGGACTCAAATCGCAAAGCGCTAAAAGCTGGCGGGCCATCGTCACGAAAATATTCAAAAACTGCTTCCCTTGCTCATGATCTTCGGCGTAATAAGAGGGGTCGGGCAAAATCGTATCCGGCCCATAAAGAACAAGAGCGCGGCGCGAACTATCCTTCATGTCGGTTTCAATGTCGAGTTGAAAAGGAAGCGGGCGATCAAAAAAGAGCCAGTCTTTTAACACGGCGTTGAGGGAAGAAGGCGAAGACAAGGCCAGAATGCCGGCGAGTTCTTTCTTTAGTGGGGTGATGCCTTCCTGATTTCTTCTATGCAGATCCCTCGCTTTTTGATAAAGCAGGACCGCTTTGCGGAGATTTTCATCCGGAATGCTCTTTTCGCCGCTGGCCATCGCGCTGAAATCGGCCATGAGTAAGCGCTCGACCGCTTTATCGAGTTCGCTAGAGCCTCCAGCAGTCGGCTCGTCTGAAGGGATCACAACCTGGCGAAGCGTCTCGTCATTGACGAAATGATAAAGATCATCCTGAATTCGGATTTTGCTTTCTAAAGACATCCTTCGCCTCCAATGCCCCTATTGTAAACGCAAAGAAGACAAAACTCTTATTCTTTTCTCTCTTCGACTTCCGCCGCTTCTTTTCTTTGATCGGGAAGTTTATCCGCGATATTGAACAAAATCGCCGCCGAGAACAAAAACGCCAAGGAAGCGGCCACCGTCAAATACAAAAGAACGTCAGAGCCTTCTTTTGAAGGATGGCGGTAAAGGATAACGACGAAACTGATATACGCCGCAAGAAGGCAAACGCCAATAAAGAAGGCAGCCAAAGCCCGATAAGGAATCCGGCGATCCTCAAGGCCAAAGCGTTTCCGCCACGAGGAAGGAAATAGATGAAGCCAGAAATGCGGATAAACAAAACTCCGCCATGAACGAGAATGGCCCAAAATCAAAAAGAAAAGCACGTAGCCATAAAACATCACCACCAAGAAGATCAGTGTGACCGTTAGCGTGAACACATCCATAGCTTCGCCCCTTCTCGCTCGTCAAATTTTTCTTCTCTAACGTCAGCGACTCAACGATTGAATTTCATTGTATCGCCGAGGTTTCGCTCCGAAAAGAAAAACCTTTAAAAAAATGAAAGTTAAGATAAGCGTGATAGTTTTTCCTACTTTACTAAGGCGTTTTCTTTCGGAGGAATCGGAATGGAGTTCAGCCACTCGAAAGCTTTAAGAGCGGACAAGGTCTTTTCGAGATGCCCTTTTTAAACTCAATGCCTTCAATTCGACCAACGCCAGGATAAAAAACTTTGCCCATCCAAGCAAAGTATCACGGTTTTTCAAAGAGTACCATCGCTTTTTCGAAGAGAATGTTATCATTTTCACTGGTTGTTATGTTTGCTCAAAAATAAAAGAACTCCGCACCGAGAAAAATCTCACGCAAAAGGGCTTATCAGAAGCCATCCACGTCTCTCGTTCCGCCATCGCGAAATGGGAACAAGGACGGGGTTTCCCCACCGAGGAAAGCACCGCGGATCTTTGCGCGTTTTTTAACGTGAGCAAAGCCAATCTCATTGATGACGATCAGGAAATCATCGATCGCTATCGTACTCACCAAAAACGGAAAAAGATTCTTTGGATCTCGTTGTCTATTTTTGTCCTTTTAACCTTGGCGGGTGGCATCACCGGCGGGGTCTTTTACCAGCGATTGCACAATTACCAATGGCCGGCACTTCATTTAAAAAATACCCTGCAAAACCGCGCTATTCTTTGCAAAACCGGCTTAACTTATACCTTTTCGAAGAGCGATATCGTCCCCGAGGATTCCAGCGTCAGCGTCTCCTCAATCGACCTCTCAGGCCTTAACGCTTATGGAAGCGGAGCCGTCAAAGCTAACTCAAACAGCCTCACTTTTAGTAAGCCCGGTTTCTATCCTCTCGTCGCCACGGTCTATGACAAAACATCGAAGAACGCCTATAGCGGGGTCAGTTTAGGAAAATTCTATGTCTACGATCCTGAAGCGTTAACCCCCATCGCTTCACTCGACGATTTCAAAGCCATCGCTAAAAATCCGAGCGGCGCCTATTATCTCTCGGCGAATATCGACGCGAAGAACGTCAGCGATTTCTCCGCGGTGTGCAATGGGGCGAATGACACCGCTTTTAGCGGAGTCTTCCTTAATCCGAGCCACTATTGGATCAGCGGGCTCAAGATTGCCCCAAGTTCCTACCCAAGCGAGCCGACCAGTTATCGTTCGTCTCTTTTGGGCTCGGTGAAAAACGCCTATGTCGATCATCTTATTCTTAAGGACTATTCAATCGACATTTCAGCCATCGCCAGCGCTTCTTCTAGCGGTGCCATCGCCGACCACGCGGAAAATAGTTATTTCGGCGATTGCCTCGTCGAAGGCTCTTTAGTGGGACGTGGCCTTGTCGGTGGCTTACTAGGCTATGCCCAAACCTCGATCTTAAAGAACTGCTCATTTAACGAAAGCCTTAAAGGAGAAGCCGCTTCGAATCCCCTCCCCGCTTCGTATAACCATGGCATCGGTGGAATGGTTGGTTATGTCGCCGATCTGGATTCGAGCGATAACTTCCATAGCGTCTACGATGAAGTGAACGTCTCCGCCGATATCACGGGCGACGATAACGTCGGTGGCATCCTCGGAACACTTGAAACGTATCAAAGCAAAAACATTGATACCTTATTTGAGAAATCCGTTTATTCCGGAAATATTACCTGCACGGGGGCTCACCAAGGGCAGCATTACGGGCAGCTTATTGTCAGACAATGACATCTTCATTTCGGGCCTTGAATTAGACGAATCCCGTGAACATTTCCCGCCCGAAAGAAATGACGAAAAAAGTCAATGCCCTTCCCTCTTGACGCTCCAGTGTCTCATCGAGGGGAAAAATAGACTTAAGTTTTCCAAATGATTTGCAAGTAATGTGCAAGTAATGTGCAAGTAAATTTTGTTAGGTTTTATCGCTATTATTGTCTTTTTCGGTGAAAAAATGAGGACTCCGTGCAAGTAAAATCTGACTCAATTGAGGGTTCCGCTGATTCCAAAACCAAAATTAACTGGAATTTTCCACTTTTTTGCGATTCCTCTTTATCTTAGGGTTTCCCGAATAAGAAAAAGTACCCCGCCTTCTGGTTTGTTCCAGGATTTGTGATACCTTTTTAATGGAATCCTAACCAAGCGAAAGCTTCAGAGTGACGCCGGACATTAAGACAGGATTTTCGCTATCCCCCGTTCGGGGGCGAAATGGGTATACTATTCAGGAAAAGGAGGCCGGGGGATGAAATCGAAAACCAGCCGTTTTCTTCCGCTCGCCTTCATCTTTGCCTTAGCGATTTCCGCCTGCACGAAAGGGAGGGAATACCTCTCGCTTTCCGAAGCGGAGAAATCTTCTTTGCCAGCGAATGAAGGTACCTCGGTCGCTTTCGCCAACTCGCCACGCGAACTCGGCTACGGCGGGAGCTGCCCGCTCCCCTCGAAGGTCAATGGCGAGGCCAACATCCTCGTCATCCCGCTCGAATACGACGACCAGAAATTCAATCCCGCGGATTACGAGGCCCTCTTCAACTCCATCGGCGGGAATCCACTCTCGCCCTCGTCCGCGAAGGAGTACTTCCAAGTCGAGTCCAAGGGGCTCTTCGTCCCCAACTTCGTCTTCGCCCGGCCGATCAACGTCAGCGGTATCTCGCTCCCAGACAAATCCCAGTGGGAGCGCTGCTCCTACCTTTTCGAGCATGAGCTCCGCGCCTACATGGGGACGAACGAGGCGCCCTACCCGCTGAAACTCTTCGACGCGGATTCGGACGGGCTCTACGACGGGGTGATCTTCCTCGAGACCAAGAAAGACAATCCGTTTCTGGGCGGCTGCTTCGAGGCCGACGGCGCGGGGGACAGCCAATGCGCCGTGTCGAGCTACGCGGCGGTCTCGCCTTATTACTATAGTTACGACAGTTCCGAAAGGACCATCTCCTTCATCGCCCACGAGATGGGGCATCTTTTGGGGCTAAGCGACACCTACGCCGGGAAGAGCACCCGCCACCCGATGGGGGGCTTCTCCCTCATGGAAGCGATGCCTGGCGAGATCGTCCCCTTCGAGAAAACGCTCCTGGGTTGGGAGGAGCCGAAAACGATCGACAAAACAAGCGGAACCATCTCCCTCAAGCCCGGCGAGAGCGTCTACTGCCCCTGCCCGAGCGATTCGGCCTTCCCTTTGGCGCGAGCGCTTTGCTTCCAATGCATCGATCCGGCGAAGGACTTCCTCGCCTACCCCGGCTTCCATGGCATCACGAAACCCGGCGTCCTCGTCACGAAGATCGACGCCCGGATCGGGACGGACAAGAAGTTCCTCTATTCAAACAAAGCGATCGGCGTCGATGAGGATGCCAAACCCTTCATGAACCTCCTCTGCAAGACCGCCGGACATTACGACGATTTGGTCAGCCAAGACGTCGAAGCCTGGCATAGTTTATCGGACGGGGACGACGCCTTCTTCTTATCGGGCGACGCCTTCAACGAGGATGGCAAGGCGACGTTCTCCGATGGAACGCCAATCCATCTTTCCTGCGCGATAAACGTAGAAAAGGGAGGAATGTCTCTTTCTTTCAAATGATGGGATGATGCGATTAATGACGTCCTTGTTCGCCGTCTTTTTATTTCTACTTCGGATACCCTCCTGTATCTCTTTTCTTGTTAGGCTATCGGTGGTTGTTGGATGATCAAGTCCTTCAGCCGGACGATGCCCCATCGTACAATGGGTGCAGAGCTCGGAAGGCGGAACGGCCAAGCCCCCCCAGGCCGAGGACGCGGTCGACCGATGCCTCGCCGAGGTCCGGGAGAGAGCCGATTTCTCCGATGCCTGCTGCGTGATGGGGGCCGCGAGCGTCTACCGCCGGGCGCTGGCCCGTTGCGTCTCCTCGCTCGGGGCGGAGGCGAAGGTCATCAACCCCATCGTCACCGGATGGCGCAAGAAGAACATCCGGAAGGCCAAGACGGACTCCGAGGACGCCTCGAGCATCGCCAGCGTCTACTTCGCCGGGCTCTGCCTCGCCCAATGGCACATGGAGGATCCCTCGCAGGACCTCCGTTCGCTCACCCGCGACATCGACCGCGAGGACGAGGCCCTGACGAAGCTGAAGGTGATGCTCAGGCAGGAGACCCGGCGCTCGTTCCCGGAATACGAGAGCGAGTTCAAGAACGCGCGCTTCTTCTCCCCTCCGGCCCTGGCCTTGTTCGAGAGATGCCCGACGGCGCGGGACGTCCTTGGGCATCAGGGGCGCTTCATAGCGGGCGTCATAGCGTCGGGATCGGCCCGGGGGAAGGGCGCCTACATGAGGAAGGCCGGGCGGCTGAAATCGCTCGCCAAATCGTCCCTCACCTGGATCGGCCCGGGATCGATGGAGGCGTCGATCATCAAAAGGCTGTGCCGCCAGATCGGGGAGCAGTCAAAGGGCGTCGCCCTGCTCAAAAGCCTCCTGGAGTCGGAGGCGGAGGCCCAAAGCCCGGCCCTGTTCGGGATGTACCGCGGGTTCGGATTCACCGGATACCTCTCGGCCAGATTCGCGGTCGACCTCGGCGGCATATCGAGGTTCGACAACGAGAAGCGGCTCGTCGCCTGGTGCGGGCTCGACCCGTCGATAAGGCAGTCCGGATCCTCCGTCAGCGCGAAGGGCGGCATATCGAAAAGGGGCAGCAGGACCGTCAGAAAGGTCTTCTACCTCGCCTCGCTCGACTACATCAGCCACCCCGGCAAGTCCAAGGACTTCGCCGACCTCGAGGCCTACTACAGAAAAAAGCGGCGCGATGGCAAACACCATTGCGTCGCCGCGGTAGCCTGTTCCACCAAGCTGCTGCGCAGGTTCTGCTATCGGTACAAAGACCTGCTGAAAGAGACGAGCAAATAATACCAAACAACCGAAAGCCTTGCAACGCGCGCGATTTTAAGCGCGCCCAGAAAAGAGGTGGCAACCAGAAAAGAAAAAACTTAGATTGACACCTGCCGTTTGCGTTTCTTCGCGTTTCAAATCGTCTCCGCAGTTCGGGCGCACTTGGCTAGAAATCGGCTAGAAATGCGTCTAGCCAAAATAACAAAATCAACAAGATCGGGGTGATTTGAAAAATCCCGTCAATCGATCAAATCGCTCATTCTTAAAAAAGAATTCGAAAATTTGAACGAACTATTGAGTTAAGGGTATCCTTTTTGTATAATATTGAAAAAGAGATACCTTTAAACTTATTTTTGGAGGAGAACTATGCTAATTCGTGAGAAGTATTTATCCAAAATTCGCCCATTCTACGATGATTTTGGGATGATCAAAGTTCTCGAAGGAATTCGTCGTTGCGGAAAAAGCGTCATCCTTGAGCAAATTCGCGATGAGCTCATTTCCAAGGGCATCAGTGCATCTCACATCATCTTCCTCAATCTCGATAAGCGGCCCTACCGCGGCGTCAAAAGCGCGGCCAAATTGGACAAGCTTATTTCCAAGAAGTGGCCCAAAGGTGAGCAACCGGTTTATCTGTTTGTTGATGAGGTGCAGAACGCCAAGGGTTTTGAGCCAATCATCGAATCGTATCGGCTCGAGGGCAATTGCTCGATTTTCATCACGGGCAGCAATTCTTACCTCTTAAGCGGAAAGCTGGCGAGCAAACTCACCGGGCGCTATGTCGAATTCAACATCATGCCCTTTTCGTACCAAGAGGCCGTCGCCTACCAAAAACTAAAAAATCCCAGAGCCGAGGCTTTGCCCATCGATGACTACTTCCGTTATGGGGGGTTCCCGAAGCGATTCGATTACCCCCGCGAAGAGGATTCCGATCTCTACACCCGATCCGTCCTGGACGAAATCATCAAAAAAGACCTTAAAAAGCGGGCTAAAATCCGCGACAAAGCCCTTTTCGAAAGAGTCGTTCGATATGTGTGTCTCAATACCGCCGCCACCTTCTCGTCCAAGTCCATCGCCAAATATTTGAAGACCGAACACATCAAAACCAAGGCGAACACGATTGCCCGTTACCTCCGTTTGATCCAAGAAGGCAAGATCGTGTCGCTCTGCCACCGCTACGATATCCGGGGGAAGGAAGCCCTCCAGTTCTACGAAAAGAGTTACATCACGGACCCCGCGCTAAAGAACCTCTTTTCGCCCGGAGCCCGAACTGATTACTCCTCGATGGTTGAGACCATCGTCTACAATGAGCTCCTTGCCCGGGGGTACAACGTCCAGGCGGGAGTCCTGCCCAATGCGGAAATCGATTTTGTCGTGAGCAAAGGATTGAAGGTCGCTTATATCCAAGTCGCCTATTTGATTCCTGAACGTAAGACCGAAGAGCGTGAATTCTCCCCTTTGCTCGAAGCAAAAGAAGCTTTCCCAAAGTACGTGATCTCCATGGATCAAGTCGATTTGTCCCAAAACGGAATCAGACACCTTCAGCTCGTCCGGGATTTTCTCCTAGGGAATGGCTTCTCGCTTTAAACAGGAGTTAACGGAATTCTTTTCTAAAAAAGACAGGAAAGGATTCCCCTTAAATCAGATTTTCATGATGATATGACTTATAAAACCGGCTGGTTCCCGCACTTTGGAGAAGTTTGGCTAGAAATTGGCTAGAAATCTCTCCATTTTCTTTACGTTTCAAAGTCTCGAAAATCGGAAAATTCTAGAAAAAGAAAACACGAAAAAATCCGACCCCATCTAAGGAATCGGACTTTCTTTTTTTGTTGGTGCCGCCTAACGGAATCGAACCGCCAACCTACTGATTACGATTCGGCCGCAGGCTCAGGAGGCTCTGTCCCATTCGGTTTCATTCGGGGGCAACATTCTCATTTTCCTTGAGAGCCATTCGGACAAAAAGAGCTTTTTACCCGATATTCGCTTGAAACGGGATTCCGCGCTTCGGGGACAAATAAATAGAAAATAAATAGAAGAGTAAAAAACGAAAATGAAAATTTTCAAATCCGGAATTTATTTATTTTTTCCGTATTTGAAATATAATGTTCTCATGAAACAAAACGAACTGGTTGCTATCAAAGAACGCTTCCAAGAAACACCAATCTTGGAAAAAACTGGGCTGATCGATTTTATTGTTGCTTCTTTCCCTGGCAAGGATCGTCGCTACGCTCGCTTTTACCTGGCTGATATTCTTAAATCCGGCATTGCTTACCCTGTCCGAACAGGAATTTGGAAAAGGGCTGATGGCAAAAAGGCCTTTTCGGCTGAGCCTGAGGTCGACCCCATTCTTCGTAAATCGCTCGCTAAAATCCTTCCGCCTTGCCTTCTCTCGGTTTGGGACACCTCTTCACTCAACCGCTTTCTTTCGCTCCAATCTTTTCAAAACTTTTCCATCGTTTCCTCTTTTTCCTATTGCCAAGAGGATGTTTTCTCTTCGCTCAGCGCATCGTCCTATTTCCCCCTTCCTCTAAAAACTTTTCTCTCGGCGAAAGAGAAGCCCGCTTCTCCCCGGCTTGTCCTCGTGAGTTCCATGAATGAAGACGCCCCTCTTTTCCGAGGACGGCAAAAATTTAATCCAACCCTCGATAAAAGCCTTGTGGCTTTCCCCCGCATCGAAAAAATACTCATCGACTGTTTTTGTGGGGATGTTCCGCTCGACCCCGCCCAAGTACGCGAAATTTTCTCCAATGCATTCTCAACCTATTTTGTTAACCTCAGCGTTTTGGAACGCTATGCCCGGAGTCGGGGGAAAAAAGAAGAGATTCTCTCATTGCTAAATGAGCTGGACCTCGAGGAGGACGATAATGATTGATCACACAACTTTTTCTTCGGAATGGATTTCTTCTTTCCCTGAAGCGGACTCGCTCGCTAAAAGACAAACGATCGAGAAGTGCGTCCACGCGTTTTACCTTTTAGAACGGCTAGCAAAGAAAGGCTTCCCATTCGTCTTCAAAGGCGGCACTTCCTTGATGCTCCTCCTTCCCGAGCCAAAGCGTTTTTCCGTCGACATCGACATCATCATGGACCCACCTTTTTTCGATAAGATCGAGAAAATCGCCTTCTCACTTCGCGATGAAATTCTCTATCTCGTCAAAGAGGATTTCCGAAAGCCGGAAGACGTTATCAAAAAACATTTCAAATTCTACTACCACTCCCTTTTCCAAGAGCCCGGTACCCCCGATCCTTACATCCTGCTCGATGTCGTTTTTGAACAATCGCCCTATCTCCATGCAAGCGACCACGAAATCGCGATGAAGTGGCTGAAAACCAGCGGGAGAAAGGTTGAGGTAAAAATCCCCTCACCCGAGGAAATGCTCGGAGACAAAATGACGGCGTTTGCTCCGACAACCATCGGCAAGCTTTATTTTGAGGGTCGTTACGTTGAGATCTGCAAACAGCTTTATGACGTCGCCCTCTTATCCCGCCTTGGGCAAGATGAGGCTCAAGTCAAAGAGAGCTATGATGCGGTTTCGCTCATCGAATGCGCGAATAGGAAAAATAAATATACAACCAGACAAGCTCTTGAGGACTCCCTTGAAGCGACTCGTCTCATCTTCTCCTAAGGCAATCGCCCCACCGGCGGAGAAAACTTCCCTATGCTGGCAAAAGGAAGAGAGGCCTTAGCCCAGTTTTTAATCGGCGCCTATGGTGAACAAGGCTGGCTTGCCGACGCGGCCGAAGCCTACCTCCGCTATGGCAAAATGGCCTTTTCACACGCCGTTAACGCACCAGCAAAAAATAGTGAGGCCTTTGTCGGGAGAAGATATTCCATTCTCAAACGAGCGCTGGGCAACGAAAAAATGAACTGTCTCATGATCATGGTTGCGAATGATCCAAAAAGAGAATCATTTAAAACTTCTTCAAAGCCGGAATAACAAAGATAATTCCGTGTTTGAAATTCTCAGGCAAAAATCCTACTCCCCCATAGCCACCCGGGCATCCCGGTTAATGGCTGCGGGTGCCTCCGTTTGAGGCATATCGCTTATGCTCTTGATGGTTTGCCATCCTTGAATTGGATTTAACTATTTTTTATCGAAGCCAAGGCGTTGGTTCAAATCCGCGAAATCGGGAGCGTCTTTTTCCTCTTCTGGGCAAAGCTCATCATCGGCTTTATCGGCTTTTTTGAGCTCCTCTTCGACCGGCGGGTGACGCTTCTCGAAATCATTCACCAAGCCCCCGATTTAGGCCTCGAGAGCTTCCGTCACTTCCGGGAAATTGTTCTCATCTATTTTCTTAATGTTTGAAAGAAGAGAGAGCACATGTTGACGTAGTACCTCGATGGTTGACTCACTTACTCTTTTTGCCATGTTTTTCTCCTTGCTATTTTTTGGTCTTGGCCTGCTTGATTCGTCGATAAAGCGTCATCCGGGAGACCCCGAGCTTCTTCGCCGCTTCTTCCTTGCTCAATAGCCCCGCATTCACGGAATGGAGGACGTCCTCAAACAAAGGCTCAGGGATCACGGAACGCTTCCGCCCCTTGTAGCGCTTCGCCGCCTTGGCCTTCTTCTGCCCCGCCTCGATCGCCGAGCGCCGCGCCTTCTCCATCCGCTCGTAATCGAGGATGTGGCTCCTCAGCAAGGCGGGCCGATCAGCATCCTTGAAAGCGACCCCGTCAATCACGATCCTCTTCCGCATCCCGAGCATCCGGAGGATCGAGGCCTCCCGGGCATAGAGATTCGAATCGTCGAAGCCGGCATCGTTATCAAATCCGAGGGGCTTCGTCACGAAGTTGTCGCCCATGTAGGTCCGCTTCGTCCGGATCATCCACTCCAGCCGATTCAGATGGTCCATCCCCACTTCCTTGAGGAGATCCTCCAAACCGACCCGGTTCGGCTCTGGGCTTCTTTCCGTCACGTAAACCGGAGTCATGTTGACCCGATAATAAATCGGAAGCCGCTTATCGATGTCGATGCCGGGGACCCCTTGGAAGAGCGAGACGGGCAGCCCATCGATTACGTCGTAATAGGGTTCAATCGAATACTGAAAGGAATCATCGATGAAGACCTCGTAGGTAATTTTGGCCACCTTGAAGAGAATCGACGGCGAAAAGACGAGGCAGATCTCCCCTTCCGTCTTGCTCGAGAGAGCGACCCCGCTGATCGGCGTGTTCAGTTCATTTCTTGCCATCGAGTTTCTCATAAGGCTCCTTCAAAAGCTTCTCGTAACGCTCTTTGAGGATCGTCTTGTAGAATTGCTTCCTCGTCGGAGAGCATTCCACGATCGAATCAAAAAAGGAATCGATCTTTTCCAGATCAATTTTCGGGAATATCCCTCGCAAAGCCCGGTTGCATTCCGGAAAGCGAAGGCTGGAGATGACGTCGTAATAGGAGCTCTTCCGATTGCCCAAGCGGATCTGGGAGGTCGGGAAGACGAGAGTCCTTCTTTCAATCTCCGCGGGATCGTCGAGGACGGCTTGGCAGGCCGCGTCCGTATTGAGGCGCGGAAAAAGGCAGGACCCGTTATCGAAAATCGGGGCCAGCGTGTACTTGTTGTCCTTCTTCAGAAAGCCCCAGTTGCCCCCATGGCGGTCGAAATTGCCAATGAGCGCATCGACGAGATACATCTCCCAGAAGATCAAGATGGTCTCCTCGACGTCGGTAAGTTTCTTATTTTCTTCCAGCATCGCCATGATGTCCTCATAAGAATAATGGAAACGCTCCTTGTCCTCCTCGAGGGTGGAGTCGCCGACATCATTGAAAGGAACGAACAAGAAACCGTTGCCCGTGAAATCTTCCATCGCCACCACATCAGCGCCCTTGTAGGTTCCGAGAGCGGTGTTCTGAGTCGGAAGTCCAATCATCTGAAAAATATGGGAACCGATGTACTCGGAAAGGTGATTCATCAACGGGCCGATCTCGGAGCTCTTCTGGAACTTCAAAATCCAGTCCTTGCCCTCGATTGTGATCCCGATCTTGTGCTCAGACCCTGAATAAAAGCGGCCGTTTTCCCTATACTTTGAGTAATCCATGCCTCAAGTATACTCTTTATCAAAAATGTATCAATAGGTTCTAGATTTATTTTTGTTACAACAGAACGAAACCAACAATTTATTCGCGCTTGTTCGACAAATAAATAGAATTCAGCCTTTCTCCCCAAGAAAGATGGCTTAAGTCCCTCAGAGAATCAGGGCAAAGAAAAGCCCCGAGGCATCGAGCCTCGGGGCTATCTTTTGCGTTGGTGCCGCCTAACGGAATCGAACCGCCAACCTACTGATTACGATTCGGCCGCAGGCTCAGGAGG
>Ga0183101_1000491_pt1 | contig 37863 bp, 50 predicted proteins | sample Biomet3_FD_127790 | JGI IMG/M metagenome (GOLD analysis project Ga0183101, IMG submission 127790) | Microbial communities from bioreactor (seeded with sewage sludge) at LBNL, California, USA - Biofuel metagenome 3 | ecosystem: Engineered > Bioreactor > Anaerobic > Unclassified ... | reverse complement strand
AAATCATTCCATGTACAATTTTTCTTAACATAAGTAGTATTAATTGGTTTTCCATCGGAATCTTGTGTTGCTTTAGTTGCAGACGCTACATTTGAATCTATAAACGCTAATTGCTTTGTCCAATTTAATTTTCCAGCATTTCCTGCACCTATAAAGGCAAACGCACTGCTATAATTCATGTACAAATATCCATGAGTATCTCCTCTTCCAAAACCAATCCCCGAGCCAAACTGTGGTGAACTATCTACATTAGCAGTATCATTCCTAATACTTGCAAGAAAGTCTCCTGAATTTGTATCACCTTTTACTTGATTTCTAAAATTAGAAATAAAATTACCATCTATTGTTTTACCACTAGGAATTGCATTAATTGTTATATCACCACTGCCATCAAAATTAACACCATTTATTTTTCTTGCCGTATCTAATTTAATAGCGCTGTTCGCAGAACCCCCGGTAGCCGAACTTCCTGCATAATTATGAGTATGAGTAGTATCTGATTTTCCATCTAATTTAGCATTTATTTCTGATTCAGTATAATATCTATCGTCATGAGTATGTGAACTATTGGCTTTAGTATTTATACTGCTGTTAAGTGTCGATACTTTTGAATCTATTTCTGATTCTGTATAATATCTTCCATCATGATCATGACTTGAATTTGCTTTACCATTAAGAGCAGTTTGAACTGCTGTTGAAATAGGCTTATTTAAATCACTTGTATTATCAACGTTAATTAACCCTACATCTGATGCACTTGGTTTGACTGAATTTGAGTAGAGTTCTATCCATGCTGACCATGAGCTTCCACTCTTAGTTCGTATATAAACATGTCCTATATTAACAGTCATTCCAAATCCTAATTGTGTTAAATAGGTTTGATCTCCACTACATATAACCATGAAGTTAAACCATCCACTCGTATACGGCCCATTTACAGGATTCTGCACGTCATACCAACCATTAGCTATTATATTATTCAAGTCAGTACTTGTATTTAATCTTTGGCCTTTTCCACCTAGCCCATACCCACTAGGAGCAAAATCACTAGCATGTTTTCCATCTACAGTATCTGCATTATCTATAACACCATCACCATTTTTATCATAAACACTCTTCAGCATATCTCCATAACCTGCAGTAGATATTTCATCTTTAGTCGCAAATTTACTATCAGCCTCTGTTTCAGTATAGTATCTATCGTCATGAGTATGAGAGCTATTTGCTTTACCATTCAAAGCACTTTGAACCGCTGTTGAAATAGGTTTATTTAGATCACTTGTGTTATCAGCATTAGATAAACCAACATCAGCTTTGGTTGTACCATGTGGATTAGTGCCACTAGGATGTATATAAACTGTTTTTTCAACACCATCTACTTTTATATTTCCATTGATTGTACTTGTTTCAACTTTATTCGCATTATTACTAATACCATCAATTTTAGCTTTATAGCTATTATCAAAATCATTTGTAGATAAACTTTTTCCTGTAACTTTATCAACCTTATTACTTACAGTATTCCATAAGGTTCTTTCATCACTGGTAATGTGTCTGATGGTATCACTAATATGTGTATATGCGCTATTCCAATTATCAATTAATACTTGCGTAATTGCATCTAAAATAGAATTATTGCTATGGATATGGTTATTTGTATATGCAGTATTCCAATTTAACTTTTCCGTATCTGTTGCAAATCTATGGGTTGTATCTTCTGTTATCATAGTAGCCAGATGATTAGCAGGATGCACATAATTATTTGCATTAGCAGCAATACCATCTAATTTAGACTTATCAGCTTTAGACATTTTACCATCAACACTTGAAGTTGCAAGAGGTATTGAATTTGCTGATATAGGTATCCATGCACTTCCATTATATCTATAAGTAATGTCTGTATCTTTTGTATTCGCTGTCCATCCATCTTCTGCATTCGGATAAGTAGTAGCCAAATCATTATACGTTGCTACAGATTCCTTCCAATCCATATTACTAATAACTTGACTTATTTTATTATCAACCTCATTTTTGGTATATTTATCATCCCAATTATTTAGGTTACTTTGACTAATACTATCTAACGTAGATTTATTTAAGTGAACATGCTTCTTACTATCAGCATCATTCCAGTTGGTACGTTCTGCACTTGTAATATGTTTTACTGTATCTGATATATGTGTATAGGCATTATTCCAATTGTTAATTAAAGCTTGAGTTATAGAATCTATAACATTCTTATTGGAGTGACTATGTTTTTGGGATACTAAGTCATCTATTTCTAGTATCTTTTTTAATATTTTATCTATGTCCATATATCAATCTCCTTTCTAGCCTATTATTTTCATGAATAGACTTATTGGCTTAGCATTGGCTAATGTATCTCCAATTAAAATCCCACCCTCAATTGAATTAATCAATTCTTTTAATATTTTTCCTTGCTTAGCTGAAAGAGCTTTATTAGATTCACTTGAATCTAAATTATCTATGACTTCAGTTGGCTGTCCACTAGAATTAATTATTACTTTGCAATCTATAGCCTCATAATTATATAAAACAATTGAGTTATCATCTTTTATCTGGACCTCAACCATTTCCAGCATTTTCGTTCCATTATATACGCCAACTAAAATATTAGAATCATTTAAATTATGCTGTATTGTTACATTATATCTACTTGGAGTTACAGTCGTATCTAATGTCCAATTAGTTGTTAAGATTGATATCGGTGTATTAGTCACTATCTTTTCCTGTCCTCCAGCCGCAGATACAATAATAGAATTTCCTTCTTTTACAATTGTTATATTATTTCCACCCTGAATAGTAACATCATCTGTTAGTCCATTAACTGTGGTGCTTACGATTTTCCCTCCATTAAAAGTTAGATCACCATCAGCATTTTTACCTAATCCATCTAAAATTTCTTTGTTATTATGCACATGTCTTTTGTTATAAGCATCATTCCAATTAGACCTATTAGCATTTATATCACTTTTTATAGAATCTTCAGATTGCTTTGCTCTTGTAACTTCTAAAACTAAATTTTCACCTAACTCGTTTTCTGATTCAACTGCTCTATCAACCTCTCTAGAAAGATTATCTGTCAAAAATTTTTCAGCATTAGCAGCTCTTGTTTTTTCTGCATTAATGTTATCATTTAAAGTATTTTCACTTGCTTTAGATCTATTAGCTTCAGCAGCTAAAGCATCATTTAATACTGATTCTGAATTTTTTGCCCGAGTAATTTCTGAGTTAAGATTATTATTTAAAGTGTTTTCTGCTGCTGTTGCTCTATTAACTTCATTAGTCAAATTAGTGTTTAGTGTATTTTCAACACTTTTTGCTCTTGATATTTCTATATTCAAATTATCAGTTAGCACTTTTTCAGCATCTATAGCTCTATCAATTTCATTATTAAGACTTTCTTGAGTTTCAATAACTGCATCTTGAAGATTATTTATATCTTCAGCCTCCACTTGATCTCCTGTAGCTTCATATGATATATATAATTTAGGCGCATTACTGAATATCTTGATTATTGTTTTCCATGGTGTTAAAGATGGAATACTAAAAGAAATTGTATTAATTTTATCTCCAGTAAGCTTAGAACCTGTATAAACATTTATTGTACTTGTAGTTACATTATCATGTATTAATGGGGCTTCATAGACTCCATTTACTGGAATAACTTCTTCTTCTATGGTATAAACATTTCCGCTAATCCTATTTAGTTTTTCATTAAATTTTGTTATATCCAATTCTAAATCACCCCTAGCGAAACAGAACCAATAACCGCAATTTCTTCATCTCCTAATGTTATATTAGATGTTCCATTGTTTATTTTAAGCTCTGAATAATCTACTACTCCATCAATATCAACTAAAATTCCTCCAAGTTTTGTCAAACTTACTTTCTTAGTTGTATAAACTTTATTACTTAAATATTCTTTTGCTGCACTTGCGAATATGTTTTGTACATCACCTAATATAACACTGGAATCTATTTCTACATTTGCGGTTATATTTATTGTTATTTCTTTTACAGTAACTATTGTCAATGTACCTGCTAATATTGGTCTTACTTCATTTATATGGCTATAAACTTCTTTTATAAGTTCATCATTTGCAGCTCTTTTATTACTGTTTGCTATTATTACTTTTACATTACCTGCTCCTGATATACACTTTGCAAATCCTACACCAGTAACTTCTAATGCCCACTGTTCATAGTGATATTTATTTCCGCTTGTAGCAGGCGTTTGAATTTTTAATAAGTATCTATTATATAGCTCTTCAGGAGTTTCAATATCATAACCATTATCAATTTTTTCTTCATTTGCTATTGTAGATATTCCACTATATTTTACAGGCATAATATATATGTCACCCTCAGAACAATTATAGGAACTACCATAATCACTAGCCACTATATTGGCATAGCCTACTCCATCTTCGTCTATAATAATTTTTTCTTGTGTCATATAAGTTTTTCCAGATTTAGTTGTAACTATAGATTGTTCCGGAAACACAGCATTTTTATTCCCAAGAATTCTTATAATCCCAGTGGCTTTTGTAGCTTGTTTTCTGTATATTCCCATTTCAGCACATCTCTGTTCTAAAGTGTCTATATAATCATTTTCAAGTGCAGATTTTGCAAATATCATTTTAGGAATTTCGTCTAGAATTAAAGAAATTTGAGAAAATACATAACTTGATGGTGACAAAGCATTTCTTATAATACTATGTTCACTTGTATCGGTATCTTTTAATGCGTTAATCATTTCTGAATAATATTGCTCCGCGCTTTTATAAAATGTATCCAAAATTTACACCTCCACTCCTTTTATAGATTCTGAATAAGCTCCATATATGCTATTAACGTTAAAATTTATAATTGCTTTGTTATCTTTCATTGTTATCTCTAAATCTTCTATTGAGTTTACATATATGTTATCCACAATAGCTTCTTCTATAAACTCTTGGGCATGCAAACAAGCAAAACTATAGCCTTTTCCTATAAGTTCTTTTATTCTACCACCAACTTTGCCATTGTAAATAAACCATCTATCTTTATATATTTTTAAAGATAAATAATTTCTAACTTTCAAAGCTTCCAACCCATCTAAAATTATAAACTTTCCATTTTCATCAAATAGAAAACTATCATTTTCAAAATTCCAAGCATACTCTTTTAATAATGGAATTTCTGTATCTTCTATATCTTCTTTTCTATTAATAGCGTAAGTTGGGAAATTAGACATTTGATTCACCCACTTTTACTTTGTTTGAAACATAATATTTATTTTTACTTATAGGTCTAACTATAACTTTATCATCTTTATTTAATTTATTTTCAAATAAAATAGAACCATTAGAAATAGTTTCAGATTTATCTCCAATCGTTCCTGTTAGACTTTTAAAATATTCTGTATGTTCTAACAAATCATAGTTAATAATTAAATTTTTATCTGTCAAAATTAATCCCCCAACATTAATTTGAAAGGGTTCTAGAGATTCAATAATTCCTATTTCATGTTCTTTTATATCTATAGCATTTCTAGAATTTGAATCTAATGCAGCTTTAAATTTCTCTTCTGCCAGCATATTCATTCACCTCACAATCCTTCATCATATTTACTGAATCCATCCGCACTATATATGTTCCACATTTGCGAGCCTTTTGTTTTATCTCCAGCATATGGAGTATTATCAAAGCCAAAAATTTGTTCTTTCGGTGTATTCTTATCTGCTATTGCTGATTTATAATTGTAACTGCTTCCAGAAATAAGTTCGCACCAATATATGATAAAATCTTTTAATGAATCGAATTTTCTATATAACATACTTCCTTCACTTGAAGGTGGTTTATAATCTTGTATTGCATTTTCACTACTAGCAGAGCATTTTACACCACCAAAATTATAATATTTTGTAGCAAGCTTAGTGAACCCACTGCCCGTCCAGGATTCTTGGATCATACATGAAATAATTACTCCAGGAAAAATATGATATTTATTAAATAATGTTTTAGCATACGGCGCAACTGCTGCCGCAAATTCTTTTTGACTTGTACAATTTACAGCAGTATTAATTGAAGCATCCTGATTGCTACTAGCACTTTTGGTAGCTATAAAATCTTCATCTTTTAGCACTCTCCGCACACATGCATAACTAGTTTTGGCATCAGCTATTTGTATTACTCTGCCGCTTTCAGGCGCATGAATAATTCTTCCATTGCCAATATACATTTGAACATGATTGGCGTGCGGAAACATTAAGTCTCCTTCTTTCCACTTACTACTATCAGATGCACTAATTGCCTTACCTTGCCCCATTTGATTATTGGTAGTAGTTCTAGTTATGTCTATACTAAAGTGTTTATATACAGCTTGGGTAAAACCACTACAATCGTAAGCTTCTTTACCTATCCAATTTTTCCAATTATCATTAGCACCTTCTAATGTTGTTATTTTAGGATTGGCTTTAACTAACTCTTCCGTTAATATTTTTCCAGTTCCTCCATATAAATATGGATACCCTAAAAATGTCTTAGCATACTCAACGACTCTATCTGCAAGAGATCCCTTATTTTCTCCATCTTCATCATCTTGTTTTTCTTCTATATCACTAAAATCTGTTAAGTCTTTGTGCTTACTTGTAGATAAACTTAAAGTACTTATAAAATCCCCACTAGCAACCCATTCCCATTCAGATGCTAGTATATACATAAATCTATCATAGAATGTACTATCGGGTAATTTACACATTACACCATATCCAACTTTATAGTTTATATCTCCTAGACATTTCACCTGTACCTCTTCACTGGGGTTTCCTTTTTGATCTAATTTCTTTTTTATTTTAGTTTCTACTTCTACGCTATATTCTTCGTCTTCTTCAAGAATCACGTTATCTTGTATTGTTCCGTATCTATCTTCGTCAAAATCAGACAACGTAAGGTAATTAATTTGCTTATAGTCACTATCAAAAATATTAATTTTATTTACCATATCCTGCATAGATCTATTAATTGTGTAGTCAATTAGATTACCATCAATAACATCTTTGCTGCTTTCTTGTATTGTAACCCCACTATAATATTTATCACATTCAGTTATTATAATTTTGCAATTAGTATTCATATGCATGTAATAATATACATCCGTCTTTTTGCTTACCTCTTGCATTATTGCCATTAATACATCTTTAGCACTTTTGTTTTTAATAAGATGGGTTCCTATTAAAATGTTACCATCATCGCCTAGTTCACTATCAATATCAAATGCTTTTAAATCAATGTCTCCAAAAACAGTGCGTAAAGCATCTTTTACACTAATATTATCTAAATTTCTAGTTATATTAGATTTTATAATCCACCATGCCAAATCGTAACAAGTAAAAGTATAAGTGTTATTTTTTAAGTTAAATTCACTATCTGTAATTCTTCCATAAAAAATTAGCCCTCCCTTATACCATAGACAAACCTGATCTCCAATATCAAACTTATAAAAATAATAGTCATTATACTCATAAGCTATTGTAAAATTCAATTCGGTTGTTATATTAGTGTGTGAACAATACATTTTAATTGAACTACATATATCCTGTATATTAATTGTTTTATTCACATCATTCCATTTATAAATTTTTAGTGTTACATTATCCATATACTCACCTATATTTTTAATCCTTGGCCAACTTCTAAAATTAAAGGGTTTTTCAAATTATTTTTATTCATAAGGTAATTCCATTTACTAGAATCCCCATATAATTTAGCTGCTATTGTAATTAAAGTATCACCTTCCCCAACATAATAAGTATCTGAACCATAACTATCTATGACATATTGTGAATTAACTACATCATCAGAATCGGTTAGTTTATTTTCTCTATATTCTCTTAAAGTTAGATTGAATTTTATATTTTTTGATCCATCTTCTTCAGCAAAATCAAACTTCTCTATCCTGCAATTTAAATGTGATATTTTTTGAGTATCTGTTCTATACGACATAAGTAAATTATTTTGATTTACCATCCAATCATATAAATAATTTGTATAATACCCAGGAGCATAATCATTATTAAACACAAAATCATAATTGTTCTTTGGATGTGGTAATATTCCATCCATAGTTATTTTAGTAAGATTTCTTATGGCACCTGTATCAGTTTCACCATGTCCAAATAATTCAACAGTACTTATATTCATGCTACTAGAAAACTTAGGAAAGGGTGTTAAAGGAAATAAAATACTGAAGTTATCTTTTACTTTGGTTAATATTAGTTTTCTTCTATCCTCTCCCATTTTACTTATCCTCTCCTTTTTAATAATTTACAGCGTTTCTAGTATTATTTAGCTTGTTTAATTTATTTGCAATTTGATCCATAATGTCGTTAATATCTGCTGTTTCTTTAATTGTATCTACATTAAGATTTATTTCAGTTTTATTTGATGCATGGCTATTTGTGCTAGTATTATTAATTGTATTACTTATTTCTTTATTATTAAGCATACTTGGAATTGTATTCCACTCAGAATAGGATTTATATTTTTCGTAAGAATCATCGTGATTGTAGAATTGCTCGTATGCATACAAATTCTTGTATTTATTTCTGGTTGCAGCATCCCAAGTGTAAGTATTATCACTAACACCATTAAGTTTTGCATCAGCTCTTTCACTTTCTGCCAGATTCTTAATCTCATTATTTTTATAATTGTTATCTGCTTCATCATTGCCCATAATCTTTTCGTATATATAATTCCATCCATTAGCTGAAGATTTTAAAAGAGATTTACTTGCTGCTGGAACATCTATTTTATTATCCTTCGGTGTAAATATATTAAACATACCATTTGCAACTTTATGCAAAACACCATTCTCACCAAAAAAACTATTTGTTGCAATTGCAAAAACTCCAATTGACAGCGTAGCTTTATTTAATATGCCTGGTAAACTATTGGATACTCCCCCTAATGTAGCTAACCCACCAGTCAATTTTACTATTGGACTTATCACTCCACTAGCAACTTTAAGACCGAGTAAACCAACTCCAATTTGGGTTAAAGTCTTTACAGTTTCCGGATGCATTGTAATGTAATCTAAGCCTCCTATTAATCCATTCCCTAATTTACCTAATCCATCAGCTATTTTATCAAACGATTCACTTTTACTAAATTTATTAACACTTGTTATAAGCTTTTCTAGTCCTTTAGACGCATTATCAAATAAACTCCCATCCTTTATAGCTCCATCATCACCTATTCCAACCATATCAGCTAAAGTTTTTTCCCAATTACCTTTTAATGTTGATAGCCTTCCACTAAGTGTCTTAGAAAATTTATCAGTCATTCCAGATATACCTTTTTCACCCATGTAAGATTCTAAAACTTCCATAAGCTTATCTTTATCAGTAACTTGACCTTTTTTATTTGTGAATTTACCTAATCCATTTGTTTTAGCGTAATCCTCAAGACCTTGTCTCTTTATACCTGTAATTGTCTGTAGCCTTTCCCATTCTCCCCCTAATGCATCTGAAATCGCATCAACCGCACTCGATAAGTCTCCAACTCCTTGTATCTTTGCAAATGATCCCATATCTTCATACATTTTGAAACTTTTTTCATCATCTTTTAACCCAAGTGCATGAGCTCTTGCTAGACTGCTTGCAACCTCCGATTCAGTAAATGGGGTTTTATTTGCTTCCTGTGTGGCCCATTTGAATTTTTCTTTTCCTTTAGTTTCCCCATAAGTTGCTTGCAAAAATGTACTTGCGTTTTGATATGTCATTCCAGCTTTTAATGATTCTTTAGTGAGATCAGCTGCACCTTTAAGACTTAAATAACCTGCTGTTAGTTTGCTTAATGTACCTAATGTAGAATTTGAAAAGTTACTAATGCTATTACTTAATGATCCAAAGGCATTACTACCGTCATTTTTTATTTTTCTAAAAGTGGTTGCCCATGTTTTTCCGGTTACAGCACCTGCATTGTTAGAGCTTCTTTCAACCTCGCTCCATGCTTTTCTAAAAGCTTCACTCTGTGATAACCCTGCCTTTTTATATTCTTGTGCCAAGCTTGCCACTTGGCTTCTCATACTACCAACCGAGTTTGCAGACGCGGCTTCAGCATTCCTCATCTCTCCGGTTAAGCCATTTACACTACTTTTAGCACTTGTAGCCTGCCCAATAAAAGAACTAAACACTCTAGAAAAGCCGTCTTTTATAGTCAATTCACTTCCAAATAATCCGATAGCAATCACCTACTTTCTTGTCAAAAATGGATTTAAGGCAATTTTTTCATCTATATCTTCATCATGTAATTTATGCATAGACGCTATATAAAACATTTTTTCATAGTATCCAAGATCAATTAGTTTTTGTAAGTCATGCCCTTTATTAATATAATAGGCGAGCATACGTACTTCATCATCTTGGTCTATTAGTTTTTTATTTCTTTAATAAGCCCCTTTTCTAAATGCATTCCACTCAACTTACCAATTTCAGTTGATATCATTTCTATCTCTGCTCTAGTAAAAAGTTTTCTTACAACACCTGTTGGATTAGCTTTGCAATCTAAGGATTCTTGGAGTTCCTTTGATTTTAAATTAGGTTCTATAACAGCCTGATACACAGCATTTTTATTCATGTCAAAATTTGTTTTACTCATTTTCTCAATCATATCAAACGTATCATCACCAATACTTTTTATAGTGATCATTCCATCTCCGATACCTTTTAAGCTGATAACTTCTAATTTCTTGGTTTTTTCAGAATTTTTCTCATCTAAAATTCCTTTATTTTTTAATATATCTTTTATATCCATTAATAAATCATTCCTCTCTTTTAATAAAAAATAATAGCCTACACCTAAAGCATAAGCTATTCTATATCAACGTTTTGTGGATTATATTTAAAATCATAAGCATCTTGTAATAATTTTTGTATATCAACATCCAATGGACTAAATGAAGTTATTTTACATTCTTCTATAATAACTCTCCTAGTAGTTCCATAAGTTTTGTTCTCAAACTCACCTATAAGGTCAAATATAAATGGTTTATTGGATTTAATGCAATCATTAACCTTTTTAGGAAGATCTCCAATTACAGTATTAAAAGTTAATGATCCAGTACCATTAGCACCAGTTATAATATCCCCATTACCAAGTTGACCAGCTATATATACAGTTTCCGTTGTCAAATCTGATTTGGCTTTAGCTGTTAATACTTCTGCCATAAGATCTCCATCCATCCACAGCTGAAAACTTTTGCCATGTATAGCGTAATTCTCATTAAATACGTCCATTATTTACTCACCTCCTAATAATTTATTTCAAACTCCAACTCTCCCATTGTTTGTAATACATAAACCCTGGCTTTCATAAATACCTTTCTTTTTGTATCATAAGATAATATATCTTCATCCTTCATGTCAGTTGTATCTACACCTAATGATTCTATATACTCTCTAATTGCGTCAATATTAAGATAACAAGTATTACTCATATCGCCATTAAGGGCACCTTTAGTCCCTAAAGGTTTAAAATAACTTTTATTTATAGTATCTCTTAATAGTTTTCTATTAGAATAAGAGTTACCTTTTTTATCTTGCCAGCTTGTTTTGAATGCAACTTTTAAATCATCCTGCATCATGCTTAATATTTCCGATACTCTCCTATCTTTTAAAATATCTTTTTCTTTGCTATCATCTATAGTTATCTTTGTATTAACATCGTCTGTAAGAACATATGATTCAAAATCATTGTCATAAACAACTCCAACTTGTCCCAATTCGCTTATTGATTCAGCATCTTTTGTATCATCTACTAAAGTAACTTTTGTCACACCACTCAATACTTTATTTGTCAGACCCTCTCCAATAGAACATACTGCACACATACAAGCATGATCGACAGCAAATTCTTCTCCTGTAAGAGTTTCACCATCTATTGTTATACTAGAGATATAGTTACTTACTATATTTTCATAATCTGCTGCATAGTTAGCTAAATTTGCTTTAACAGTATAGTTTTTAGCTGTTACCTGACCCTTTATAAAATCTACAATAGCCTTTTTGTCTTCATCTTCGGTGATTGTAGGGCAGGCTAAATAATTAAATTTAACACCATCTATTTTTTTTAATGCTACACTTATAGTTTCAGGTGGGGTATAACAAACTACTTTTAATGTGCTTACTCCATATTTATCAAAACACTTGTCTATTCTTTTTGATTTATTTTCTTCACTGTACTTATCTGTTACTGCTCTTTTCCTATTATAAGATTTAACGCCTTCAATGCTGTCATTAAGTACTAACATTACGATTCCTCTAGTACTTCTAGAATTTAATGTTTCAGCAGCTGACCTCAAATAAATATTTATGTTTGACATTAGTCGATTTCCTCCTTATCTTCATTTAGAATAAAATTTAATTCATGCATAAATTCCGTATATCTATCTGGAACTGGAATATTCTTAATATCCTTAGAATTATGATATTTAATAGTTAAAGTTAAAATAATGCAATCTTCACTTTCATTAAATACTTTTTTATCAAAGTAAATAAAGGTATCATTTATTCTCAAACCATAATCAAATAACTCCTTGAGCTCATCTTTTACATTTAATATTTTTTCTTGATCTAAAATTATATCTGTGAAAGTTATAATTATATTTACAAAGTCCTTTGTATAATACCTGTATGAGTCATTATCTAGTGGTTTTACTTGCACCAAAAATAGAGGACCTTTAACCTCTGTTCTACTTTCTTTGATATTTATTTTTGCTTCTGTAAAGTTATTTTTAAGAGAAATATAAACACTATAAAGCAAATCTACATATTTAATCTTATCATCCATTTATATCTCCCTCTCTATTCTTTCATTAATGCTTGATGTTAGTATATCTTGATAGATATCAACATTATCTCGTATCATATGCTTTCCAGGAACAAATTCTTTAACTAATTTTTTACCTATAGCGGGCACATATCTTCCAACTTCCTGTTTGTGCCCATCTTCAACTGCTTGAGCATATTCAATACTAGAACCAATTTTAATGGTCCAGCTATTTGGCATTTTTATAATTTTTCCATGAGTCATTGATCTTCTTAATATTCCAGTTTTAACTGGAGTAACTGCTTGTATACTTGCTACGCATTCAGTAGCTTTAATCTCCATTTCATCAGAAATAATATTATCAATTTTTTCAGCTGCTTTTTGAGCTTCAGCAATTAAATCTTCAAAGCTATTCATTGTTATCTTCCTTGAGAATGTTAACATCTTTAGTTTCATTTAAAAGAATTTCATAATATTCATCATCCCAAGGTATTGCTTTAATTTCATAGAATTTATTGTTATATTCTATTATAGAATCTTCTTTTATTTCTGAAATTACATCGCAGAACATTTTTCTACTACATTCAATGTCATATCCATACTCACGTTTTGCTTTTTCAGAATTATAAGGTTGCATATCAACTAGAAATGGATTGTCACTTATTTTTTTATACCCTTCTCTATCTATCCTGTGTTCATCTTCAAAAGAGTCATATTTATAAATATAAATTTCTTTATCGTAAAACATACTAATACATCCTTACATAAGAGCTTCCTAAAAGTAATTCAATATTGTTATCAATTATAACAATATCATCCTTATAAGTTTTACTGCGTGCACCTTGAGTTTCGCTTTTAATATTTTTATCAACCTTCTGAGATTGTTTTATATTTTCTACTATTAATTTTATAGCTAATGAATATCTTTGCTTGATTTCTTCATCTTTAAGATCTTTATTCTTATAATCTCTTATAGATTGTATTGCCATTTGTTCATATTCTTCATCAGTAATTACAACCAAATTAATCACCTCTTAATTATCGTTAAAAGAGAGAAATTATATTTCTCTAATCTAACTAAATGAAATAGTTCCAATTCCTAATTCTTCGCCGTGTGGAAGAGTTGGTAACGCTGTAGCAACAGCCTTAGTGAATTTTCCTACTGGATCAACACTCTTATATGTTCCTACAAAAATTTTATTATCTAACATTGAAGCTTCATCCATTTGTCCATCTCCGATAAGTTCAACTTCTTCAGCAGTTAGACCGTAGATTGTTTCTCCTAATGTATCATCACCAAACATAACGATTTTATTTTCAGGAAAATACCTAAGTGTTTCATATCCCTTGCCCTTTTCCCTTTTATATTTACCCTCATATGTGACAATAGTAGGTAAATCCATTTGAGCTAATAACTCATTTAATGCAGCTAACGTAACAATTTTATCCGAGTTAACTCCATAAATTGCTTGTCTTACTGAATCACAAGCACAAATTGTTCTTGCTATTTTCCTTGATGTAAGAGCTCTAGTTGGTCTAGAACTTGAATCCTCTACTGCATCAACTAAAACTGTTAAATCATCAAGTGGCTTATCGGTTGAGGGCGTTTTCCATGTAAATACCTTTTGATTGCTGCTTGGAACTTTATAATCTAATCCAACTTTTATCCCATTTTCGTTAATAGCAAGCTTACCAGTGTAAAGTACTTCCATCCTCATTGCTTCTATTCTTACTTTTACACCTTCGGTCATTTTGTCAGCGTCTTTATATAGATTTTTCAATGCATCATTAAGTTCACTGTTGCTTCTTGGGCTTTGAATCTTTATGATTTCTTTTTCAGTAATTTTAATTTGTCTTTTTATAAGTGCTAAGCTTGCAACTCCTTTTTCAATTGCTTCTCTACTTGCTATTTGTGTTTCAGTATCAAAAGCATGGATTTCTGCGGTTACTGGTAGTCCTCCTGTTCCTAAAATCATATCAAATTCAATATCTTGAATTTTTCGCTCAGGAAACAAACTCTCTCCAAGCATTGGAGTTACTTGTCTTTCCTTATAGTAATTTATTAGTTCTTCAGTGTTAAATACTTCTTCTAATCTTGGCATTATTAATTCCTCCCTTTATTATCTAAATTTTATATTTGGTAATGCAGCTTTAATGGCCACTATTGCTTTATCAGCGAATCCATCTAAAACTCTATCAGCTCTTAAGTAACCTTCAACAATGAAAGAACCTGGTGCATCTCCATTAGTTACATCAACAGTTTTATATAAAACTCCAACTGGTGTAGTTGTTAGTGTTTCAGAACCAACAGCACCTGTTTGTTTTACAACATTACCATCCTTATCAATTAAGCTTCCTGATAAAACATATTTCTTTCCATGTTCATCCTCTTCAGTTACATTAGCCGCTAAAACAGTTCCGCTAAAAGCAACAAGATTTGCATTGCTATACAATATTTCCATATCATTATCATAGGTCATTCTTGAAAAATTCATTGTTTATTCCTCCTTATTTACTTGCCCAAGGATCACTTGCAGCAGTAGTAGATTTATTATTTTGTTGAGCTATTGACGCTCCTATTGATACTTTTGAACCATCTGGATTACTTCCACCTGGAACATATGAACTAGATTTGATTCTTTCATTTACCATAGACTCAAGGCCTTTTGACCAATCCTCTGCCAATTCATCTAAATTAGATTTAGTTGAATCTAAATCATCTCCTAAATATCTCTCAATAGACTTTAATTTAATTCCTTTTTCATTTGCATATTTAATTGCATCAGCCAGTAAATCTTTTCTAGCTAATTTTGTTTCAAGTTCTTCTCTTGCTTTTCTTTCTTTAGCTAATTCAATTTGAACTGGATCCTTAACTAATTCAGGATACTTTTCTTTTAATACCTCTCCAAATTCAGATTCCCACGTTCCTTTTTCTTTCATGGTTTTTATTGCTTTTGAATGGTAAGTATCTCTTTCGCTATCCATAAATTGTTGAAATACTTTATCTGCCTTAATCTTTTGTTTGAAGATATCTAAAGTTGGTTCAGGTCCTTTAAATTGTTCTTCAATATCAGTTCCAGCAAGTAATGAATTTATGTCTTCTTCATCTTTAGCATTTTTGATTTTTTCTAATAAATCTTTCTTTAACATCCTTATTCCTCCTATACTCTAGACCATCAGTCGCACCCTAGAACACATTATTTTGTAATTTAAATATTTTGTACTCCTTGTACACAAATCGTCCACAAGACGTAATTTAAGCAAAATAAAAAGACTAGTTTTTGCTAATCTTTAATTAATTTAATATTCCCACAATATTGACTCCTTAATTTTAGGTATAATAAAAGCACCTACCTATTTAAATTAAGTAAGTGCTTTTACATTTCAGTAAGTTCTAATTCAGCTTCCTTTATTGCCTCTTCTATCTCTTCAACTTCATCTTTAGTTAATTCATCCTTACTAGCTTCTAATTTATCCTTCATTATTTGAATAGTCTTTTTTTTAGCAAATTTATTATACTCATCTAATGTCATACCTTCTTTTTGCATATGCTTCCATTCTGGGAAACCATCAAGAGTTTCATTATACATTTTATTTCACCTTCTTATAAATTAATCCATAATCATTACATACTGCTGTAGCCACTTCATTCATGTACTTATCCCAAACCTCATAAATTTTCACATCATCATCTAATTCAGGATAATTTCGTGCTATTGTTCGCCTTATGTTTTCATATTTATTGTAGAATAGATATCCTTTTACACTTGAACTCTTGCAAGTGCCTCTTTGTATTATATACTTACTTCCATCTTCACATTCAAGTGTCATTGCATTAATAGATTTATATGTTATTATTTTCTCAATATCATCTCTAGAAAATGTTGTCTTGCCAGGATGATTGTGTACGAATATTATATCATTAGCATCTGACTCTTTCAATATTCTTACAGTCTCTTTTGACAATTTGACATTTTCTTCTTCTCCAACCTGCTCAATGCATATCTTATTTCCACCTAGTTCTAATAAACTAAGTTTTTCTTTTCCCTGTTCAATCATAAATTTATTAAGATTTGTATGAATTTCGTTTAATTTATTTGAACTTTCTTTTGATATCTCTATATAATTATCCCATTTTATATTTGACTCTACTTTTTCATAATTTGAAGATCTAATTTCTTTACCATTACTTTTTATAATGCTATTATTTTCTTTCCAATCTTCATAGCTTTGCCAATTAACATTTTTCTTAGCTTCATTATCAAGTCGCATCTTAGGATGCCAATCTTTATCCGTTAATGATATATAAACGCATCTGCAAAATGGATGCCGTGGTATTTGTACAGGCTTCTTATCAATATCGAATACTTTAGTATCATATTTAGCACACCTTGAACACACTTTTCCATCAAGAGTCGCCATATACATAATTTTCTTTATTCCATGCTCATGCTGCCATACATCATTGGCACCCTCCTGCACTCTACATATATTGTCCTGAACTAATCTTTTGGTTTCATGTGCATTAATATCATACTTATCTATAATTTTTTGCTCAATTTGATTTACATTTGTTTCTCCCTTGAGAAACTTCTCTACTTCTACTTGTAATACATTGCACATTTGATTTTTATTATCATACAATCTATCTGACCATAACTTATCATCAACCTTAGTACTAATTATTTTCTCTAATACTTCATCACTTAGTTGAGTAATTTTGAACTCTGCCCCTAGACTATATAAATAGTTGTTAGTATTAAATTTTTCCTTACCAACACTAGTTAAAATGCCTTTAGTTAAACTTGTTTCAACATCAAGCTCTGATTTGATATTAGCAACAATTAAATCACTTAATTCCGAATATATCTTTTTCTTATCAGCTGCATTTATCTTTAAAATATTATCAGCAATATTATAAGATAATAATATCTTTGCAATTTTACTCAGCAAATCTTCCCTGTTTGTTATTTGACAGTTAAAAGCTTCTTTTAACTTTTCCTCACTCTGATCATAAATCTCTTTTGTAAACTCTAAAGTTTTATCACTAAAAAATTGTTGCTCTGGAGTAAGTTTATTCTTATCCATTATTGCCAACTACCTTATCCAAACTTGTCTTTGGCCAATCTTCTTGTTTCTCTTTTTTAACTTTTTCAGCTTCTGCCACCTTATTGTGTATAAAACTAAACAGTCCTCTACCAGTATCCTTAGACACATAACCTTCTGGGAGCTGGCTTAACATTTGAGCTGTTGTCAAATCATCTTGAGGAATATTAGGAGTGTATAGAGCTTTAATGTCCTTATAATCATAATTTTTACTTTTCTTTAGATTTAAATACATACATAGGAACTTTAATCTATTTTTGATTATATTTTTATGCGCTTTTTCTTCTAGCTCACATTTGTTCTCTAATGCAATCAACCTACTTCTTAAAGCAATTCCACTAAGATTTGATTGCATTTTCTCGTTATGATTTATATGACATGCTAGTTGATACATTGTATCAACCTGCCTATCAAGTGTGTTTTGGATGAAAGTATCATTAATATTTTTGACAAGCCATTGAATAACACTATTTTTATCCTTAGTATTTAGTACACCCAACTTTTTCATATTAGGAATTTGCTTTTCATCAACTTGACATCCCATGAAGACTAGATAAGCATTTCTAAAGTCACTTATTTCATTACTTATATCGCTAAAGTTAGTTTCAAATGCATCTTGCAATCCTTTTATATCTTTATATAAGCTATCATGGTATTCCTCCAATGTTAATTTACCAACACTTACTGGAACTTCTCCAAATATATTTTCTGTTGGCACCATAATCTCATTGAAATGCCTATCATAATGATAAATAAATTCATCTGTATAAACATCAACATAAGTATTTATTGTATCAAAATCATTTTTAAATGCATGAATAAAAAATAAAACCTTGCCTGAAGCATTATCAACATACGCATAACCTTCAGTAGGTTTTATAATCTTGCTGCAAAAATCTGCATTGCTATCCAAATAATATATTTCATACACTTTAGTAAATATAATTAAGTACTTCATAAGATCAGTATCGTGAAGTTCATCCCAGTGAGCTGTATAGTATTCAATATCCTTAATTACATCAGAGTTATCATTTCTAGATTCATAGGTTATCGGATTTCCAACAGTATAAGATACCTCTTCTTTAATAAATTTTTTGATAAAATTAGTATTAATCTTGAGATTGGACCTTTCCGTTACAAATAAATACTTTTTCATTGCATCAGTATCACCTTTATAATAGCTATACATCTTATTGTAAATTTGTTTATACGTATAATAGGTCCCATAAATTTTCTTAACCAATGATAAATGATCTGGAATATTTAAATCTAGAATTACTTGTTTTGTAACTAATTGCCTTATTAAATTACTAAAATTCAAATTTATCACCTCCTATAGACCAAATGCTTTTCTGTCTAATATTTGAATTGTACTAATAACCTCAATCTGGTCAATTCTTTGAATAAACTCAGACATTACGTCGGCAGCATCATCATGCACAGTAAACTTTTGTCCTGCAAATTCCATTACTTGATCTGTAAATTCTTCATCTTCTTTAGCAAAAACAATTTCTCCCTTGTTTACATATGGTATTGCTGTTGAGATCTTATCATCCTTATTTTTCTTTTGCTGTTCATTTATAATTTCTATACCTCTATATTTTAAAATTGGATGTTCATTAATCAATTTTTCTAATGTAAAGGCATCTGCTCCATTGAATGTATTTTTCTCAATGGATACATGAGTTGCTTCAGGATACTCCAACAATAATTCGATCATATGTCCAACATACTTATCAAATTCTTTTCTTGCATTAATTTTAGCTAACTCAGCTTTTCTAGCATATTTATTACCATTAGTTGAACTAGAGCCAACCAAGAAAGCACTATAGTCATTCTTTTTGCCTCCACTTGAAGCCGGATCTGCTAAAATCATAGTTTTAATAAAGTCATGAGTTTCAATTTCTTCTCTATTTTCAGTTCTTATGTATTTGAACCATTTTTCTCCTATAGAATCAACGTCACCTTGAACCTCTTGCTTAAAACTATTAGGATTTTCATAATAGTCCATTGCTAGTTCTAAACAAGTCCAAAATTCTTCCCATAATATAGGGAACTGCATTTCTTCTTCATGTTCATAATAAAACTCTTTGGCATCTTCTTGCCTTGTATCATTTTTAAAGTCAAAAAGAATATCCTTAAACTCTTTCCATAAACCTGTAGTAAATAAATGATCTACACCATTTACCTTTTTACCATCCTCATCTATGAAATCATCAACTAATACACCTTTTTCCTTTTTAAATATCCATGTTGCAGATTTCATTAACCTGGAATAGAAACATTCTTTATGCTGCTGGGTTCCCCAAGCCATAAGGACGGTACCTTTTTTAACAACCTTACCATTTCTCTTTACTGGCCTTTGTTTTGCGAACTTAACATCATCAGAATACCTTTTCCACTTCTTTTCTCTAGCTTCTTCAGTTCTAACATCATCTTCTGATTGATAGTCATCAAGAATAATAAGATCTGGTCTAACATTCTTATATTTTCTACCTCTCATTGGCGAAGTAGATGAAATAGCTTCAACAAAAGTATGGTTTATAAACTCTAATTGAGTTGCATTACAAATAAAGTTTCTGTTCTTATCATCAAGTAGCTTGCCAAAAGCATTTTCAATATACTCATTTTCAATCATGTTATCCTTGATATCTTTGATAAACTTTTCAGCAGTACTTCCGATATCAGAACAAATAAGTACATAAGTTTTATGTTTATAAGCCACACTCCAACATGTAGGTCCCAAAGTACCAAATGCAGATTTACCAGTACCTCTAGGAAGGACTCGTCCAAGTTGTTCCGGACCATTACCAATTATTGATTCTTGGATATCATGCCACAGCTCTTCATGAACTTTTGAAATTGGAGCTGCAGCATTATCTTCTTTAGGCAGGTATATATCCTGCAAAAAATAGTTACAAAAAAACTCTAAGGATATTTGACCAAGTTGCCATGCTAATCCATGGAACCCAAACAAATTCTTAGAGTTTTCAATCATTCTGTTTTCAGTTAGTTCATCAGCTTTGCCTTCTGGAATACCTATATCAGTATAAGATTTTTTAAGATAGTGATAAAGCAGCCATTTGTTTCTTGCTTCATCACTAGGGAAATTCAAATGGTATTAACATACTTTATCACCCTCTCTATTTGAATTTTAAATTTAGGCATAATAAAGAACTCTATTTCTAGTACTCTATTAATTCATTGCAGCTATACATGCCTTACATTTTTGATTATCGCATTCTCTTTTGATTTCTGTTTGACACATATAACATAAGAATTCTAGTGGAGAAATGTCAAATCTTTCTTGAAATTCATCTAATGTTGTATCCCTTAATTCATCAATGCTTTTTATTTTGCCACTGTCAATTAATTTTTGTATCTTATTTTTAACTTCATTTGCGTTCATCTTACGCTTCCTCCTTAGTAGTTTTGAATAATTCAATATTAACAATATTCATTATAAAAATAAAGTAATTTGTTATCTCACTTTAAATATGAATTATATAATAAAAATTTGAGCCTCGACTTTTTAAAAATATTACAAAAATTGTAGAACTGGGTGACGCCACTTTGAGCACTTCCCAAATTAGAAGGTACCCCCTCCCTTGAAATCAGCCATTTATGTGGTAAAATATAGTTATACCCCCACTAAATATACGGGAAATAATCTTGTAATATTTATACACAAATATATGTATAAAACAATTAATATGCATAATTTATTCATACTTTTTTATTCATTTCACTAATTTCAAAGTGTAAATTTATGCAAATCTACCCCAACACTAGTAATACACTCATTCCTTAACATTTCGTTATCTTTTAATTATTTCGCTAAATAAAAACTAAGCGAAATAACTTTGCATTAAATCAAATCTCACACTCTTTCATTTTGGGAAATAATTTATCTTACAACAGTTAAATTCTTTAAATCATTAAGCTCTGCTTGCAATGTATTCTTATCTGTATTCTCCTTGCCAGTAGAGTTAGTGTTATTATCCTCTTTAGCAGCACTTGGAGAGCCTAAGCCTTGGTCTATGATATACTTATTGGCATTAAACCTAACCCTTGGATCTGTACAATTATTGGCTATTTCTATCACATTATCAATGCAAGTACATACATTTTGTGTTATTTTGTTCTGTCCTATTTTTTTTAACTGTTGTCTGCGCTCTTCCACTTCAGCGATAACTTCTTTCTCTTTTAACCAAGCATAAATAGTTTGCCTTGATACATTTAACTTCTTAGCAATCTCAGTAATCTTAACGTTTGAGAGATACATTTCAATCATTTTATCCTTTTCAACATTAATAACACTCATACCAAATACACCTCCTAACTACTTTACACTATATCTTACACTTCTTAGCCTTACTGTTAAGTTTTATTTAATTTCTTGAGTACTATTTCATCTAAAAATATAACTTCTGTATGGCTTAATATTCTGTATTAAAATAGACACCTACAATTTAATATGTAAGTGCCCTTTTGTTTTATTTCTATGATACTATAATAACACATGTAAAAGCTTGATTTTAACAGAAAACCTTCTAAAAACCTTCTAAAAACCTTCAAAGCAAGTATTTTTTCATTTTATTAAGTGCATTATACTCTCTTTGTTTAAGTGCAGAATATGTTAAGTTATATTTCTCTTCTAATTTCCAATACTTTTCTTTTAGTATAATAGCCATTTGAATAATATCTCTTTCCTCGGCAGTTAATATGGTCATAGCATTATCTATTCTTTTCAGCTCTCTTCTCTTAGTTACCTGTTCCTTATATAAATTAGCTTTACGTTCCATCAGCCTTTCTGCTTGTTGTTCTACACTTGAAGTGATCTTATAAGTTTTACCTGTTCTTTCTTCTGTACCTTGTGCACTTATACCAAGTATTTCTTCTTCAATCTCTTGAACTTTAATATCAATCTCCTGAATATCTGCTAGTAGTTCATTATGTTTACGAATCCTATTTCTTACTCTGTAAGTTGCTTTATCCATATCTCAACTCCCAAATTCTAGATTGATTTATCTTTTTTTGTAAATTAACTATTATTAAAATGTCTCTTAAGCTTGAAAACAAGCCATTTAAAGCCATTTTTTAAGTATAAATTGATACCAAAACCATCCTCATATCACTGAAATAGCGACTTTACGAGTATTCTTGAGTAATTTTTGTTTAAAAATCTAGTTTGGGTTACTTTTTTGTGGTAACCTGTTCTAGCTTAGTGATATCAATATGTTACGGTACTTTTTTTGAGGTTACTTTTTTCAAAATATAATATGCGCATCTTTATATAAATGTATATATGTCTATATATATAATATATATTTATTATATTTAGTAACTTAGTAACTATATATATATAAATGGCTTAACTGTGGGAATTTTAGCGGTTACCAAATCGGGTACATTTTCAAAATAAAAAGTAACTTTGGTAACCTTTTTGAGTTTTTCCGGCCATATTTGTTAACTATGGCGATCCATTTCCAAGTTAATTTCCTTTGCTGCTATTTCTGTTGCTACCTTCCAGTAAGCTTGTAGCAAATCATGAGTTTCTATTTCATATGTTGGTTGTGTTTCATTTTCTGTGTATTTATAAAAGCCAACATTCTCTCTGACTTTTAAATAATATAAAATATCATATTTATCTTTTGTAATATCCTCTATAAACTGCCTTACTTGTCCTTCTGTTAGCAGTGGAACTTTATCATATTTATTCTTAACAACTAACCTAATTACATTTTTACTTGTAATGCATTCGGCTTCAGCATAATCTTTAAAGTCTTTTTCTTTATATGCGTATATGTCTCCTATACTTGGATTCCACCAATCAATAAACACTTTTTGCACTTCTTCAGGCTGTTTTAAAAATTCCTCTGCTGATATAAACCTCATTATTTTTTCATTCCTTCCTGCACGAAATAGTAGTATTGTGAATTATTCGATTTCTTTTTTATGCCACTTTTCTAAAAACTGTATTCTTTTGCATTTTTGTTCTTCTGTACAATAACTACAACCCATTAAGTGACAACCTATGTTTTCAACTTCCTTTGATAATTTTTCATATTCTTCTTTTAAAGTCATATTACTTCACCCTTTCCACATATTAATCACCTATTACTAATTAAATAATCCATTTTTTAATATCTGTATTGATTTTTCTAACATATCTTTATTAAACCATCCAAAATGACACTCTTTTACTGGAATATCTAGCTTTAATGCTAACTGATGATAACATTGCCATCTATATTTTTTCCTTCTCTTCCATATAGGATCAAACATCGCATGAGCCCTTTTCTTTAGGTTTCTTAATTCTCTATTTGCTAATATACCCAATGGAATATCAGTACCATTATGTACACCTACATATGCATCACAATTATTGCATTTATAGCATTTCCCGTTACCATATTCCTTTCCATATATTTCAGCATTTGTAGTATATATAACTTCATGTCCACAATATTGGCATGTAGTTGGTTTTGGATATACATTTATATTGTTTTTCATATTTTTCACCTATCCTATAGATTCAGTATTATTAATTCTCATACAATCCTTTTGATTTCATCAGCAACTATTCCATTTATCTTTTTCTTAATTTCACCCTTATAATATGTGCTATTTTTCAACTTTCCGTATACCAGCACTTCATCACCTTTATTCACATTTGTAGCAAAATCTTCTCCTTTTTCTCCCCACATAACTACCTGGAAATAATTATTCTTTTTATAATTTTCCACTTTTTCTATATTAGATATAGAAAATATTGCAGCTATGGATCCATCCTTTGTGAACCATAATTCTGGTGCTGTTGTTAAAGTTCCTTCCATAATTACTTTCTTCATATATATCCTCACAATCTACATATTATCCAGGAGCTTATGCTCCCTGAAACATGCCATCAATTATTTTTCCTTCTTCTGGACTTATAGGAACTTCTGTTAATCTATCAGGTTCAACAATAGAATCAACTTTAAGCTCCCGCATACGTTCTTTGCTATACTCATCATATTTAATTGGCTTACCTTCAACTTTGAAATTCTTTGCTGAATTCTTTGTAATATATCCAGCCTTTTGAGCTTGCTTTTTAAAATCCTTTAACTTTAATGGAATAAGATCTGCAGATTCATATTGCTTACAGAATAAAAAAATTTGATTTATCATTTCAGATGTTCTTATATACAATCCTTCACCATTTTCTTTTATTACATTTTTAACATCGGTGGCTTTACTATCCTGGATCATTGTGTCATATAAAACTATCATCTGCTCTACTATTGATTTAGTTTCATTTCCATTATCAAGAATTTCTTCTTTGATATTTTTATATATATAATCTTCATAGTTAGTTATTTTCTTTAGTCCATTTCTTTCCAATAAAATATTGAAAATTTCTATTCCTGATGCGATATTTATGGCAGTTTCTAATGGTCTTTCTTTTAGAAGCTTAAAGCTATCTCTTTTTAATTTCCTAATATCTTTGTACTGATCTATGCTCATGTTTAAAATTTCATTTATTATACTTCTTCCAAATTTATTAAGTATCTCACTATTATCAATTAGCCATTCCATTGCTTCTGTATTTTCTTCAGTTCTCTCTCTCCTGGATAAATAAACTATGCAACTTCTAGATATTGACGCACTTTCTTGGTGAGGATAATTTTCTTCTCCTGCCATTATTAAAGGGCGTGTTAATCTAAACTTCTTAAGTTGAAATGTTTTATCTCCTTTGTTAACCGACTGTCTGTCCCATAAGTCTCTAAAAATACCACTTAATTTCTTTACTTTGTATTGGTCCATCATACTTGGTTTAAATTCATCATAAATAGTTGGATAATTTCCATTTGCTAGATCTTTCTGTATAGCAAATGGACTTGTTGCCATGGAATTTTTTTCTTCCAAAGGATAATTTAAAATTGGAGCTATAACCCTTTCCAGTATGGTTGTTTTTCCACTTTGACTTTCTCCAATTATTAATAAGATATTAAGCTTACCTCCTGCTTTTTCATTATGATATGTTGCCAAATTATTTATTATGGTACCAATAATAGGAACGCTTTTGCTCGGGTGCCAGAATCTAAATATCTTACTCTTTAGTTCTAAAAGTTCATCAACTTTGATTAACTCTTTATCTGTTATATCCAAATTGCAGTCTTTACTGATTATTGAATGTTCTATTCTTTCTGATGTAATTGCTCCTTTGTTAGTGATAAATATAACTTTATCGTTTCTTTCAATAAACTTTGCACCTGCGTATATTTCACTATTTTCGATGGCCCAATATTTATTAATCCATCTTTTTAACATTGTTAAATCTTCAATATTTTTGCTAAGGAAAGATGCATCCATAGTCCCAAGAAAATGTTTGAATGACCTTATATCATCAAATACAGTGCTCTCATCTTCACGCTCAATAATATCTCCTGTAGGTGATTTTATTTTTATTCTTATGCCTTCCTTATTTTCCTCAATAAATCTAAGTCTGGTTGCTTCTAGAAGCTTGAAGTCTGTTATTCGTATTTTTTCATATTCATCTGTTTTTTTGTTATACCACCATTTGTATATTCCATACTTATCCTGTTGCAAGTCATATTTACTTTTTAAATCCAAACTTCTATCAAATGAATCAAGCAAATCTTTAGGAGTATGTCCACTATCTAACCAATCAGTTACATCTTTGTTATCTCCAAGAGCTTTAAGTCCTGGAAGATTGATAAATTTAAACTCTGTAGCTGAATCTTTAAATTTACTATAAACATCCCATTTATAATCTTCTCCTGCTTTTCCGGTATCTCCGATAACATATATTTTAAATTTCAATCCATTTTGCAATATCTGCAGCTCTTTGCATCCTTTAATGGAAGTTGCAACATACTCTTTACCTCTAAGAACAGAATTAATTGTATTTGAATCTTTTTCTCCTTCAACAAATACAATGACTTTTTGATTCTTTATTCCTTCGAGCACGTTATATAGATTGTAAGGGACCTCATCTGTTCCACGATTATTTACTACCTTGTCATCTTCTATATGATAATATGGTGTTTCCTTGCTGCCGTCAGGCTTTTTAAACTTAGCTTTAAAATATATATACTCATTTTTTGCATCTGTAAACGGAAAAATCCCCAAAAGTTCATATCCTGCTTTGTTGTGACCCAGTTGCCAATCAATATAGCTTTTTACTTTTTCTATCAATAATTCTTTGGCAGATTTTTTATTCTCCATTTCGAGGTATTCTCTTGCTGATTTATAATCCATACCCTTAAATTTACTTATAAAATCAATAGCATCTCCTTGTTCTTTGCAACCCCAACACATGAATTTATATTTATTTCTATCTGGAAAGAACTTAATGCTTAAGGAAGGTGTCTTTTCATTATGAAAGGGACATTTAATATACCCCTCTCTATTAAATTTTTCTCCAGTCTCATTTTCTATTAAACTTTTCAAATCTATATCAATTAGTTCTTTCAAACTTTTGTTCACCTCCTACAGCTTAAAGCCATTTAATTTTTCATATTCTGTCATATGTTTTCCCATAGAAATTTCAATTTGAATTATTAAACTACTTAATTCCTTTACCACTTCATTAAATAAATCTAAATACTTAAGACATTCTTCAACGGTATGGTTTTTAAAATATTCTTCAGCATTCTTATTTCTATCAAGAGCAGCATTATATTTTTTCTTAAGTTCTATTAATTCCATGATGATCTCCTATTTTTTGATTTCTGATGAAGTGCTTTTTTGTTTCCTGTTCTCTTTATTTCCACTTGTTTTGGCTCTTGAATCTTTAACCTTTGTTTGACGTTCTCCATTGCTTTGTCCACTATTTCTTGTACGGTCCTCAATATCATCACTCCTATAGGCATATTTACAATTTAGTTCTCTACCTATAAATTCAGGGATACAATTTTCTTCAAAGTGATCATAAATTAAACATTCATGACAATCTTTTTTACAGTCTCTGCAGATATAATGCATAATTAATTCAACTAACTTGAAATACTCTTTATTTTCTTCATATGCTGCATCAATTTCTGAAGATCTTCTTTTTCTATAGACTTCAATTTCTGTATTTGAACAAATATGAAAACCAGCACCTACTTGAGATCTTTCGAATGCTTCTTTAGCTTTATTATTAAGCCTATTCTTAACACTAGTTATTGACTTATCTAGATAGGTTGCGGATTTTTTAAGGTTTGTTTTTTCTTCTTTGGACATTAGATTTCCGTCTATAAATTTTTTAGAGATTTCAATAACCTTTTGAAATGCCATCAATTGTAAAGATTCATCGCTATTTAGATAATCTTTCATTGTTAAACAACTCCTTTAAGACGTTCAAGTTTTGCTTGCTTAATTTCTTCAATTTCAGTCCCATTAAATTCTTTCCTTAATGCCCTACATGAATTTTCAACCAATGCTATGTTCCAAAAGATTGAATCATTTTGTTTATCTCTTAATGATTTAGAAATGCTTTGTTGAAGCAATGCACATCTTTTAATTGTTAATTCTATCAATCCAGTTCCATTAAATTCATAAATGTTTTCATGTGCCTCATCAACTTTTGAGCTGCCATACATTAATCTAAGTTGTAAACACATTATCTCTACATCTGCTGTTTCTTCTTCAATATTATTACTTTCATTTTTCAATTCAGAACTTAGAGCCGAAATTAACTCTGCCAATTCTTCCATAGCAACTACTTGTTGTATTGCAGCTCCAAAAGTATTAACTGCCTTTTGGCAAATTATCATTTCTTTTTCACGCTCAACTTTGTCTAACATTTAAACTCCCCCCCAATCATTTAATATTTCTATTTCTGCCATTTCATCTAAGTCCATTTCCTTGTCAATGTCACCTGCTATAAGAAAATTCCTAACAGCATAATATAAAATTCTAAAGATATGATATCCAGTGTCTAAATTTGAGGTAAAAACAGTATTCTGAATATATTTATCCTGTAAGCTAGTAAGTTTAGCTATAAATGAGTTTGGCTTATATTGGCTTTTATAATTTCCTTTTATAATATTCTGTAATCCGTTTGGATCTTCAATCACTAGAAACATTTTAATTCCCTTCATCTTTGCCCTTATAAGTTCACGCTCTAGCCTTATATCATCCCTAGTATCTGTTTTCTCTCCTAAATTTCCTGCTAGTTCATCAACACTATTTTTTCTTTCTACACCAACCTTGAAATATAAATCCCTATAAATACCCATATCAGGTCTAGCTTTTATAATTGCTGTATAATCTCCCTCGTTAATAACTTGCCTTTTGTAAGGTATTTTTTTAGTTTCAAACCATGATAATATATGGTCATTAACTTGTTCCCTTGTATCATAAAGAATCATTAAATTTTCACTAAGTAACTTTTTAATCTCTGAATCTGAAAATCTAAGCTTTATTCCTTCCATACTTTCACCTTCTCATATGATTATCTATTGATAAGTGAGGGGAAAGCTCCCCCTCTTATTTTTGCAGTAACCTTAACATTAGCAATTTGTAATCCCTGCTATGTTAGCGTTCCGGATCCTGCAAGTTTTTTAAATTTATTTTTAGTAGATTGTCCACCTCGTGAACTTCTTTCCTGTTTATTGGTTTGAATAATCTTATTTACCTCTGAATATAAAATTGGGTCTATTTCTTTTAATCTTATTGTCAAATCGTTGCAAATAGTTGTTCTGCTTACACCAAATTCATTTGCAACAGCTCTTGTTGCTAGTCGTGTTTTAATAATAAACTTTGCTTCTGCTATAACCCTTGCATTTATATCCTCCAAATTAATTCCTCCTAGATATTCATTTTGGTTTGTTTATTTAATTTCTCATAGTCCACTTTTATTTCAAGGATATTACTTGCTTCCAAGTCTGCCGAATGAAGACAAGCTCCACTTTTATATTTATCCCATGCAGCATTTAATGCTTTGTAATTTGATTCAGGCTCAAATCCTCCCATATGCCATCTAATTCCTAACATTTCTTCCGTACTTAAGGGAATGTAACATCGTAGCATTATTACAGACTTTTCTCCATGCCCGATTGGAAAGCTATCATCTATATCAAACCATGGGATACTAAACCACTTTCCTGTATCTTGGTCCTTTTTATTCCTAGTACTTGGTTTATAAAAATTTGCTTTGCATATATCATGAAGTAACCCCATTATTTTTATTGAATCTTCACTCAATCCAAAATCATATCTATCATTCTTTTCTTTGAATAATTTATATACATTTAAACTATGTTCTACTAATGCTCCTTCATAATTTCCATGAAACATTGTTGAAGCTGGAGCAATAAAGAAATCGCTCTTCGTTTCAATCCATTCTATAAGCTTATCCATACCTGGTCTTGTTACTTCTTTTAATAAATTTAAAAATCTTTCTTTATTCTCTTGAATTTTATTATTTTCCAATATTAACACCTACCTTAAAATGGATTATCTTCATCTACTTCATCATTCTCTACCACTTCAGCATCTACGCTTGGAGTTTCATCTTCTACTGGCTGAACATCTCCTTCTGGAACTTCGTGAATAACTTGATATTCCATCAATATTTGAATTAATTGATTAGCTTGATCCTCTGTCATTGCTCTTAAACTCATTTGATGTTCATTTGCTAATGATTCAAGTCTAGAAATATCAGCTTCTTTACCTTCACCTATCATTAATTCTTTTTCATGAGCCAATTGCATTACTTGTTGTTTAAGTGCCTTACTGGCCATTTTAGGAGGTTCTGGTATTAATGTTTCATCTTGTTTGTTTAATGCCTCTTTTAGTGGTTCTCCATCCGGTTCTGTTCCTAATTCTTCGGCTACATATAATTGACCTAATACATTAGGGAAAGCTTCTCTGAGTGCTTGTACTAATGCAACTTTACGAATCATAGTTCCTGGTTTAGTTGCCCACATAGAAGTTATGGATCCATCTTTTTTTCTTCCAACATATTCATCAAAAGATACAGTATTAAAAACTTCTTCCTTATCATCCTTAAAAAATACTTTAGCCCATCCGCCAACTAATTCTTCACGATTCTTAAGATAAAAGGTACCTTCTCTATTCTCAATTTGTTTATTAAGATTTACTACAATAACACCAGATTTTGTACCCTTATAATTGGGACTCGATTCTGCTCTTTTAGTAAATGCATCTTTCCCAACTATCATTTGAGCTGGTTGATTTCCATACTTAGCGAGATATGCTTCCCTTAAAAAAGGATTTAATTTTTGGCCTTCACACAATTTTAAAAACATTCCCACTTCTTGATTTGTCACACTGTTAGGATCACCGCTAACCAAATAATTTTTAACATCCATTAAAGTAAGTTCAATTTTTTCTCCGCCGGCTTCATAATTTACACTGGTAATAACTCCTGTTTGTTTGCTCATTTATTTTTTCCTCCATTAATTTTTATTTTTGCTTTGATATGTGTTGCATTTCATATCATCTTCAAGAATATCTCTTCTCTTGCCCTCATAATCCTCATAATATTCAAAGTCAGTCATTTCTATTGCATCAGCTTCACACATGCCATTAAAATTATGTATGCATATTTCCGCTGGACATTTTATTAATGCCATGCTAAACCACCTCAACCTTAATTTCTTTATCTAAAGTAACTCTAGCCTTAATCATTTGTGTATCTAACTCTGGAACTACATTAATGCTTTCAGAATCATCTACAAAGATTGGGAAATGTAAATTTTGAATATTGATAAGTAGATTTGCAATCTCAAGACCTGCTTTTATTTTTTCTGATGCAGACAATTTATTAAATTCCTTGCCATCATATACAATTTTGAAATCATCTTTTAATTCACCATCTTTTGTTAACTTCTCAAACTGGATTACTACCTTATCAAGATATGGTTTAATTTGCTCTGATTGTTTCTTTAGCTTAATTGAGTTATATTGCTTTGCTGCATCTATTGCTAACTTAAGTTGTTCAATTTTATTCTTACTATTCTTGATATCTATAGCATTTTGTTCCTGGTCCTCAGCTATCCTTTCATTTTGTTTGATAGCTGCATCTATGCTCGCATTAAAAAATATTACTTCTCTTTCCTCTGCTTCTATTGCTGATATTTGAGCTTTTATTAAATTAACTTTTTCATTGATTTCAGATTGAACTGCTTTATGTTTATCCAATATAGCTTGCTTTTTAGCTTCATATTCCTTTCTCGCTATCTCATCTTTAACAAGAATCTCACTTTTCTTAACTGCTATTTTGTCAAGTTCAATGTTAATTTCATTCTGTTTAGCCTTATTAGCAGACTCTATTTTCTTATTTTTCTCTTCTATCTCAGCGTTCTTAGTTTCAATATCCTTTATCTCGGCAGCAAGATTAAGCCCATATTCTTTAATATCCTCTAATTCTTTTTTGATCATTTCCTTAGCTTCTTTTGTTAGATCAATCTCATTTCCACAGTTATCGCATTTGATTATTTTACTTTCCATGTTATCAAGTCTTTTTTTCTTAGATTTATACTCTGCTAAAAGTTCATCTTTCCTGCTCTTCTTGTAATTTACATTCAATAGTTCCTGTAATGGAATAGAATTATTAATGCTAGATTTTAAGGTAGCTTCTTGAGTGTTTAATTCCATTAATTCAGCAGTACTTTGTTGTGGTTTTTCCAACTTTAAAAGTTCAGATTCTAAATCACTTGAACTCTTAATTTTATCTAGCTGTTTCCTTAATTTCTTAAGTTCAGTATCATCAAAAGTTTTCTTTTCTCCAACTTCTAATGGAACAAAAGTACTCTTTCTACCTTCTAGAAATATTAAGTTATCTTCATGTTCTTTTAGATCTGTTCTTGCATCTGATAAGAAAGTCTCTGGCATTCTGAACCCATTATCAAGCAACACTTGTTTTAAATATCCTAGTTCATTTAATATTTCCTCTCTGTTGGCTGGCTTAAGTACATCTGACAATAATTGTTTAGCATCCTTTGGAGCTAAGTTTGGAAAATAATAAGGATTTAATATACTTAAGAACACATCTTTATTCTTAAAAATATCTCTAGCAATATCATTAGTAGTCACCCTTTGGTCATTCCAATAAACTTCATTGCTGCTGCCTTTTTTTCTTCTTATAATTGTTTGTGGTTCTCCATCTAATAAGAAATCAAGTACTACCTCAGTTAACTTTGGCTTATTATTGTTAACTAAATCTGTAGTCGCTCTTTCATTTCCCCATATGTTACAGCCTGTAAGAGCCCATGCTATTTCTTCACCAACAGTTGATTTTCCAAGTCCATTGTCACCTGATATTAGTGTTCTATGACCTAAAGGATATTCAACATTATCTTTGTAACCTTTAAATCCTACTGCTGAAATTTTTGTTAATTCAAATTTCATTTATTTTTCACTCACTTTCTGTTATAATCTACTTGAATATTTTTATATGGCTGCTTGGACTACTTTGGTCGGTGTCCTTGCGGCATTTTTTATTTTGTAGTATCTCACTATTCCAGCTACTTGACTTCTGGTCATATTAAACATTTCTCCAAGTTCTGTATAAGTTTTACCTTGTGATTTTAGATTTGCAATATATTCTTTTTCACTATCACTATGCTTCATTTTCTTTATTCCAGCATAATTACATTCTTTTGTTATTCCCATCTTAATCAATGCTTTATCTACCGAAATGTCTTTAAATATAGATAAATAAAATGCAAACCAATTTTCCTTCAAGATTATTTCCTCCTTATTGGCGGTTCAATTTGCTTTGTTTCTTTGTTGTAAAGAATCAATTCATCTGGTGTATTCTTAACTACTAAGTAACAGCCTGCCTCATAACCTTGTTCCTGTAGAAACTTCTTTTGCTTCCTGGTTAACTTCTTGGCATTTTTCACAGCTTTTCTCCTTTCATTGCTCTTACAATAAGATTGTCCAATTCTTGGCTGATTTTAATGGTTACAGGTGACAATGTTCCATTATCTAGGATGCTTTTTTCAAGCTTTGCTTTTAACTCTTCCATTTCTATTCCTCCTAAATTTGATTTGTTATGTTTTTCCACCTATAATTAACTTATCAACTTTACAGAGTTGAAGTAATTTTGAAAGGTGGTATTTTTATGCTTAAAAAATGTCCTTTTTGTAAAAAAGAAACTTATGACCATGCTGCTACAAAATATTGCATGTACTGTGCTAGAGATTTAACAATAAATACTTGCAGCAATACAGAATGTTTTGTATTCATAAATAAGGAAGTATTCCCAAAAGAAGCGGTAAGGTGCCCTGTTTGTGGTGCTCCTACTGTGCTTCATTCAGATGAAGGGGAAGGCTTACCTTTTTGAATATTTAACATCCTTGCCACATTTGGTACAAAACTTAGGATAAATCCCTTTAGGTAAAGGTGTTGATAATTTAAACACATTGTCACATCCACAATGTTGGCATTTACCTTCATACTGCTCTTGAACTGGTACTTCTTGAGCGGTATCTTTATTTTCCTCTAATGCCTCTTTAATAATTCTTATACTGTCATCTACATAAGATTCAACCTGCTCATTCTCAGTTATATCTATACATCTAAGATTCATAATTACTTTTTCTAATGCTTTCTTGTATTCATATTCCATTAATTTTCTCCTTAAATAACGTATTTTTAACAACAATAAATTACGATACTTCTAGTTCTTTTATATTGTTCAAATCCGAGTAATCTTTTCCACTCGCATTAATAATAAATCTTTCCACTTCTAAAGATGTTACCTTAAGAGCTCCAAGCTTTAACGCCTGTAAATGCCCAGCCTTTATCAGCTTATAAGTATCAGATACATTTATTTTCAACTTTTTTGATACTTCTTTTATTGTGTATAGCTCCATAAGCTTATCCCCCTAACCAGTAATTTTTAAATCCTTAAATATTTCATCAGTAGTACATTTATAAGCATCAGCAAGCCTTTTAATTAATTGTGGTGAAGGACTTGTCCAGCCTTGCTCTAACTTATAAAATGTACTTTTAGTTATTTTCAGCACTTCCATAGCTTGTTCACTGTCTAGGCCTGCATTTAATCTTCTTAATCTTATTGGTGTTAGTTTCATTTTTATCTCGCCCTCCTTTTGGATTAAATTGTATTATTAGGTGATTCTTTTGTTTTGTTTGGTGATTTTTTTGTCTTGGTGTAGTTTTATTATGTCATGATAACCGACATTTTAAAAGTTCTATTTTATCATAAAATATGACAAATATCAAAAAGAAATCTCTTATTCTTTATTTTTCTTTGATTATCTAAAATTTACTATTGATTTTGTCATTAATTATGATAAAATTGTCATAGAGGTGAATTTATTATGTTAGGTGATAAAATAAAAAATCTTAGAAAAAAGTTCGGTTTAACTCAACAAGAACTTTCTACGGCTATTGGTGTTAGTCGTTCTACTATAGGTATGGTTGAAAAAAACTTACAAGGTACTGGTAATGAAACTCTTATGAAATTAGCAGATTTTTTCGGTGTAACTATAGATTATCTTCTTTCTGATGATGAACAAATAGAAAATATTGAAGAATTAAAAAAAGAAAGAGACTATTCTTTATCAATAAAAGACCAAGAGAACATTGATGATGAAGCTAAGAAGATTATTGAAGAATTGTCAATGTCGTTCTCTAAGAATAAGGATTCTTTAAGCGAGGAAGATTATTTTGCAATAGAAACTGCTATCAGAACTACGCTTGAAGCTATAAAAATAAAAAATAAAAAGAAATTTACTCCAAAAAAATATAGGTAATTTATTTCAAAGGAACATAGGTAATTTATTTCAATTTAATTTAATGGTTGTATTGGGGGTGAGTGCTTTGAGTATGATTTCATATATTCAAAGTGTTGCTGATGAAGTTATTAATGACTATGAGGATTTAGATCCTGTACACATAGTTAAGAGTTTAAAAAGAGTTGAGTATAATACCCAACCGCTAACAAAAAATATCAATGGATTTTATAAATATATATCTCCAAATAAGCAAATGATCGTTGTTAACGAGTATTTGTCTGGTGATAATTTCTGCGTAACTTTATTTCATGAACTATCGCATTACTTTTTAAAACATAAAAATACTCTTCTCTTAAATTCGTCTTTAACAACAAACTTAAAAGAAGAGTATGAAGCTGATTTATGTGCTACATGTTTATATTTAGAATATATAAAAAAACATAGACCTTGTGAAGATACCATATATCCAAAAAGGGTATCCGAATTAATGAAGTATTTTAAATAGATGTAACCCAGTTACTAAAAAATTAACTGGTTTATTTTATAAATATAAAAAGAACAACTATTCGTATTCATATTGAAAGGAGTACATTTTATGCGTGGAAGTATAAGAAAAAGAGGTAACGTATGGTATTACCGTTATAGAGAAAATGACAAATTAATTGAAAAAAGAGGTGGATCAAAAGAAGAAGCTGAGACAAAATTAAATGAAGCCTTATATAGGATAAATAATGGATACATATCCGATTCAGATATGTTATTAAAAGATTATATGCTTATGTGGGCAAATGATTATATAAAAGACGAAAAAAGTGAAAACACATATAATAAGTACATGCAAACAATAAATAAGTATATAAATCCTATGATAGGAGTTATTAAGCTTAGTGATATTAAAGTAATGCATATTGAAAAATTTATTAGAGATTTGAAGAAAGTAAAAGTCAATACAAAAAAATTAATCTCTCCAACCTCTGTACAGAGTTATTATGGAATTTTAAGAGCTGCTCTTAATAAAGCAGTAAAATTACAATTAATAAATAATAACCCTTGTAAATTCGTCGATACTCCTAAACGTGCTAAATTTAAAGCCAATGTACTTACTGTTGACGAATTAAAACTAATATACAAAAAAGTTAATTCTAACTCATATGAAGATTATATATTTAGACTTGCATTAGATATTACATCCGAAACTGGATTAAGACGTGGAGAATTATGTGGTTTAGACATTGATAAAGATATTGATCTAAGTAAGCAAACCTTAACAGTCCGTCAGGCATTAATAAGAGTGGAAAATACTTATGTACTGTCTGAGAAATTAAAAACCGAATCATCATATAGGACATTGCCTATAAGTAGTGCTCTTTGCGATAAAATTGAAAATCATAAGAAAATATTAAAGAAGAATCGAATAAAATATGGAGAATTTTATATAAAAAATAAATTTGACGATAAATATCCTAATCTTTTATTAGTTCAAGAGAACGGAAAATTTATAATTCCTTCAAGTTTACTTCAAAGAATAAAAAGATTAATGAAGTACTGTAATATAGAAAAAAATATACGTTGGCATGATTTAAGACATACTAATGCGACCTTATTATTAGAAGGTGGTGTAAGTATGAAGGTTCTTCAAGAAAGACTAGGCCACTCCTTAATGCAAACTACCAGTGACATTTACGCGCACGTTACTGATAATTTGAATAGAGAAGCGACCCAAACTATTTCAAATATTTTAGATTTAACAAAATAATTAAATTCATATTAAGGTAAAAGTACCTCTTTGTTTGCTTTGTGGGCAAAATGTGGGCAAAGCAATATTAATATATCGCTAAACCTTTCATTTACCTTGTTGCGAGATAAGCCATAAGCCGAGTTCTGTATTAAGCAATCATCTATCTAGGCCTACTGTTGCCAGTAAGCTCAAGCGACGCACCCAGAGGCGGGACGGGCAGCCCCTTCAATTGCCTCTCTATTCGGTCTTGCTCCAAGTGGGGTTTACATAGCCGTGAAGTCTCCATCACGCTGGTGAGCTCTTACCATCACCTTTCCACCCTTACCTAAGTAAAACTTAGGCGGTATATCTCTGTTGCACTTTCCTTCAAGTCGCCTTGACTGGACGTTATCCAGCACCCTGCCCTATGGAGCTCGGACTTTCCTCTCCTAGATCAAGTCTAGCAGCGATTGCACGTCT